>Ga0265327_10000853_pt1 | contig 45594 bp, 47 predicted proteins | sample 41621metaG_FD_202089 | JGI IMG/M metagenome (GOLD analysis project Ga0265327, IMG submission 202089) | Rhizosphere microbial communities from Carex aquatilis grown in University of Washington, Seatle, WA, United States - 4-16-21 metaG | ecosystem: Host-associated > Plants > Roots > Rhizosphere... | reverse complement strand
AGGATCGTATAGCGCATCTTTCGCCGGAAGGCAAAGACGGAGCGAGGACGAAATGCCGATCCCGGAGGGTTTATTCGATATAAATGGCGCCGACATCGACGCCGATGTTCCGGAGATCCCGCAAATAGCCGATCAGCTTCACATTCAGCTGGATGCCGGCATTCATCAACAGCTCACCGGCGGGTGTCATTATATCTTCCGCCAGGATGGCGGTGGCGGGCACCTCGTCGATACCAACGAAACGCCCGCCCGTCCTGTTGATCTGCCGGCGCCTCAGCAAAGCCGCCGGAGCGCTGGCGTTGGCGACGATCCGCTCATAGGCCTCGACGGATTTCAGATCGCGCGGCGTCGATAGAACCTGCCTAAGGCGCGTCCACAGGGTTTCCTTCGAGATCGGCTTGAGCACGAAGGCATCGACGTCGAGTGCGATGGCCCGGCTGACGACGCCGAGATCGGAAAACCCGGTGAGCATGATCACCGGCAAACCCCGGGGAATGTCCATCAGCCCGGTTCGGATACGTTGCAGAAGCTCGATACCATCCGCGCCCGGCATGGAAAAATCCGTTATTACCGCAATGATTTTCTGTTTACTCAGTATTTCAAGCGCTTCCAGGCCGTCACTGGCGACGACGACCGTGTCGCCATCCAATTCCCGCAGGTAGCGCTGCAAAATGCCCTGGATGAACGGATCATCATCCACAACCAGGATCTTGGCTGTCAGCATTCGCGCCAGAGCAGCAAGTTCGCTTGGCTCCATCATTTTCTTCCTAAGCCTGTCCGGAAATCATGGCCGTACTTTCAGGGGACGGGCTTTCAGGGTACGGGCTTTCAGGGGACCGGCTTTCGGGAGCGGGCTCTGCCGGCACTTTCAGTACCGCGACAAAAGTTTCCACGCGTCGAAACTCCTCTTCGGCTTGCACCAGAAGCGCGGCAATACCCGACCAATGCATGCCGCGCGCTATACTCTCGATCTGCCCGAGATGGAAGCCCAGCGTCAAGGCTGCGGCACTCTTGGCCGAGCCGGTGGCGGCATGCGCCAATTCCACCGTCTTGACCTGATCCTTCGCCGCGATGGCGGCGCTGAGCTGAGCCAGGAGAGGCTGAAAGCACTTGATGAAAAACGACAGAACCTCGCAATGGGCCTCGTCCGTATCTTCCCCGAGCAATTCGCTCAGAAGCCCCCGGTCGATCGGGGAAATCTCCGGAACCGCAAGCGGAACGGGATCGGGAAGAGCCGGGAGGCGATCCCTTTTCCCGGCGTCCGGCAGCATCCGCAGCAGCACCGATCCGATCCCCTCGATCCGGACCGGTTTGGACAGGCGGTCGTCCATGCCGCATTCGAGACATTTCTGAAGATCGCTATCGAGCGCGTTGGCCGTCATGGCCACGACCGGCGTCGGCGGGTTCGCCCCCTCCCATTGCCGGAATTTCCGCATGAAGCCGTAGCCATCCATCTCCGGCATTTCGATATCGCAGAAGATGAGGCTGTATTCGCCCTTGATCGCCATTTCATAGCCGATCCGGCCGTTTTCCGCGACATCGCAGTCGAAACCGAGAAGTTTGAGCTGCCTGCGCGCGATCATCTGGTTCATCGGCTTATCTTCGATCACCAGCAACCGGGACGAACGCATCGGCAGCAGCGCGGCCTTCAGCCTTTCGAGGGAGTGTGCCACGGTTTCTCCGCCGGTGGACAGCAATGAAGGCGCCCGCCCGCTTGCCTCGGCAAGGGTTGCGGTCAGCTCCGGCACATCGAGAGGCAGGGTCAGGCAATGCCGATAGCCGTGGACATACCCTTTGCGGCGCGCGCCCACCGCTTCGAGCGCGGTCAGCATCACCGGGACGGTGGGCAGGCCCTTGATCGCCGCCGGCAGATTGAAACCCGCCTCCTCGTCCTCGCCGAGCACGGCCAGGACGATATCGTAAGGTTTCTCCAAAGCGGCGGCCTCCTCGATCAGCCGGGGAGCCGCCGCCGCACCGCCGGTGACAGCGGGACGGATGCCCGCCGCCACGAGAAGCCGCGACAGATCCCGCCGCAAAATGGGATCGGATACCGCCAGCAGGACGGAAAGGCCGGAGATATCGGGGGCAATGCCGCCGGCCTCGCCGATGACCGGGAACGGAATCCGGCACCAGAAGCTGGCCCCGCCCCCGATCGAGCCCTCCGCATAAATCGAGCCGCCCATCAATTCGGTCAGGCTGCGGCAAATCGTGAGGCCAAGCCCGGAACCGCCGAACCGGCGCATCGTCGAAAGATGCTCCTGGGTGAAGGCCTCGAACAGATCCTCGGCCCGCTCGGGCGCGAAGCCGATACCCGTATCGACGATCTCGAACCAGAATTCGGCGGTATCCTCGGAAGATTGGCCCTCGGAAGATTGGCCCTCGGAAGATTGGCCCTCGGAAGATTCCGCCTCGGGAGAACTCCCGGCGGCGACACGGAAGAGGTTGAGGAAAATCCCGCCGGTCTCCGTGAATTTCAGCGCGTTTCCGGTCAGGTTCATCAGAATCTGGCGCAGCCGCGTCGGGTCTCCCGCCAGCGGCAGCGTTGCCCTGCCGTCGATATGGCAGGCGAAGTCAAGATTACGGCTGACGGCCTGGCTCCGGATCAGCATGGCGACTTCATGGACGACATTCCGGGCCAGCATCGGGATCACTTCGATGGCGATCTTGCCGGCCTCGATCTTGGATAGATCGAGCACGTCGTCGATGACCTTGGACAAGGCTTCGGCGGCGATCGCCGCCGAAGCGGTCAGTTCGGTCTGGTCCGGCGTGGTTTCGGTCAATGCCAGCAATTCGAGATTGGCGACGACGCCGTTGAGCGGTGTCCGGATCTCGTGGCTGAGATTGGCGAGGAACAGGCTCTTGGCGGCATTGGCCGCCTCCGCCTGACGCCGCGCCGCTTCGATGACGACGCTGCGCTTCAGCTCTTCCTGCGCTTCGTGGCGCTGGCTGATATCCTGGAACACGACGACGGCGCCGGCCAGCCGGTCTTCCTTCACCATCGCGTGCGAGGTGTATTCGACCGGAAAACAGGTTCCGTCCTTGCACCAAAGAACTTCGTCATTGGCCGTGCGGGTCACCCCGTCACTGAGCACGGCCAGCATCAGGCACGTATCCATGGGACAGGGGGAGCCATCGGCGCGGGAATGGTGGATGACGGCGTGAGCCTGCCGCCCGATCAGCTCTTCCGCGTGAAAGCCCAGCATCGACACCGCGGCGGCGTTCACGAAGATGGCCGCGCCCGAGGTATCCAGCCCCAGAATGCCGCTGCTGGCGGAATTGAGCAGGAGGCGGGAATGCGCCTCGGCTTCGCGCAGCGCGGCGGTCCGCTCCTCGACCCGCTTCTCCAGTTCCCGTCCCGCCCGGAGCAAGGCTTCCTCGGCCCGGTCCCGGCGATCGACGAAAGGACGGACCACGAGATAATAGATCAGCGGCGACGAGACCAGGACCAGGAAAACGGCATCGCCGAAATCATTGAATGCCTCGTTGTCGATCTTGAGCCAGCCGAGAATCAGCATCGCCGTCGATTCCACGACGAACACGATGGCCGCGATTTTCAGGCATAGCTGCAACATGCCTGCAACATAGATGACCCTTCGGTTTTTCGAAAGACCGCCGTCAGGCCGAGGGAATAGGCATTGAACGTCTGGGGCTATCGTGGCTATGTTTTTAGACTTAAAGCTGATCACGGCAAAATCGTGCATCGGCGCCAACCAACCATGCGGGATCGTCATGAAAGCTGAAACGGATGGGCTTGGGCAGGACCGCCGGCTGAGCGACAAGCTGCTTGCGGCTTTCGATCAGGCATGCGGCCAGAATGCGCTTGGCGTGGCGAATTTGCTGGTGCAGGCGATGGAACTGGCGCTGACCCAGGAAGGCGGGCGGAACAAGGTCGAGAAGCGCTATGACGTCCAGGCCGTCATCGATGCCGGCACGCGTTTGAAGGCGCTTGAGGCCGCACGCGAGGCCGAACACGAATCGGTGCATCAGGCCGAGGAAGAAAACCGGGCCTGACGCAAAAACGCCTGACCGGAAGACCGCCGGCCACGGACAAGCTACTCGATCGCCTGCCGGAGAGCGGCGGCGCCGGCCAGAGGCGTCAGCGGCAATGCGCCCGCCAGGATCGCGCCGAGGATGAGAAGATAGGGCTTGGGGCCAAGGCCGGAGACCGCCGCCTCCACCGCGCCGACCGCGAAGATCAGCACCGGGATATAGAGCGGCAGCACCAGCAGCGACAACAGCACCCCCCCGCGCCTTGCCCCCAGCGTCAAGGCGGCTCCGACGGCGCCGATCAGGGTGAGGCTCGGCGTGCCGAGCGCCATCCCGGCGATGAGCGCCGGATATCCCGCCGGATCAAGATCGAGAAGCAGCGCCAATAGCGGCGCCATCAACAGCAGCGGCAGCCCCGACACCAGCCAATGCGCCAGGCATTTCGCCAGCACCACCGCTTCCAGCGGCAGCCGCCCCAGCGCCAGCGCTTCGAGGCTGCCATCCTCGTAATCCGCCTGGAACATCCGGTCGAGCGAGAGCAGCGCCGCCAGCAAGGCCGTCACCCAGATGATCCCCGCCGCGATCCGCCGCAGGAGTTCGGCTTCCGGGCCGACGCCGAAGGGGAAGAGGATCACCGTCAGCACGAAGAAGGCCACCACCATCGCCGCGTCCCCGCCCTGGCGGAACGCCAGACGCAGGTCGCGGCGGATAAGGGCGGAAAAGGCGGAAGAGAGGCTCAACAATTCACTCCGGAACAAAGAGAGACCACAATCACCGCGAAGCAATTATTGATCGAATGGGTGATGATCGGCGTCCAGAGCGACCGCGAAAACTGAAAGGTCACGGCGAGCACCATACCGAGACCGGCGGTAAAGACGATGTGCTGGAGGTCGAGATGGACGAGGCCGAAGGCGATGCTGCTGAGAACCGCCGCTCCCGTCCAATGCATCTTCGTGCGAAGCCAGCCGAAGAGCAGGCCGCGGAACAGGATCTCCTCCGAAACCGGACCGAAAATGCCGGCGGCGACGAACATCCAGATCAGCTGGCTCGACCCGGCTCCCGCCAGAATCAGCGATTCGGTGCTCTGCGACGGATGCGCATGCCGAAGCACACTCTCCACCGCATCGGTCAGATAGCCGAGCCCCTGCCCGGCGGCGAAGGCCAGGAAGATGGCCGTCCCGATCCAACGGGCCGAAATCGGGCGGAATCCCAGAAGCTCCGACCGCGTGCCGTAGCGCGGCTGCACGCCCAGATAGACCGCGAACAGGCTGATTGCCGATTGCAGAGCGATGACCGCCACGGTCAGGGAAGCGTGATCCAGGATCGAGAACTTCAGGGTTTCCGGGCGGATGAAGTTCAAGGCGCCGATCGTCGCCCCCGCCAGGACCAGGATGATCACGAAAGTGCGCAGCAGATCCGCCCCCGAGGGCGGCGGCGCTGGTTTGCGTTTAGGGGGGGGACGCCGCGTCGGGCGGTTAAGGGTGGTGCCCGGCCGGATCGAGCCGGTGAAGCTGGCGTCAGGACGGCTGGAATTCGTCATCATCGTCCCTTTTGCCGTCAGCTTCTTTCACGGCCACATTTTTCCTGGGGGTGAATTCCGTCAGGACACAGGATTTCGCATCCGCCAAAGCGAGCGGCGTGTGCGTCGAGGCGACGACGACGCCGCCGCCCGCGCGGTGTTCGGCGATCGCCGCTTCGAGATCGGCGACCGAGTCGCGGTCGAGCCCGGTGGTGGGCTCGTCAAGAAGCCACAACCGCGCCGGGCTGGCAATGAGGCGGCTGAGCGACAGGCGCTTCTTCTGTCCCGCCGACAGAAACCGGCAGGGCGACGCCGCCAGCCCGTCGAGCCGGAACCGTTTCAGCGCCTCCCCGGCATCCCTGCCTGGAGAAGCTCCGCCGAGGGCGCCCCAGAACGCGACCGTCTCGGCCACGGTCAAGGCCGGCTTCACCGCGTCCAGATGGCCGACGAAATGCAGATGCCGGCGATGCCCGCCCCGATCCGAGGTGACTTCCTCGCCGTTCCAGTAAAGCTTGCCGGCAATGGCGGGGGTGAGGCCGGCCATCAGCCGCAGGAGGCTGGATTTGCCGCTGCCATTGGCGCCGGTCAACAGCATCGCCTCGCCCGGATCGAGCGCGAAGGAGAGTCCCCGGAACACCAGCCGCTCTCCCCGGAGACAGCTCAAATCCCTACCCGCGAACAAAGTCATATTCTTTGGCGATCAAGCTGTGGTTGGGGGCGATTCTCTCCGAAATCCGTCTCCCCGGCAATGGCTTGCGAAAAGGGGGCTTGCGAAAAGGGGCATCGCGGCAAAGGCAGCCCGCGTCCTTCGAGACGCGGCCAAGAGGGCCGCTCCTCAGGATGAGGGGCATCTGTTGTAATGGCATCGGGAAAGTTCCTCATCCTGAGGAGGCCCCATCGAGGGCCGTCTCGAAGGACGCACCATCGATATCCAGCCCAGGGCTGACGGATTGAGAATTGTTGGAGAACAGCACCGCCACCGCATAGGATGGCAGGCAATCCGCCGCAAGCTCCGCTTCCTTCGATTCGATCAATCCCGCGAAATCGTGATAGGGGCGGTCGAGGCGGCGGGCGAGACCGGGCAGGAGGAAACGGCCGACCCCGGCGCCGATGAGCGGCGCATCGGCGGGAAACCCGCTCCGCGACAGCAGGCTTTGCGCCGCCTCGGCTAGTTGATCGAGCTGACGGGCGGCGATGAAGCGGGCAAGATCGGCCCAGCTTTCATGCCCTGCCGATGCCGCGTCCCGGCCGATCATCCGCGCCAGCCGGACCCGGCTTTCCGCCAAGGACTTGCCCTTGCCGTCGGCGGTTCCATGCTGATCGGCATGGGCTGGGAGATCGCCAGTCAGGCGGAAGATGTCGGCCATGGTGGCGAAATGCTCGGCCATCACGCCGGTGCGTACGCCCTCGAACTCGGCATGACGGATGACCGCCATCACTGGCGTGCGCACCGCCCCCCGGTAAACCAACTCCCCCGTGACCAGCCGCCCGGCATCGTCCACGGCCAACGCCGCCACCGCACCCTTGCGGAATGGCACGAGATCGGTCGTCGTACTGCCGATATCCACAAGAAGGCCGTCCCCGGTGAGATGCGCCGCCAGTCTGGCGCTCGCATGCCAATTGGCGGAAGCGGCACGGTCCGGCTCCGCCCGCGCTTCGGCTGTGGTGAGGAAAGCCCCGTCGGCGGCATAGACGGCAATGGCGGATTCGCCGAGCCGCTGGACCAGCGTATCGATCAGCGCCCGGACACCGCTCGCCCGATCGGGAAAGAGATCGACCAGTTCCCCGGTCATGGTCACCGCATGATGCGGCGCCTCCGGCCAATCGGCCAGCCCGGCCTTCATCGCCGCTTCGAGCCGGTCGAGCCCCTGCCAAAGCGGACAGGGGAGTTGGCGTATGGCCGCAAGCCGCCCCTCCCGCAACAAGGCCAGCTTCAGATGCGCGCCGCCGATATCCCAGCCGATGGTGACGCCCATAGCGGCGCCCTCTCGATGGTTGGCGCTCATCGCGGCACCCTCACGGTAACGGCACGCGGCGCCAAGGGCCGGATCAGCGCCGAAAGCGGCTGCTCCAGCAGGCCCAGCACCAGGGCGGCGGGATTGAGCCCCAGAGAGTCGCGCAATCCCACATAGGAGGTGGTGAGGCGCGGATTGATTTCGAGCACCACCGGCCCCGCCTCGGTCTCGATCAGATCGACGCCGGCATAGAAACGGAGTCCAGGCAGGGAAGCGGCGATCGCCTCGGCCAGCCCGGTCCATTCCGCCCGCCGCTCCTCCGCCCCGCCGACCACCCCGCCCCGATAGGAAAAGACCCCGTCCCTGCAATCCACCTCCTGAAGATTGCAGGACAGCAGCCACGCCTTCCCCTCCTGAGCCAGCATCGAGAAGCTGGCCGCTCTGCCGGGGAGAAAGGGTTGTGCGACCGCCCCGGCGCGGGGCTCGGGATTCTTGGTAAAACGGGTTTCATCCGCGCCGGCACCGTCATCCGGCTTCACCACCCAGCCTGTCGCGGATGCGGGCAGCGGATCGGATTCGAGAAAACTCGGGACCACGCGGATCCCCGCCGCCGCGAGGTGGCGCGAGGTTGCGTATTTGCTGCGGGCGATGGCAAGTGCCGAGGGCTGGCTGACGAGCGCGGGGCGGACCGCTTCGGCGGCGGCTCTTTCCAGAATTCCGCCGGTCTCGGGCGCGATCGGCCAGAGAAAATCAGCTTCGGCGCCAAGACGCCGCCAGCTTTCCCACGGATCGGCATCCCCATCACTGGGCAAAAGCACCTCCACCCCGGCATCGGTCAGGTCGCGGGCCAGGGTTTCCGCCATCATCCTGCCCTCGGCGATGAGCGAGGGAGACGCGTTGCATTCCCGCCATCCCCCGGCTGTGACATATTCCCAGACCAAAACCCGCAATTTTCTCTCACTCTTATCGAAGCGCCGCCCGATGCGTCCATTCATCATCATACCGGTACTGGATCTGAAACAGGGGCTCGTCGTGCATGCCAGGGCCGGCGACCGCGCGCAATACCGGCCCATCCAATCATGCCTGAGCCCCAGCGCCGAAGCCGGTGCCGTACTGGACGGGCTGTTGGCGCTGGCACCGTTCCCGGTGGTTTATATCGCCGATCTCGATCGGATAACAGGTGCGGGAATATCAGGTGGGGCCGGCCATGCCGCCCTGATCCGCGAACTGGCGTCAAGGCACAAGGCGGTCGAATTCTGGGTCGATGGCGGCTTCAGGACGCTGGAAGATGCTGGCGGCTCCGGCGGCATTCCGGTCCTCGGCAGCGAAAGCTGGACCGATTCGGATGGGCTCGGGCGGGCGGTTGCCGGTGTCGGGGCTGAGAATTGCGTGCTTTCGCTCGACTACCGGGGGGACCGTTTCGTCGGGCCGGAAGATTTGCCCCAAAGGCCGGAGATCTGGCCCGAACGGGTCATCGCCATGACGTTGAGCCGGGTCGGAAGCGGTGCCGGCCCCGATTTGGCACGGCTGCGGGCTTTGCGGCAGTTCGCTGGCGCGGCCCGGTTTTTCGCGGCAGGGGGCGTGCGCGGACGAGGCGATCTCGAAGCCTTGCGGGCGATGGGCATCGCCGGCGCGCTGGTCGCCAGCGCCCTCCATGACGGCAGCCTCACAAAAAAAGAAATCGCGGAGTTTGCGGAGCCTTAGCTCCGCAAATCCCCGCGATTACTAAGCTACCGGCGCTTGCTCAGTGAGCAGCGAACGGATGGCTGGTCTTGGCAGCCAGCTCAACGATCTGGCGAGCCTTCGGCTCACCGGCGACCGCGCGCTTGATCGACAGCTTCGTGGCTTCGTAGTTGAAGTCCTGAATCTTCGTGTCGTCATCGGCTTCCCAATGAATGAAGACGCCGACGCTGATGAACAGATCGTCCGCTTCTTCGACCGGGATCGTGCCGTCCTTGACGCAATCGACAACGGCCTGGGCAACGCCACGCTGGGCCGGGCCGAACATCTGAACGGCCTGCTTCGCGGACTTGATCGTGACCTTGTTGAACAGGATGGTGTTCGGCTTGCAGGCCAGATTCGGGCCCACAACGGCGAGGAGCGACGTGAAGCCGTCCTTGTTGTTGGTCAGCGAGTTGGCGAAAGCCAGCTCGGCGGCCGAACCACGGGGACCGATGATCAGATCGATATGAGCGACTTCATTGCCATCACCGACGAGCGCTTCGCCGATCAGCATCTTGTTGATCTTACCCAATTTACCCTCCATAGAGCCGAGGCCGGAGCCTCCCCATAATGACGCTATTGCACTCATTAATTCCCCCCTTGTGTTCGAGGAATTTAGACCACGCTCACAGCCTGGAACGTGCTGCGGTGGTTCAAAACGCCGGGAGCATATCCTTTGAGGAGACCGCAAGCAAGCTCGCAACTGTCAGGTCGGCGGAAGTGCCGGGGTTAATCCGCCGCTCCTTGAGATTCCGGTCGAAAAGCGCGAGCGCGGACCGGATTTCCGCGGTTTCCTCCCCTTCTCCGATCCCGATGCACAGGTTTTTCGCTTCCTCACGCACCGCCTCGGCAATGCCGGGGCCGTATTTCCGCGCGATATGGCTATCGGGGAAGGCCGAGAGAAAACCCATATAGGCCAGCGTCGCCGCCCATTCGGGCCGGAAGCCCCGCCGCATTGCCGATTCCAGGCGGGCGACGCCGATCGCGAAGACGTCCTCATAGACGCTGGCGTATTGCCGGGCGATCCGGTCGCGGGGCGCCGCCAGGATCATCGCCTCAAGCAGGCTGATCGTCGGCGCCGCCGCGACATCCTGTGCTGGCGCCGCCCCCAGCCCCGCCGGCTGGGCCTGGCGGATCGCCGCATAGGCGTCGGTCGCATCGGCCACGGACAAATCGGACAGGACCGCCTTCAGCCGCGTTTGAAGGTCACCTCCCGTTTTCAGTTCCACCGCCGCGATCAGCGGCGCCGCCAGGAGCACGATGCCGAGATTGGTGTTGCAGCCGACCGCGGCCCAAGTGGCGGCGACGGCTTCGCGGATGCGGCGCCCCACCGGAGCCCCCGGCATCGCCAGCTTCCCCGCCGAAACCCGGGCGCTTTCCTCGAAATCCGCCACCCTCATGCCATGGCCTTCGCCGAAGACATGGACATTGCCGGGCTTCAACGCCCGGAGTTCGAGCCGGCAGGCCTCGATATAGAGTGCCTCAAGCGATGCGGGAGAGGACATGGCCGATGATGGCTTGCGCGATATTGCGGGAGGCGACGCTTTGCAGGCCCTTCCAGGCCGGCATGGAATTGACTTCGAGAATAAGAAGCTCGCCCGATTCGTCCTCGATGAGGTCGATCCCGGCATAATCGGCGCCGACCGCCGCCGCCGCCGCGAGGCTCGGCTCGACGAGGCGGGGGTCGAGCGCCGCCGCCTCGCAGCGCGCACCCTGATGCACATTGGTGATCCAACTCGTGCCGTGGCGGACCATGGCGGCGATCGGCTCGCCGCCGACGACCATCACCCGATAGTCGCGCCATTCCCGGTCGCGCCCGATAAAGGGCTGAAGGTAATAGACCCCGTTATAGATGTCGTCCCGCAACGGCTCCGCCTCCGCCCCGAAGCGGTGGAGCCCCTTGCCCTGCGCGCCGAAAAGCGGCTTCTGCACAAGGTCGCCCCGGCGTTTCCCGCTCCAGGCAGCGGTACGGGCGGCGCTTTCGCTGGCATGGGTCGGCACCGTCCTGATCCCGGCCCGGTGCAGGAGAAAGCTGGTCATCGATTTATCGACGCAGCGCTCGATCGCCTGCGCATTGTTGACCACGGGCACGCCCGACAGCCCCAGCGCATGCAGGAAGGACAGCCGCAGGGTTATCTGCTCGAAAGTTCCAGCGGAGATGGTCCGCGCCAGGACGGCGTCGGGCAGGCGGCCGGGGAAATCCGGAATGACGATCCCGGACCCGCCTTCGCCCAAGGCGAAGGCGCAGTCCCGAAGGGATATCACCGCCCCCTCCGCCTTGAAGAAGGCGAGCGCCTCCGTCAGCTGCCGCGCATGCCAATCCGGATCATCGACGAAGATGGCGATGCGCGGCATATGAAAGTGCTTTACGCGACGCCGAAGGATTTGGCGACCAGGGCGGCGTCGAGCTTGCCGCGGATGAAGGTATGGCCGGTATCGACCGCCGCCACCTGCACCAGACCGGGGCTGAACAGGAACGGATCGATCTGATAGAAATCGCCGCTATAGGCGCCGAAGATCTCGGCGAAGGGACGCCCGTAATCCCGGCTGGTGGAGCTCGGCAGCTTGTTGGCGAGATCCTCGGCCTCGGCCTCGCCGCCGGCGACGAAGAGCTGAACCGTGCCGCCGTAAAGAATCGCGTCATTGGTCCGCCCCATGGCGGTGATGAAATCCGGATGCGGCGTCGGCAATGGCGCCGAGCCCAGCCCGTCGATGATATTGTGGATCGGGAAATGCACCGTATGCGCCTTGTGCAGCGCCACTTCGAGCGAGCGGGCCACGACCTGCACATTGCCGGCGAGGCTCTGTGTCGGCGTCAGGATGACGGTCAGCTTGTCGGCGGCGACGCCGGCTTCCGAAGCGATCTCCTTCAACAGCGCCGAGGGCGGGGCGCGGTCGACTTCGAGCACCAGCACCGCCTCGGTGCTGTGATCCTTGTAGCCGATCTCCCCGAAGATCTCTTCCTTGCCCCAGAGTGCCCGTGCCGGCCCCGAACCCAGCGCGAAGAAATCATCGTGCTTCAAGGCCCAGCCGGCATATTGGCTGGCGAGGCAGGCGAGAACCGGGTTGGAGCTGTGAACCGTGACGATCCACGGCCAGACGCCCTCGCCCTTGCTCAGCGAAACCGTTCCGAGCCCGCCGAGGCAGATCTCGGCGATGCGGCGGCCGGCTTCGATCCCGCCCGGGACTTCGATCCCGGCATCGATCAGCGTCACGCCCGAAGCGTCCTGGCTCACACCGATCCGAAGCGCCTCGGCATCGCGCACCAGCGCCGCCGCGAGTGCGGCGCCGAGACGGTTGACGCTGGGGTTGAACGACCGCTTTGACATCTTAGGCTCTCCTTAAATTCCTGAATTATGCCGGGCTGCAAGAAGCTCCAGCAACCGCATGCCCCGAATTTCGACCCGATCCCGCGCGGCGGCCAAACTCGGCGCCTCCGCTGAAACCGTAGAGACCGGGTCGCCCCGGCCGATAACCGAACCCGCCCGCCCGCGATCGGCGGCCCAGCCGGGCCAGACCATGCCGTCCGGGATCACGAGATCGCAAGGTGCATAAATCACCGCAGCCGCGCGCGCAACACCTCCAGGCAAATCGATGACGGCAGGCAGCCCCCGCCCCTCGATCGCATCGAGATGCAGACGCCAAAGCTGAAGCCCGCCGAGCCCGTCAAAGATATCGAGACTCGCCCCTGGCCTCGGGTTGATCTCGATCACCTGGAAGCGCTCGCCCTCGACCAGAAGATCGAGGCTGTTGAGCCCGATCAGACTGAAGGCCGCGACCAGGGCGCCGCAGGCATCGGTCAGCATCCGGGCCGAATCGGGCGGCAGGATCGCCGGCCCGGCGCAGCCGCCATAGCGGAAGGGTGCCGCCTCGGTGCCATCCGTCCATTGCTCGGAAAAGCCGATACAGGCGGCACGGCGCCCATCGCCCAGAAAGCAAACGGAAACCGGACGCCCCGGAACCCGGCGCTGAAAATAAACATTTCCCCTCTCTACGGCCCCTCGCCCGCTTGCGGGAGAGGGAGGGGCCCAGCCCGCAGGGCTGGGAGGGTGAGGGCTGGCGCCGCCGCCCCGATGCCAAAACCTTTGAAGTCGCGGAAAGATCCCCTCACCCTCCCGCAAGCGGGCCCCTCCCTCTCCCGCAAGCGGGAGAGGGGAAGAAGGCGCGTTTGCCGGAACCACATGCGCACCGCCCGCTCCGCCGATCGCCTTGCGGAGCCAGCCGCCATCCGGAACCGGACCGCAAGTGATCTCGGGATGCGGAAGGCCAAGCCGGGCCAGCACTGCCGCGAATTCGAACGGATCCTTGACCCTCGCCACCACCTCGGCGGGGTTGCCGAGAACGGGCAGGATTCCGGCGAGTCGGGTGAGGAGACCGGGCATCGACTCGAAGCCCGAACCATAGACCAGCCCCCGCACGCGCCCGCCAAGCGCCTGAACCTCCGCTGCCAGCGCCTCCGCATCGAAGCTTCCGCCGTGACTGGAAAGAGCCTGACAGGAAAGCGAGAATGCCGCCGTGTCCTCATCGGCGAAAAGATCGAGGACACAGGGCCTGTCCCCGGCGCGGCTGGCGGAAGCCGCCAGCGCACGGCCGGAAATCGCGGCGATCAGGGCCGGACGGGTGTCAGCTGACGAGTTCGAGGGCCACCCGATAGGCATCGCGGAAATCGAAATACTGCGCCTTTTCCGCCTTGGCGATCTTGAGCAGGAGCGCATGCTGGGTCTTGAACTTGATATCGCCGATGGCGAGCGCGCCGATGCCGACGGCCTTGGTGCCGGGAATGGCCGCACCATCGTCATGAACCCCGACACCCTCGATGCCGAGCGGCGGGACGGCATTGATGTCGGCGGCGACCTTGAGATGCTTGGCGTGCTTCAGTTCAGCCTGGGACAGAACCTGAACCCCGGCCCGCGCCGCGGTGAAGACCACGTCGGCATCTTTCAGCGCCTCGATCCGCTCTTCTTCATTGCTGCCGAAGGCGGCGGTGAAGGGACGCTTGAAGCGCTTTTCGAATTCGACGGCCTTTTCGGCGACGGCGTTGCTGCGGTCATGGGTGACGAGGGTCACATCGGCGCCAGCCTCGGCGCAGATGACGCCGCAGATCCCGGCGACGACGCCCTTGGCGCCATAGACCGTGACCTTGGCGCCCTTCCAGGAGCCGCCCTGCTTCTTGAGCTGGCGCTCGGCGGCGGCGACCATGGCACCCGCCGTGGTGAAGGCGCCGTTCGGATCGGAAAACAGCGAGATCTCGAAGGGGGCGAACAATTCCTTGCGGGCCGCTTCCTGCCAGTCGAGCGCCAGGAGGCCGTCGCTGCCGCCGAAGAACAGGCAAGTCCGGGGCGCGTGCTTCGGATCGCGGGAGAACATTGCATCCTGGGTGAGGCGGACGACCAGATCGCTCGTGACGCCGGTATAGCTGGCGATGACGAAACCGGCATCGGCGGCCATGTTGACGTCGAACGGGCTGATATAGGTCAGCGGCGTCAGGAAATGCAGGATGCTGGGCTTGCTCATTCGATCGAACTCCATCGCTCTAATTCCGTGTGGCTCAACTATCAAGAGCCGACAATTCCATATGACTCCCTCACGAGAGAGCCGGCTTTTCTGCAATCTCCGCGCCAGAATTACGCCCGGCGACGACGAGAAACTCCAATTCGTGCCGCGCGCCGAACCGATCCGCCAGCACCGCCGACACCGAGGCGGCCTGATCCGCCGATTCGAACAGCGCAAACCCCGTCGGTCCCCAGGACGACTGACCGATACCGGTAATGCCGCTCTCGTGCAACCAGCCGAGCACCTCGGATACCGCCGGACTGGTGTAGCGGCCATTCTGCAGGGGGCTGAAATAATCGCCGGTGCGATCCTGAATCTCGCCGAGCGCGTCGGCCACCGCCTTGAATTGCCGCTCCGCGATCCCTGGAAGCAGCTGCATCATCAGGATACGGCAGAGCCGCCCGGAAAGCGATTCCGGGAAGGCTGGCAGGGCCGAGAAAGCCGCTTTTTCGATCGCCCCCGACAATCCCTGGCGCTTCGGGTCGAGAATGAGGAGCATCCGCCATTCCGGCGGAAAATCGAGACGCGAGACGATGGGCGCCACCTCGGTCGCGGGGCCGAGCCCGCCATCGACCAGGAAGCCGCCGAGATCGAAGGCGCCGATGCCGATGCCCGACCGGGCACCCCGTCCCACCGCCCCGGCGATATCGCGCGTCGCGGTTTGGCGCCCGTGCAGGCGGGTAAGCGCCGCCCCGACCGCGAGCCCGAGCTGCGTCCCGGAACCCAGGCCTACATGATCCGGGATCACCTGCTCGATCTCGATACGGGCATTGGCCGGAAGACCGAAAGCGAAGGCGGCGCGCTCCAGGCATTGCAGCGCGCGCTCCGCCTGCGGGCCGGTGGCGGCGGGCGCATCGGCGCGGGCAATGCGCAGGCGCGTGCCGAAACCGTCGATGACGAGCCCGAGGCTGCCGAAACGCCGCCCGAGTCCGCCTTGAAGGTCGAGAAACCCGAAATGTAGACGCGCCGGCGCGAACACCGCCACTTCGGCGATCTCATCTCCGTCGCTCATCGCCAAATGCCCCCAGGATACGAAAGGTTACAGCCTGTGGGCATGGTATAGAACGAATGGCCGGCCAAAAAAAGGCCCGCGAAACATTTAGGCTCGCGACCGCCGGCATCGCAACCATCCGGCTCACAACCGCCGAAAGCCGCCGCCGGGCGTTAACGGGTCAGGAGCGCGGACTCTAAGGCTCCCACCCGGTCGACTCGTCAAAATTAGGTGGTTACGATTGCCGCCCGATTACGCTATAGAACGAGAAAATCGGCGGGAAACGAGCCGCGGAATAATTGAGGGAGGTCTCCAATGAGCGATGGCACGCGCGAGCGCAGCTACAGCGAAGATGAGATCAAGGACCGTCTTTCCCGCGAACTTCCGCACTGGTTTCTTGACAATGGCTGGATTCGCCGGAAGTACCGGACGCATGGCTGGAAGGGTACGTTGATGGTGATCAACACCGTCGGCCATCTGGCGGAAGCGGCCTGGCACCACCCCGACATCACCGCCTCTTACGCCTGGGTTGAAGTCCGGCTGATGACGCATACCGCAAAAGGCGTCACCGACAAGGATTTCGAGCTTGCGCGGAAGATCGAGGAAGTGATTGATTGGCGGCCCGGCGAGGGCAGTGCGCTCGAAGGTACGCCGGAAGACGATCCACGCTTCGCCTACATCAAATACGATCGGACCTGACAAGCATGCCCGCTGTTACCTGTCCCTTCTGCGGTATCTTCTGCGGCGATCTCGCTTTCGAGAACGGCCGCGTCGATACCAGTTCCTGCGCCAAGGCCGAGACGGGCTTCGCCAGGCCCGTCACCGTCACCGAGCATTCGGTCGGCGGACGCAAGGTGCCGCTGGCGGAGGCCGTCGATGCCGCCGCGGCGATCCTGCGCGCCGCCCGCCAGCCGCTATTTACCGGCCTCGGCACCGATCTGCTCGGCCTCCAGGCGCTGCTCGGCCTTGCCGACAGCACGGGGGGCGTCCTCGACCGCTGGCAATCCTCGCCGCAGCTCGCCAATCTCGGCGTGCAACAGCGGGTGGGCTGCTGGATCGGGACTTTCGCCGAGGTCTCCAACCGCGCCGATCAGATCCTGATCGTGGGCCGCGATCCGGCGCCGTTCTTCCCGCGGCTGTTCGAGCGTCTGGTTCACAACCCGACGCCGCTCTACCGCAAGAATGCGCCGCAGGTAACCTATCTCGGCCCCTCGGAGCTTCGCCCGGCGGATCGCGCGCATGGCGGCACCGACCTTGCCGCCGACATCACGGTTCCGGCCAATCAGCTTTACGAGGCGCTTCTGGTTCTCGCCGCCGAGGCCGAGGGGCGGAAGCTCCCCGAGTCGGTGGGCACCTCGCTGCCGCTGGCGCAGCTCATGGGGCTGGCGCAGCGCTTCAAGGACGGGGCCTACGGCTCGATCATCTGGGATGTCGGCGCCTTCCCCCCGGTCCAGGCCGAGCTGATGGTCGAGACCATCCTGCGCATCGTGCGCGGCATCAATCTCACGACCCGCTGTTCCTCGCTGCCGCTCGGCGCCACCGACAACGCCATGGGCGTCATGCAGGCCGCGCTGTGGCAGGCCGGCTGGCCGATGCGGATCGGCTTCGGCGAAGGCTTTCCCCGGCACGATGCCTATCTCTACAACGCGGAACGGATGCTGAGCGGCGGCGATGCCGATGCGCTGGTCTGGGTCGCGGCATTGTCGGCGGCACCGCCGCCGGCCACCTCCGTCCCGACCATCGCGGTCGTGGCGCCCGACACGATCCTCGCGACCCCGGCCGCGGTCGAATTCCGCGTCGGCATACCGGGCGTCGACCATGCCGGCACGGTGGTCCGCGCCGACGGCGTCATCGCGGTGCCGCTCGGCAAGACGCGCGACAGCGGCCTGCCCAGCACCGCCACCATCGTAAACCTTATCAACGAACGTCTAGGGGGCGAGCCATGACAACACGGCTGACTGGCGGCCGTGTCTTCGATCCGGCCAATGGCATCAAGGGCGAAATCCGCGACATCTACGTCTCGGACGGCCGCATCGTTCAAGCCCCGTCGGAAGGCCGGGCGGATACGACCTACGATCTCGGCGGCCATGTGGTCATGGGCGGCGGCATCGATCTGCACAGCCATCTCTCCGGCGGCAAGGTCAACCTCGCCCGCCTGCTGATGGCCGAGGATCACTGCGATCACGTGCACCACCGGCATGAGCATCTGCGCTCGGGAAGCGGGCACTGCACGCCGTCGATCTTCACCACCGGCTACGCCTATGCCGAAATGGGCTACACCGCCGCTTTCGAGCCGGCGATGGTCCCCGGCAACGCGCGCACCAACCATCTTGAGATGGCCGATCTGCCGGTGATCGACAAGGGCGCCTACCTCATGCTCGGCAATGACGAGTACCTGCTCCAGGCGCTGGCGCGGGGCGAGGAGCAGGAGCGGATCAACGACTATATCGCCTGGATCATGCAGGCGACCTTGGCGCTCGGCATCAAGACCGTCAATCCGGGCGGGATCAGCGCCTTCAAATTCAACACCCGGCATCTTGGCATCGACGAACCGGGGCCGTATCACGGCGTGACCCCGCGCCGGGTCATCTATGCGCTGGCGCGGGCGGTGTATGAGCTTGGCGTGCCGCATCCGCTGCACACCCATTGCAACAACCTCGGCGTTCCGGGAAACATCGAGACCACGATCAAAACGATCGAGGCCGCCGAGGGGTATCCCATTCACCTCACCCACGCCCAATTCCACAGCTACGGGACCGAGGGCAAGCGCCATTTCTCCTCCGCCGCGGCACAGCTGGCGGATGTCGTGAACAAGACCCCGAACGTCACCATCGATGTCGGACAGGTCATGTTCGGGCGCACCGTCACCGCTTCCGGCGATACCATGGCGCAATACCGCAACCACGGCTTCGCCTCGCCGGATAAGTGGATGCTGTTCGATATCGAATGCGACGGCGGCTGCGGCCTGGTGCCCTTCCATTATAAGGAAAAGGCTTTCGTCAACGCCCTGCAATGGGCGATCGGGCTGGAGCTGTTCCTTCTGGTCGAGGATCCCTGGCGGGTCTTCCTCACCACCGATCATCCGAACGGCGCGCCTTTCGGCACCTATCCGACGCTCATCCGCCTGCTCATGGACCGCGACTTCCGCAATGAATGCCTCCAGGGTCTTCACCCGGCGGCACGGAAGGCGACGATACTGGGCCAGCTTACCCGTGAATATACGCTGGAGGAGATCGCCATCATGACGCGCGCCGCCCCGGCGAAGATCTTGGGTCTGGCCGACCGTGGCCAGCTCGGGATCGGCGCCGCCGCCGACATCACCGTCTATAAGGAGCATGGCGACCGCCAGCAGATGTTCGCCAAGCCGGCTTACGTCTTCAAGGACGGAACCGAGGTCGCCCGCAACGGCACGCTGCATGCCTCGCCGAAGAGCACCACCCATATCGTCCGGCCGGCCTACGACGCCGCCATCGAGAAGCGGGTGAAGACGTTCTTCGACGATCACCTGACCATCGGCTTCAACCACTTCCCGCTGTCGCAGGGTGAGCTTGCCGATGCCGGCGTGCTGGTTCATGCGCATGACTGCCGCCCGCGGCGCCGCACATGAAGCTCAACGGCATCCTCATCGACGATACCTTCGCCGAAGCTTTCGGCATGCAGGGAACGCGCATCGTCATCACCGCCGACACGGCTCCCTGGGCGAAGATCGCCGCGGAAACCATGACCGGCTTCGCCACTTCGATCATCGCCTGCGGGGTCGAGGCCGGCATCGAGCGCCTGCTTCCGCCCGAGGAGACCCCGGACGGAAGACCGGGTGCGGCGATTCTGCTCTTCGGCATGTCGCGCGACGCGCTGAGCACGGCGGTCCGCAACCGCGTCGGCCAGTGCATCCTGACCTGTCCGGGCACGGCCTGCTATAACGGGCTCGACAGCGAACAGAAGATCCCGCTTGGCCGCCCGCTGCGCTATTTCGGCGATGGCTGGCAGACCGCCAAGCGTATCGGCGGCCACCGCTACTGGCGCATCCCGGTGATGGAAGGCGAATTCCTGATCGAGGACGAGGCCGGCGTGCAGGACTCGATCGGCGGCGGCAATTTCCTGATCCTCGGGCGCTCGCGCGATGCCGTGCGGGAAGCGTCGGAGCGCGCGGTCGTCGCCATGCGCGAAATCAGGGATGTGGTCATGCCCTTTCCCGGCGGCATCGTGCGCTCGGGCTCCAAGGTCGGCTCCCGCTATCCCTTCCTCTTCGCTTCGACCAACGACGCCTTCTCGCCGGTCCTGAAGGGCCTGCCCGGAAGCGCGCTCGGTCCCGAGGTGGCGAGCGTTCTTGAAATCGTCATCGACGGGCTGACCGAATCCGCGATTTCCGCGGCCACGGTCGCCGGCATCCGCGCCATCGTCGAAGGCGGCCTCGATAGTGGCGTCACCCGGATTTCCGCCGGCAATTACGGCGGCGATCTCGGCGCCTATAAATTCCATCTTCGCGAGTTGCTGAAATGACCCGGTTCGTCGTCAAGGAGATACCGCCGGTCCGGATCTCGGCCGAGACGCTCACGCCCGAGCGCTTGTCCGGCCTCTCCGCCGCCGAGATCGAAAAGCTGCCGCTCATCGTCGGAAACCGGACGGAGCATGTCGGCGACTGGTTTCGAGTCGTCACCGGCACGGAAGGTGCGCTCCCCGGCGCCCTCGAATTCGAGGGCCCGTGCGAGCGCATCGATCGCATCGGCGGCGGCATGGGTTCGGGCAGCGTCACCGTGCATGGCAATGCCGGCGCCTATGCCGGGATCAGCATGACCGGCGGCGAGCTGACCGTGACCGGTTCCGCCGGCTACGGCCTCGCCACCGATTTGAAGGACGGCATGATCCGCGTCGGCGGCGATGCCGGCGACGCGCTGGGCGGCGCCCTGGCGGGCATCGCCGGCGGCATGCGCGGCGGCACCGTGATCGTCAGCGGCAAGGCCGGCGACCAGACCGGGCAAAGGCTGCGCCGCGGCCTCGTCGTGATCGGCGGCGATACCGGCGCCAATACCGGTGCCGGGCTCATCGCCGGAACCATCGTTACCGGCGGCAAACTCGGCCCCTATGCCGGCGCCGGGCTCCTGCGCGGCAGCATCATCGGCCTCGGCGGCACCGATCGGGTCGTGCCCACCTTTGCTGATTGCGGCGTCCACGACCTCGTCATCATCCGGTTGCTGGCCCGTCATCTTTCGAGCCTCGGCCTGGCACCGATCGCCGCTAGAATGGGATCGCTCCGCCGTTACGCGGGCGATACCGCCCTCGACGGCAGGGGCGAGATTCTGCTACCTGCTTAAACCGTTCTCTACAAACCGTTTTGCCTACCTTTTACCCTGGCCAATAGGCCTCCTCGAACGATCTTGTGCCCGTCATATCGATCACCTATAGTGAAATATGACCGTAGTGGGGGGTCAACCTCCACTATCACAGGTCGTTCACGAGCCGGCCGTATAACATCGGAGGAAGCGATGAAATTGGGACGTTGCCTGCTGGTTGCGGGCGCAATGGCGCTGCCCGCTTCTGGGGCGTTTGCGAATGAGGAACTTCTCAAGCTTGAGAAGGATCCGGCCAACTGGGCGATGCCCACTGGTAATTATTACAATCACCATTACAGCGAACTTAAGGAAATCACGAAGTACAACGTCGGGACGCTGCGCCCGGTGTGGTCCTTCTCGACCGGCGTTCTGCGCGGCCATGAAGGCGCGCCGCTGGTTATCGGCGACACGATGTATGTTCATACGCCGTTCCCGAACATCGTCTACGCCCTCGACCTCAATCGTGAGGGCCGTATCCTCTGGAAGTACGAACCCCGGCAGGACCCGTCGGTCATTCCGGTGATGTGCTGCGACACCGTCAACCGTGGCGTTGCCTATGGCGACGGCAAGATCATCCTCGACCAGGCCGATGGCACGGTCACGGCGATCGACGCCAAGACCGGCAAGCTGGCCTGGCTGGTCAAGCATGCGGATCCGAAGAAGGGCGAGACCCTGACCGCGGCGCCGATGGTCTTCAAGGACAAGGTTCTCGTCGGCATCGCCGGCGGCGAATTCGGCGTTCAGGGCCGCATCACCGCCTACAACCTCAAGGACGGATCGCTCGCCTGGAAGGCCTATTCGGTCGGTCCCGACGATCAGATCCTGTTCGACGAGAACACCACGGCGCTCGGCAAGCCGGTCGGCAAGGATTCGTCGCTCTCCACCTGGCAGGGTGACCAGTGGAAGACCGGCGGCGGCACCACCTGGGGCTGGTATTCCTATGATTCGGCTCTGAACCTCGTCTATTACGGCTCGGGCAACCCGTCCACCTGGAACCCGGTGCAGCGTCCTGGCGACAACAAGTGGTCGATGACCATTTTCGCCCGTAACGCCGATACCGGCGTCGCCAAGTGGGTCTATCAGATGACCCCGCATGACGAGTGGGATTACGACGGCATCAACGAGATGGTTCTCGCCGATATTCCGGTGAAGGGCAATCCGACCAAGGCCCTCGTCCACTTCGACCGCAACGGCTTCGGCTACACGCTGAACCGCGAAACCGGTCAGCTCCTCGTCGCCGAGAAGTACGATCCGAAGGTCAACTGGGCAACCCATGTCGACATGGCGACCGGCCGTCCGGAAGTCGTGAAGCAGTATTCGACCCAGGCTGGCGGCGAAGACCACAACTCCACCGACATCTGCCCGGCCGCTCTCGGCTCGAAGGATGAACAGCCGGTGGCGTTCTCGCCCAATACGGGCCTGTTCTACGTGCCTGCCAACCATGTCTGCATGGACTACGAGCCGTTCCGCGTTTCCTATACCGCGGGCCAGCCCTATGTCGGTGCGACGCTCTCCATGTACCCGCCGAAGGGCGACAGCAACCTTGGCAACTTCACCGCCTGGGACGCTGGCAACGGCAAGATCGTGTGGCAGGATCCGGAACCGTTCTCCGTGTGGTCGGGCGCTGTCGCCACCGCCGGCGACGTCGTGTTCTACGGCACGCTCGAAGGCTACCTGAAGGCTGTCGACGCGCAGACGGGTAAGGAGCTCTATCGCTACAAGACCCCGTCGGGCATCATCGGCAACGTCATCACCTACGGCCACAAGGGCAAGCAGTACGTCGCTGTGCTCTCGGGTCTCGGTGGCTGGGCCGGTATCGGCATGGCGGCTGGTCTTGAGAAGGGCACTGAAGGCCTCGGCGCCGTCGGTGCCTATCGTTCCCTCTCCGAGTACACCCAGCTCGGCGGCGCCCTCACGGTGTTCGCTCTGCCCTAGTGCCGGCCGGAACAATAAAATAGAAGTCTGGACCGAATTCTGATCCAGATGAACGTTGACGAGGCCGGCATCTTATGAAAATGGATGCCGGCCTTTTCTTTTTTCAGCTCTTCCCCCGGCCGGGGCCGGCTTATGCCTCACCCACCGCCCGGCGAAATATGGGATTCCAAGGGAGTAAACTTCATGACGACGCGTTTCCCGAACAGAACCTTTGCGCTTCTCGGCGCGCTTTTCCTGGGCGCCGCCGCGTCCCTGCCGGCGGCGGCGCCCGCCTTCGCCGAAGGGGTCGCCGTGCCCTATACGATCAAGGACGGTAAGGGCGATATTCACCTCTATAACGGTTACCGCCGCTATGGCGACGCCTGCCTGCGCTGCCATGGTCCCGATGGTTCGGGCGGCTCCTATGCCCCGGATCTGACGGAATCCCTTCATCGGCTTTCCGAAGACGTCTTCAAGGACACGGTCATCAACGGCCGCATCAGCACCGCCAAAGCCAACAGCGTGATGCCTCCCTTCGGCGAATCCCAGGACGTGGTTCTGTATCTCGACGACATCTATGCCTATCTGAAGGCCCGTTCGGACGGCGCCCTCGGCCGCGGCAAGCCGGAGCGTTTCGACAAGTAGGAAACAACTCGCGTGATGGGTGGCAGCATAATGTCGATGCAATGCGTTCGCCGTTTACTGGGAATGGTTCTGGCCACAGCGACACTCGGCTGGGGCTTTCCCGGTGCCGCCCAATCACCGCTCCCTCAATCCCCAATGCCTCAATCCCCAATGCCTCAATCCCCAACTGGGGAACTCGTCGCAAGGACCGAGTTACGGGTCTGCGCCGACCCTCACAATCTCCCCTTCTCGAATGAGCAGGGCGAGGGCTTCGAGAACAGGATCGCCCAGATCATCGGGCAGGAACTGTCGGTCCCGATCAAATTCGTCTGGTTTCCGCAGATCATCGGCTTCGTCCGCAATACGCTGGGCGCCGGGAAATGCGATCTCGTCATGGGCACCGTCGCCGGCGACGAGGTGATGGAGACGACTTCGCCCTATTACTTCACCAGCTATGTCATCGTTTACCGCAACGATTCCGGCTGGACCTTCACGGATTTCGACGATCCCAAGCTGAAGCCGCTTCACATCGGCATCGTCGCCGGCACGCCGCCGGGCAATCTCCTGGTCAGCCACGGGCTGATGGTGAATGCCAAGCCCTATCAGCTGACCGTCGATACCCGCTTCGAATCGCCCGCCCAGGAAATGATCCAGGACGTGGTTGACCATAAGATCGACGCCGGGCTGCTCTGGGGACCGCTTGCCGGCTATTACATCCGGCACGGACATCTGGACCTCGCCATGAACGAGGTCAAAAGCGAGCCGCAATCGCCCCGGATGTCCTATCACATCGCCATGGGCGTCCGCGCCAGCGCCCCGCAATGGCGCCGCCGCATCAACGCCGCCATCCAGAAGCACCAAACCGAAATCACCGCCATCCTCGCCGATTACGGCATCCCCCTCCTGAATGAGCAGGGCACGCCGCTGGCGCGGTAGGGGGGGACGGGTAGGGCTCGCCCGCTATTGCGCCATAAGCGCCCGCGCATAGGTGCCGAGGCGGCTGTCGATCTGGACCGGGACTTCGCAGATATAGCGCATGGTCCGCTGCATCTCGGTATGGGTGCGGGAGACGTAGGTCCAGCGTTCGTTCAGATCTCGTGCGTGCGCCGCTTCCTCCCCGCTTGGCTCGGCGGCGACGGGATCGGCCCCGCCCGGAGCTGGGTTGCCCCCGAGTGAACTGACGGGAAGCGCGTCCATCTGAGTGGTGAGATCGGCGACGATGTCGGCGATCTTGCGCTGGCGCTGGGCGAGTTCCTTGAGGCGCTCGATCACCTCGCCCCGCTGACGGTTGCTTTCGTCGAGGAGACCGGCGAAGGCCAGAGCCGACAGCCTGTCGCGATCGGCCCCCAGACTCTTCAGGAATTCGGCGATGGCGGCTTCCCCTTCCGCCGCCGGAACCTTGCGCGGGCCGATCCGGGCGACCAGGGCGGCGACACGCGGCTCGGCATGCCAGTCGCCGGCGGTCTCGATCGGCGGGCCGCTCCACAGCATTCCGGCGGAGAGGGTCGGAACCAGCGGCTGGATGCAGGGCCAATCCGGATCGACGGCGCGAGGCGGCGGGGCGCCCATGGCACCGGACGATGCCCCCACCAGAAGAACAGCGAGACCAATTCCGAGATAATGTTTCATTCCGCTCCTGCCTTGCGGGCGGTCAGCCCGCGCGCCGGATCGTAGCCATAGATCGCGAGCGCCATGAAAACCACCAGGGAGCCCAGCACCACGGCGGCGGATACCGGCTCCAACTGCCCATAGAGGGCGAAACGGATGAGCTCGACCGCGTGGGTGAAGGGGTTCAGCCGGCAGATCGTGTAAAGCCACAGGCTCGACTCCTGAATGCGCCAGAGAGGGTAGAGCGCCGATGAAGCGAAGAACATCGGGAAAATCACGAAATTCATCACCCCGGCGAAATTTTCAAGCTGCCTTATCGCCGAGGACAGCAGCAGCCCCAGCGCCCCCAGCATCATCCCCGACAGGATCAGCGCCGGCAGCACGGTGAAATAGCCCAGAACCGGCGGCTCGATCTCCCAGAACCAGGCGATGCCGAGGAACACATAGGCTTGCAGCACGGAGACGATCACCCCGGCCAGAAGCTTCGACACCAGCAGGAACCAGCGCGGCAGCGGGCTGACCATCAGCACCCGCATGCTCCCCATCTCACGGTCATAGACCATGGAGAGTGAACTCTGCATCCCCTGGAAAAGCTGGATCATGGCAATGAGGCCGGGGGCGATATACACCTCATAGGGCACATAGGTCTCGTAAGGGGCGATGATCGAGACGCCAAGCACGAAACGGAAGCCCGCCGCGAAGATGATGAGCCAGACCAGGGGCCGCACCAGCGCCGAGACGAACCGCCCGCGCTGATGCAGGAAGCGGAGCGCCTCGCGCCGGACGATGCCGGTGAGGCAGCGGCCATACTGCACGGCTTTCATGCGTCTTCCTCCGCTTTCGGCATCTGGGTCAGCGCGTCGAAGGCGGCGCGCAGATCGGCGGCTCCGGTCTGGCGGATCACCTCGGCAACCGGCCCCTGCGCCAGGATGCGGCCCCGATGCAGGATGACGACGCGGCCATCCGGATCGACTTCGTCGATGAGGTGGGTGGCCCAGAGTGCGGCCATCCCCTCCTCGCGGCAAAGCTTGGCGACATGGTCGAGCAGGAACTGGCGGCTCGCGATGTCGAGCCCGGCCGTCGGCTCGTCCAGCAACAGGAGGCGCGGCCCCGGCAGCAAGGCACGGGCGATCTCCACCCGCCGGCGCTGCCCACCGGACAAATGCCGGACCTTGTCATGCAGGCGGTCGCCGAGGCCGACGCGCTCGATCTCACGCACCGCCCGCTCCTGCGCCGCTTCGCGCTCAAGCCCGTGCAGCGCCGCGTGATAGGCCAGATTCTGCGCGATCGAAAGTTCCAGATCGAGAGTCGGCTGCTGAAACACCACCCCCATGCGGGACAGCGCCTCGGCGGGCCGGTCCTTGATCTCCCAGCCGAAGATGCGGATAACACCGGAGCGATGGTTGTAGAGATGGGTGATCAGCGAAAACAGCGTCGTCTTCCCGGCGCCGTTGAGCCCCAGCAAGGCCACCCGCTCCCCCGGCTTGATCTGGAAGGTGACGCTTTTCAGCACCTCGCGCTTGCCGAAGGCATGCGAAAGCCCGGTGACGGCCAGGGCCGGAATGTCCTTGCCGGCGCTCACGGGCGGACGACCACGCCCCAGGGCTCGTTGCCGACCGGGATCGATTTGATCACGCGCCGGTTCGGCACGTCGATCACGGAAATATCGTTGCTGATCCCGTTGGTGGTGAAGAGCCTCGTTTCGTCATGATTGAAGGCGACATTCCAGACGCGCTGCCCGACCAGGAGATATTTCTCGACCTCATAGGTTTCGGCATTCACCACCGCGACCCGGTTAGAGGGGCCGAGCGCCACGAAGGCAAGCTTCCGGTCATGGCTGAGCGCCAAGCCCACGGCCTGGATCGCCTCCTTCGGCACGCCCGCGATCTGGAACACGATTTTCTTGACGATCTGATGGGTAGCGGCATCGATGACGCTGACGGTGCCGCCGATCTCGGAGGACACCCAGACCTGTTGCCCGTCCTGGGTCCATTCGGCCCGGCGGGGGCGGGCATCGACCAGGACATTGGCCACGATCTTGTGGGTATCGTTATCGATGAAATGCGCCATGCTGGTCGTCTCGGAGGTGTTGACGATCCATTTGCCGTCCGGGCTGATGCCCATGCCTTCGGGCTCCACCCCGACCGGGATTTCGCCGGCAATCCGTCTTTCGGCGATATCGACGATCGAAACCAGACTCGTATCCTCGTTCGAGACATAGAGATGCCGTCCATCGGGATGCAGGGCGAAGGTCTCCGGATCCTTGCCGCTCGGCAGCGGCGGCTTCAGCGTATAGGTGTCGAGGTCGAGCACCTGGATCTCGTTCTCGTCACTGGCACAGATATAGAGCGACTTGCCGTCCTTCGACAGGATGATGCCGCGCGGCCGCTGGCCGACCGGAATGCTGCGCTGAACCGTCAGGGTGGCGGCATCGATCACGGTGATCGTGTTCCCCTTCTCGTTCGAGACCAGGATCGTCTCGGCCCCGGCGCCCGTGGCCAGGAGAAGAAGGGCGGCAGCAAGGACATAGCGGCGGCAATTCATTTTCATCCCCTCATTCGAACCGGCATTTGCTTTCGGGACGGTCGGTCCCGAGCGTATCCAGCTCCGAGAATTGATGCAGGAAGCCCGGTTGCGGCGACACCGATACCAGCGCCCGCGGATGCGCCAGCAGGATGGCCTGCCGCATCTGCCCATCCCAGGGCCGGAAGCTGAGCGGTACGCCCTTGTAGCCCGCCAGCTCGAATTTGTCGCCGCGCATATAGGCCAGGATCGCGGTGGGATCGAGCAATTGCACCCGGGTCGCCGCCTCCCCCACCGCGCGGACCGCGAGCCAGGCCGCATAGTCGCGGCTGGTCATCCAGCGCTTGGCCTCGCCGAGGAAGCGATTCTGGACCTGCGGCGCCCCCCATTGCTGATGCGCCCTGGCCCAGGCGGAGGCGACGAGTCCCTGCGTTCCCGCCACCGGACGCGGATCGAAGGTGGCATAGCTGAGATAATCCCCGAATTCGTCTTCCTCATCCGCCACCACCAGCACATCGTAGCTGACCCCTTGGGTGAAGCGCGCGACCTCGGCAGCCACGGCGTAATGCCCGGTGTCGGAGCGTTTCGCCCCCGGCGCCCAGCTCCAATTCTTGTCGGCGGCGAGCTTGGCGTGAAATTTCTCGATCGAATGCCGGATCGCCGCGGCATAGGCGCGGTCGGCCTCGCTCGGCCCTACCACGAGAAAAATGTTCCGCCACTGCTTGGCCAAAAGATACTGCACCAACGCATCCGCCAGCATGGCCCGGCTCGGCAGCGTGTGCAGGATATTGGCCCGGCATTTCAGGGCGCGCAGTTCGTCATCGGGCGCGCCGGCATTGAAGAAGGTGACACCCTTCGCCTCGGGCAAAGCCGCCACGGCCAGAAGTGCATCCGCCGGCAGATCGGCGACGATGAAGCGGCTCCCGGAACCCGTGAGCTTGCGCAATGCCTCGGCAACATCGCCGCCCGCCGGCACCAGCGCCTCGTCGAGGCGGAATTCCTGATTGGTGAAGCGGCCCGTGGTGTTGTCGTCGGCAATACCGAGCCTCGCCCCGGCCACCCCCTCATCCTCCGGCGGCGGATCGAGAAAGGGCTGCGCCGCGTCCCGCTTCAAGCTCTGGCCGAGATAGCCCAGATGCAGGATCTCCTCGGCGTGAGCGGGCAGGGCCAGGGAGAGCAGGAGTGCGGCGAACAGCGCCGGCCAACGTGGGATGAAAGCGGGCGGGATAAGGTGGCTCGTCACATTCTCTCTCCCATTGCCTGCAGTGCGTCCTTCGAGACGCGGCCATAGGGGCCGCTCCTCAGGATGAGGATCATCGCACGGTGGTCCTCATCCTGAGGAGGGCGCGCTTGCGCCCGTCTCGAAGGACGCACCACATCCGCCAATGACACCGGATTTACAAAATTACGCAAGCTGATAGAAGCAGTCATTATCTTGAAACGCTTCGGCAAGGGAGTATGGCGGATGCGGCGTTCGGTGCTCGGCACTCTGATCTTGATCCTCTGGGCCAGCGTTGCTCACGCCGAGGAGCCCGCCATGCGCATCGGCGTGCTCAAATTCGGGACGGTAAGCTGGGAGCTTGCGGTCATCGCCCATCACGGGCTCGACCGCAAGGCGGGCTTCGCCATCGAGGAGGTCGAGCTTGCCAGCAACCCGGCGACGCAGATCGCCTTGCAGGCCGGGCGCGTCGATGCCGTGGTTTCCGACTGGCTGTTCGTGTCGCGGCAGCGGGCGGAAGGGGCGGATTGGACGTTCTTTCCGTTCACGACGGCGTTGGGCTCCGTGGTTGTTCCAGCCAGTAGCACCATCCATTCCGTCGCCGAGCTGAAGGGCAAACGCCTCGGCATCGCCGGCAGCACCATCGATAAAAGCTGGCTGATCCTGCGCGTCCTTGGCGAGACGGAAGCCAGGATCGATCTCGACCGCGACACGGAAAAATATTTCGGCCCGCCACCGCTGCTGGAGGAGCAACTGAAGGCCGGACGGCTCGACGCGGTGCTGACCTTCTGGCCCTCGGCGGCGAGGCTCGAAGCCCAGGGCTACCGGCGGGTGCTCTCAGTCGAGGACGCACTGAAAAAACTCGGTTTCGCCACCCGCCAGCCGCTGGTCGGCTATGTCGTCTCCGAGCGCTGGGCGAAGGATCATGCGGCCCTGGTGGCCGGCTTCCAGAAGGCGCGGGCGGAAGCCGATGCGATCCTCGCCGATTCGGATGCGGAATGGGAATGGCTCGCCCCCCGCACCGAGGCGCATGACAAGGCGGAACTCACCCGCCTGCGCGACGCCTTCCGCGCCGGCATCCCCGCTCATTGGGGGGCGGAGGAACGGCTGGAGGCGGAACGTCTCTATGCGCTTCTGGCTAAGGCCGGCGGCACCGCCTTGGTGGGGCCGAGCCCGGTGCTGCAACCGGGCACCTTCCTCGATTCCGTCCGCTATTGAGCGATGCGGGCGGTTGCAAGCCGGGTTCTGCCGCTCCTCTTTCTCCTCGCTTGCTGGGAGGGAGCGGCGCGGATCGCGGCGAGCCGGCTTTTCCCCAGCGCCACCGCCGTGCTTGCCGTGCTCGCGGAGGAAAGCCTGCACGGGCCGTTGCTCTATCACCTGGGGGTGACGCTGGGCCGGGTCGGCGCCGCTTTCGTGATCGCCATGGCGATCGGCATGGCGATCGGCATCCTCATGGGCCGCTATCCGAGGCTGAACGCCCTGTTCGATAGCGGGCTGGTGCTGCTTCTGAACCTGCCGGCGCTGGTGGTGATCGTCCTCGCCTATGTCTGGTTCGGCCTGACCGAGGCGGCGGCGATCGGGGCCGTGGCGGTCAACAAGATCCCGACCGTCGCCGTCACCCTGCGCGAGGGCACGCGCGGCCTCGACCCCGACTATGCCGAGATGGCGCGGAGCTTCCGGCTTGGGCGCTGGACCCGCCTGCGCCACGTCATCCTGCCGCAGCTTTATCCCTTCATCCTGGCGGCGTCGCGTTCGGGGCTGGCGCTGGTGTGGAAGATCGTGCTGGTGGCAGAACTTCTCGGGCGGAGCAACGGCATCGGCTTCGAGATCGAGATCGCCTTTCAGCGCTTCGACGTGCCCCTTATCCTGGCCTATTCCTTCGCCTTCGTCATCGTCATGCAGGCGGTGGAATGGGGCTTGCTGCAACCCCTGGAGCGGCGGGCGGGGAGGTGGCGGCGATGATCGGCGTCAGCATCCTTGAAAAGCGCTATCCATCCGTCGGCAAGGCACCGCCGCATCTGGCCTTGTCCGGGATTTCCTTCCGTCTTGCCTGGGGCGAGTTCGTGGCGGTTTCCGGGCCTTCGGGCTGCGGCAAGACCACCCTGCTGCATATCCTGGCCGGGCTCGACCGGGATTTCGCGGGAAAAGTCGAAATCACCCCGCATGCCGATGGGAGCCCGCCTCGAATCGGCTATGTGTTCCAGAATCCGAGGCTCCTGCCCTGGCGCACGGTTCATGAGAATGTCAGCCTGGTGCTGCGCCCGGACCAGAACCCCGAGATCGCCGACCGGCTCATCGAGGCGGTCGGGCTCGGCGCCGCGCGTGACGCCTATCCGTCACGGCTGTCGGGCGGCATGGCGCGGCGGGCCGCACTGGCCCGCGCCTTCGCGGTCGAGCCCGATCTCCTGCTGATGGACGAGCCCTTCGTCTCGCTCGACCCGGATTCCGCCGACAACCTGCGGGCGCTGCTGCTGAAATTATGGGAGGAGCGGTGGGGAGAACGGCGGGCGACGATCCTGTTCGTCACCCATGATCTGCGGGAGGCGCTGTTCCTCGCCGACCGCCTGCTGCTGCTTTCGGCGGCGCCCGCCCGGCTTCTGGCGGCGCTTCCCCTGGAACTCCCACGCGACCGGCGCGGCGATGGTGCCGAGATCGAGCGCTTGCGAAGCGAGGTCGCACATCATCACCGGTCGCTGATGAGCAAGGCTTCCCCCTAACGAAAACGGCGTCCCAGCTTGCGCTGGGACGCCGTTTCACGATTCTCAGTGGCTGAGATTACTTCAGGGTCGCGAGATAGGCGACCAGATTGTCGCGGTCGGCATCGGCGGGCAGGCCCGGGAAGATCATCTTCGTGCCGGGGACGGTGCCCTTCGGATCCTTGACCCAGGCTTCGAGCACCTCAGCCGTCCATTCCTTGCCGGAAGCCTTCAGCGCCTCGGAATAGTTGTAGCCATCGACGGCACCGGCCTTGCGGCCGACGACGCCGGCGAGGGTCGGGCCCATCTTGTTCTTGCCGGCCTCGATCGAATGGCAGGCGGCGCATTTCTTGGCAAAGACTTCCTTGCCGGCCTCGGCGTCGCCCGCGGCATAGGCGGAGCCGGCGACGATCATGCCGATACCGAACGCAAGAGCTTTCTTATACATAAGCGGATCTCCCTGAAAGGCACTTATAGTAGATCAAACTTGGCGACAGGTCTTCGCCCGTCACGGCCGATCGACCGGGTAAACTGCCCTCTAACTAACAATCTGTTGCTCAAGCTTCAACTATTTTGTCAGGATTCCGCTCAGCGCTGCGCTCTTTCGACATGCTGGGCCTTGTCGAAGCCCCGTGTCTTGTCGAGCCCCGTGACCTCCCGGAGGATGGTGCCGGCAAGATCGGCCTCGGTCAGATCGGCCCCGGTCAGATCGGCGCCGGTCAAATCCGCCCCGGAAAGATCGACACCGGTCAGATCGGCTCCGGTGAATTTGGCGTGGTTGAGCTTGGCGAAGGCCAGCACCGTCCGGTTGAGCTGCGCCCCGGTGAAATCCGCGCCGGTGAGATCGGCGCTGGTGAAGTCGTTGCGCATCAGCCCCATGGACTGGTTCTTCATATCGACGCCGAGATGGGCGCCGTTGAAATGCGCACCCCGCAAATCCATGCCGGTGAAGCGGGCAATGACCCGCGCTCCCGAAAAATCGGCGCCGGGGAAGCGCGGGGCCTCGGCCGGTGCCGGCGCCGCCATGGTCATCGCCACGACCGGGCCGAACAGGCTGACCTTAGAGAGATCGGCATTGGTGAAATCGGCCCGGATGATCCAGGCGAGATCGAGTCGCGCCCCGGTAAGATTCGCCCCTTCAAGCTTGGTCCCGACCAGCCGCGCCGCATAGAGATCGGCCCCGGCAAGATCGGCGTGGCTGAGATCGAGCCCGCTCAGATCAAGCTCGCTCAGATTCTTGCCGGCGAGTGCCGCCCCCTTCCCCGGACCGGCCTGCTCCTGTGCCGCCTTGACCTCGGCCACGGTCAGCGCCGCCGCAGCGGCGGCATGGCCGCCCGCCAAGGTCATTATTCCGAGGAACAGGATCAGACCTGATTTCCGCATCGCTTTACGCTCCCCTTGTCACGGCCCGCCAGACGGCAAACGCCTGGCGCGTCTCCGCTACGTCATGCACCCGGAAAATCTGCACACCCTGGCCAAGCCCGTGAATCGCGGCGGCAAGCGAGCCCGGCAGCCGCGCTTTCGGCGGCGCGTTCTGGTCAAGCTGCCCGATCAGGGATTTGCGCGATACCCCCAGAAGGATCCCGCAACCCAGCGCATGCAGCAGCGCCAGCCTCGCCAGGATCTCGATATTGTGGGGGAAGTCCTTGCCGAAGCCGATGCCGGGATCGACGATGATGCGCTCGGCCCGAATGCCGGCGCCGGCACAGATTCCGATCCGGTGGGCGAGATGCTCGACCACATCGAGCGAGGCCAGTTCATAGGACGGGTTGTCCTGCATGGTCCGGGGATCGCCCTTCATATGCATCAGCACCAAAGGCGCCTCGGAGCGCTGAGCCACGCCGATGCTGTCCGGATCGCCGGTCAGCGCCGAGACGTCGTTGATGATGCGCGCCCCGGCGGCAAGCGCCGCCTCCATCACCCTTGCATGGCGCGTATCGATCGAGATCACCGCTCCCCTTTCGGCAAGCGCCCGGATCACCGGCTCGACGCGGCGGATCTCTTCCTCCGGCGCCACCGGCTCCGCCCCGGGCCGCGTCGATTCGCCGCCGATATCGAGAATGTCAGCACCAGCCTCCAGCAAGGCGCTCCCCTGGGCGATGGCGCTCTCCGCCGACAGAAAATCGCCGCCATCGGAAAAGCTGTCCGGAGTGACGTTGACGATGCCCATGAGCAATGGCCGGTCAAGCTCGAAGCCGGCCCAGGCGGCACGCGGGCGGGTGAGGGCATCGAGCTGTTCCTCGATCCGGCGCCCGAGCGGAAAAGGCACATCGCGCATCGCCGCCGCATCCAGGCCGGCCACCGTGACGACCGTGCCGGCAACCCCGCCATGGGGCAGGCGGACCAGGATCTCGACCTCCGAAAAAACCAGTCCCGGCGCCGATCCCTGGCCGGCAAGCGGCAACGCCGCGCCGTCAGCGGCGGCAGCACTCCCCGCCTCGCCCGAGAACAGCCCGAGAGGCCGGACCCAGACATGCCCCGGCTCCGCCGTGGCCAGGGCCTTCAGCCCGGACACGCCGGACAGGATCGGGGGCTTCCGCGGAAAATTTTCTTCCCCTGGGGGAGCACTCATTCAGTATCCCCGCATTCTTCCACGGATAACCAACTAGCGTTTCGCTTCGAGATCGAGATAAAGCGAGACCGCCTGAGCCCGGTTCCGAAGCTGGAGCTTTTCGAAGAGATTGCGAAGGTGGAATTTCACGGTGTTGATCGAGACACCGCAGACTCCGGCAAGCTCGGCATTGGTCTGGCCGGAACTCAGCAGCGCCAGGAGGTCGCGTTCGCGCCGGGTGAGGCCGTCGAGCGGGCTTGGCGGCGCCTTGCGCGGATCGGCCTCGGGGAACACGCATTCGCCCATTGCGACAGTGGCCAGAACCTCCAGCAGCCGGTCCGGCGATTGCCGCTTGCTGACATAAGCGAACCCGCCCAGCCGCAGGGTTTCCGCCGAGGCATTCCGGTCATTGGTGCTGCTATAGACGACGATTCTCGGCGACGATGCGCGCTTGCCGAGCGCCTCCAGAACCTGCCGGCCATCCATCAGCGGCAAGTTCCAGCCGATGATCCCGATATCGAAGGGCACGCGCCCCACGGCATTGACGAAAGATTCGCCGTCGCCGGAAGTCCAGACCACGGTAAAGCGCGGATTTTCGTTCAAGAGCGCCTTCAGCCCGACCAGGACCAGCGGATTCTTGTCGGCAATGGCGAGTTTGATCGGAGAGATGGCGGGCGCGCCCCATGGGCTGTCGCCGGATTCGGCAGAAGCTTTGTCTTGAGTGGTTTTCGCTGCGCTCGGATGGGTGCTCGGAGGCCCTTGGATCATTCTATCCTCCCCCTTGTTTGCCGGGTGTCGGATGCCTTTGGCGGGGAAGATCGTAGCACAGAGTCCGGGGCCGTACAGCGCTATCGCTGGGCCTCCCCTCCCTCCGCTTGCCGGCCGGTTCAACAGAAGTTGAACCGGCGGCGGCCGAGAAGAAGCGGGAGCTTCGTCTTAATCCTTAAGGATCCAACGGACAGCGAAGTAAATCACGGCGCAAACGACAACCGCGCCGGCGGCCCCGATCGGGGTGGCAACCAACTGGAGGAGATCAAGAATAGCTCCCATTTTCCTCTTTCCTTTCTAACATCTTCATAGATGGGTTAACGTAGACTTCACGCAGCAAAAAAATCCCGGCTCCCTAGGATCGGCCTTCTTGGTATTACTACCATTTTGGCTGCCTCGGTGCCGGGGGGCCTGCAGCATTCGCTGCTCTTCATACGGCAGGCCCACGCGGGGCGCAAGATAACAGAGATCATTGCGCTCTTCCAAGCGTTCTCGTGGCTTACACGATCACGCTGGAAATATCGCCGGCAGGACGAAGCTGATCGGCAGGATACAGAACCCCGACAGCGCCAGGGCCAGCACCGGACGGCCGGAAAAAGCGTGCCGGAAGATGTAGGCGAAGACCATCACGTTCCAAATGAACAGCGGAAACGTCAGAAAGCCGGTCATCTTGGAGAGGCCGGCATCTTCCGGCGTCACCGCGAAGATGATGATGCGGAAAGCGGCATTGGTCAGGGCGACCACGGCCCCGGTGGCCGCCAGCGCCGTCAGCGTGCGCGCCACCGCTTCCAGCCGCTTGCCGAGCGCCAGCACCAGCACCGTTACCGCCATCAGCACGACCGAAGCCCAAAGCCCCACCTGGATCGAAGCGAATTGTGAATGGTCCAGCGAATGCACCTGATAGCGGCCCGCCCCGAAGAGCAGCAGGCTGAAGAGCAACGCGATCGTCGAATAGGGAAGGAGCTGCGGCGCCATTTCCATCCGGCAAATTCCAGCGACTCCCTTGACGTAGGAAACAATACTTTTCATCTCTCGACCCGTCCTTCTGTGACAACGCCCTACTGTACCACCTTCGACCACACCTTCGGCATCCGTCTCGTTTTAAACGCCTTCGGCGTTGGCGTTAGTGGGCATGGTCCTCCGGAATTTCAACGACCGGCTCAACCGCAAGCTTGTCGATCTCCCGCCGCAGCATCCGCATGGCGTCATCATCGGCGATGTGCCGGAAACGCGCGCGCAGATAGCCCGACCGGTCGATCAGGAAATGAGCGTCCTCCACCCGGTTGGTGAAGAGATCGCTGAAAGTCCGGTTCAAGAGCGCCATGGCCCGGAACACCGCCTCCGGATGAAGCGGAACCAGCGCGCCCGCGACGGCGGGGCAACCGGGGCCGGCAACGACGATATGCGGCACCTTTTTCTCCTGCGCCACCGCGTCGGAGCGGACGAGTCCCGCCTCCGCCACGCCGGGCGCGGTCAGGTCGGAAGCCTTGCAATCGGCGATGGACAGCACGACCGGGGTTCCGCGCAGCTTCCAAAGATCGATCCGTTCGCCTTTCGGCTCACGCAGCGTGACATCGGGCGCTACCAGGAACTGAAGGATGCTTTCGGTGGTGAGCAGCCGCGACTGATAGGTCGTCGAGAGCAGCCACATGAAATTGATGAGATCCCATTTCTCATCCTCCGTCAGCGAGGTGAAGGCCGGCATCGGGCTGTTCGGGCCGGGCCCCTCGCCGATCCAATGGAAAATATCGCCGAGCGTATGCGTCGCCACATGCGGCGCCGTCAGATTGGCGGGCGGCGGGGTCAAACCCTTGGCCGCCGGCCCGTCGCCTTCGCCGCCTTCGCCGTGGCAGGCGATACAGTTCGCCTGGAACAGATCATAGCCGCGCGCCACGGATTCCGCCGAAAAGGGGACGGTCGAAAGCCGGTAGGTGTCGGGATAGGCCTGAACCGAGAGCGACACCAAACCCAGCACCGCCGCCGTCAGCACCGAGGACGGAACCGTATAGCGCCGCCACTGCCGCAGCCGCGGCCAGAACCACAGGGCCAGCGCCGCCGCCAGGAACACGCCGCCGGCGATCGCCTCCCACCAGGCGGCACCCCAGGACGGAACGCCCAGACCCCAGGTCGCCCGCCACGAGATCCGGAACGGCAGCGGCCATACAAGTTCGTCGTCATGCAGCGCCGGGGTCGTCACCGCGAGCCAGCCGGCGACGAAGACAAGCACAGTTGCAACCGTCGCCTCGGCCCCGGCCACGAGCCCCCAGCGCAACATGCTGAAGGCATTCCGGGCAACCCGCGTCTGATAGAGGACCAGGGACAGGGCGATCAGCAGCACCGCGCACAGCAGCGACACCTTGACGATGAGCATCCGCCCATAGGTGGTCGACAGGAGCCGGGGGACGCTTCCCACATTTTCAATGGTGAGGATGACGCCGGTAACCAGCACCGCCACCATCGCCACCTTGGCGACCATCGACCAGCGCTCGGCCAGAAGCAGCGCCCGCTCCGGATCCCCGCGCCGGCCCTGGATCATCCACCAGACCAGCCCGAGGAGCCCCCCGAACCAAAGGAGGCCGGCGGCGGTATGAACGAGGAAGCTGAACCGCGCATAAATGGGTAGGGTATCGTCGAGCACGTGGCCGGTAACCGGCGCCGCCGCGACCACCAGGACGGCGAGGATCAGGATGGCCCGATCGACGGTTTTCGCCTTGGTTGCCGCCTTCGGCGTATCCTCGGCGAGGCGGGTGCGGTAAAGCGTGGCCGCGGCAAAGCCGAGCGCCGCCAATTCCGTCAGTATCCAGGCGCGGCCGACGATGGTGCCGGCGGCAAAGGCGGTGACGGTGCCGAGATCGAGCGTCCCGCTTTCGCCGACCACGCTCCTGGCCATGACCCAGACGCCCCAGATCCCGACCGCCGCCCGGAAAGTGGCGAGCCCCGCCACAACCCCGCCAAAGCGGCGTTCACCCCAGAAGCTCCCGCCATTGCTCAGCAGCGGCAGCACGAGCACCCCCAGCGCCAACGCCGCCGGGACGCATTCCAAAAACTGGAGAACCGCTAATTCCATCTAAGCGCCCCGGCTCAGGGCTTGTCGATGAAGAACTCGTAGCGTCCCTGCACCACATGCCCATCGGTGGACAGCACGCGATACCGGACCTTGTATTTCCCCGGCGCCAGATCGGGGGGAAGGTCGAGGAACATCTCCTTCACGTCGCCGCCCCGGCCGCCCTCGGCCACGATCTTGCCTTCCTTGCCCTCATCGGTCTCGCCGGTATCGAGCTCAAGGGTGATCTTCGAATATTTTATCTCGACGCCGCCGCCGAAGAGCAGCCGGATCTGCTTCACCGGCGGGGAGACATGCTCCTTCGCCGCCGGCGTGGATTCGGTCAGGAAGGAGTGAGCCCGTGCCGGCGAACCGGCGCTCAACAGAAACAGCGACGCCAAGGCGAGCGCGCATGCCGCGATCCGAAAACGTTTCACCGGTGTACTCCCTAAGCTTTTTTCTTGCATGGTCACGATTCGGCCCAAATCCGGGGCGGGTGTGGCGGAAATCCGGACGTCGCCACGCTTGGCCGTGTAGCTATGATGTTTAAGGGGCAAGGTCAAGAGTTGTGTCGGGTCGGAGGGCTGCGGGAAACTCTTGGACAATGTAATCACTCCCCTCTAATTTTGCATACCTCATAACCGGGGATAAGCGGGAATGGAACGGGTCACGATCAGCATGTCCGAGGACTTTGCCGAGGAGCTTCAGGGGTTCATGGCGGCGAAGGGCTATGACAACCGCTCGGAAGCGATCCGGGATCTGGCGCGGCGCGGCCTCGAAAAGTCCCGCATGGAAAGCGGTGGCGATGGTGACTGCCTGGCGGCGCTGGTCTATGTCTTCAATCACCACACAAGGGAATTGGCAAAGCGCCTCACGCAAGCGCACCACCGCCAGCACGATATCGAGATCGCGACCATGCACATCCATCTCGACCACGAGAATTGCGTCGAGGTGGCGGTGTTGCGGGGCGAGGTTGCCCATGTGCGCGAATTCGCCAATTCCGTCATTGCCGAACGGGGCGTTCAGCACGGGCAGGTGTCCTTCATCCCGATCGAGGTCGACGCGGCCCAACACGGGCATGGCGACCACGGTCATCCGCACCGGCACGAACACCTGCGCCCACGGAACTGAGAAAAAAAATCCAGGGAGAACGTCATGAAGAAAAAGACCAGCCGCGGCGGCTTGCCGCGTCGACGGCAATTTGCAGTCCGCCATCCGGTTCTGGGGGGGGTGGCTCTGGGGCGTCTGGCTCTGGCTGGCCTGTCGTCGCTGGCGTTCTCGCAGGCGGCTTTCGCGGGCGGCGTGCAGACGCTCGACAAAATTCCGGAAGTCGAGATCACCGACACCACCGCCGGCCTGATCGGGACGGCGGACACGGCCAATGAGGGCACGGTTCTCAAGGAACAATTGGAGCAGCGCCCCGTCTACCGTCCGGGCGAGCTTCTCGAAACCGTGCCGGGCCTGATCGTCACCCAGCATAGCGGCGAGGGCAAGGCCAACCAGTATTTCCTGCGGGGCTTCAATCTCGATCACGGCACCGATATCGAAATCAACATGGACGACATGCCGGTCAATATGCGCAGCCATGCGCATGGCCAGGGCTATGCCGACCTCAATTTCATGATCCCGGAACTGGTCGACAACCTTCAATACAGCAAGGGTCCGTATTACGCGGCCGGCGGCGAATTCGACACTGCCGGTTCCGTGCATATCAACCTGCTCGACAAGCTCGACCACGATATCGCCGCGTTCAGCATGGGCACGCTGATGGACGACCGGGCCTTCGGAGCGATGTCCCGCCCGGTCGCCGGCGGCAATGTCATTGTCGCCGGCGAATACAGCCATGTCGATGGCCCCTCGACGATCCCGGATAATTTCAACAAGGGCAACGCCTTCATCCGCTACAGCCAGGGCACGGCCAATGACGGTTTTTCCGTGACCGGCATGTACCTCAAGGATGAATTTCACTCGACCGACCAGGTCCCGCGCCGGGCGGTCAGCAACGGGCTGATCAATCCCTATGACGCCATCGACCCGACGGATGGAGGACTCACCGAGCGCTACAGTCTTTCGGCCAAATTCGCGCATCAATCGGAAAACGGGATGTTCAAGGCGAACACGTATTTCATCGGCTACAATTTCCACCTCTTCAATAATTTCGACTATTTTCTGGATCCCGTGCATGGAGACCAGTTCGGGCAGTTCGACCACCGCCACATCTATGGCGGCAGTGCCGCCTATACGAGCTTCGACAAGCTGTTCGGTCTCGATACGCAGAACACCTATGGTTTCCAGTTCCGGGATGACGACATCCATACCACGCTGGCGCTCACCCAGAATCAGGCGCAATACGCGCTGGTCCGCGACGATTCCGTGACCGAAACCAGCGCCGGCATCTATTTCGAGAACAAGACCCAATGGCTGGAGAAGTTCCGGACGGTCGCAGGGCTGCGCCAGGACATCTTCTACGCCTCGGATGCCAGCAATCTCGCGGCGAATACCGGCACCACGGCGAAAGGCATGTTCAGCCCCAAGGGCAGCTTCATCTTCGGCCCGTGGAGCGATACCGAACTCTATCTGAGCGCCGGAGACGGCTTTCACAGCAACGATGCGCGCGGCGCCTTGACCACCGTGGTGCCGCCGAACTCGCCCGGTGGCGGGGCCTTTGCCGCGCAGGGCAAGACCTCGCTGCTGACCAGGGCGCAAGGCTATGAGGTCGGGGTGCGCTCCACCGTCTTGCCGCATCTGCAAACGGAGATGTCGGTCTTCGACCTCGAAATCGCCGACGAGACCATCTTCAACGGCGATACGGGGACGACCAGCCAGACCGGCCGGCCAAGCCGCCGCCTCGGCGTCGAGTTCAGCAATTTCTATAAGCCGTTTTCCTGGCTGATTTTGGATGGCGACATCGCCTTCACCCGCGCGCGCTTCACCAATGCGGATGACGGCCTGAACGATGTTCAGCCGGGCCATACCGGCAGCTACATTCCCGAAGCCGCCAAGATCATCGCCTCGGCGGGGCTGACCGTCACCGATCAGGGGCCTTGGGAGGGCGGGCTCCGCTTCCGGTATTTCGGTCCGCGCCCCCTGATCGAAGACGGGAGCGTCCGCTCCGGCCCGACCACGCTCGTGGATGCGCGGATCGGCTATAAGCTGACCGAGAGCGTCACCGCGCAGGTGGATATCTTCAACATTTTTGCCTCCAGCGCCCACCAGATCGATTACTATTACCAGTCGCAGCTCCGTGGCGAGGCCCTGCCGGTCTATGATATCCACTACAAGCCGGTCGAACCGCCTTCCGCCCGCTTCACCGTCAAAATGATCTTTTAGTCCAAAGTGTCCGCCCAGCAACCGATCCCCCCGCAATCCTCCCCCCTGCAACCCAGAGGGCCGGGCGTCAGGCTCCCGGCCAGCCGCCTGGCCGGCATGGCTTTTGTCATCCTGCTCCACATCGCCATGATCTATGTCCTGGCGAGCGGGCTGGGGCAGCAGGTCGTGGAACTGGTGCAGGCGCCGATCATGGCCCGGATCATCGAGGACGCGACGCCGCCGCCGGAACAGCCGCCACCGCCGCCGCAACTGGCGCCGCCGCCGGTCCCCTATATCCCGCCGCCCGAAATTCATCTGAACTTGCCGCCCCCGCCCAAGGCGATCACCGCCCTGGGGCATGAGCCGCGGCCAGCCCCGCCGCACCCGGCGGCTCCGCTTCGGGAGGCCGTTCGCGTTCCGGCCGAGATCAACGCCTCCGCATGCCGTAAGCCGCCCTATCCACCAGCCGCCAAACGCCTGCAGGAGCAGGGCACCGTAATGCTCAAATTCCGGATCGGCACCGATGGCAAGGTGATAACCGGTCTTGTCCAATCATCGAGCGGCCATCAACGCCTCGACCAGGCAGCCCTCGACGCCCTCAGCCTTTGCCGCTTCGTCCCCGGAACCGTGGACGGCGTGCCCGAGGAATCCTGGGCCATGGTCAACTATGTCTGGCGGTTGGAAACTCAGCCCTATTGAGGGCGGACACTCCCCGGTTCGGTGATGCGTGCCAATTTCGGGAAGCGGTGTTAAGCGGCGTATTCCAACCGCCGAATGGTTCGTCGCTTGTGTTTATCCACAGATGCCGCAGATTTGCGCAGATGTAAAACCGCAAGACCGCATTACGCGTTCCTTGAATCTGCGGCCATCTGCGAAATCTGTGGATGCAACAATATCGATGCCCGATTGCCTGGGGGCCGGGGCAGCCCACCTGTGAACCCAGTCCTCCCTTACGCCGCCTGCTTCTTTTTCTTGTTTTCGCGCACGATCACGTATTGGACCAGACCGCCGACGAGCAGGACCGACAGAATACCGCCGCCGATAACCAGATAGGCCGTCGGAATTTTCGTGGACTTCACGCCGACAGCCAGCGGGTAGCGGGCGACCCAAGTATTCTTTTCGCCGCGGACGGTGATGAGCGCGATATAGTTTCCAGGCTTGCTGAAATCATGCTGGAAATTGACGATGCCGCCCGAGAGCGACGCCGGGGGCATATAGGCTTCTGTAATGTCTTCCAGCTTGGCCTTGGCTTCGGCTTCGGCACCGACATCGGGAATGACCCGGATCTCGGCCTTCATGCTGCGCAGTTCCCGGTTGTCCTCCTCGACCTCAAGCGCCTCCAGCGCCAGAACCGCCGTACCGGCTTTTGGAATCTCGCCGCAATATTCCGCCTTCGCGGCACTGGCTTGGTAACCGGCCAAACGCATTGCATGCGGGCCCAAAAACACCACACAAGCATCGTCTTTACCGCCGGCAGCCGCTCGAGCCTCCGGGCAAGATAGGACAAAAACAGTAACGAGCACCAACGCAGCAGCAAGCCTGGACAACATCTTCAACGCCCTCCCTCTGTGGTCCGGCTCTGGCGGATGGCTGCGAGCCCACAGCCAGAACCTGCCACGGAATTTTCGTGATTCATGAACTTCCTCAGACAGAGAGTTTCTTTCTGTCTGAGGAAATTCACCCTTTTAAACGGGAAGCCCCCGCCGCCAGATGGCGGCGGGGGCCCATAGACCCGTTAACCGAGTACTATTTTCAGCCCATGCCTGCGCTGACGAACTCGGGGACCACCGGACCGCCGATTTCGACAACTTCGCGCCCACCAGTGGCGTCGAAGAACATCAGCAAACCACCGAACTGGCTGTCCGTATCGTAGGCCAGATCGGAGAGACGCTGCACGTCCCAGATGGCGTCCTGGATCTTGACGACAACTTCACGCGTCTCGCCGGGGGCGATCGGGGAAGCATTGTCGACCGTGAGACCACGTTCGGCCAGGATGTATTCCGGGTAATCAACCTTCGACGTGAACACGTCGGGGTTCAGGAAGCGGAGACCGGCGGTGGTGAATTCACCGACGCGGACGGATTCCTTGCCCTTATTGGTCACGGTCAGGTTGACGTCGAGTTCACGACCCGGAACCTTGTAACGACCACCGCGCACCTTGACGATGACGGCGGCATCCGGGAAGTCGATCGCATGAACGATCAGCTTACCAGCCTGCAGCGGGATCGTCCGCGGGAAGCTCGACTGGGCCGAGGCATAACCGAAGAGGACGACGAGCAGCGTGGCACCAAGGGCGCCGGCGCCGATCATCTTGTCGCGCTGCGTGATGATCTCATGGCCGCCTTCGACAGCGAAGAAGCTGGCGAGGAAACCACGACGGCCGAACCAATAGAGGATCCAGGCCGTGCCGACCGCGAACCAGAATGCATGCCAGAGATAGACGGTCGTGATACCATAGGTCTCAAGATCGACAGTCTCACCGGTCACGATACGGGTCGGGAGGGTGAAGTCAGCCATGTTGCCCTTGATCGTGATCCATTCGCCGGGACCGACGAGAGGACCACCACCCTGCACGCCGACCGTGGCATGGACATGCCAGCGGCCTTCGCGACGAGCCTTCATGACGATGCGGAAGTCGTAGCTCTTCCCGATTTCCAGCTTCACCGAACGCGGCGTGAACTGGTCACCGATGAAGGACTCGAGACGAACCGCAACCGGGCCCGGCTCACCAACGTTGAGGAACGACACGTCCGGATTGGCAACAGCCTGCGGCCAGCCGGAGAACACGTGGAACTTGCCGGTGATCTCGAAGGTGTCGTTAACGGCGACTTCCTTCTTGGACCACTTGAAGTCGTACCAGTTGAGCGTACGCATACGCAGGAAGGCCTGCTGCGACTTCTCACCGTGGGCGGCTGCGGGACCGGTCGTCGAGACCAGGGCCACGCCGGCCACAAGCGCGAGGCCGACGGCCCAACGCATGAACTTAGACACTACCATATAAACCTCCCGTTGTTTTTCGCTTGTCGCGAAATCTATCTGCCAGCTCTTAGAGCTCTTTCATGAACTTCGTCGTGGAGAACCACTTGCCCACGTACCACCACCAGAAGTAGACGAGGGAGCCAACGAAGCCGGAGAAGAAGGCAGCAACGGGAACGACGTCCTTACCGAAGGTACGGAGCGTGCCGCGTTCGACCATGCGGATGTACTCAGGAGTGGACGTACGGACATAGGAGTAGCCGATGAGATCGGCCAGCGTCAGCACGGTGCCGTCACGCTCGACGACCTGATGGTACTGCGCAAGGAATTCCCAGTTGGAGGGATACATGAGCAGACCAAAGCCGATGCCGCCGACGATCGCGGTCGTGATGAACTGCCCGGTGAGGAGCATCACAACGTCCAAGAAGATCGCGGAAGGAACCAGCTCAGTCGGGAAGACGAGGCTGATCGGGAAGAAGGTCCAACCCCAGAAGTTGACGTAGCGGTTAACCCACTCGCCGAACAGCAGGCCAATGACCAGGAAGGTCGCGCCGAAAGGATACCGGAAGCGGGACCAGAAGAAAGCCTGGGCAGCAGCGCAGAAGGGGATGGCGACGATGGGAACGACGGTCGGCCACAGACGGCGATCCTTCCAGTCGATCCAGAAATCCCAGTCACCACCGGTGAGCATGAAATGGATGTGATAACCGCCGAGGGCGATCAGGAACAGCGAGACGAGAAGCACCCAGTCAATCGTCTTGGCGAGCGAAGCCGCCTCGGCGCGAGACTTGAACGGCGAAGCCGAGCCGGCCCCACCGCCTTCGTAACCGGTATCACCGACTACGCTTGTTTCTAACTTATCAGTCACGTATTGCCTCCCTGCTTCCGGAACAAGTCCGGATCGCTTGGTTGTTTGTGTAGAGGGCCGTATTCACTCGTTACTCGAGCGTATTCCGACCCGATGAGCCCGACCGCTCCCCCTCGGAAGACTTGCCTCGGAGGGGAGCGACCGCGTATCTACCTAGCTGGAACCCAATCCCTAGTTTGAGACTGGTTTACCCACCAATTTACTCAGCTGCCGAGACAGCCGCCGTGTAACCGGAGCAGCAGTCTTCGTAACCGGCGCAAAGCTCACGCACACGGCCCAGGGCGAGAATGACCACGCCGAAGATCGCGAGAGCGAACCAACCGAAGAAGACGAACATCCAGTGCAGCGGAGCAACGAAGAGCTCTTCCATGAACCAGAAGGTATGACCCCACTCATTGAGGGCGACGTTCGGGAAAATCATGAACGGGCCGACGAAGA
>Ga0265327_10000852_pt1 | contig 45617 bp, 43 predicted proteins | sample 41621metaG_FD_202089 | JGI IMG/M metagenome (GOLD analysis project Ga0265327, IMG submission 202089) | Rhizosphere microbial communities from Carex aquatilis grown in University of Washington, Seatle, WA, United States - 4-16-21 metaG | ecosystem: Host-associated > Plants > Roots > Rhizosphere... | reverse complement strand
GTTGTTGCTTTTCATGGCCGCAGGATGCCAGAGGGAGGTGGATTTTATCGCTTTGTAACTGATACCGGTCAGGGCTAGCCGGGCCGCACGTGGAAGAGCGGCCCGACTGACCGTTTATCAGGCTTCAGGCGGCGCTCAGGTTGCGTCCCCGCAGAGCCCTATCCTCCGCTGAAGCAACCGATGAGTTTATAGATCAAATCTCCACTGGCAATAGGCGCAAAGCATTATTCTCCTTTTGATCGCACCACGACACTTTATTCATGATTTTTATGGTTACCGCTTGACAGGCAGGGGACTTTCGTAGTTTTCTTAATTTAATGATCTACATCCCCTCCCGTATGGGCCAATTGAATCGCCGTGCCTTGCTCCGGCGGTTGCAAAAGCTGGGAGTTGCCTCGCGGGCGGATTTGGCCAAGTCCCTGGGTATGAGCCAGCCCACCGCCGGGAAAATTGTGGATGAACTGATCGAAATGGATGTGATTGAAGAAGTCTCGGCCACGCCAGCGGGACCGGACGGTGCCAGCCAGTTGGGGCGTCCGGGCCGCCAACTGCGCCTGAACCAATCGCGGGTCAAATTTCTCGCCATCCAGTTGGGGATTACGACGACCACCATGGCCGAAGTGACGCTCGGTTTTGCCAACGAAGACCAATGGGTGTCAACTTTCGATATCGCCGGCGCCAACCCCGCCAAAGCTTGGGAAAAGAAATTAAAGGAGGCAGCCAAAGCGTTTAAGGACCGGAATTTTCTCGGCGCCTTGTTAAGTGTCCCCGGCGTCGTGGACGAGGCCGCCAACCGGATTTTATTTTCACCCAATATCCACTGGACGGAACAGGCGGATTTGCCCGCCATCATCCGGCGAGTTTGGGATGTGCCGGTGTTACTGGTGCAGGAAGAGCGGGCGCTGGCGTTGGGACACCAATTGGTTAACCCAGAATGTGAAGATTTTCTGTTGGTGGATTTTGGCGAAGGCGTTGGCGGGTCCGTGATTGTCGAGGGCAAGCCATTGGCGCATCCGCTGCCCATCAGCGGTGAAATTGGCCATACTCCGGTACCGGGGAATAAACGTCCCTGTGGTTGCGGGGCAACGGGCTGCATGGAAACGCTCATTTCATTGCGGGGCCTGCTGGAAAGTCTTTCTACGACCGCGCCAGCCACCGAAAATTCCTGGGCCGGTTTGTCTGCTTACATCGCCCAGCACGGCATCAAGCCATGGCTCGCGCAGGCGCTGGATGCAGCCGCGGCGGCAATTGCCGGGGCGCTGAATATTTTGGGGCTACGCCGGGTTGTCCTCACCGGCATCCTCGCCGAACTGCCACCGGCGGTTATGCAATACCTCACACACGCCATCCAAAGCGGTGCCATGTGGGCGCGTTTTGGCAGCGTGGAATGTCTTGCGGCACCGCGCCGCCGCACCGCCGGCATGGTTGTGGTGGGTATTGATCGCATTGTGGTGCCGGATAAAAAAGATCGCTACAAATATTCAAACTCGGACAAAAAGATTTCGCAGCCGGCACATTCTCAAAGGTAACCCGTTAAAACCCACAAACGATAAATCCCACTAAAAAAATAGAATACAAATAACAATGAGTTCTGCGTTCCCACAAATCGGTGGCATTGCCTACGAAGGTCCAACATCCCAAAATCCGTTGGCATTTAAACATTATAATCCCGATGAAATCGTAGAAGGCAAAACGATGCGCGAGCATCTGCGCTTTGCCGTGGTTTACTGGCACACCTTTCGCGGCACCGGCAGCGACCCCTTTGGTCCCGGCACCATGCAGCGCCCCTGGGATGACGGCTCCAGTTCCGTGAAGAATGCCCAGAAGCGCGCCCGCGTGGCCTTCGAGTTCATCCAAAAACTGGGCGCACCGTATTACTGCTGGCACGACCGCGACGTGGCTCCGGAAGGAAAGACTCTGGCCGAATCGAATAAGAATTTCGATGCGGTTGCCAAAGTATTGAAGGAAGAACAAAAGCGCACCGGCATCAAATTGCTTTGGGGCACGGCGAACCTGTTCTCCAATCCGCGATTCGTCCATGGCGCGAGCACCAGTTGCAATGCCGATGTCTTTGCTTATGCCGCCGCCCAGGTCAAGAAGGCCATGGAAGTCACCCACGAACTGGGTGGCGAAGGCTACACTTTCTGGGGCGGGCGGGAAGGTTATCAGACCTTGCTCAACACGGACATGAAACGGGAGCAGGAACATCTGGCCGCGCTGCTGCACATGGCGGTGGATTATAAAAAGAAAATCGGTTTCAAAGGCCAGTTCTACATTGAGCCCAAACCTAAAGAGCCGACCAAGCATCAATATGACTCGGACGCGGCGGCGTGTTTGAACTTTTTGCGCGAGTACGATTTGTTGCCGCATTTCAAGCTGAACATTGAGACCAATCACGCCACGTTGGCGGGCCATACCATGCAGCATGAACTGGATGTGGCGGGCGCAGCGGGTGCCTTGGGCTCCATTGACGCGAACACGGGGGATGAATTGCTGGGCTGGGACACCGACCAGTTCCCCACCAACATTTACCTGACTGCTTACACGATGTTGATCGTGTTGAAGTACGGCGGATTCAAGACGGGCGGAGTGAATTTTGACGCGAAAGTGCGCCGCGAAAGTTTTGAGCCGATTGATTTGTTCCATGCGCACATTGGCGGCATGGATGCCTTCGCACGCGGGTTAAAAATCGCGGCGGCAATCCGCAAAGACGGACGGCTGGCGGCATTTGTAAAAAACCGTTACGCCTCGTGGGACACCGGCATCGGTGCCAAGATCGAAGCGGGCAAGGTGGGCTTCAAGGAATTGGAAACGTACATGCTCAAACAGGGTGAAGTGACGCCAAACACCAGCGGTCGCCAGGAATTCCTCGAAAATCTCATCAACGAATTTATTTGAACAAGCAGTAGCCGCATTTCTCAAAACTCATGAAAATAAACCTGAAGCAATTCGAGGTCTGGTTTGTCACCGGCAGCCAGCACCTTTACGGTCCGGAAACACTCAAAGCCGTTGCGAAACACTCGCAGGAAATTGCCAGGGTGCTCAATGACGCCTCAGACATTCCGGTAAAAGTCGTCTTCAAGCCCGTGATGGTTTCGCCAGATGCCATCACGGAGCTGTGCCAGCAGGCGAATAATGCCGCCAAGTGCATTGGCTTGGTGACGTGGTGTCACACGTTTTCACCATCCAAGATGTGGATCAACGGCTTGAAGCAACTGCGCAAGCCCATTTGCCACCTGCACACGCAGTACAATCGCGACCTGCCCTGGGGCAGCATCGACATGGACTTCATGAACATGAACCAGGCGGCGCATGGTGATCGTGAGCATGGGTTCATCATGAGCCGGCTGCGGCTGAACCGCAAAGTCGTCGTCGGCTTTTGGCAGGATGCCAGTGTGCAAAAGAAGATTGGCACCTGGGCCCGCGCGGCGGCGGCTTGGGCGGACTGGCAGGGTGCCAAGTTTGTCCGGTTCGGTGACAACATGCGTGAAGTGGCCGTGACGGAAGGCGACAAGGTGGCGGCGCAGTTGAAGCTCGGTTATTCCGTCAACACGCACGGCGTGGGTGATCTGGTAAAAGCCATCGGCAGTTTTTCCGAAAAGGACGTGGACGGACTTTGCAAGACCTATGAGTCAGTTTACGAAATGAGCGCCGATTTGAAAAAGGGTGGCAAGCGGCATAAATCCATTCGTGAAGCGGCGCGGATTGAACTTGGTTTGCGCGCGTTTCTGGAGAATGGCGATTTCAGGGGCTTCACCACGACCTTTGAAGATTTGCATGGTTTGGTTCAGTTGCCGGGTCTCGCGCCCCAACGGTTGATGGCCGATAACTACGGTTTTGCCGGCGAAGGCGACTGGAAAACTTCGGCCTTGGTGCGCGCAATGAAAGTCATGGCCAGCGGTCTTTCCGGTGGCACGTCCTTCATGGAGGATTACACCTATCATCTCCAGTCCGGCAACCAAATGGTGTTAGGCGCTCACATGCTGGAGATTTGCCCGAGCATCGCCAGCAGCAAGGCTGCCTTGCAGGTGCATGCGCTTGGTATTGGCGGCAAAGCCGATCCAGCGCGCTTGGTATTCAACGTCCCTGCTGGTCCCGCGCTCAACGCGGCGCTGATGGATTTTGGCAACCGCTTCCGGTTGCTCATCAACGAAGTGGATTGCGTTGCGCCCCCGCACGCCATGCCTAAATTGCCGGTGGCCCGCGCCGTATGGCGTTGCCGTCCCAACTTTGAAGACGCCTGCGCAGCGTGGATTTATGCGGGCGGCGCGCATCACACTGGTTTCAGCCAGGCCGTTACCACGGAGATGCTGGAAGACTTCGGCGCGATTGCCGGCCTTGAAGTGGTCGTCATAGATTCCGGCACGAAACTCCGCCAGTTCAAACAGGAACTGACCTGGAACGATGCGGCGTACGGCTTGAAAAATGGCTGGGTGTCTTAAACGAACTAAAACATTCTATGCCTGCTCAATACACCATCGGTCTGGATTACGGCACCAATTCAGTCCGCGCACTTATTGTCAACGTCGCCAACGGCGCGGAGGTCGCCGCTGCGGTTTGGACTTATGCCCACGGCACCCAAGGCGTGATTCTGTCGCGCGACCCGAATCTTGCCCGGCAACATCCGTTGGACTATTTGACTGGTGCGGAAATCACCATTAAGCAGGCGTTGGCAGCGGCGAAGAAGACCATCAAAGGTTTTTTACCGGGGCAGGTGATTGGGATTGGTGTGGATACAACAGGCAGCACGCCGTTGCCAGTGGATGCCACTGGCCAGCCGCTGGCGTTTCAAAAGAAGTTTGCCAATGAACCCGCCGCCATGGCGTGGCTGTGGAAGGATCACACCGGCGTGGTGGAAGCGTCGGAAATCACCGCGTTGGCCCGGAAAATCCGGCCGCAATATCTGGCCAAGTGCGGCGGCACTTATTCAAGCGAATGGTTCTTCAGCAAAATTCTGAAATGCCTGCGCTCGGCCCCGGCAGTTTTCAAGGCCGCACACTCGTGGATTGAGCTGTCCGATTTTGTTCCTGCGGCACTTTCGGGAACGCTAGCCCCGGACCGATTTACGGCCGGCATTTGCGCAGCCGGGCACAAGGCGATGTATAATGCCGGTTGGGGCGGCTATCCGGACGCAAAATTTCTGTCGCGACTGGATCCGCAACTCGGCGCATTACGCGAGCGACTGCCCAAGCGCGTTCGTGCCGTGGATACTGCCGCCGGCAAACTCACGCCGGAATGGGCCAAGAAAACCGGATTGACCGTTGGTATTCCCGTGGCCGTAGGTGCGTTTGACGCGCATACCGGTGCCATTGGCGCGGGAGTAAAGCCCGGTACGCTCGTCAAAATTATCGGCACCAGCACTTGCGATATCAGTGTTCGCGCCAATACGGCCAAGTTGAAGGATGTTCCCGGTGTCTGCGGTATTGTGGATGGCAGCGTGTTGCCGGGATATTTCGGTTTGGAAGCGGGCCAATCCGCCGTAGGCGATATTTTTAACTGGTGGGTGAATTACATCCAACCGCTAGGCAAAACGGCTGGTTCCCACGACGAATTGACCAAGGGTGCACTCAAATTGCAGCCCGGCGAAAGCGGATTGCTGGCGCTGGATTGGAACAATGGCAATCGCACCATTCTAGTTGACCAACGTCTCACCGGCTTGCTGGTCGGGCAGACGCTTTATACCACACCGGCGGAAGTTTACCGCGCGTTGATTGAAGCCACGGCTTACGGCGCATTGACCATTATCAACCGCTTTGAAGAGTACGGCGTGAAGATTGATGAGGTTGTTAATTGCGGCGGCATTGCCGAGAAAAGCGCCCTGACGATGCAGATTTATGCGGACGTCACGGGCCGGCCGATGAAGATTTCCCGCTCGGCACAAACCTGCGCCTTGGGCTCGGCGATTGCCGCAGCGGTGATTGCCGGAGCGCATAAGGATTTTGCCACGGCCCAGAAAAAAATGACCGGGTTGAAACCCAAGGTTTACAAACCCAATCCCAAGGCGCATGCCGTTTACCGCGAGCTTTACGCGCTCTACAAGGAATTGCACGACGCCTTTGGCAGCCAGGCGTGGAACGGCAATTTGCATGGCGTCATGAAGAAACTAATCGCGATTCGCGACCACGCCAGAAAATGAGCGGGGCCGGTCTTTGATTTGAAAATATGTTGGAACAACTAAAAGCAGAAGTTTGTCAGGCGAACCTGGACTTGGTGGCTGAAGGTCTGGTCATTCAGACGTGGGGCAATGCCAGCGCAGTTGACCGCAAACAAGGCCTGATGGTCATCAAGCCGAGCGGCGTGCCGTATTCGGAGATGAAGCCCAAGCACATGGTCGTGGTCTCGCTGGCGGACGGTAAAGTGGTTGAGGGCAGCTTAAAGCCCAGTTCCGATACGCCCACGCATCTGGTGCTCTATCGTGCTTTTACGGGCATTGGCGGCGTGGTCCACACACACAGTTTGTTTGCCACTTCTTGGGCGCAGGCGTGCAAGCCGCTGCTGGCCTATGGCACCACGCAGGCGGATTACTGGTATGGCGATGTGCCTTGCACCCGCAAATTATCCGCGACGGAAATCAAAACAGATTACGAGGTGAAAACGGGCGACGTCATTGTGGAGACATTTAAGAAATTAAAATTTGACCCGCTGCACCATCCTGCCGTGCTTGTAGCCAGCCACGGGCCATTCACTTGGGGAAAGGACGTGCATGATGCCGTTCACAATGCCAGCGTGCTTGAATTCATTGCGCGTTTGAACAGTGAAACCCTGCGCATCAACCCCAAAATCAAACCCATGCAATCCGTGCTGTTGGATAAACATTTTCTACGGAAGCACGGTCCCGGAGCCTATTACGGTCAAAAATAATTTCGCCAAACACCCAAGAGTCGTTTAATAAACTCTCATCACCAAGAACAAGGCCATCAAGCTATGAACCATTATCTCAAACAAACCCTGGCTGCCGGACTGCTGGCGACCACACTCGTGGGCTGCTCAACCATGCCTTCCCCCAATAAATCTTCAACTATCACCAAAACCGACTTTGGCAGGATGCCGGACGGGCAACCGATTGAATTGTACACGCTGCACAATTCCAAGGGAGCCGAGGCCAGCATCATGACTTACGGCGGCATCGTGCAAAAACTGAGCGTGCCGGACAAGGACGGGAAGTTTGCCGATGTTGTGCTTGGGTTCGATACGCTTGACGGCTACACCCGTGATTCTTACGTGACCAACTGCTCGTACTTTGGTGCGTTAATTGGTCGCTATGGCAATCGTATTGGTGGGGCGAGTTTCAACCTGGAAGGCCAGACCTACACGTTGATTAAGAATAACAATGGGAACACGCTTCATGGCGGCCCCAAAGGGTTTGATAAAGTCGTCTGGACTGCGCGCCCAGTCATGAGCGTTCGTGGCCCCGAATTGATTCTCGCCTATCTGAGCCGCGACGGGGAAGAGGGTTTCCCGGGCAACCTCGAAGTCACGGCGATTTATACTTTGACCGAGGACAACGAACTCAGTGTGGAATTTACCGCCCGCACCGACAAGCCAACGGTGGTGAACCTGACGCATCATTCCTATTTTAACCTCGCAGGGCAGGGGAACGGTGACATCCTGAACCACCTCGTCTATATCAATGCAGATAAAACCACGCCTGTGGACAGCCTCCTGATTCCCACCGGCGGATTTGCGGATGTTACCGGCACACCGTTTGATTTCCGTACGCCCACAGCCATCGGCGCGCGCATTAACGATCCGAACACGATTTTGCAATACGGTCCGGGCTACGACCACAATTGGGTCATCAACAAGCCACTGGGCAAACTGGGCTTGGCGGCGCGCGTGATGGAGCCCAACAGCGGCCGCGTGATGGAAGTTTGGAGCGATGAACCCGGCCTGCAATTCTATGCGGGAAATTTCCTGGATGGCACGCTAACGGGCAAGGGCGGCAAGGTTTATCAACGTCGTACAGGCTTTTGCATGGAGCCACAACATTTCCCGGACTCGCCGAACAAGCCGAACTTTCCCTCCACGGAATTGAAACCTGGCCAGACATATCACAACACCATCATCTATAAATTTGGGACAAACTAAAACCTCAGCCAAACTCCAACCATGAAAAAAATCCAAGCCATACTCGCCGCCCTCTGCCTTGCAGCCATTGTTTCCGGCTGCAACAAGTCGGATACAGCTCAAACTCCCAGCAATGGAGGAGCCACTCCGCCTGCGGCGGGTAAAAAGTTGAAGCTGGCGTTCGTCAGCAACAACGCCGCCACCTTCTGGACCATCGCCCGCAGCGGTTGCAATCTCGCCGCACAGGAGTTGGGCAACGTCGAGGTGGATTTCAAAATTCCTTCCACCGGTAGTGCGGCCGAGCAACAACAAATCCTGAACGACCTCGTGGCCAGTGGTGTTGACGGCATTGCGGTTAGTCCCATTGACCCCAAGAACCAGGTTGATTTCCTGAACAAGATCGCCAGCCAGACGCTGTTGATTTGTGCCGATAGCGATGCCGCAGACAGCAAGCGCGTGTGCTATATCGGCACAGACAATTTCGCGGCAGGGGTTGAAGCCGGCAAGCTCATCAAGCAAGCCATTCCGAACGGCGGCAAGATCATGGTCTTCGTGGGTTATGCCGACGCACAGAACGCCAAGGACCGCTTCGGTGGCATTAAAATGGAACTGGAAGGCTCCAATGTTTCCATCATTGACCTGCGCACGGATGATACCGACAACGTGCGTGCCCAAAAGAACGTGGAAGATACCTTGGTGAAATATCCCGATGTCGCCTGCTTGGTGGGTCTCTACAATTATAATGGCCCCGCCATCCTGAATGCCGTGCGCGGAGCGAACCAGCAGGGCAAGGTAAAGATTGTCTGTTTCGATGAAAACGCCGAAACACTCGATGGCGTGGCCAGTGGCGATATTTATGGCACGGTGGTGCAACAGCCGTTTGAATTTGGCCATCAAGCCATCACTAAAATGGCCAAATATCTTGGCGGCGACAAAGAGGCGCTGGCGGGCGGCAAACAAATCATCGCCACGCGCAGCCTCAAGAAGGACGACATCGCGGATTTCAAGGCCAGCCTGGCCAAGATAGTGGCGAAGTAAGCCTGGCCACAAATAGCCGCCTAATTTTATGTCTACCGCGCCACTTCTATCGATGCGGGGAATCGGCAAACGGTTTCCCGGCGTGATTGCCTTGGACAACGTCTCGCTGGAGATTGGGCAAGGCGAGGTGCTGGCGTTGTGCGGCGAAAATGGCGCGGGGAAATCCACCTTGATGAAAATCCTCGGCGGGGTTTATCAACCCGACGCCGGGGAAATTTCGGTGGACGGAAAACCGGAAAAAATTAATGACGTCAATGATTCCATGCGTCTCGGGGTGGCGTTTATCCATCAGGAATTGAATGTGCTCGATAACCTGGACGTGGCCGCAAACGTGTTTCTCGGTCGCGAGCCACGAAATGCCCTTGGCCTGATTGACTTCAAAAAGGTGCATGCGGATACCGAGCCGTTGTTAAAGCGGTTAGGGCTGGACATTTCCAGCCGCACGCCGCTGGACAAATTGTCCATCGCGCATCAACAAATGGTGGAAATTGCCAAGGCGCTTTCGCTCAACTCGCGCATCATCATCATGGACGAACCCACGTCGTCACTGACGTTGCAGGAAACTGACCGCCTGCTCGAACTGGTGTTGGAACTAAAGCAGCAGGGCGTCAGCATCGTTTATATTTCGCATCGGCTGAGTGAAGTCGAGCACATCGCCGACCGGGTGGTGGTGTTGCGCGACGGTAAAAATGCCGGCGAATTGCCCAAAGCCGAGGCCAAACATGACCGGATTGTCAGCCTGATGGTCGGGCGCGAAATTAAGAGCACTTACACAGCTTCGGCTGCGCCGAAGACGCCGGGCTATTTCAAGGTGCGCAACGCCATCTCCAGTCGTTATCCAGCGATGCAGGTCAATTTTGATGCAGCGCGCGGGGAAATTTTGGGCTTTGCCGGGCTGGTCGGTGCGGGACGTTCTGAAATCGTCAAGGCGATGGTCGGCCTTGACCCTCGTGGCAGCGCAGTTGTTACCATTGGCGGTGAGCAGGCAGTGATCCATGCTCCCGCTGACGCTATCGGCCATGGGATTTACCTGGTTCCCGAAGACCGGCGCGCCGAGGGATTGGTTACGGCGATGACCGTGCGCGAAAATACCACGCTGCCGTCGCTTAAAAATTATTCCTCGTTATTTCTCATCAGCCGCGAACGCGAACGCAAGGTGACCAACGAACAGATTGCCTCGCTGAAAATTAAAACTCCCGGCGGTGAAACTGTGGTCTTGAACCTAAGCGGCGGCAATCAGCAGAAAGTTGTGCTGGGCAAATGGCTTTCAATGTCGCCCAAGGTAATGATTCTGGATGAGCCAACCCGCGGTATTGATGTGGGGGCCAAAGCGGAAATCTACCGGCTGATGCGCGAACTGGCCGATCGCGGTGCCGTGATTTTGATGATCAGCAGTGATATGGAAGAAGTGTTAAACGTCAGCGACCGCGTGGCCGTGATGCACGAAGGCCGCATCACCGGCGTACTGGAGCGCGCAGACTGCAACGAGGAAAATGTAATGAACCTGGCCGTGGGCAAGCCCATTGCCGCCGCGAAACCCACTGTGAATAATTAATTTCATGCAAATCGTAAATAAGCCTGGCACGCCTCCAGTTATCACGCCTTTATCATCGCCCCAGCCATCGTTGCTCATGCGCTTGGTTGCGAAGAAGGAATTTGGAATTTTTATTTTGCTGTTGGTTTTGTGTGGTGTGACGGGTTTTAAAAATCCGCGCTTCTTTTCCGGAGCCAACCTCGGCAATACCGTCAACCTTATCGGGCTCTTTGGCGTTTTTAGCCTCGGCGTCGGTTTAGTCATCATTACGGGTGGCATTGATCTTTCCATCGGATCGATGTGCGCGCTGACGGGGGTTATCCTGGCGATGGCATTGTCCGAGTGGCATTGGAGCTGGCCGCTGGCGGTGTTATTGGTGCTGGCAATTTCCGTGACGCTGGGCTGGGTGCATGGTTTTTTCGTCACCCGTGCGAAGTTGCAACCGTTCATCGTCACCCTCTGCGGCTTGCTCATTTACCGCGGCGTCGCCCGTTTTATTGCGCATGACGTCACGAAGGGATTTTCCGATGCGACGGGCATAGATACCTTGCGCAGTCTTGCGAGCGGAAAACTCTGGGGATTGCCGATGCCATTTGTCATTCTGCTGGTGCTGGCGATCATAATGTGGTTTGTGCTGCATCGCTCGATTTATGGCCGCTATTTGCTGGCCGTGGGCCGCAATGAACAGGCGGCGCGTTTTTCGGGCATCAACACCCGGCTCGTCATCGCCAGCGCCTATACCATCGCGGGCTTGCTCACGGGCGTTTCGGGAATACTCATCGCGTTTTACACCAACTCGGTTTCGCCTTCGAACCACGGTAATTTCTATGAACTCTACGGCATTGCCGCGGCGGTGCTGGGCGGCTGCAGCTTGCGCGGCGGTGAAGGTTCGGTCATCGGTATTGTCATTGGCACGGCACTGCTGATTGTATTGCAAAACCTCGTCAACCTGCTGGGTATCGATAGTTCACTGAACTTTGCCGTAATGGGTGCGGTCGTGCTGCTCGGCGTATTGGCGGATCAAATGTTTAAGACACGTGCTGCCAAAAAAAACGTTCGTCAGGCCTGATGAAAATATCCGCACTCCCGGCTCTGGCCATTTCCTTTGCAACGTCCCTGGCGCTGGGCGCAGAGGTTGCATCGCCCAATACCAACCTTAATTCGGTGGAGCAGCAAATTATTGCTGCAGCCAAACTGCCGTCGCATTTCAAGATTACACATGGTCGCGCACTGGCCCAAACGCCGCCCATGGGCTGGAACAGCTATGACACTTATTGTGATTCCGCGACCGAGGATGAAACGCTCGCCAATGCAACTTGGATGAAGGAGCACTTGCTGGCAGTGGGGTGGGATACGGTCGTGGTGGATTTTCGCTGGTACGACCCGCAGCCGACCGGCGATGACCGGTTGCTGAATAAAACACGGGTCGGCGCTGCTCTCGCTGCGGATAAATCTGGCCGCCTGCAACCTGCGCCCAATCGCTTTCCGTCCGCCAGTGGCGACCAAGGTTTTAAGCCTTTGGCTGACAAGTTGCACGCCATTGGCTTAAAGTTTGGTATTCACGTCATGCGCGGCATTCCGCGTCAGGCGGTGCTGGCCAAAACTCCCATTGAGGGCAGCTCTTTTTTGGCAACGGATGCCGGTGATGCCAGCGACAAATGTTCCTGGTGCCCGGATATGTTTGGTGTGCAAAACAATGAAGCGGGGCAGGCTTGGTACGATTCCTGTGCAAAGTTATGGGCCAAGTGGGATTTGGATTACATCAAGGTAGATGACTTGTCCGAGCCATATCATACCGCGGAAATTGCCATGATCCGCAAGGCGCTGGATGAATATGCCCCCGACATCATGTTTAGCACCTCGCCCGGGCCAACCTCAACTGGCCACGCAGGCGACATCATGACCAAGGCCAATCTCTGGCGCATCTCCGGTGATTTCTGGGATCGCTGGCCAAAGTTGAACGAACAATTTGATCTGCTGGCCCAATGGCAGGGCGCTGGCCGACCCGGACATTGGCCGGATGCCGACATGATACCACTCGGGTATTTAGCCATCCGTTCCAAAATTGACGGCAGTCCGCATTGGACGCACTTTACTCGCGAGGAACAACGGTCACTGATGTCCCTGTGGGCGTTGGCTCCCTCGCCGCTCATGCTGGGCATGAATTTGCCCGACAATGACGATTGGACTACGGCATTGCTCACCAATCCCGAAGTCATGGCCATTAACCAAGACATCCTTGCTCATCCGGCGCAGCGCATGTTCATTCCCGGCTTGGAGGCGGAATTATGGTTGCGTGATCTGGCCAATGGCGCGCATGCCGTGGGCTTGTTTAATCGCACCGACCAGCCGGTCAAAGTGGAATTTTCCTGGAAACAGCTCGGGCCTTCCAATAACCGGCTGCGCGTGCGCGATGTCTGGCTGCGCCGGGACGTCAGCCACACGAAAGATTTCTCTGCTGAAATCCCGCCCCACGGATGCGTGCTCCTGCACGTGGAGAGCTAAGCCGGACTTTGAGAAACTCCTTGCATAGGGCGCATTTGCCGCGCTCATGGTGATTAAATTCACTTTACTGGCAGGCAACCTCTGATAGATTTATCCGCCTTGTTTGCGGCGCAAACAAGGACAATTTTAATTTATGGCTAAACTCACTGTCCGCGATCTCGATGTTAAAGGTAAACGCGTTTTCATGCGCGTGGACTACAACGTGCCGCTCGAAGAAAAAGACGGCAAAATGGTCATCACCGATGCAACCCGTATCGTTGAAACGCTGCCGACTTTGAAGCTGTTGATCGAAAAGGGTGGCAAATTGATTCTGACCGCGCACCTCGGCCGTCCCAAGGGCAAGCGCGAAGCCACGATGTCGCTGGCTCCCGTGGCGGTAAAGCTCTCCGAACTGCTCGGCAAGCCGGTGAGTTTCGTGGATGATTGCATTGGTGACAAGGTTGCCGCCGCAGTCGCCGCAATGAAGGACGGCGACGTGATTCTTTTGGAAAATGTTCGTTACTACAACGAAGAAGAAGCCAACGACCCTGCCTTTGCGGAAAAGCTCGCCAAGGTGGCGGATGTTTACGTGAACGACGCCTTCGGCGCGGCACATCGTGCGCACGCTTCCACGGAAGGTGTTGCCCGCGTGGTGGCCAAGCGCGGAGGCAAGTGCGCTGCCGGATTGCTGATGGAACGCGAATTGAAGTTCCTCGGCGACGAACTCGAACACCCGGCCCGCCCGTTTGTGGTCATCCTCGGTGGTGCCAAGGTTTCCGACAAGATCAAGGTCATTGACCGCCTGCTCGAAAAGGCAGACACGATTCTGATTGGCGGCGCCATGGCTTATACTTTCCGCCTCGCACACGGCCAAGCCGTTGGCAAATCACTCGTGGAACCCGACCACAAGCAGACCGCCCTCGATGCGGAAGCCAAGGCCAAGAAACTGAACGTCAAATTCGAATTGCCCACGGACGTGGTGGTGGCCAAGCCGGTGGACACCGGTAAGTTGAACAAAAAGGGCAAGCCGGTCATGGACTTTGTGAACATTCACACCGTCACTGACTCCATTCCCGATGACTCGGAAGGTTTCAGCATCGGCGAAAAGAGCGCCGCGCATTTCGCGCGGATTATTTCCGGCGCAAAAACAATTCTCTGGAACGGCCCAATGGGCATGTTTGAAGATGCGCGCTTTGCAGCCGGCACCAACGCCGTGGCGCAAGCCGTGGCCGAAGCCACCCAGAAACACGGTGCCAAGAGCATCATCGGTGGCGGCGACAGCGTGAAGGCAATCAACAAAGCCAAGCTCGGTGACAAGGTCACGTTTATGAGCACGGGCGGCGGCGCGAGCCTGGAATTTCTTGAAGGCACAGTCCTGCCCGGTGTGGCTGCCCTGAGCGAAAAATAAACCCGCCACTTACCCCTATTTAAGACATGAATAAAGAACGCAAATTGATCATTGCCGGCAACTGGAAGATGAACAAGACCGTTGCCGAGGCGCTCACGCTCGTGGGCGACTTGAAGCGTGATTTGGCAAACATCAAGGAAGTGGACGTGGTCGTGGCCCCGCCCTATACGGCCTTGGAATCGGTGTCCAAAGCCATCATTGACTCCAACTTCCGGCTCGCCGCTCAAAACATGAGCGAAAATAATTTTGGCGCGCACACCGGCGAAATTTGCGCGGGCATGTTGAAGGAATTTTCCGTGCGCTACGTCATTCTCGGCCACAGCGAACGCCGCCAGTTCCAAAAGGAAACGGACGCGCTCGTAGCCAAGAAAGCAGCGGCGGTACATGCCGCGTCGCTGAAACCGATTGTTTGCGTGGGTGAAACTTTGGCTGAACGCGAGGGGAACCTCACTGAAAAGGTGTTGGAAACCCAGGTTCGCGGCAGCCTCGCCGGCTTGACCAAGGAGCAGATGATTGAAACGGTCGTTGCTTACGAACCGGTCTGGGCCATTGGCACCGGCAAAACCGCCACCACCCAGCAGGCCCAAGATGCCCATGCTTTTATCCGCAAGGTTCTCGCCGCCATGTTTGATGCTGAAGTCGCCCGCAAGGTGCGTATCCAGTACGGCGGCAGCGTGAAGCCCAACAACGCCAAGGAACTCATGAGCCAGCCGGATGTGGATGGTGCATTGGTTGGTGGTGCTTCTTTGGAGGCAAGAAGTTTTGCTGACATCATTAAGAATTCCATTTAACCTATATCGTTTATGACATTTTTCATCATTTGTTTTTTAACACTTTTATTGGTGCTTAATTGCTTGCTGTTGATCCTGCTGGTGCTGGTTCAACTGCCCAAGAAGGACGCCGGTGCCGGCATGGCATTTGGCGCGGGTACGGCAGACGCCTTGTTCGGTGCTGGTTCAGGCAACGCCCTGACCAAAATCACCAAATGGGCGGCTGGCGCTTTCCTGGTTCTGGCCTTGCTGGTGGGCTGGCTGCAAAATTCGCAGCAGTCAAACAACAGTGCGACGGATTTCACCAAGATGGTTGAGAGCAAGCAGCAGCAGGGTGGTTCCATTGGCGCTCCGCAGCAGCCCAAGCCGCAAACGGCTCCCGCCACCGGCAATAATGGCGCGACTCCAACGCCGGCACCGGCACCGACGACCACCCCAGCCCCGGCCGCTAATAACCCGGTAAAATAACCGATGTTTTACACCCAACGCGTCCGGCGGCTTTTCCGACGGGCGCGTTTTCTTTTTTGTGTGCTAACAGGAGCATGCCTGCTGGGATGCTCACCGCATGAGCCGTCGGCTGATGTGACCATCGTCAACGGCGGCGAGCCCGAATCGCTCGACCCGCATATTATTGTCGCGCAGGCGGACATGCGGATTGTTTCCGGCATGTTCGAGGGCATGACCCGCACGGAGCCGGTGGAAGGCCGCGCTGTTCCCGGTTTGGCCGAACGCTGGGAAATTTCCCCCGATGGCAGGATTTATACGTTTCACCTGCGCACCAACTTGACCTGGTCCACGGGCGAGCCCATCACCTCGGCGGACATAATTTATTCATGGATTCGTGAACTGGACCCGGCCACCGCCTCGGAATATGCCGGGCAGTTTTATTACATCAAGAACGCCATGGGCTTTAACACCGGCAAAATAAAAGATCCGTCGCTGGTGGGCGTGCATGCGCTGGATAAATTCACGGTGCAAGTGGAACTGGACCATCCCACCTCTTTTTTTCTCGATATTTGCGCCATGCCGCTCGCGTGCATTGTGCCGCGCCAAACGATTGAGAAATATGGCGACCATTGGTTGAATGCCAAGCCGTTGCCGGTCAGCGGCCCATACGAACTCGTGGCCTGGCGGGTCAACGACAAGGTGCGCCTGAAAAAAAATCCCCGTTATTGGGACGCCGCGAATACGCAGTCGGAAATCATCGACATCCTGCCGATTGGCACCCCCAATACCGCGCTAAATCTCTATGAACGCGGTCAGGCAGACATTGTTTGGGACAAGGAATTAATTCCATCCGAGTTGGTGGACGTGTTGCTAAAGCGTCCGGATTTCCATCCTTATACCTATCTTGGGACATATTTCTTCCGCTTCAACGTCACGCATAAACCGTTTGACGATGCCCGTGTCCGCCGTGCGCTGGCCATGGCGGTGGACAAGAAACGCATCGTCACCAAAATCACGAGGGCAGGGGAATTGCCCACGTCGCATCTCGTGCCGCCCGGCACCAGAAATTACACTTCGCCGCCCGGCTTGGAATACAACCCCGAGGCGGCGCGCAAACTTTTGGCCGAGGCCGGCTATCCTGGCGGCAAAGGTTTTCCGCGTTTTGAGTATTTGTTTAGCGCGGCAGCCGGCGGCGGCGGCAAAATACATGAAGACATTGCCATTGAACTTCAACAGATGTGGCATGATGAACTGGGCATTGAAATGGATTTACGCCAGGTCGAGATGAATGTGTTTTGGGGCATGCAATCCCGGCTGGAATTTCAACTTTCGCGCTCTAGTTGGATTGCCGATTACGATGACGCGAATACTTTTCTCGGTATGTTTATGACCGGTGACGGCAACAATGATACTGGCTGGAGCAATGCGCATTACGATGACCTCATTCACGCGGCGAACGCCGAAACCGATCCCGCCAAGCGTGAAAAACTCTTTCAACAGGCTGAAACCATCCTGATTCACGACGAGCTGCCCATCGTCCCGCTTTACATTTACATTGGCATCAATTATTTCGACACGAACAAGATTTCCGGCATCTCGGAAAATGTGCTGGATATACATCCCTTAAACGCCATCCGCAAAAGAAAGGCTGGCTCGTAAATGTATTTTGTCAGGCGTATTTTGTTTGTGTTCCCGCTGCTGCTGGTCATCAGCGCGATCGCTTTCATGTTGTGCAAAATCACCCCCGGCGGCCCGTTTGACCGAGAGCGCCGGCCGGCGTCGCCGGAAATTGAACGCAACATGATGGCGCGCGTGCACCTGGACGAGCCGGCCTGGAAGCAATATTTTCGCTATTTGGGATTGGTCTGGGAGAAAGACGAAACCGGTCATTGGCATCACGCGCCTTCGAGTTGGGACCTCTCCGTCAAATATCGCAACCATAGCGTCAGCGAAATCATTGCGCAGGGCTTGCCGGTTTCGATGACATTGGGTTTGCTGTCATTTTGCTTTGCGTGCGGAGTGGGAATTCCCTTGGGCTTTATTTCAGCGGTCAAACGTGGCCAATGGCAGGACCGGGTCGGCAGTGCGCTGGCTTTATTGTCCGTCTGTGTGCCGGGCTTCATCGTTGCCCCGATCTTAATCCTGATATTTTCGCTCAAGTTAAGGTTGTTTCCGGTGGCCTTGTGGGACTCGCCCTGGCACATGATTTTGCCGGCGATAGCGCTGGGCTCGGCATTTGTGGGGCAGGTTGCCCGGCTGATGCGGGAAGGCATGATTGGTGCCGCGCAATCGGAATTTATCGTGGCTGCCCGTGCCAAGGGATTGGGTGAAACGACTTTGCTGTTCAAGCATGCGTTCCGCATTGCCTTGTTGCCGGTGGTGTCCTATGCGGGACCGCTGCTGGCGGACTTGCTCACGGGTTCCTTTGTCGTGGAGAATATTTTCCAGATACCGGGCATCGGCGTTTATTTCATCAACAGCATGTTGAATCGCGACAACATCATGACCATCGATCTGGCTTTGCTGTACGCCTTCCTGCTCGTTGGCTTAAACTTGTTCGTGGATTTTGCCTACACCTTGCTCGACCCGCGCGTGAAATATGAATAACGAACCGGCCAGCAATGCAGCATCGGTGGGCAATGGATCGGCCGGGGTTGCGGGCGCAACCAATGGCGGTGGGCAATTGCACGCCAGTCCGGGACAACGCGCCTGGCTGCGTTTCAAAAAAAATCGCACGGCGGTTTGGGGTGCGCGGTATCTGGCCGTGCTGCTGGCAATGGTTTTTCTGTGGCCCGTGGTTTTAAAAGTGACCGGCGGCAACTTCGCCAAAAGCTACGACCCCGACCAGCTTTCAGACGCACAGTTTGCGGTTCCCAACCTGCACCATTGGTTTGGAACGGATGTTCACGGGCGCGACGTGTTTTCCCGCACGCTGTACGGCGCGCAAATTTCGCTGCTGGTGGGCGTGGTGGGTGCATGTGTCAGTCTGGTGATCGGCGTCTTGTGGGGTTCCATCGCAGGCTATGTAGGCGGGTGGGTGGACAGCTTTCTGATGCGGGTGGTGGATGTCCTTTATTCCCTGCCATCCATCATATTCGTTATCGTGCTGGTGACGACGGTTGGTTCCATTTTGAAACAATCTCATTTTGTTCAACAGTCGCCCGCGGCGGAAGGCGCCCTAAGCGTGGTGCTCCTGTTTGTGGGGTTGGGTGCAATATCGTGGCTGACAATGGCACGGATTATTCGCGGACAAGTGTTGTCATTGAAATCACGGGCATTTGTCGAGGCCAGCCGCACGTTGGGTGCCGGCACGCCGCGGATTTTGTTTCGCCATATCATCCCCAACATCTTTGGTATCGCCATCACCTACGTGGCATTGACCATGCCGGCCATTATTCTTTACGAATCTTTTTTGAGCTACCTTGGCTTGGGCGTTCAGCCGCCGATGGCCAGTTGGGGAACGCTCATTGCCGAAGGCGTCAACCAGATTAACCCGATCCGCATCTACTGGTGGCTGATTCTATTTCCCGGCGGCGTGCTGGTGAGCACGCTGCTGGCGTTGAATTTTTTGGGCGATGGCCTGCGCGATGCCTGGGACGTAAAGAGCAAATAGCAGCCGCGCAAATTCTGGAAATTTAGGCGCGTGTTAAACTTTCCTGCAACTCGTCGATGCGCCACTGCAAGAATGGCGAACAATGCCGGGTGGTTCCTTTGTTTCGCAACGGCCAGCAGGCGTTAAAATCATGCTCCAACAGCTTGAGTTCGCGAACACATTGCTGGGCCAGTTTTTTTGCCCTGGCCAGTTTTCCAGCGGCCAGCGCCTGCTGCCATAGCATGTACTGGCAGGATTGCTTCGCCATGCGCGCAGCCAGGTCTAATTCCGCCGCCAGAATAATTGCGTAGTCCGAGCTGAATTTTGCCTTCCGAATGAGTCCGCGTTGTTTGCGGATTTCGCGCAACGCGGCCTGAATCCTGACTTCGGGAATTTTAGCGAACCATTTCAACCCATTCCGGCAAAACAATTCACGGTCTTCGGGTTTGGGAGCGGCAATGACCGTGCCCAGCGGCGTTTCGTTCACCGCCTTGATGCCCAATTTTTTATGCACAAAGCCAAGCTGGAGTGCGACTGAGCCAAGCTTGCCAGCCGGGTCTTCAAAAACGTCCCGGTTCAATACAGCTACGAGGCTGCGTTCATCCACGCCTTGGGCATTCCATGCCAGCGCCGCCCCGGCCGCCAACATGGGCCAGCTTACCGCCAGCGGTTGCGGATGGCCGCCATCGCCCCAATCGGTGTTCAGGAAGCCGAGGGCGCCAAATTTTTTCCCGGCTTTGGCAGCAGCCCGCAAATTCGCGAGCGTGTTGTCATGGCGGCCAATCACGGTTTGCCAGGTGGAGGTTCCGGGGCAGATGTAAAACGGAATCTTTGCCTTGGCGAATTGCGCCGCTTCCTTTTCAAACGGATGATCCGCCTCGTAACCCCAGTCGAGGGCGATTACATCGCGTGGCAGTTTGCGGATTAAATCGGGATATTTGAGAATGATGTCGCCCCAGAACATCATGGTCCGGCTGCGGGCAGTGGTTTCGCGGTGAATCCTTTTCAAAAAATCAAAATACACGCGGCCCTTGCCAAGTCGTTGGCATAGTTGTTTGCTGTGGCCCTTACCCAAGTCCCAGGTTTCATCGCAACCGACATTGAAATATCGGCTCGAAAAATTTGGCAATAACTCGTCATAAAGCTTCCGCAAAAAGGGCAAGGTGCCGGGATGATTCGGGGCAAGGGTGGTTGGGCGGCGTAGAAAATCTTTGGTCTCGGCCTCGTAGGGCTGGGCAAGTTCGCCGAGTTTTTTTAAGCGCGCATCGGCGAGAAAATAACGCAGGTGCCCGAACGAATTTTGATTTGGCACCAGGTCGATGCCCAACTCACGGCAGCGGGCGTCGAGGGCTTGAATTTCCTTTGCGGTGAGCGCGCCCCAGCTCTGCCATACGGATTTATAGTTGCGATAGGCAAAGGTATGCTCGGTGTAAAGCTGGAGCTCGTTGATTTTTAAATCCGCCAGTTTTTCGGTGAGGTCGAGCAACGTTTCCAGCTTGGGGACACGGCCGCGTGAAATATCGAGCATTACACCACGACGCGCGAAATCGGGCCAGTCGCGGATTTTGAGGCAGGGTAGCCGGCGGCCGTATGCTCGAATCAACTGTCGCAGGGTTGCTGAAGCCGCCCGTAAACCGGCTGGCTCATGATATTTGATGGCGATGCCGGATTGATTAATGGTTAATTCATAACCCTCAACATGTTTTAACGCAGAGGTGGAGCGAATCACTTTTGCCAATGGCTGTTGGGTCGGTTTCGGTACGATAAACGTTCCCGGCAACCGTTTAATGGAACGGGGCAGGGGCAGCAAATTCAGCGTGGAACGGTTCGGCATCCGCCCTAGTTAGCCACAGATTGAAACGCGAGCAAACCGCTTTTTGATGCATTTTTCGACGCCTTGGGCTTTGACACTGCCCCCGAAATCCGTAGTATCGCCCTTCATTCAATCATGAAAACGATTTTAAAGTTGTCGCTCATTTGCCCAGTCCTGCTGGCCGGTGCAGCTCCCGTCCTTCTGGCGGCGGACACTGCGGATACCACCACGACACCTCGTGTGCCTGCGTTCTCCATAAATTATATGGACCGTTCGGTAGACCCCGGCACTGACTTTTTCCATTACGCTGATGGCCAGTGGTTGAAAGACAATCCGATTCCCCCGGACAAGTCCCGGTGGGCGTCGTTTTCTGAACTCGCGGAACGCAACTGGTATTTGATTCATGACATTCTGGATAGCGCTGCCGCTGCTGCGCCGTCGTTGCCGATGCAAACCCCGCGCCGTCAGGTGGGTGATCTGTACATTTCCTACATGGACACCAACCAGATCGAGAAATTGGGGCTGATGCCGCTGGCGGGTGACTTGGCGAAGATTGACCACATTAATTCCGCCACCGATTTGTTTGCGGTGCTGGCGGACTTTCATCAATACGGTGTAGGCGGCATGTTTAGCGTCGGCTTTGGCCCGGATAACAAGAACAGCTCGGTTTACGCCGTTGAATTGGAGCAGGGCGGTCTCACGCTGCCGGACCGGGACTATTACCTCAAAGAGAACTTCGCCGAAAAGTTGAAGCTGTATCACGATCACGTGGTGAACATGTTCACCCTGCTCGGCGAGCAACCGGCCATGGCCCAGGCGCATGCCGACACCGTCTTGTCCCTGGAAACTGAACTGGCCAAAGTCAGCCGCTCCCGCGTGGACCTCCGCGACCCGGACAAAAACTATAACAAGTCTTCGTCCAAGGAATTTGCCGCCGGAACACCGGCCTTGCTCTGGGATATTTATTTTTCCGGGCGCAGCCTGGCAACGCCGTCGTCTGAAATCATTGGGCAGCCGGAATTCTTCGCGGCCTTAAACCGCCTCGTCAAGGAACGTCCGCTCTCGGACTGGAAGACTTATTTGCGCTGGCATTTATTGCATGGCAGTGCATCGGTATTGTCGGCCGCATTTGAGCAGGAAAACTTTAACTTCTTTGGCAAAGTCCTGAGCGGGCAACCCGAACAGGAACCGCGCTGGAAACGTGGTGCCCACGTGGTTGACGGTACGATTGGCGAGGCGCTCGGCCAGCTTTACGTTGAAAAATATTTCACGCCCGAAGCCCGCCAGCGCATGAATGACCTGGTGGAAAATTTGAAGGGCGTCTTTCACGACCGCCTGGAAAAAGTTCCGTGGATGACCGAGGCCACCCGCGCAAAGGCTCAGGCCAAGTTTGCGCGCTTTACCCAAAAGATTGGCTGCCCGGATAAATTCCGCGATTATTCGTCGCTCATCATTCTCCGCGACGATCTTTACGGCAACTTGAGACGGGCAGCGGCATTTGAGGCCCGCCGCGAAATTGCCCGTGTCGGTAAGAACGTTGACCGTACTGAATGGCACATGACGCCGGAAACGGTCAATGCCTATTTCAATCCGGAAATGAACGAAATCGTCTTTCCAGCCGGCATTTTGCAACCGCCGTTCTTTGATGTGAGCATGGATGACGCGGTGAATTACGGTGCCATCGGTGTGGTGATTGGCCATGAAATGACCCACGGTTATGACGATGAAGGCCGCAAATACGACGCCAACGGCAATCTCAACGACTGGTGGACGGCTGCCGACGGCAAAGCTTTCGAGGCCCGCGCCCAGTTGGTCGTAGACGAGTACAACGGCTTTGAGGCATTGCCTGGCATGCACGTGAACGGCAAATTGACGCTGGGTGAAAACCTGGCCGACCTTGGTGGCATTCATATCGCCTACGACGCCCTTGAACGCGTGCTCGCCAAAGACCCGTCCAAGCGCAAGAGCATCGACGGCTTCACCCCGGAACAGCGTTTCTTCATCTCGTTCGCTCAAATCTGGCGTACGAACACCCGCGAGGCCGAGGCCCAACGCCTGCTCACGGTGGACCCGCATTCACCGGGCCGGTTCCGCTCCTATGGGCCGCTGTTGAACGTGCAAGAATTCTATGATGCGTTCAGCATCAAGCCCGGCAGCCCGATGTGGCTCCCGCCCGAAAAGCGCGCCATCATTTGGTAACCGTCACCGCTACGCCGTTTGGGTGTAGCGAACCATTCAACTAAACGACAAGGGCTGCGGAGTAATCCGCAGCCCTTGTGCTTTAAATCCAATAAATCTATTGCCGCTTGTTTACTTGGAAATCATTCCGCTCTGGCGGGCGTAGTTAAAAATGCCGCCGGCATCCACCACGGGACGCACATCGCCCAGCGGCTTGAAATGATAAACCTTGCCCGTGGCTTGGGCGGTGATCGTGCATTTGTCCAGGTCCACGGTTACGACTTCGCCGGTTTTCAGCACGTCGCACAGGCGTTCGGTGATTTCGCATGGATACAGCTCGCCGGTGGCGACGCAGTTCCGAAAGAAAATGCGCGCGAAACTTTCGGCCAGCACGAGCTGGCAATTGGCCGAACCCATCGCAATGGGCGCGTGCTCGCGGGAGCTGCCGCAGCCAAAGTTTTTGCCGGCCAGCACAATCGGATAGTCGCTATCGAGCTGGCCTTCCTTCACGTAACGCGTGGGATAAAGCGATTCGGGCAGGCCCGCCAGCGCATAGCTGCCCAGCTTTTCGTATTCCTCGGGCATCGTGGGCACGAGATTCAAATACTGCGCGGAAATAATCTGGTCAGTATCGATATTGTCGCGAACGACATAAATTGGGCCGGTAAAAACAGATTGCATACGAGGTTAATGTGCCGTGCGCCGCCGGATTTTTCAATCAAATATCAATGACCGGTTTGGCGGGCGGCGGTGGCGGTGGTGGCGGGTTTTGCTGCTCGCGCTTGCGCAGCGCAATGACAGCGGCGGTGCAAGCCGTCCAAGTCGGGAAGTCGTCCAAAAGGGGTACCAGTTCCACCACGAACGTGGGCAGCAGCAGGATGTGGAAACCGATGATCCAGCTTATGAGCACCATCGCCACGAAATCGATGGCTTGATCAATGCCGAACCATCCGACTGCGCCGAAAAGCAATTGGATGCCATCTGCCCCCACGGCCACCGCCATGGCCAGCACCATCCGCGTGCGCGTGAGCCGGGGCGCGCGAACCAACGAATTTATGCCGTCCGGTAAATTCATTGCCTGAATCTAAACCCTGTTCCTGCGTTGATAAAGCCTCTTTCTCAGACCATTGGCGGGAAGGATCGCTAGTTTTTCTGGAGCCGATAAAACATTCCGGGCGTGTTCTGCGGAATGGCCACGGAAATGACAGCGCCGTTCGTCTGATATTGCGCAAATGAATTGGCCAGCGCAAACCCAGGCTGGCTTCAACCTTGCCCAGTCCCTTTGTGATTTCTATAATCCCCGCGTGCTCGACATCAAACTGATCCGCGAAAAGACTGATTTTGTCCGCCAACGACTCGCCACCCGTGGGGCGGGCGACGAGGCTAAAATTGACGAGTTGCTCAAATTTGATGAACAACGCCGCAAAGCCCTCGCCGAGGTGGAATCCCTCAAGTCCCTCCGCAACCGCGTGAGCAAGGAAATTGGCGCGCTGATGGGCCAGAAGAAAATCGCCGAGGCCGAAGCCAAAAAAGCCGAGACCAAGGATTTGGGCGATAAGATTGCCGCGCTCGATAAACAGGCCGCCGAGGCCGAGACCGCGCGCGATGCGCTGATGTTGCAATTGCCCAACCTGCCGCATGAAAGCATTCCGCTAGGCAAAACTGCCGAGGACAATCCCGAGATTCGTGTTCACGGCGAAAAACCCCAATACGCCGCCAAGCCCAAGACGCACGTGGAGCTTTGCGAATCCCTCAAGCTCGTGGATTTTGCGCGCGCCGCCAAGCTTTCCGGCAGCGGATTCCTGCTCTACACGAACTGGGGTGCGCGGTTGGAACGGGCATTGATTCAATTTCTGCTGGACCTGCACACCACCCAGCACGGTTACACCGAAGTTTCGCCGCCGTTCATGGTGGGCGAGCAATGCCTCGTCGGTGTTGGCCAGTTTCCCAAATTTAAGGACCAATATTACGGCGTGGCGGAAGGCGACGACGCCAAGAACTTGGGCAAATTGTATCTCGTGCCCACGGCCGAAACGCCGGTGGCAAATATTCATCGCGAAGAAATTTTGCCGGAGAAGCAGCTCCCGATTTTTTACTGCGCCTATACGCCGTGTTTTCGTGGCGAAGCCGGCGCGGCGGGCGTGGGCACCCGCGGCATGATTCGCGTGCATCAGTTTGACAAGGTGGAATTGATCAAGCTCGTGAAACCCGAGCACGGCTACGACGAGCTGGAAAAGATGGTGGCCAACGCCGAGAAAGTCCTGCAATTGCTGGGCCTGCATTATCGCGTCATCATGTTGTGCACGGGCGACATGGGCTTTGGCAGCGCCAAGACCTATGACATCGAAGTTTGGGCGCCGGGGCAGGGGAGCTATCTCGAAGTTTCGAGCTGCTCCAACTGCGAAGATTTCCAGGCGCGCCGCATGAACCTGCGGTTCAAGACCGAGGCGGGCGAAAATAAATTCCCGCACATTCTAAACGGCAGCGGCACCGCCCTCGCCCGCCTGTTCGTGGCGCTCATCGAAACGCACCAGCAGCCCGACGGCAGCGTGAAGATTCCCGAGGCGCTGCAGCCTTATTTGAAGACGGACAAAATCCAGCCCTGATTCAGTTACCGCGAATGAACACACCTAGACGCGAATCAAACCGTCCGTCTTTGTTTGTTTGCGATTCTGGCGGCCCGTTTGTGGTTTTATGAAAATTCTCCTGGCCAGCAGCGAAGTTTACCCGTTCTCCAAGACGGGCGGGCTGGCTGACATGGTGGGTGCGCTGGGCCGGGCGCTCGTCAAGGCGGGTCACGAAGCCGTGGTGGTAACGCCGTTGTACCGGGGCATTCGCAAGAAATATCCCGACCTCCGGCGCGTGGACTGGCATTTTGATTTGCCGCTGGGACATCGTCATGCCCAGGCCGGCCTTTGGGAACTGAACCGTCCGGGTGAAGCCAAAATTTATTTCGTGGAGCAAGCCGGTTACTTTGACCGCCCCGGCATTTACCTGGAAAACAACGTCAGCTACGCCGACAACGCCGAGCGCTTCATTTTTTTCTCCAAGTGCGTGGTCAACCTGGCGCGTTATTTGCCATGGCACCCGGAGATTGTACACGTGCACGACTGGCAGGTGGCGCTGGTGCCGGCCTTGATATTGCAGGCGCAAAATGAAGGGTGGGGGAACCGTCCCGCCACGTGCCTGACCATTCACAACCTCGCATACCAGGGCATTTTCCCCTCTGAAGCGTTTGCGCTGGCCAACCTGCCCGCGGAATATTTCGCGCCCGACGGTGTAGGCGCTGAATTCTACGGCCTGCTCAACTGCCTTAAATGCGGCATTATATTTGCCGACAGCATCACGACCGTCAGCCCGCGATACGCCCGCGAAATCACCACCGAGGAACTTGGCTGCGGCCTGGATGGCGTTTTGCGGCAGCAAGCCGGCAAGCTCACGGGCATTCTCAACGGCGTGGATTACAACGAGTGGAACACCACCAAAAATCCGCATCTGCTGCGGTCCTATACGGTTTCGCGCATGGCCGGCAAAACCTACAACAAACGCGAACTCCAGCGTCAAGTAGGCCTGCCGGTGGATGAAACCATTCCGCTCTTTGGCACCATCTCACGCCTGGCGGAACAAAAGGGCGTGGATATTCAGTTGGGCGCGCTGGAGGAAATGCTCAACTGCAACATTCAGTTTGTGCAGCTTGGCAGCGGTTCGCCGGAATACGAGCGCGGTTATCGCGAACTGGCGGCCCGGTTTCCGGGCAAGGTGGCTGTGCAGTTCGGTTACGACGAGAATCTTTCACATCGGATCGAGTCTGGGTGCGATTTCTTTCTGATGCCCTCGCGGTTTGAACCTTGCGGGCTGAACCAGATGTACAGCCTGCGTTACGGCACCATTCCGGTGGTGCGCGCCACGGGCGGCCTGGATGACAGCGTGATCGACTACGGCCAGAACGCGGAACTGGCCAACGGCGTGAAATTTTACGAATACACCTCGCGCGCGCTGGCCAAGGCCATCCGCAAGGCGCTGGCCATCTACGAAAGCCCGGAACTCATGCGCGAATTCCGTCGCAATGCCATGAAAGCCGATTTCTCCTGGGAAAAAACCGTGAACGAATACGTCAAGGTTTACCAGCAGACTACTGTGAAATAACGGTAGAGCAGGGTGGGGTGAGATAGAACGGATTGAGTCCCCTGCTTTTCATTTTTAGGCGCAGTCCAGGGACAGCGATTTAATGAAGTGCCATATCTATCCTGTTTAGCATGATCCTAATGATTCGGCGGTTGGCTCCGGCAAAAGGTTAGGCGGCAACAAGGGCTTCTTATCTGAAATATATTAAGTGCCCCAATTGCCAGAACCGGGGTCTTCACCATGATCATTCGGATTGTTTACAATAACAAAATAAAAAATTGGCCCAATCAAAGGCAGCAATAGCAAAATCGTCAAGAGCAACCTCTCGCCCAAACTCATGCCACCACGAAACCAAAGGCGGATAATGAGTAAGACACTCACAACTTCAAGGCAAATCAAAATGATTGTCCGCTCAGTCATAATGGGGATGCCGCCTAACGGCCCCAGAGCCGAACCGAGCTGGACTTGCGAGCCTGCGCAACCGGTAGCTTCTCGCTAAGCCGATAAATCCAACCGGCGGCGGCTCCGGTGACTTTTTTTAGGCCGATAATTTGTGATTTCAATGTCATCTAAACTTAAAAGTCGAAGGGAAAAGAACGCAAAGGCTAAACCAAAATCCAAATAACCCCATGAAACAAAAAACACTATGTAGAACCAATACCAAAATGATCCGCGCACATATACCGCAGTCCTGATAACGCGCCATCCCCACCTCTCCGTGATTCCTATCCTACCCGTCTTAAGAACACCGTATGCCATATAAAAGAATAACCCACAAATTGCCCAAATAAGTAAGCAACATAGGATGTGCATAATCGGCCTACCGGTTATTGAACAACTGGCTGTCCACAGAGGCTAGGCAAAGGTGACTTTCGCAGTCCGGTTTCTACCATGCATTTATGAAAGCGCACATTCGAATTTCTGTCAAAGATTTTCACTATGCTGTGGCTAGGCTGCAAAAACCTAATGAGCCGGGCAGGGTGGGGTGATGGTGCAATTTGGGTCCCCTGCCTTTCCTGGACGAGTTTTCAGACTTGCTGGAGAGTTTTTTTCTCAGTGAAGCGCGGTATCAAGAATACCCAGCATGGCTTGAATGATTTGGACCATGGTGTTTATGATCCAAATGGTCGCATATTCAGAGCCTACATAGGCAACCCACGTTAAAATGGCTATGAATGCCGCCATGATGATGAATGCAGCGATTCCGCCAAAGAATGATTCGCGGGGATGATTTATAATCCATTTCCAGATTGGTTGCATAGCTAACAACCGGATTATGACAGCGCACGAACTTTGCCGTTAATTGATAAGGCAGCATTAACATCGAGAATTTCAATGGCTGCGGGAATTCCATAAAAGTGACGGTCCGGCATTTGCCGGGCAAATATATTAAATATAACAAACATTGTGCAGCTATATTAAAATTCGGAAACCCTGGCGAAATCGCAGTTATTGGCGGGTGGCAATTAAAGGTTTTGTTTAAATGCACCGAGTGATATGTCGGATGCCCTGCCCGTTTTGATTGTCCCATGGCTGACCTCGTAAGGCTAAGCCTCCTAGACCCGGTGTCCGGCAATTGCTTCATCGTTTTTTTTGAAGTCTCCAGTTTTCAATGATTCTTGAATACGATTTCTGAATCTGGTATCGATCAAGCGACTCCAGACGACGTGCTGTGGTATACCAAAACGGATACTGATCGCAAATTTTATGGGCAACAGTGATGCTAGACGACTACCGGTTGTTTCTCTTGGAGCGGAACACTTGGCCATCGGGTTTCTGATGCGCCGGAACATTCTTACGTACAAAGCGCCGCCAAATAACGAGGGATACGACCTTATCTGTATCCACCCAGACCCGCGGCAGTCCATCACCAAACAAATCCGCGTACAAGTGAAAAGCAGGTACCAGACTGATTGTGACCGAGCTTTTCCTGTAAAAGAACGTACCTTTGCGGCTTTTGACTATCTAATTGTAGTGTTTTTGAACATCGGCTATTTTTACCGCAAGAAACCAGTATTTGACGGGTTTAAAGACCCAGAGTTTTACACATTGCCCGCAGACTGGATTCGCAGTCATCACAGGATTGTAGAATCAGGTTGGCAAAAGGTTCATACACGAGGCGAAACGCTGGATGCATACAAAAATGAGAGAGGTATTGAGCTGATTGCTAAAGATTTGGGCATTGATTATCCAAAATAATTTTCTACAACTTCATCTCTTTATGCCAATCACAATTTCTTACGACGTCAGAGCCATTAGCACAAGAAAGAAATTCGCAAGCCTGATTTTATAAATCGATGCCAACAATGGCCTTGGCCACGATTATAGCCGTACGCATACTTGTGCGCCGCCAGCGGCCTGTTGTCTGTCAGGCGTTCATAAAACATCCATGAGCATTCCGTATTATCAAGTTGATGCCTTCACCAGCAGCCTGTTCGCCGGCAACCCAGCCGGAGTTTGTCTTTTGACCGACTGGTTGCCGGACGCAGTTCTCAAATCAATTGCTGCGGAAAATAATCTCGCGGAAACGGCTTTTGTGATCCAACGGGATTCATGCTTCGATTTACGCTGGTTCACACCAGCTCTCGAAATGGATTTGTGCGGCCACGCCACGCTGGCACCAGCGCATGTCATTTTCCGGCATCTGGGTTATCGCGGCTCTGTGGTCCGTTTCCAAACGCGCTCCGGGTTGCTGACGGTTACCCGTGACCAGGATCTCCTGACGCTGGATTTTCCAGCGCGGCCCAGTGTTGCCTGTGAGGCGCCTCCAGAGTTGATTAAGGCGCTTGGCAAGGCTCCTTTATTTGCCGCGAAGTCCCGCGACTATCTGGCTGTTTTCGAGAACGAGCAGGCTGTTCGTGAGCTTCAGCCGGATATGGCCGCACTCCTGCAGGTTGATTCCTTGGGCGTCATCGTTTCGGCACCCGGTGAGCATTGCGATTTTGTCTCGCGCTTCTTCGCCCCGCGTGCAGGTGTTCCCGAAGATCCCGTGACCGGCTCCGCGCATTGCACGCTTATTCCGTACTGGGCGCAACGTCTGGGCCGCTCACAATTGCGTGCTTTGCAGGTTTCGGCACGCGGCGGGGAGCTGTTTTGCGAGCATCGTGGCGAACGCGTCGGCATTGCCGGGCGGGCCGTGACCTATTCCTCAGGCTTCCTTCACGTCGCTTGATGCGCCCTAGTGATTTACAATGGTGCTGGTGACTATGATTGCCTTGACGAATTGACCAATGTGACGGATGGTGCAACTCGGATGTGCCCTAATTACATGCTCGATTTTTGGGCGATTCCTAAAGCACCCTGGAAATATGGATTTATCGTCACTCGACAAACCTAACAGTCTGTTGAAAAACTCGCCCGGTGAGGGCACCGGGCCTACAAAGTCCGTGCTTCTTGGGAGATACTGTAGGCCGCGTGCCCTCACGCGGCGTTTTTTGGATATTTCAAAAAGCTGCTAAACAACGCACCATTCGCCCCATGAATGTTCTACTCCTTTTTATACTCCTATGCCCTGCCCTGGCTTACGCTGAAGGCTTAAACAATCCAGCGCAAATTCGGGACGGCGAGGTTTGGTCGTCGGCATCACGACTGGAACGCATTGCCCAGGACTATGTGAAGCAGCACCACCTTGAGTTCGAATTTGCCAGTGCAAAACCGGTTTTTGAAATCGAGCTGCGGGGCAATGATTCGGTTGCCAATGTTTGGTTTTCTTCCAGCACGGGCAAGAGCTTGCTGGTCGAGATTAAACCCAGCGGCGAGGTTGTGGCCTGCGGTTTGCATAACCCGGTGGTTCGCTTTGCGGCAAAGCCTTTCTTGAGTGCACGGCACGATTGAGTACGACTGTTGCATAGAGTAACTCTAACAAGTGAATTCGCTTCTGTCCGGCACTTGTAGGGTGCCGCTATAGGGCTTTTGCATTGGGCTCCCCTCCTCTGTCGTTTTTTCTGCTCCAAATTGGCGGGCTGATGCGCGACCATTGAGGACGAATGGGATGGCCGTCCAGTTTCCTGAAGCATTATTTCATCGAGCACGTTGAACTGCGCTCAGATGTCAGCCGGGCATTGCGCGCCATGGTGGCGTTTGCCGTGCCGGTGGCGGTCTTGCATTGGTTGAACCTGCCGGCGGAGGCGTTGTTTGTCTCGACGGCATCCATGAATTTATCGCTGCCGGATTTGCGGGGCGCGTACCGGGTGCGGCTGGGGATTTTGGCGACGATGGCATTGCTGGCGGCGAGTTCTTCGTTTTTGGGCGTCTGGTGCGCAGGCAGTTTGGCGGGCGCAGTGGCGGGCATGGCGTTGGTGGCGCTGCTGGGCGGCGTCTGGCGACATCTCAGCGCCGATTACGGGCCTTCAATGGCGGTGTCCTCCGCCCTGCTCTTCCTCCTGGGTTTGGCCCAGACCGGCGGCTTTCACGCGGCGATTCATTTGGCGGAATTGACGGCGTTGGGCGGATTGTTCGCGATTACGTTGCATGTGTGCACGTGGTTTTTTCGTCCGCAACACGCGTTGCGTTATGCGGTGGCGGAAACGTGGGTGGCGGCCTCGGACATGGTGGCGGCGATGCGTCCCGGCAGCGCGCCAGATAACGACGCCCGCGGCAACGCGGTCGCAACACTGGAACGCGAATTGCGCGCCACGCTCGACCGGACGTTCATCATCCTGGGCGGCGCGGAGAAGCGTCAGCAGACGGGGTTGATTGGATTGCTGGAGGAAATGCGGCGCGAGGTGGTGCATTTCACGATGCGGGTGATTGCGTTGAACACATCGCTGGAACCAGTATTGAACCGGCCGGATTTTGCGCGCTGCCTGCCGGTGCTGGATTCCGTGCTCAAGGCGGCGGGCGATGCGGCGCGTTCGGTGGCGACCACGTTGATCATGCATCGCACGGAAAATTTGGCGGCCTCGCACGTGCGGTTGCGTCGGTGCGGGCATTTGGTTACGGCATTGGATGAACAACTGGCGGCGTTCCCGGCGGATGACGTGGCGATAGCACAGGTGCGGTCGGCGCTGGCGCAACTGGCCAAAGTATTGCCACCCATTGGCGCGGCACTGGCCAAGACGGTGGACCATGCGCCGCAACGATTGTCGCTGGCGGCCAATCTGCCGGATATTAGCGAGTATTCCATCCAGTCGCTGAGTGCGTGGATACGTCCGGCTCCGCAGTTGGACCCGGTGCTGATCCGGCATTCGCTGCGCATGGCAGTGTTTACGATGGCGGCAGTGGCGATTTACAAGGGCTTCGATATCCAGCGCGGTTATTGGATGGCGTTTACCATCATGGTGGTGTTGCAACCGGATTATGGTTCCACCCGGCAGCGGGCGGTGGACCGTATCGCCGGCACGGTGGGCGGCAGTTTGCTGGCGGGCGCGGTGCTGTGGATTCGCATGCCAGTGGCGTTGCTGGATGGTCTGGCAACGTTGATGGCCTTTGGCTTTGCGTATTTTCTCAAGCGCCGTTACGGGCTGGCCATTTTCTTTGTGACGATCAACCTGGTGTTGATTACGGAGACGTTGTCGCAAGTGCATGGTGATTTCATGGTGGTGCGCGTGGCCGCGACCTTGCTGGGCGGCGGTCTGGCGCTGGTGGCCGCGCGGCTGTTCTGGCCGATTTGGGAGGGCGAAAATTTTCCGGCGTTGCTGGCGGCCGCCATCCGGGCGAACCGCAATTTTCTGCTGGCGTTGCCGGGTTCGGCGACGGCATCCGATGTGTTGCTGGCGCGTCGCCGGGCCGAGAATGCCAACCGCAACGTAGCCGCCTCGGTGGAACGGTTGTTGAACGAGCCATCGGGCGTTTCGGAAAACCCGGAACGCGCCGCAGCCCTGGCAACTTATTGCCAGCGCATCACCCGCGCATTGACGGTGTTAGCAGTGCAATTGCCGCCAGCGGAACCGGCACCGCCGCCAACCATGGCCACGGCTTTGCCGACATTGGGAAATTTGCTGGAACGGCTGGCGCACACCGTGGAGAGCGGTTGCGAGAATGCCGCCGTGAATGCGTTGACTGCGGACCTGGCGAAACTGGAAAAGGATTTGAACCAGGCCGACCATACCGGGGTGCAAGGCATGGCGTTGATGACCACATCGGCAGGATTGATCTGGGTGCAACTGGCGAAGACCATTGCGGAACTGCGGGCCATGACGCTGGCGCTGAAGATGTCACCAGCGCCGGTTGCGGATTCAAACTAAGTTCAGCACCAGCATGGACGGGAGCATTCCCTTGCCCTCGGGCGTTTCATTGGCTGGCTGTAAATCCGGTTCAGCCAACACTTGCAGGCGCATTTGAACGCGGAGATGCTGCATCAGTTCCTGGTTGGTGAGACCGCGCCGACGGGTTTCGCCCCGGGCCCAAAGCAACACCGACCAGAGTTTTAAAAGCGGCATGCCTTCCGAAGTAAGGGCCAAGGTGGAACCGCAGAGACAATTGGACAACGCCACCGCACCAACCGGGCGCACTGGCTTCACATCGCCGTCCTCGAGGTCGTAGGAAATGGGCGTGCCCACCGGCCGGGCGTTTGCAAAAAAATCGCGCAGCGAAGCGAAGTGGTGCTGGCAGTTCGGACAGGTCTTCGGAAATAAACTTTCGAGATGTGTCCGCATCAGCGTAATGGCGTGGGCTTCAGTCATAGTTCAATTTAAAATCAATCTTGTTAGCGATGGCGGTTTAACATTATCAGGACAACATATAAAACAACTCCCGCCACGACACCCGTGGTTATGGCCCAAAACAACCGGCTGGTGCGGGCATATTGATCCCATGGCTGCTGGCGTGGAAACAGCAGCTTGCCCATGAATTTAATCAATGCGGACCTGTTCATAATGACACTTCACCTGTGCTATTTTTTAACAAATTCTGGTTTTGCGTATGTAAAATCACGCGCCTGCCCTCCCCTGCCTTTTTGAATCCCGCCCCGCCCCACCCCCGGCCGACTGGCGACCGGTTTCGGCTTTTTTCTGAAGAATCACCCGCGCAGAAACCAACCGCTGCGTTATTTACTTTTCAGCAATGTGAATGTCCCCAAATAATTCCACGTGATTGAGTGCGCTGCGCCATTTGCCCCTCGAATCGCGGTATCCCATGCAGCGGAACCCAATGCCCTCTAGCATGAAAAACTCGATGTCGAATGGCGATTTCTCGTCATACGCCCCACCCCGAACTACCGGTTGTGTTTCAGCCATAAGCCTGTAAATATCAACTGGTTTACAATATCCCGGGAAAGAATAGTTGCAACTGCCCCTTGGGGCAGGCGGCGAGTCACTTAGATCGTTCGCAGCCAGCTAAATACCTACGCAGGTGGGCCTGTTTTTGATTGTGCGAACGGTGTACCGGGCAATGAAATTTTGGCGAAGCCGCCTGCCAACGCCAAACTATTTGAGTCACGATTCCATATTTTGCAACTGGTGAAGCGCAATGATCACGTTGTCCAATTCCGCCGCGGTTGCCCGCTGTTCGTTGGCTGTCCCGGATGGAACATAGTATGGATTGATGCGGGAAAGCGTTTCGTTGATGAAGATCGTTTGATGCGTCAGGAGGGCCTCCCGGGGCGCTTCGCGCGGCAGCGTATCTTGATGATACTGGCAGATTCCGCACAGTTCCGGCCGTTCACAAAACAACTCTTCAAGCCGGTGCTCATATTCCATGAGCCTTTGAAAATTTTTATGCGAGCCGAACTCCCAACTCATATCGCCGGTGGCCCAAAGTCCTTTATAACCATCTTCTAACGCTTGATCCAAGGCGTCTTCGAGTTTGCGCAGCATCAGGTCGACATCAAAACTTCCGTCTGCCAGGACGGTGTATTCCGAGGATAAAACCAGGCGGGCGTTGGCAGTCTCGTTTGCAACATCCATGCCCATGGCGGCAAGCTGGGAGCGTATGCCAGCCACCATCGGGCGGCTGTTTAAATACAAGCAGCGATAACCTTCCGCGAGCTTCTGCTGGATCATGGCGGCCAGCGCAGGCAATTGTTTTGAGGGAGCCCCTTCATAGATGAGGCATTGATGACGGGGGTCGCGTGGGTGCGCGTGGAAATTCCCATTTGAATTCGCGTTCATGGCATCATTAAACTTGAAACATCCTTTCCAAAGATATGCGCTTTATTTGGAAAATTTTCAACCAATTTTTCCAATCTCTTTCGCATTGCAGGACTTGTTTTACCTGATAACAAGCGGTAAAAGCCGCCAATATATGTGATTAAAAGAGCAAAAACGGTTTTGCTTTAGTATTAGGAAATCAAAATAATAATGGCGGTTAAACAAAGTTTGAATTATGCAGCATTCACGGCCAGAGACAGCAGCAAAGCGCAAGATTGCGCTGGTGCAGGGGGAGTCCTTTCGTTGCGTGGCGGTGGAAGTGGAATCGGGGCACTGGCGTCAAGTCAAGAACGGCATCGAGTTGCCGCGAGTCCTGAATATTATCCGAATCATGGGTTATTGTGAGCCGTCATTTTTTGCTAGTATCAGGTAGGCGAAACGGTATATAAACGAGCGTTAGGCGGAGGGTTGTTCAGCAAGGGAGGCGTATCAGATTTGTGCAGATGCATCTAACGGTTTTGAGTGAGGAAATTAGATGCCAACAACAGTAACCCCTGAGGAAATTATGCAACAGCATGAGCATCATGAGCGGGCGCTGCCCGTTGCGCCAACCATATTTCCCAACGAAGCGACTTGCTGTGTCGAAGTCTCCGAGTTTGAGGATCACTACAAGTGTTTAAATTTTTGGGGTGCGTTTTGTCCGCATCAGCTTTTTTTTGAGGATTGTCGCTTGTGCGATCACCCTTCGGCCGGGGAAATATTCAAGCGCTGCCAACTGCCGCCGACGGGTGAAGCCGGCCAAAAACCCAAGACCTGAGCGCGCCCTGCCCTGCCCGTAACTCTTAATTATTCCAACTGGACCAGCCGGTCGTAAGCTTTGAGTCAGTAGAAGCGGTTTGGCGTAATTGCGGCGCGTGCCAGGAATTGGGCTGTTTGCAAGTGATGGCGGCAGCCGGCGAAGGTTTGGCTTCGTTAAAAAAACCGCTTTCGGATGTCACTAGCATTTGTTTGATTGCCCGTGGCAGCGTTTGAAAGCCTGGATAGGTCATGATCGATTTCATCTTGGGGTTATCATCGGCAAAGACCGTGGCCACGACTAACCAGATTTTGCGAATGTAATGCCAATATTTGCAACAGTGCCATGGAAAATGATTGATGGCATTGGTGCTGCCAAGCCAGCGAACTGACTGGTCCGGTAAAATGAAAGCTACCGGTCTTGCTTTTGCGCCCGGCGTGGCCCAATTTGAGGACGCCAGCCAGCAAGCCACCGTTGTGAAAAAGAGCGAACAACAAGTATGGTTTCCAGCCAAAAAATATGGCTGGGGCTGGGGGGCCGCCGTGTGCCTGGCAGGGATGGCTCGTGGTTATATGTTTTGTGTCAATGTTTGGCATAGCGGCACTGGTTTTACTTCCGGGCAAGCACTATGGCCTGTGGCTAACATCAGAAATAGTCTTGGTGGCTGCCCTGATTCTTACTTGCTACGCGAAAGGAGAGAAGCCGCGCTGGCGTTGGGGAAAGGATTAAGAGCCTGTCTGAAAATTGCGCGGGGCGCTGCGGCGAGGGAGGTTTATCCCTGCAGTGGGCTATGACGACTGAGCCAGCGCCGCTCACAGCCAAAAGATCCGCCGCCCGGAGGGTCTTTTTGGCATCCAGCCTAACTCACATAATTCGCAACATTTGCGGCAACTGCTCAGATTGTTTATTACCTATAGGATTTTTAATAAGTGCTCAAATCAATTCAAATTGAAATATTTAGTGTCTGCGTATTTAGTATATACCACAAATGTGGTACCGCGGCAGCCTGAACCTACTCCGAACGGGGGTGTCTGGCTAACTGGTGCATACCCACAATGTGGTATTGAGTTAACTTGATTGGGTGTTACTGTTAACCGCACGAAGCCCGAACGATTATAATTCACTGGAGGCATTGTAAGTTTGTCGATACATGAGGTGTATGTATCGGTGCTCCCGTGCAATTATACCAACAAATTGCCCAGGCTTCTCCTGCAAAAATACCCAGCCATACAAAGTGAAAAATGAAAACAACCCCAAAACTCCTTAAACTCATCTGCCTGGCCACCGGCATGGCCAGCTTAACTACCACCCGCGTCGAAGCCAATTACTGGGGCTTCAACAACGTGGCGCCAAATCAATCCTATCAACTGGAATTTACCCCTACCATTGTGGCAGATACGACGTATTGGGCCACAATGTCCGTTTCTTCCATCGGCGGTTATGGCGGCATACAACAGGGCACGGGCACCACGGACCACCGGGGATTATTTTCGCTATGGGATTCCACGAGCACCAATCTAAATTCCGTGGTTACTGGTTACAATCCCTACTTAACCTGGCTGGGGCAATCGAGTTTTCGCTTTGGCGGCGAGGGTGCGGGTTCCCAATTGCTTTTCAAGTGGAACTGGACCTTGGGCAACACTTATCGCATGGCCTGGCGGCGATATGTGGTGCCCAACAGCTCATTGGTGTCCTATGAAGGCTTTTACTATGATACCTATGATACCAATGCCAATGGGTGGGTGTGGGCGGGAACGCTCCAACGGCCCCAGGCCACCGATGACGAGCGAAACATGAACGGGTTTGAGGGCTTTGCCGAGGCTTACGGCGGCAATACCAATAGCACACGCGAAATCAAAATTCGCAATGTCTGGATGCTGAATTTAAGCAATGCCTGGAAAAACGTTACCGATGCCAATGAGACGGATGCGCGCGATTATGGTTTTCTTACGGCCATCGCGGGCGGCTGGAGGCATCATTGTTACGACGCAAATTATTCGTACCAATACACGACTGACCTGGCCATGCTGCCAGACAGCACGCTTACTCCCATCTATCTGCCGTACCATATCAATTGCGGATGGAACGTCAGTTCAAACACGCTGGCTTCCGGACAGGTGGCCAGTTCATTGAGTCGCGCCTTTGAGCCGGATGTGTTTTGGAATGGGACCTCTACGACGAACCTGACTTCGTCAACGATCACGACCTCAGGGGTGGCAAATGCCGGCCCGGCGCAGCTTTACCAGTCCAGCCGCCAAGGAACTAACTTTGGTTACACACTGTTTGGCTTGCAGCCCAGCACGGCTGTCCAGGTCCGGTTGCATTTTGTCGAGACGGTTTATAACACAACTGGTTCACGGTTGGAGAACATCATCATCAATGGAACGACGGTGGACACCAATCTGGATATTCGCGCAGTGGCTGGTGCCATGAACAAGGCGGTCGTCCGGAGTTATCAAGTGACGCCGGGTACCAACGGGCTTATCACCCTTTCGTTAAAGACCCAGAGCGGCAGTGTGCCAGCCGTCATTTCCGGGATCGAGATAACACCTGTCAGCAGCATTGCCGGCACGCATGTGGTGGTCAACCAATACAGTGGCAAAGCGATGGATGACCCCGGTTCTTCGACGACGGCAGGAACCCAAATGATTCAATACACGATTGACGGCGGTCAAAACCAAAATTGGATCTTTACAAAAAATAGCGATGGTTCCTACACGCTCCAAAATGGCTACAGCAACTTGGTGTTGGACGATTCAGGCTCTTCTACGGCTAATGGCAATCCGATCATCCAATACACTTCCACCGGCAATGCCAACCAGCATTGGACCGTCACACAAAATCCCGATGGTTCTTATCTCATTATGAACGTGTACAGCGGGAAAGTTTTGGAAGACCCGAACTTCTCCACCGCAAACAGTACCGGATTAGATCAATGGTCGGCCACGGGTGGTACCGACCAAAATTGGCTCCTGCAATAGCCGCCCAACGCCGAACACTATGAAGAAGTGGATAGTGTTTCCGGGTTTATTGCTGGCCGGTGTGCTCGTGCTGGTTCGCCCAGCAGGCCATCGGCCAGCAACCACTTCTGAGCCGGTACCGCCTTCAATTGCTGTCGAACCGAAGAGCCCCCCCGAACATCCACCAGATGCGTCAGCCTCGGTACCGCAAGCGGCGACGGCCGTGCCCGCTCAGGCGACGAAACTTCACGTAACGCCAGAAGCCACTTGGTTCGCGCCGGTGCCATTAGAACTCAGCCTGCCAGACAGTGGAGATGCTTCGAGCCAAGGTCTGGCAGCCGAACCTGACGCCCATGACCTGTTACGAAAATTGCGGGCGTTGGCCGCAACCAACTTTAAGGACGCGGAGGCTGCGGCGCTGACCTTGCCTATTGGTGAGGAGCGAAACCGGGCGCTGGAGGCAGTATGCCTGGGACTCGCGGAAACCAGTCCGGGCAGCGCGGTGCAAATGGCCATGTCGCTTCACCTCAATGATGGGTCCAGTGCCGTCGTGGAAAACTTGGTCCAGCAGTGGGCCTCAGCCGACGCGCCGGCGGCCCTGGCTTGGGCAGAGACTTTATCGCCTGGCCAGCAGCAAAACGAATTTGCAATGCAAATTGCCTATGCGTTATCAAAAATTGATCCGGTTGACGCCGCACGGGTGGCGGTGGAACAAATCCCGCCCGGCGAAATGCAAGACGAGGCCGTGATGTCGGTATTGAACCAATGGGCAAATCAGGACCTCGTAGCAGCCGTCAATTGGGTGAAAACATTTCCAGCCGGGCCGCTTCGGGATCGTGCACTCAATGAGTTGGAGGGGATATCGCGATACCGAAATAGTTTGGTGACGCGCTAATTTATCAAAAAGTGGAGCTTCCATTATACTGGGTTTGTTCAGTGAGCCCAGATAGCTTTGTTAGCGCTTTGCGTGACAATCTGCTTCGGCACCGCGCAACCCGGATCGTGTCATCCAAGCTGCCGATGTCGCAAGATTTCTCCTGCCGGCAAACAGCAAGCTTCTATAAGATTATCCAGCAAGTTTAGTTTCTCATCGGAAGTGCGACACCTTGGGTGGCAACAGGCTTCATCGGGACTCCGGTCAATAAGATAACACTTTCGGATGTTAGGGTTACACCCCATGGCGATAAGTGAGTGATTCCGTCATTTTATCTCCAGTGACAAAATCAAATAACCAAACTAACAAAAGAAATAAAATGAAATTCATATTCTCCTTAACGCTTGCCGCCGTGGTAAGCACCATGTTGATGTCCAGTTCACCCGCCCGTGCGGCGGATACAGACAGCCGCATCGAATCGTCGGCCGCGAAGTCTTACACCTTCAAAACCACGCTCAAGGATGATTCCATTAAAACGGAATCCAAAGATGGCATCGTTACTTTGACCGGTACGGTGGCGGATTCTTCTCATAAATCGCTGGCCGAAGACACCGTGGCGAGCCTGCCGGGTGTCAAAAGCGTGGACAACCAGCTCGTTGTCAGCGGCGAACAGCCGGCGGAACATTCTGATTCATGGATCACCATGAAAGTGAAAACCACGCTGCTGTTTCACCGTAATGTGAGCGCCAGCGGAACCAAGGTTTACACGAAAGACGGTGTCGTCACGCTGGAAGGCGAAGCCAGCAGCAGTGCGGAAAAAGAACTCACGACGGAATACGTCAAGGACGTTGACAATGTTAAATCAGTTCAGAACAACATGTCGATTGCCAAGGCAGCCATTACGCCCACCCCCACGATAGGTGACAAGATTGATGATGCCTCCATTACGGCACAAGTTAAGTCGACGTTGCTGGCACATCACTCGACCAGCGCCCTCCGCACTACGGTTACAACCACGGACGGCGTCCTCACCGTGGGTGGTGTGGCCAAAAATGCCGCAGAAAAAAGCCTGGTTACCAAGCTGGCGACTGATATCAACGGCGTCAACAGTGTGATCAATAACATGACCATCGCAGTGCCGGTGGCCAAGGAATAAACAAATTCATACGGCTGGCTGATGCCCAAACGCATCAGCCAGCTAACTTGGAATAGATATTATGTTATACACAATTGCACTCATACTGCTGGTCCTCTGGCTGCTTGGTTTGGTGACCGGGGCCACGATGCACGGCTTTATCCATGTCCTTCTGGTCGTCGCGGTGGTGGTGGTATTGTTACGGGTCATTTCTGGCCGAAAAGCCATATGAATATGAAAACAATCATTGCGGTCCTGCTAATTACCCTTGGCATTGTGGTGCTGGCCTACTCGGGCTTGAGCTTCAAGACGCCGGGCCAACCGATCAATTTTCTATGGATGCACATTGCAACCACGGACAATCATTTCATTCCGCCCGCCGTCGGTGCGCTGGCACTTGTCGGCGGCATCGTGTTGCTGTTTGTGAAACCAAAGAGCGTCTGATGAAAGAGACTCGTACAACTGCTCTGCCCGTCGTTTTGGAACATCTGCGCCCGTTGAAATGGAATGAACAAGTGCAGCGCGGGGACTTCGTGGCGGATGGCCGTCAGGGATTTGAATTGTGGGAGGGCCCAAGCGGGTTCCGCGCTGACTCGTTTGTGAGGCAAACATACCGGCTGTTGGTGCGCCCGCCAGCCGAAACAAAAGAAGCATCATGAATCTGCTAAGACTCATCGGCCTGACCTTCGTTCAATTGCTCAAACAGGCGTGGTCATTGCCAAGAACAATCTCAGATGCTGTCAAGTTACGCCACCGGCGTACGATCATTCATGAATTTGAAGCCGAACGGCTTGACCGGATTCGCAACCCGTCAAAATACCGCGGAAAGTGATTTCTCTCTCATGAACGGGCGTCGAATGATGGGAGCCAACAACTGTTCGCGACCTTGAAAATATTTCCACCACCTTTAGCACGCAGGTACGGAGAACACCCCATGGCAGACACATGTTTCTGGGCATAATTTGATGTCATGACCGCTTGGAAAAATTCAGGGCTGGCTCAACTGGTACAGCAGGCTGCATTCGGCTGTTCCGATTGACGGTGAGCAGACTTTGACCAGGCGATATAAGCAACGGAAGTACAATTATGTTGCAAAGCATTCAACAACTTTGCGGAAACAAACTCAGCGCCTCCGATGGCCATATTGGCCATGTGAAGGATTTTTATTTTGACGATCGAAACTGGGCGGTGCGCTATGTCGTCGTGAAAACCGGCCACCGGTTTGCCGGCAAAGCGGCGCAAGTGCCGATGAGCCACGTCGAACGGATCAGTTACAAAGAATCCACGGTGTTCGTGAACCTCACCAAGGAAGCCGTTAAGAAAAGCCCCGAGTACCGGCTGGTTCCAAACGGCACGGTGATTCCCACCGATCCCATTCTCGCTTTATGAAAGAAAATATCCATTCCAACAATCAACGCCAAAAACCGGCCGGCGCTCCCCTGCCAGTTTCGCCCACGGCCCTGAGTGCCCGTGAAACGGCTTTTATACCCTCACCCGACGAAGTGGCCCGCAAAGCCTATTTCACTTATGTGAACCAGGGTTCGCAGGACGGGCACGAAGTGCAGCACTGGCTGCAGGCGGAGCAGGAATTAATCACCGAACGCCAGCTCACCCGCGTCCATGCATTTCACAACCGGACCTAGCAGTAATATAAATCTTTTACCATGAATACAAATCCACTAAAGCAAGGAGCCCTGACCGAAAATTCCAAGGGCATTGGCACCGTTACCCGTAAAATGGTGCGCGAGCGGGCGGTTGAACTGGCGGTCATCAACGGCCGTTCCGCACAAGAGGTCTCGAAATCAGATTGGGAGCAGGCCAAGCATGAATTGACTGGCGAACCTGGCCTGAGCCAACAAGAGTCGGCGTTGGATTTAGCGCCCGAATCAGACCGCTGGAACCCCGTGCCCGGCTCGACCGGTCACATGGTGCCAGCAACTCCCAGTGCTGATGAGGACGACGAAGGGCGCAGCGATAATGAACTGCTGGTGGACGAAGGGATTGCCGGAGCCGAGCTGGATCAAACCCGCCAAGCCACTAATGCCGCCAAAAAGGATTTATGAAAATTGACGCGAATGCTTCGCAACCGGGGAAGCAGTTTGCAACTCCTTCGGTCACGCCAGAAGTTTTTGCCGGCGAAACAGCCGGCACCCAGTCACAGGCACTCTATGCCTTCATTGCGCGGCAGCCATTTTTTGCGGGACTTAATGCCCGGCACCTGCAACTGCTCACCGAGTCCGCCTTGGAAATGCGATTCGAGCCGGGCCAGACAATCTTTACGGAGGGCAGCCCGGCGAACCGGTTTTATCTCATAGTAGAAGGCCGGGTGGCGCTTGAATCCGAAATGTTGGACCGGAGCGCGATTCCCATCCAGACGCTGGGACCGGGCGACGACTTGGGCTGGTCGTGGCTTTTTCAGCCTTATTCCCTGCACTTGAGTGCCCATGCTCTGACACCAACCCGGACGATTTTCTTTTATGGCACCCGGCTTCGGGAACAGTGCGAGGCAGATCATGAACTTGGCTATCAACTCATGAAGCGCATCGCGCAGGCGGCCACCCAGTGTCTCCGGGCCACACAACAGCGATTGATGGAATATATTGATAAAAACAGTCCACCCAAGGATGCGTGCGCCGAAAATGAATTTAAAGATGACGGCGAGGTCAAGAATCTCCCAATTCCCAATCCTTCAAAGGAAACTTAAATCTCCGTGTTCGGCTGCCAGACCAAATAATTTTATGTCGAAAATTACAAGCCGCGAAATCCGGCTGGCCTCCCGGCCCAACGGACTTCCAACTTCCGCCAACTTTGCCCTGGCACACACTGAATTAGAGCCGTTGCCCGACCAGCAGGTGCTGGTGCGCAATCTGTTTATGTCAGTTGATCCGTATATGCGTGGGCGCATGAATGACAGGAAATCGTATGCGCAGCCGTTTGAAATCGGCAAGGTCCTTGAAGGCGGCGCAGTCGGCGAAGTCATCGAGTCGCGGTCCTCGGAATTTAAAGCGGGCGACGCCGTCATTTCCAATTTCGGCTGGCGCGAATATTTCATTGCCTCACCCAAAGACCTGCACGTGGTCAGCCGGGCGGTTCAATCGCTCTCGGTTTATCTCGGTGCGCTTGGCATGACGGGCATGACTGCCTGGGTTGGGTTAAACCTGGTGGAGGTTAAAGCCGGCGATGTTATCTATATCTCGGGAGCGGCCGGCGCCGTTGGAAATGTGGCCGGGCAATTGGCGAAATTGCGAGGCTGCCAGGTCATTGGTTCCGCCGGATCGATGGAGAAAGTCAGATTTCTACGCGAGGAGTGCGGCTTTGATATTGCCTTTAATTACAAGACGGGACCGGTTGTTGAACAACTGAAGGTGGAAGCGCCGGACGGGATTGACGTGTATTTTGACAATGTCGGCGGCGAAGCACTCGAAGCGGCTCTGGCGACCTTGTGTGTGCACGGGCGAATCATCGCCTGCGGCGGCATCTCCGCTTATAACGAGGAAAAGCCACGGCCCGGTCCTTCCAATTTATTCAATGTGACTACCAAGCGCCTTACCATGAAAGGAATGATTGTTCGTGACTGGCTGGATCGTCAAAGCGAATTTGAAAAAGAAGTCGGCGGGTATTTGCAGTCAGGGAAGTTAAAGAACAAGGAGACCGTGGTCGAAGGACTCGACCAGGCTGAAGGGGCCTTCATCGGTCTCTTTGCAGGGAAAAATATTGGCAAAATGGTCGTGAAGCTGGCCTAACCGCCATGAGTTTAAATCGAAAATTATGAAAACAAACGCCGGGCTGTGGATTGATCATCGAGAGGCCATTATCGTGAAGCTAATGGATAACGGAACTGAAACCAGACGCATCCCATCGTCCGCAGAAAGGCAACCCCGGCGTTCCGGTGAGCCTGACCACGGTCGGTTTGAGTCTCAGCAAGTTCTGGCGGATGATTCGCGCCAAAGAGAATATACCGGCCAACTCGCACGTTACTACGACGCGATCATTTTGTATCTCCGTGATTGCGGGTCCATCCTCGTCTTTGGCCCTGGCGAGACCAAGGGTGAACTCAAAAAGCGATTCGAGAAACAGGGCGGCGTGCAGCACCTTATCGTGTTGGAAACGACGGATAAAATGACCGAAGGTCAAATTGTGGCGATGGTTCAGCAACACTTTCAATCCGATTCGCAAAAGCGATAACTTAAATCTACTGAGCCAAGTCAGGGTGAAGACATTGTTGGAGGCCAAGGGCGCAAGCCCATAAGCGCTAACTTGTTTTGTTGACGTTTTTGAGCGTCTTCTCCATCATCGCCACATGGAATCGATTAATGCCGCCGATGAGGATTGGGATCTGCTCCTGTCCTTCTTTCCGTCCAACTGGAAA
>Ga0265327_10000851_pt1 | contig 45640 bp, 40 predicted proteins | sample 41621metaG_FD_202089 | JGI IMG/M metagenome (GOLD analysis project Ga0265327, IMG submission 202089) | Rhizosphere microbial communities from Carex aquatilis grown in University of Washington, Seatle, WA, United States - 4-16-21 metaG | ecosystem: Host-associated > Plants > Roots > Rhizosphere... | reverse complement strand
CGACGCGAAGGTCACGCCCATCATCACCGGCAGGCGGATGCCGAAATACTGGGTCATGCCGAGCGCCTGGATCAGGGTCGCGATGCCGCAGACGAAGAGGTCGGCCGAGATCAGGAGCGCCACCTCGTGCGGCGTGAGGTTCAGCGCGCGGCCGACGATCAGCGGCACGGCGACCGCGCCGGCATACATGACCAGCACGTGTTGCAGGCCGAGCGCGGCCAGTTTCGGCGCCGGCAAGCGCTCGTCGACCGGATGAATGGACAGTGAAGCAGCCGTCATTGCAGAGGTCCTCCAGGGGCGGCGGGTAGGGGAAACGCAGGGCCTAGGCGAACTCGAAGAACGGTCCACCAGGTTGTACGCCAAACTGTATACAGATTAGCCTCGCGGCCGTATGGCGGAAAACCCTGTTCCCGGGCCCTTGCAAGCCTCAGGCCAGCAAGGCCCGGACCAGGTCGAGCTGTCGGTCCGGCTTGCCGGCGCCGAGGTTCAGACTGGATTCGATGCGGCCCAGGTGCTCGGTCATGGAGGCCACCGCGGCCTCGGCGTCGCCGCTCTTGCAGATGCGCAGGAAATCGGCATGTTCGTCGGAGGAGCAATGCGGGTCGTTCGACGAGTGGTAGAGCATCGAGATCAGCGAACTGCGCGCCACCAGTTCGCGGATCAGCTCGGCCAGCGTCTGGTTGCCGGCCGCCTCGGCCAGCGCAACGTGGAAGTCGCCGAGCAGCCGCTCGCGTACCGTGCCGGTGGTGGCGGTCGCGCGCAGGGTGCTGCGTTCGGTCTGGATGTGCTGCTCGAGCGCATGGAAATCGGCCGGCTTGGCACGCGCCACGAAGAGGCGCACCACCTCGCTCTCGAGCAGGCGGCGCACGCCGAAGACCTCCCGGGCTTCCTGAACGCTGGGCTGGCTCACGAAGGCGCCCTTGTCCGGAATGATCTCGATCAGCTTTTCCTTCGATAGCGTCAGCAGCGCTGCGCGGATCTTGGTGCGGCTCACCGAATAGAGGCGGCCCAGCGCCTCCTCGCGCAGCCAGGTGCCGGGCGGCAGCCGCTTCTCGACGATGGCGGTGGCGATGTCCTGGGCGATGTCCTCGATGGTCGCGGCGCGCTCGGGCAGTGAGCCCGCGGGCCCTGCCGGGGTGTCCGACGGGGCTGCGGCCGGCGTGACGGACGGCGAGGCTGGGGCTTTGGGTGCGCGCGGCATGGGTTCGCATTGTGGCCGAGCGAAGCGCGGCGTTGCGGGTCGCGATCGCAGCCTGGGGCAGCCTGGGAACGTGCTACTCGCTTCAGGCCGCGTTCATCACCGCTTCAGGCCGCGCGTTTCAGCGCCGCAGCCGGGCTCGCGCCGATGCCGAAATCGCCAAGCAGGCCCGAATAGGCCTTGGCCGGCGGGTAGGCCAGTTCGCCCCGCTTGCTGGTCGAGAGGCGCAGGTTGACCAGCGATTCGACCAGCTGGGTGCCGGCCGCCACGCCGTCGATCACCGGCACGGCGAGCAACTGCCCGATGTGCTGGCAGAAATCGGCCATGCCGGCGCAGCCGAGCACGATCGTGTCGGCACCATCCTCGTCGAGTGCGCGCCGGCATTCGTCGATGACGCGTTCGCGGGCCCGGGATTCGGGCGCCTCCAGTTCGAGAACCGGGATCTCGCAGGCCCGCACGTTGGCGCAGAAGCGTTTCATGCCGTAGCTCTCGGCCAGGTGCCAGGCCTGGCCGGCGGTACGGCCCAGTGTGGTGACCACGCTGAAGCGGCTGCCCACCAGGCTGGCCAGGTGCATCGCCGCCTCGGCGATCCCGACCACCGGGCCGCGTGCCAGCTCGCGCGCCGCCTTCAGGCCGGGGTCGCCGAAGCAGGCGATCAGGTAGCCGTCGAAGCCCTCGCGTTCGCCCGCCGCGATCTGCTCCAGCAGGCCGGGCACGGCCAACGCCTCGTCATAGTGGCTCTCGATCGAGGCCGGCCCCATCGAAGGGCTGACCGCCACGATCTCGGTGGCGGGCCGCGCGACGGAGCGGGCGCAGGCGCCGATCTTCTCCGTCATGGACCGGCTGGTGTTGGGATTGATGATCTTGATGCGCATGGTCTTGTTCAACGGCGGCTGCCGCGGGTGTTCTGCATGAGATAGAAGACGAAGCCCAGTCCGGTGCCGATGAACCAGGTGTAGTTGGCGGCGCCGTGCAGCGGTGGCAGCAGCACGCAGAGGATCGGCAGCAGTGCGGCCGGCACCAGTGCCCATATCGCGCGCCGGTTGTAGCCGTTGCTGTACCAGTAGGGGCCGTCGGTGCTCAGTGTGTAGAGCGCATCGACGTCGACCTGCTGCTTGCGCACCAGGTAGTAGTCGGCGATCAGGATGCCGAACAGCGGGCCGATGAAGGAGCCCAGCACGTCCAGCGTGTAGTGGATCACCTCGGGATTGTTGTAGAGGTTCCAGGGCGTGATGAAGACCGAGCCGACCGCGGCGATCATGCCGCCGGTGCGCCAGCTGATCTTCTGTGGCGCCACGTTGGAGAAGTCGAAGGCCGGCGACACGAAGTTGGCGACGATGTTGATGCCGACCGTGGCGATGATGAAGGTCAGCGCGCCGATCACAACCGCGGTGGTGCTGTCGATGCGCGCCACGGTGTGGACCGGGTCGGTGATCAACTCGCCGAAGACCGGCAGCGTGGCCGCCGAGGTGGTCACCGCCAGCAGCGAGAAGAACAGGAAGTTCACCGGCAGGCCCCAGAAGTTGCCCTTGCGCACCGCGTCGAAGCTCTTGCCGTAGCGCGAGAAGTCGCCGAAGTTGAGCATCGGCCCGCTGAAGTAGCTGACCACCAGCGCGGTGGCGCTGAGCATCACCGGCAGGGCGTCCCAGCCGGAGAACTTGACCCCGCCCAGGCGCATGTCGATGTTGCTCCAGCCGGCTTTCCAGACCAGGTAGGCGCACAGCGCCGCCATCACCAGGTAGACCGCGGGGCCGGCCCAGTCGATGAAGCGCCGGATGGCTTCCATGCCGTGCCAGAAGACGAAGGCCTGCAGCACCCACATCGTCATGAAGGCCACCCAGCCCAGCGACGACAGGCCGACGAAGCCGTGCTGCGCCACGTCGGCGTAGGGCGCGAGGCCGGGATAGAAATGCAGCGCCAGCAACATCAGCGCGCCCGAGGCCAGGTAGGTCTGGATGCCGTACCAGGCGACCGCGATGAGGCCGCGAATCACGGCCGGGATGTTGGCGCCGAGCACGCCGAAGGAGGCGCGGCAGATCACCGGGTAGGGCGTGCCTGTCGCCTGGCTCGGCTTTGCGACCAGATTGCAGAAGAACTGGACGATGCAGATGCCGACCAGCAGCGAGACCAGCACCTGCCAGCTCGACAGGCCCAGCGCGAACAGGCTGCCGGCGGTGATGTAGCCGCCGACGCTGTGCACGTCGGACATCCAGAAGGCAAAGATGTTGTATTGGCCCCAGGTCTGGCGGCGCAGGGGCGCCAGATCCTCATTGGTGAGGCGCGGGTCGTAGCCCGGCTTGATGAGCCCGGCGGAGTGGTGGGCAGGGGCGGCGGTGCCGATCGGCATCTCGATGCTGCTGGCTTGGCTTGCGGTGACGTTCACTGGTGTCTCCTCGTGACGGTGGGGGAAGTGCGGGACGATTTCGGCAGGCTCTGTTGCACGCCATATTTGTATACAAAAGCGGCGTGCAATCAAGGCGGCAAGTGAGGCCTGTCGTAAGTGTTTTCCCTTGCATCGACCGCCGGGGCGCGCTCTTCAGCCGTCGTCGTCGCATTTGAATTGCTTATTGCCAAGTGCAATTCATGGAAATGAAATCGACTCGCGTCTTTATTGCAATAAGAATTTTCTGAAAGTTAAATGAGACGAATCTCATTAAACTCGCGCGAAGACAAGTTCACAATTCTTGTCAAATCAATTCGTTTGTCCATCTCGCCTATAGGACCATTCCAATGGGTCGACTGGGAAAAAGCCTAAGATTCGTGTCGAATTGCACGAAGAAAATACTTCTCCAGGGGAGTGTCTTTTTTCAATTAGGCAAAAAGAAAACTCACGATCCTCTTGGAGTCGAAATCTATGCATTCAGTCATCATCGTGGACGACCACCCCGCCATTCGCCTGGCAGTCCGTTCCGCGCTAGAAGCCGCCGGCGATTTCCAGGTTGCGGCCGAAGCAGCCGACGGCCCGGCGGCGCTGGCCGCCGTGCGCGAAATGCGCCCCGGCCTGGTGATCCTCGACCTCGACCTCCCGAGGCTCAGCGGCCTCGACCTGATCGAGCGGGTCAAGAAATCGCAACCCGAAGTCAAGATGCTGGTGCTCTCGGCCCAGCAGGAATCCGTCTTCGCGGTGCGCACCGTGCGTGCCGGCGCCAACGGCTTCATGAGCAAGCACGAGAACATGCAGGCGGTGGTGCTGGCCGCGCAGATGGTTGTCGGCGGCTACAACATGTTCCCGGCACAGGCGCTTTCGACGCCATCGGGGCCGACTTCGGATTCGAATCCGGACGCACTCCTGAAGTCGCTTTCGGACCGCGAATTGACCGTGCTGCAATACTTGGCGCGCGGCATGACCAACAAGCAGATCGCCGAGACCCTGCTGATCAGCAACAAGACGATCAGCAGCTACAAGACGCGAATCTTCGACAAGCTCGGTATTTCCAACGTGGTCGAACTCGTCGACTTCACGCGGGATCGCCAGCTCGGCGCCTGAATGTCAGCGCACGCTTCAATGCACCTTTCGGGGGAGATCGCCCATCAACTGGCACATTACGAGATCCTGTTGGGTGCCTTTGCCATGGGCTTCCTGCTGTGCCTGGCGCTGCTCGCCCGCTCGAACAGGGCATTGCGCGACGAGGTGCGCCGGCGGCGCGCGGTCAAGGGCGAATTGCGCCAGCAGCTGGCCTTCCAGTTCGCCATGCTCGACGGTATCCCGCACGCCATCTGCGTGCGCGATGCCGAGGCGCGACTGATCTCCTGCAACCAGGCCTACGAGCGCTTCTTCGGCACCAGCCGGGAGGCGATCATGGGCCGGACCACCGACCAGAGCGGCCTTGACTACGCCAGCCAGGAGGACCTGGAGCGCCTGCACCAGCGCTACCTTCGCCTGCTGGCCGACAGCGGCTCGATCAGCGAGGACGTCGACGTCACGATCGAGGGCGAGCCGCGCAAGATCCTGCACTGGGCCGCGCCGATCTCGCTGGAGCCCGGCCTGCCGCCGCGCGCGCTGGTCAGCGGCGCGATCGACCTCACCGAGCGCAACCACCTGGTCGAGCAGCTCGAACTGGCGCGCAGCAAGGCCGAGCGGGCCAATGACGCGAAGAGCAACTTCCTCGCGACCATGAGCCACGAGATCCGCACCCCCATGAATGCGGTGATGGGCCTGCTCGAGCTGCTCACCCGCGAGGGCCGGCTCGATCCGCGCGATCGCGATTCGGCGGAACTGGCGCGCTCATCCGCTCAGTCCCTGCTCGGGCTCATCGACGACATCCTCGACATCTCGAAGATCGAGGAAGGCGCGCTGGTCATCGTCCCGGTGCCCACGCAGCTGCCTGCGCTGGTCAATGAAGTCGCCCGGGTCTTCGAGGGCCTGGCCAGGCCGCGCGGCCTGGCGATCAAGGTCGACATCGATCCGGCGATCGCGCCCTGGCATCTGGTGGATGCGGCGCGTCTGAAGCAGATCGCCAACAACCTCGTCAGCAACGCGATCAAGTACACAGACGTGGGCCGGGTCACGGTGCGGCTGCGCGCCCTCGACTCCGCGCCCGGCTTCCAGACGGTGCTGCTCGAGGTCGAGGACAGCGGCATCGGCATCGCGCCAGCCGACATCGACAACCTCTTCAAGCCTTTCTTCCAGGCCGAGTCGGCCGGTCCGCGCGCGGTCGGCGGCACCGGGCTCGGGCTGCCGATCGTGCAGCGCCTGTGCCTGAAGATGGGCGGCTCCATCGACGTTCGAAGCCAGCCAGGAGCGGGGACCCTGGTGCGGACCCGCTTCAGGCTCGGCCTCGCCGAGGCGCCGGTCGAAGCGCGCTCTTCCGCCGCCAGCGCCGAGTCGGCGCCGGCGCAGTTGCAGGACGCCTGGCAGGGCAAGCCACTCAGGATCCTCGCGGTGGACGACCATCCGGCCAACCGCCTGCTGCTGGAGCGCCAGCTCGGGCACCTGGGCCTCGAGTGCGTGCTGGCCGACGACGGCAGGGTGGCGCTCGATCTCTGGCGCGAGGAAGGCTTCGACCTGGTCATCACCGATTGCTCGATGCCCGGGATGGACGGCTACGAACTGGCCAGGGCCATCCGCGAGGACGAGCAGCGCCGGAACCTGGGCCATTGCCCGGTGCTGGGCTGCACCGCGCATGTGCAGGCGGAAGATCGGCTGCGCGCCATCGAGGCCGGCATGGATGAATGCCTGGCGAAGCCCTTCAGCCTGCTCGACCTGTCGGCCGCCTTGTGCAGGCATCTGGCGGTGCATGCCGGCGCCCCCGTCGCTTTGGCGGCCACCACGCCAAATGCACCTCAAGCACCTCAAGCACCTCAAGCACCTCAAGCACCTCAAGCACCTCAAGCACGTGAAGCACCCGATGCACGCGATGCGAGACCCGCAGCAAGGCCGCGGCCCGCAACGCCAGCGCGGCGTGCCCCCTTCGACCCGGCGGCGATGCGCAACTTCTCGGGCGGCGACGCCCGGATCGAGGCGAACTTCGCCCATGTGCTGCGCCAGTCGAACCTGGCCGACATCGCCGAGCTGGCGGCTCAGGTGCGCGCCGGTCGCTGGGCGGCCACGGCCGCCGCAGCGCACAAGATCAGGGGCGCCGCGCGCACCGTCAGTGCGCTCGACGTGGTGGATTCCTGCGAGGCGGTGGAGCGGGCCTGCGCGGTACCGGACCCCGACGCCGTCAGCGCCAGCCTCGCGGCACTCACGGCCAGCCTCGACGACTTCAACGAGGCACTCTCCGCGCTGAGCGAACGGGCGTAGAGCGCCTCTGACGCTCAGCGCAGGTAGTCGCCGCTGGCCTCCGGCTGGAACACGACCGCGGCGACCTCCGCCGCGCCTTCCACGCCACCGGGCAGCTGCCAGCGCGCGATCGCGCCGGTGCGCAGGCCGAGCAGGGCGCAGCCGACCGGCGACAGCACCGAGACGAAGCCCGATGCCGGCTCCGAATCGCCGGGAAAGCACAAGGTCAGCTCATAGCGCCGGCGTGTCTGCTGGTCGATCAGCTCGACCCTCGAATACATGGTGACGATGTCGGCGGGAATCTCCCGCGACCGGAGGATGTCCGCGCCATCGAGGATGGCTTGCAGCGCCTGCGGCAGCCTGCCGTCGTCCTGCAGCTTGCTGATGCGGTCGAAATCACGGGCGACGAGCGTGCGCTCGCCAAGGGTCGTTGCGTTCATGAGGGCAATCCTGTCGAATGCGGCGTGCTCCGATCGGGGAGACGCGCGCTGGCGCGCATGGCAGGTGCCCGGCGGTCGATGGTTTGCGCTAGAGGGTGAGGAGAGCGGATCGCCGGGCCGAGGAATGTGCGGCCAGCAACCGATGCCCCGCCTTTCGAGTCGCCAGGGGCGCGCTCGCGCCCGCTCCCGCCAGGGGCGGAAGCTCGCGCATGACGGCGATCGGGGCGTGGAAGGCAGGGTAGGACACGGCGCCAATTCTAATGTCGATGCGTTCGGCGGAAGCGGCGCAGGGGATCTGGCAGCGCCCGCGCAGCCCGGCGTCGCTCGCCTCGCGCTCGGTGCCGCGCGGCCTCAGGCGAGCAGGTCGCTGAGGGTGCGCGCGATCACCTTGGTGGCGCGGCGCAGGTCGTCCAGCACCACCCGCTCGTCGTTGCGCTTGGCATGCGACTCGAGCACGGTGCGCGGGCCGGCGCTGTAGATGACGCCCGGGATGCCGGCTTCGCCGTAGAGCCGCACGTCGGTGTAGAGCGGCGTGCCCATGACCTTGATCGGCTCGCCGAAGATGGCCTCGCCGTGCTGCCGGATCGCATCGACCAGCGGCTTGTTGCCGGGCAGGGGCTTCATCGAGTTGGCCAGCAGCATGCGCCGGATGTCGACCGTGATGCCGGGCATCTCGGCCGCAGCATGCGCGATGACCTGGCGGATGGTGGCCTCGACGTCGACCGGATCTTCCTCGGGGATCATGCGGCGGTCGAGCTTGAGCACCACCTTGCCCGGCACCACGTTGGTGTTGGTGCCGCCCTCGATGCGGCCGACGTTGAGGTAGGGATGGGTGATGCCCTCGACCTTCGAGCTGACCTGCTGGTAGAGCTGGTTCTGCGCATAGAGCGCGTTCAGGATGTGCACCGCGCCCTGCAGCGCGTCGACGCCGGTGGTGGGGATGGCGGCGTGCGCCATCTTGCCGTGCACCGTGACTTCCATCTGCAGGCAGCCGTTGTGGGCGGTCACCACCTCGTAGCTGAAGCCGGCGGCGATCATCAGGTCGGGCTTGGTCAGGCCCTTCTTGAGCAGCCAGCCAGGCCCGAGCAGGCCGCCGAATTCCTCGTCGTAGGTGAAGTGCAGCTCGACGCTGCCGTGCGTCGGCCTGGCCACTGCCTCGAGCGCGCGCAGCGCGAAGGTGAAGCTGGCGAAGTCGCTCTTGCTCACTGCCGCGGCGCGGCCGTAGAGGCTGCCGCCGTCGATCTCGCCGCCGTAGGGGTCGTGCGTCCAGCCTTCGCCGGGCGGCACGACGTCGCCGTGCGCGTTGAGCGCCACCGTGCGGCCGCCGCTGCCGTAGTTGCGCCTCACGATCAGGTTGGTGATCGATTCGAGACCGTAGTCCTTGACCTCCTGGGCCGGCACCGGATGCTTCTCGGCTTCGAAGCCGAAGGCCTGGATCAGCTCGGCGGTGCGCTCGGCATGCGGCGCGTTGTTGCCGGGCGGGGTGTCGGTGGGCACGCGCACCAGTTCCTGCAGGAAGCGCACTTCCTCGTCGAAGTGGGCGTCGATCCAGGCGTCGAGTCGGGCGTAGTCGGTCATGGTGTCTGTTCAGCGGCCAGGTTGTCCAGCAGCAGCTGGAAGGCCTGCACGGCCAGCTGCATATCGTCGTTGGTGCTCGATTCGAGCGGGTTGTGGCTGATGCCCGAGTTGATGCCGCGCACGAAGAGCATGGCCTGAGGCATCACCTCGTGCAGCTTCATCGCGTCGTGCCCGGCGCCGCTGGGCATGCGGAAGAGCGGCACGCCCAGCGTGTCGACTGCCTTCTCCCAGCGCTGCTGCCATTCGGGCGCGCTCGGCGCGGCGGCGGCGCGCATGGTTTCTTCCAGCGTGTAGCGCACGCTGCGGCGCTCGCAGATTTCCTTCAGGGCGGCCAGCACGTCGTTGGCCATCGAATCGCGCTGCGCATTGTTGGGCGCGCGCAGGTCGAGGCTGAACTTGCAGCGGCCCGGCACGACGTTGATCGAGCCGTTCGGCACCTCGAGCATGCCGACGGTGGCGACCGAATCGCCGTCCTTCGCGGCGCGCTGTTCGGCGAAGAGGATCAGCTCGGCCACCGCAGCGGCGGCGTCGCGGCGCCGGTCCATCGGCGTGGTGCCGGCGTGGCTGGCCATGCCGATGACTTCGCCGACGTAGCGCACGCTGCCGTTGATCGAGGTCACGATGCCCAGCGGCAGGTCGAGCTCGGTCAGCACCGGGCCCTGCTCGATGTGGACCTCGACGAAGCCGAGGTATCTGGACGGGTCGCGCTGCAGCTTCGGGATGTCCTCGTCCTTCAGGCCGGCATGCCGGCGGGCTTCGCGCATCGTGATGCCGTCGGCGTCCTTCTGGTCGAGCCAGGTCGTATCGAAATGGCCGATCAGGGCGCCGGAGCCCAGGAAGGTCGCCTTGTAGCGCTGGCCCTCTTCCTCGGCGAAGCCGACCACCTCGAAGGCGTAGGGCAGGCGCCGGTTCTGCCGCTTGAGCTCGCGCACGCAGGCCATCGGCACGAAGATGCCGAGCCGGCCGTCGTACTTGCCGCCGTTGCGCACCGTGTCATAGTGCGAGCCGGTGAGCAGCGTGCGGGCGCCGGGCGTGGCCGCCTCGTAGCGGCCGACCACGTTGCCGACCGCATCGATCTGCACGCTGTCGAAGCCGGCATCGCGCATGTCCTGCGCGATCTGCGCGGCGCAGGCGCGGTGCGCATCGGTCAGGTAGGTGACGGTGAGCTGGCCCTTCTCGGCATAGCCCGGGTCGGTGTGGACCGAGAGCTCTTCCTGCCAGTCCCAGACCTCGTTGCCCAGCACCGGCTGGGCATCGAACTTGTCGTCGAGCCGGATCTCGGCGATGCGGTGGATGTTGCGCAGCGCCTCGCCCAGTTCGAACTGCGGATGGTGGTGCAGCCGGCGTTCGAAGGTCTCGATGATCTCGCGCTTGGCCAGGCCGCTGCCGCGTGGACCGCGCACCGCGAGGATGAAGGGGAAGCCGAACTTCGCGTTGTAGTCGGCATTGAGCTGCTGGATCTTCGCGAACTCTTCGGGCGTGCAGTCGGTGAGTCCCGCCTTGCCCTGCTCGTTGGTGGATTCGGCGGTCAGGCTCTTGCTGACCATGGCCTTGCCGGCGAGCTCGGGGTGGGCACGGATCAGGCCCACGCGTTCATCGGGAGAGGCCTCGGCCAGCACCCGCACCATCGCATGCTTGAGATGCGGCAGGCCGCGGAACGGCCGGGCGGCGAGGGCGCGCTCGGCGATCCAGGGCGAGTGCTCGTAGATGCCGTCGAGCCAGGCGGTCGCGTCGGCGACGGAGGCCGCGTTGAGTTGGTCGATCGTGAGAGCCATGGGGTCCTCCGGCTTCGGTCAGGCCGCCGCGCTGAACGGATGCACCTTCTTCCAGTGCTGCGCGATGTCGATGCGGCGGCAGATCCAGACCCGCTCGTGGCCCTGCACGTAGTCGAGGAACTTGCGCAGCGCGCCGATGCGCCCGGGCTTGCCCAGCAGGCGGCAGTGCATGCCGACGCTCATCATCTTCGGGGCTTCGTCGCCTTCGGCGTAGAGCGTGTCGAAGCTGTCCTTCAGGTAGTTGAGGAAGTGCTCGCCGGTGTTGAAGCCCTGCGCCTGCACGAAGCGCATGTCGTTGCAGTCAAGCGAGTAGGGCACGACCAGGTGCGGTGCCTTGCTGCCGTCGGTCTTCTCGACTTCCATCCAGAAGGGCAGGTCGTCGCCGTAGTAGTCGCTGTCGTATTCGTAGCCGCCATGGTCGACCACCAGGCGGCGGGTGTTGGGGCTGTCGCGGCCGGTGTACCAGCCGAGCGGCCACTGGCCGCCGGTCATGTCGCGCAGCACGTGGGTGCCGATGTCGATGTGGCGCTTCTCGGTGGCGATCGGCAGGTTCTGGTAGTGGATCCAGCGCAGGCCGTGGTTGGCGATCTCGTAGCCGTTCTTCATGAAGACGTCGAGCAGCTCGGGATAGCGCTGCAGCGCCATGCCGACGCCGAAGACGGTCATCGGCAGGCCGCGCGACTCGAACTCGCGCAGGATGCGCCAGACGCCGGCGCGCGAGCCGTACTCGTACATCGACTCCATCGTCATGTGGCGGTTCTCGTAGGCCTGGGCCGTGACCAGCTCGGACAGGAAGGTCTCGTAGGTCGGGTCGCCGTGCAGCGTGTTGTTCTCGCCGCCCTCCTCGTAGTTGAGGACGAACTGCAGCGCGATCTTCGCGTTGCCGGGCCATTGCGCATGCGGCACCTTGCGGCCGTAGCCGACCATGTCGCGGGGATAGGGAGTGGTGGTGTTGTCGGTCATGGCGGTGGCCTCAGGCGAGGGCGAGCGAGATGTCGCTGGTGGGGACCTTGCGGTCGAAGGTGAGGTTGGCCTCGACGTTGTCGAGGTGCTCGGTCATGAGTTGCACGGCGCGATCCTCGTCGCGGGCCGCGAGGGCCTTGACGATGTCGGCATGCTCGTCGTTGGAATGCTCGGCGGCGCTCGAGCTTTGGTACATCAGCGTGATGAGGGCGCAGCGCGAGATCAACTCGCCGAGGATCTGCGCCAGCACCGCATTGCCCATTAGCTCGGCCATGCGCACGTGGAAGTCGCCAAGCAGCTCGGTGCGGTCGGAGACGTCCTCGCCATTGACCGCGGCCTTCTCGAGCGCGACGTGCTCGCGCAGCGCCTTGATCTTGGCGGGCGTCACGCTGCGCACGAAGGCGCGGGTCATCTCGGCCTCGAGCATCCGGCGCACCGCGAACACCTGGCGCGCTTCGTCGACCTCGGGCGCCGCGACGAAGGCGCCGCGTGCCGGTTCGAGCCGGATCAGCTTGTTCTGCGAGAGCTGGAACAGCGCCTGCCGCACCAGCGTGCGCGAGACGCCGAAGTGGTCGGCGAGCTTCTGCTCGGCCAGCTTGCTGCCAGGCTGCAGGCGGTGTTCCACAATGGCCTTGGTCAGCGCGTCGACGATCGCTCGGGTGGTGGTCGAGTCCATGTTTTTCATCATAGACCCAAAGCCGATAACTGTATACACTTTTGTCGACCGTAATTTCCCGTATGCAATTAGGAGAAGATCGATGGGCCTCAGCACTCATGTCCTGGACACCATGCACGGCACGCCGGCGGCCGGCATGCAGGTCGCGCTCTACACGACCGACGGCGCCGGCGAGGATGCGCGCGCCACGCTGGTGCGGCGCTTCACGCTGAATGCCGACGGCCGCAGCGACGGGCCGCTCTACGACAACAGCACGATCAAGGTCGGTACCTACCGGCTGGTCTTCGATGTCGCGGGCTACTTCAAGGCGCGCGGCGTGACGTTGCCCGAGCCGAACTTCCTCAATCGCGTGGCGCTGGATTTCGGCGTGGCGCACACCGACCAGCACTACCACGTGCCGCTGCTGGTGAGCCCCTGGTCGTACTCGACCTACCGCGGGTCCTGAGCTTCGAGCTGTCCTTCGCTGAGCGTGTCCAACTGGAAATGACCGCTTTCGTCCCACAGCCAGGTGTCGGTCCAGGTCACGCCGCCGAGTTGCGGCGAGGCCGGGAAGGGCGATGCCGCGAGAACGGTGCGCTCGATCTCGGCGATGACCTCCGGCGCATGGGTCGGCGCCCGCAACCAGTGCATCGACAGCACCTTGCCCCTGGCATCGAGCGTGACCTGCAGGGTGCCGACCGCATACAGCAGCGGCGGCAGCTTGCCGGCGTAGATGCGCTGGCTGTTGAGCTGGTAGATGTAGCGCGCGGCATCGCGCCGGTATTCGCGCGCGGTCTTCGCGCTCGATGGCGCAGCGGCGATGCGCCCGGACTCGCCCGGCTGCGGCGTGGCATTGCTCAGCTGGCCCGGTACCGGACGGGTGATGGGCGCATTCGGATTGCTGCCGCAGGCCGCCAGCCCGAGGCAGGCCAGCAGCGATGCCGCGGCCGGCAGCAACAGGCGGCGCGGCGAGGATCGGGAATTCATCGGCGGCTTTATACCCTGGCCGCCCACGGTCCGCGCGCCGATGCAACTCGCGGCGTCGGGCCGGCGCGGCGGCCGGGAGCAGAACGATGACCGGCGCGGTCGACGAACTGCTGGCGCGCCTGAAGCACGAGGACGGCGTGCTGGTGCGCATCGAGTCCACCCAGGGCTCGGCACCGCGCGAGGCCGGCACCTGGATGGCGGTCTGGCGCGACGGCCTGACTGCCACCATCGGCGGCGGCCAGCTCGAATTCCAGGCGACCGACGAAGCCCGCAGCGTGCTTGCCAGCGGCGCGGCCATCGAGGGCGTACGGCGCTATCCGCTCGGCCCGAGCCTCGGGCAATGCTGCGGCGGCGTGGTGCACCTGACCTACGAGCGCATCACGGCCGGCGATTCCCGGCGGCTGCAAGTTCAATTGCTGGCGCATCTCGAGCCGGTGGCGCTCTTCGGCGGCGGACATGTCGGCGCAGCGCTGGCCCGGCTGCTCGCCAGCCTGCCTTTCGCGGTGCGCTGGATCGACAGCCGCGACGGCGTCTTCCCGGATGCATTGCCGGCCCAGGTCGAGATCGAGCATTCCGATCCGGTGCAGCAGGCGGTGGCCGACCTGGCGCCGGGCTCGCGCGTGCTGATCATGAGCTTCAGCCATGCCGAGGACCTGGATATCGTCATCGCCTGCCTGCGGCGCCTGCGCGAGCGCGGCGACCTGCCCTATGTCGGCCTGATCGGCAGCAAGACCAAGTGGGCGACCTTCAGGCATCGGCTCGAGACCCGCGGCTTCACCGAGGACGAGATGGCGCGCATCACCTGCCCCATCGGCGTGCCGGGCATCAAGGGCAAGGAACCCGAGGTGATCGCGGTCGCGGTGGCGGCACAGTTGTTGCAATCGCTCGATGCCGAGTGAGGCCGATCAGGGTTTTCCACCAGGCCGAGCGATCAAATTCGAAGGATTCGGCAGGCAAAAGTGTATACACTCCAGTCCACAACAAGCCGCAGCGGAGCGAGAACCCTCACCGGATCTGCGTTCGCGGCACTTTCTCTGCTCACAGCGCCCGCAGTGGTGAGCAGGCCTGAACATCACCGCGGCGTCTCCACGCGCCGACAAGGTTGAGAGCGAATGGAAAGTTACTACCTCGACTGGGCCAACCTGCTGCTGCGCTGGGTCCACGTCGTCACCGCCATGGCCTGGATCGGTGCCTCCTTCTACTTCGTGATGCTGGACAACAGCCTCGAGAAGCCCGAAGACCAGGAATCGCTCGACAAGGGCGTGGGCGGCGAGCAGTGGGCGGTGCATGGCGGCGGCTTCTACAACATGCAGAAGTACACGCTGTCGCCCAAGAAGCTGCCGGACCACCTGCACTGGTCCTATTGGGAAAGCTACAGCACCTGGATCACCGGCTTCTCGCTGTTCACCGTCTCCTACCTCTGGAACGCCAGCACCTACCTCATCGACAAGTCCAAGATGGATTGGCAGCCGGGCGCCGCCATCGCGGTGGCACTCGCCTTCTTCGTGGTCTTCTGGATGGTCTACGACGGCATCTGCCAGGTCTTCGGCCGGCGCAAGAACGGCGACACCATCGTCGGCGTGCTGATCGCGGTTTTCATCGCCTTCGCGGCCTGGCTGGCGTGCCACTGGTTCGCCGGGCGCGCGGCCTTCCTGCTGGTCGGCGCGATGATGGCCACGACCATGAGCGGCAACGTCTTCTTCTGGATCATCCCGGGCCAGCGCAAGAACGTGCAGGCGCTGCGCGAGGGCAAGCCGGTCGACCCGATCCATGGCCAGCGCGGCAAGCAGCGCAGCGTGCACAACACCTACTTCACGCTGCCGGTGCTGTTCGCGATGCTGAGCAACCACTACAGCTTCACCTACACCAACCAGTACAACTGGATCGTGCTGCTGCTGATCATGCTGGGCGGCGCGGCGATCCGCCAGTTCTTCGTGGTGCGCCATCGCTTCAAGCTGGGCAATGCCGGCAATCCGCTGCCCTACGCGATGTTCGGCGTGGTGGTGCTGGGCCTGACCATCGTCTGGCTGCGGCCCGAGCCGGCGGCAGCACCGGCGCCGGGCGCGGTGGTGCAGAAGGTGTCCTATGCCGAGGTGCAGAAGGTCTTCGAGCAGCGCTGCTACATGTGCCACGGCGCGACCATGCAGATGAAGAACGTGCGCCTCGATTCGCCCGACCAGGTGGCGGCGCATGCGCAGGCGGTCTACCAGCAGGCGGTGGTCACCAAGATCATGCCGATGAACAACGCCACCGGCATCACCGATGCGGAGCGGGCGCTGATCGGCAAGTGGTTCGAATCCGGAGCGCAGACTAAGTAACCCCCCAGCCTTCTCACTTCGCTGCGCTGCGTGTAGTTCGGGCACCCCCCTGCTGGGGGCGACACCTGGGGCCCGGCAGAGCCGGTTCCCCGGTGTCTCACGAAGGGGCCGTGCCCGCGGAGCGGGCAGGCCGGCTGAAAGGCCGGGGCGCGCGGGTTGGCGTGCGTGGGGGGCGGTTAGAGTCGGGCAGGAGACATGACGATGAGTTCATCCACAACCACTTCGGCGGCGCCCGATGCGCGGCGCCAGCCGCGCGAGTTCCTTGAGCATCTCTATCGCGTCGCGGTCGAGCGCGCGCTGCCGCTGGCGAGCATGGGCGCCTGCCTGCCGGCGCCGCCGAAGGGGCGCACGCTGGTGCTCGGTGCGGGCAAGGCCGGCGCGTCGATGGCGCAGGCGCTGGAGGCCCTGTGGCCGGCCGATGCGCCGTTGTCGGGGCTGGTGGTCACCCGCTACGGCCATATTCCGCCGCGGCCCGAAGGGCTGGCCCAGCGCGTCGAGGTGGTCGAGGCGGCCCATCCGGTCCCCGACGAGGCCGGACTGCGCGCGGCCCAGCGCATCCTCGCGCTGACCGAGGGCCTCACGCCCGACGACCTGGTGCTGTGCCTGATCTCGGGCGGCGGCTCGGCGCTGCTGACCCTGCCCGCCGACGGCCTGAGCCTCGCCGAGAAGCAGCGCATCAACACCCAGCTGCTCGAATCCGGTGCCCACATCGGCGAGATGAACTGCGTGCGCAAGCATCTGTCGCGCATCAAGGGCGGCCGGCTCGGCGCGGCTTGCGCACCGGCCCAGGTGCTGACGCTCACCATCAGCGATGTGCCGGGCGACGATCCGGCGGTGATCGCCAGCGGCCCCACGGTGCCCGATGCCAGCACCTGCGCCGACGCCCTGGCGATTCTCGACCGCTACCGCATCGAGGTGCCGGCACCCGTGCGTGCGCAGCTCGAAAGCGGTGAGCTTGAAACGCCCAAGCCGGGCGCGCCGGCGTTCGAGGGCCATGTGACGCGGCTGATCGCCACCCCGCGGCAGTCGCTGGAAGCCGCTGCCGCCGCGGCCCGGGCCGCCGGCATCGAGGCCCACATCCTCAGCGACGAGATCGAGGGCGAATCGCGCGAGGTCGGGAAGGTGCACGGGGCGTTGGCACGTGCGGTGGCGCAGCGCGGCGAACCCTTCGCCAGGCCCTGCGTCATTCTCTCGGGCGGCGAGACCACCGTCACGATCCGTCCCCGCAGGCCCGGACAGGCCAAGGGGCGCGGCGGCAGGGCCGGGGAGTTCTGCCTCGGGCTGGCCGGCGCGCTGGCGGGCATCGACACGGTGTGGGCGCTGGCCGCCGACACCGACGGCATCGACGGCGTCGAGGACAACGCCGGTGCCCTGGTGACGCCCGACACCCTGCGCCGTGCCGAGTCCGCCGGCGCCAAGCTGGCCGATCATCTCGACCGCAACGATGCCTACGGCTACTTCGACGCGATCGGCGACCTGGTGGTCACCGGGCCGACCCACACCAACGTCAACGATTTCCGCGCCTTGCTGATCCTCTAGGGCCCCCTTGGGTTTGCGGATCGGCCCGGCAGCAGGCATGCTCGGCCATCGACACCGTCCGACGAGCCCATGAATCCAAGCACCGACCTGCCCCAACTGGCGCCGCCTCGCCCGACGCCGGACTGGCGGGTCGACATCTGGTTCCGGATGCGGCATCAGCTGCCGCTGAAACTGGTCGGCACCACGGTCTTCACCTGGATCTTCTTCATCGGCTATTTCCACCTGCTGCGCAATCCGGCGCATGCGGTGACGGTGATGCCGCTGACCGCGCTCGATCGCCTGATCCCGTTCCAGCCGCAGGCCCTGATCGCCTATTTCTCGCTGTGGCTCTACGTCGGCGTGGCGCCGGGCCTGCAGCCTAGCTTCAAGGAACTGGTGGCCTATGGCCTGTGGGTCGGCGCGCTGTGCCTGACCGGTCTGGCCTTCTTCTATCTCTGGCCGACCCAGGTACCGCCGATGGCGCTCGACGTGTCGGATTTCCCGGGCTTCGCGATCCTGCAGGGGGTCGACGCGGCCGGCAACGCATGCCCCTCGATGCACGTGGCGGTGGCGATATTCACCGCCATCTGGGTCGATCACATCCTGCGCCAGACCGGTGCGCCGCTTGCGCTGCGATGGCTCAACGGCCTGTGGTTCGCGGCCATCGCCTATTCGACCCTGGCGATCAGGCAGCACGTGGTGCTCGACGTGATCGCCGGTGCCATGCTCGGCACCGCCTTCGCGCTGCCTTCGCTGCACTGGCGGCCGGGGCGGGCTTCGCATGCCGGCGGTCTCAGCGGCTATCATGAAACGAAATTGCCCGCAGGCCGCCTCGGCGGCCGGATCAGGAGGGACTGATCCGCGAGGCAACCGCATCCACAAACAACAGTGCCGCCGAGACATCGGTCGGCGGCAAGAAATACGACGGACAGCGCACGATGAGTTCGATCCAGGAATTGCAGGAGCTGATTCACGAGAAATACGGCATCGAGCCATCGGCGCTCGATCCACAGGCGTCGATGCGCGAGAAGGGCCTCGATTCGCTGGCCCTGGTCGAATTCATCTTCGCCATCGAGGACCGCTTCGGCATCACGATGCCCGATGACGACCCGAATATCGACACCCTGGCGGAACTGGCCGCGGTGGTCGACAGGGTCAGGGCGGCGCAGACCACGTGATGCCGGTCGTCGTCACCGGCCTTGGCGCGGTGGTGCCGCACGGCGACCAGCCCGATGCCCTGTTCGACGCCCTGCTGCGCGGCGACTCGGCCCTGGCGCCGATCTTTCCCGAACTTCCCAAACCCGCCGTCGCGGCAACCGTGGCCTTCGACGAATCGCGCTGGTTCACCAAGCTGCAACTGGCCGGCGTCGACCGGGTGAGCCAGTTGGCGGTGGCGGCGGCCGACCTCGCGATGCGCGATGCCGGCGCGATCGGCGATGTCGAGCCCGAGCGGCTCGGCGTCTTCGCCGGCTGCGGCATGGGCGGTGCGGCCGCGCTCGAAGCTGCCTACCGCGGCGGCGGTCGCGTCCCCCCCTTGACCATCCCGGCCTTCATGCCCAATGCGCCGGCCGCCCATGTGGCGCTGCGCCATCGGGTGCAGGGGCCGGTGCTGACCTATTCGGTGGCCTGCGCCTCGTCGGCCGTGGCCATCGCCGAAGCGGCCAAGGCGGTGCAGCGCGGCGAGGTCGATGTCGCGATCGCCGGGGGCAGCGAGGCGCTGATCGTGCCCGGCGTGGTGCTGGCCTGGCAGGCGATGCAGACCCTGGCGACGGTGCGGCCCGGTGAGGAGGCGAGCGCGGTACGCCCCTTCTCGACCGACCGCAGCGGCTTCGCGCTGGGCGAGGGCGCTGCCTTCCTGATCCTCGAATCCGCCGAGCGCGCCCGCGCGCGCAAGGCACGCGTCTATGCGCGGCTGGCCGGCTGGGGCATGAGCTGCGACGCCACGCACCTGACCAAGCCCGATGCGCCGGGCCAGGCGCGCGCCATGGCCCAGGCAGTGCGCCAAGCCGGGCTGCTGCCGCGCGACGTCGGCTACTGCAATGCCCACGGCACCGCCACCCGCATCGGCGACCCGGTCGAGAGCGAGGCGCTGGCCTTGCTGTGGGGCGAGGGCCTGGGCGGCCTGCGGGTGAGCTCCACCAAGGCCCTGCACGGGCACCTGCTGGGTGCCGCCGGCGCTCTGGAGGCGCTGATCACGGTTCTGGCACTGCATCGGCGCGAACTGCCGCCGAACGCGCACTGCACCGAGATCGATCCAGCCTGCAGGCTCAACCTGGTCGGGGCCAGGGGCGAGGCTGCGCCTGCACTTGAAGCAGCGCTCAGCAACTCCTTCGCCTTCGGCGGAACCAACTCGGTGCTGGTCTTCGCCCGCGATTGACTCCGGGCCCGCGGCTAAACTGGCCGGCAGCGCGGCGCCGATCCGGCGCATCCGCCATCAACCAACCATGGAGTCCAAATGATTCGACGAACTGCGGCGCTGGCGGTGGCCCTGCTGCTCACGGCCTGCGCCGGCATGGGGCAGGGACCGACGGTCAAGTTCGCGCGCGATCCCGGCGCCGATTTTTCGGCGGTGCGCAGCTACAGCTGGATCGGCAAGCCCGAGGGCGGCAGCCCGCTGATGCAGCAGCGCATCGTCGACGGCATCGACTCGCGCCTGCAGGCCAGGGGCTGGCGCATGGTGCCGGCCAATGGCGACGTGCGCGTCGACGCCCATGTGAGCACGCGCGACAAGGAAGACGCGGACTCGCACGCGACCGCGGTCGGCATGGTCGGCTGGGGCGGCTTCGGTCCGGCGCCGCCGAATTCGCCGGCGGCGCGCGATCCGCTGGAAGTCGGCACCCTGGTGGTCGACATCTATTCCGGCGCCACCCGCCGCCCGATGTGGCGCGCCACCGCGAGCGGCACGGTCAACGACGATCCGGCACGCATGAACGCGCTGCTGCAGGCGGCGCTGGACAAGATGTTCGCCGGCTTCCCGCCGGGCAAGTAGGCGCAGGGCGGCCGAAGCCGCGGCGCCACCTCAGTGATTGTCTCTGGGGATGCCGAAGGTGGCGTGGATCCTCTGGTACTTGACCGCCGGCTTCAGCACCATGCCTTGCGACAGTTCGTCGACGATGCCGCGCTGGATCTCCTGCCATGGCGTCTGGCTGGGCGGGTACTTGTAGCCGCCGGCGGCTTCGAGCGCAGCGCGGCGTTTGGCCAGTTCTTCCTCGGAGACCAGCATGTTGGCCGTGCGCTTGTTCAGGTCGATGCGCACCCGGTCGCCGGTCTTCAGCAGCGCCAGGCCGCCGCCGGTCGCTGCCTCGGGTGATGCATTGAGGATCGACGGCGAGCCCGAGGTGCCCGACTGGCGCCCGTCGCCGATGCAGGGCAGGGCGGTGATGCCCTTCTTCAGCAGGTAGTCGGGCGCGCGCATGTTGACGACCTCGGCCGCGCCCGGATAGCCGACCGGCCCGACGCCGCGCATGAACAGCACGCTGGTCGGCCCGATCTTCATCTTCGGGTCGTCGATGCGATGGTGGTAGTCCTCCGGGCCGTCGAAGACCACTGCCGTGCCTTCGAAGGCCATCGGGTCGGCAGGGTTCTCGAGGTAGCGCTGGTGGAATTCCGGCGTGATCACGCTGGTCTTCATGATGGCGGAGTCGAACAGGTTGCCCTTCAGGTTGAGGAAGCCGGCGTTCTTCTTCATCGGCCTGGCATACGGGAAGATGACCTTGCGGTCGCTGGTGAACTTGCCTTCGCAGTTGTCGACGAGGGTCTTGCCATTGGCCGTCAGCGCCGGCTTGATCTTGCCCTTGGCGATCAGCTCGGCCACCACCGCCGGCACGCCGCCCGCGTGGTAGTAGTCCTCGCCCAGGTACTCGCCGGCCGGCTGCAGGTTGACCAGCAGCGGGATCTTGTAGCCGTGTTTCTCCCAGTCGTCCGCCGTGAGCTCGACGCCGATGTGGCGCGCGATCGCGACCAGGTGGATCGGCGCATTGGTCGAGCCGCCGAGCGCCGAGTTGACGACGATCGCGTTCTCGAAGGCCTCGCGGGTCAGGATGTCGGAGGGCTTCAGGTCCTCGCGCACCATCTCGACGATGCGCCTGCCGGTGTGATAGGCCATCTCCTGGCGGTCGCGATAGGGCGCCGGTATGGCGGCGCTGCCCGGCAGCGTCATCCCGAGCGCCTCGGTCAGCGAATTCATGGTCGAAGCCGTGCCCATGGTGTTGCAGTGGCCGGTCGATGGCGCCGAGGAGGCCACCAGCTTCAGGAATTCCTGATAGCCGATCTCGCCGGCGGCCATCATCTCGCGCGCACGCCAGACGATGGTGCCCGAGCCGGTGCGCTCGCCCTTGAACCAGCCGTTGAGCATCGGGCCCGAATTGAGGGCGATGGCCGGGATGTCGACCGTGGCCGCCGCCATCAGCTGCGCCGGCGTGGTCTTGTCGCAGCCGGTGGTCAGCACCACGCCGTCGATCGGATAGCCGTAGAGCACCTCGACCAGCGACAGGTATTGCAGGTTGCGGTCGAGCGCCGCGGTGGGCCGCTTGCAGGTCTCCTGGATCGGATGGATCGGGAATTCGAAGGCGATGCCGCCGGCGTCGCGGATGCCCTCGCGCACCCGTTCGGCCAGCACCAGGTGATGGCGGTTGCAGGGGGCGATGTCCGAGCCGGTCTGGGCGATGCCGATGATCGGCCGGCCGGATTGCAGCTCGTCGAATCCGAGGCCGAAGTTCATCGTGCGCTCCAGGTAGAGCGCGGTCATGTCGGCGTTGGCCGGGTTGTCGAACCAGGCCTGCGAGCGCAGCTTGAGCGCGGCGGCGGCCTTCTTCTTGTTCTTGCCGTGGGGGGTTTTCATCAGGACATTCCTTTCAGCGTGAGATCGGCGGTGGGCAGGGCCCGGCAGTCGTCGATGTACTGGCGCACGATCTCGGCGAAATTCTCGTGCGGCAGCAAGCCGAGCCGGGCCGCCCGCGCCGCCGAGGCACCGCTCGGCCAGTTGGCCACGATGCCGGCGATGCGCTCGTCGCGCTCGAAGCGCACCCGCGCTCGCACCGCCGGGCCGGCCACCTCTTCCAGGGCATCGAGCATGTCGCCGACCCGCACGTTGAGCGCCGGCAGGTTGAGCGCGGTGCGGCCGCAGAATTCGTCGCGGCTGGCCTCGTAGACCGCGATCAGGCCGTCGATGGTGCGCGACGGCGAGGACACCGGATGCGACACGTCCGGCGACACCGGGCAGATCGATTCGACCCCGGCCAGCGGCTCGCGGATGATGCCGCTGAAGAAGGAGGAGGCCGCGCCGTTGGGCTTGCCGGGCCGGACCGTGACCGTCATGAGCCGCGCCGCGCGGCCGTCGACGTAGCCCTTGCGGGTGTAGTCGGCGATCAGGTGCTCGCAGATCAGTTTCTGCGTGCCGTAGGAGGTCTGCGGCGCAGGCAGGGTGTCGTCGGCCACCACTTTGGGCAGCGGCACCGCAGGATCGGGTCCGTAGACCGCGACCGAACTGGAGAACACCAGCCGCGGCGCCTTGCCGCCGGCATTGACATGGGCGCGCATGGCGTCGAGCAGCGCGCGGGTGCTGTCCAGGTTCGAGCGCAGCCCGAGATCGAAGTCGAGCTCGCATTCGCCCGACACCGCGGAGGCCAGGTGGAAGACGCCGTCGAAGGGCTCCTGGCGCAGGGCCTCGGTCTGGCCCAGCAGAGCGCCGGTGCGGGCCTCGACCCGCGGATCGGCCAGCAGGTCGGCCGGCGGCGGGGCGATGTCGGTCAGCACCAGGCGCTCGATGCGCTGGCCGGCCAGGGTGCCGCGCTTCAGCAGGGTGCGCGCCAGGCGGGCGCCGACGAAGCCGCCGCCGCCGGTGATCATCAGTTTCATGGGGTTTCTCCTTCAGGTCTTCGTTCGTTGGGATGGCTTGCCGGCTGCGCGCGCCGCCCGGGCCGCGGCCTGGCGGCGCCGGGCGCCGATGATGCCGCTGTCGACCAGGCGCTGCTCGCCGCGCACCAGGTGCTCGGTCGCCAGGGCGCGGGCCGCTGCCGGGTCGCGGGCGGCGATGGCATCGCAGATCGCCCGGTGTTCGCGCTGCACCGCGCTCATGAAGTCGGCCCGGCGCGCCTCGTTGCCCCGGGTGATGCGCATGTTCTCGCGCAGGTATTGCTCGAGGAAGCCGAGCAGCTGGCGGAACTGCGGATTGCCGGTGGCCTCGCCGATGGCGCGGTGGAAGGCCATGTCCTCGGCCACGCCGTCGTGGCCGGCCGCCACCGCCTGGTCGATGGCCCTGAGCGAGCGGCGCAGCGTCGCGACCTGGGCGCGGCTGGCGCGCTCGGCGGCCAGGGCGGCGATCTCGCCTTCGAGCACCCGCCGCACCTCGATCACGTGGACCACCGCCTCGACCGATTCGAGCACCGCCGGATCGAAGGCCAGAGCCTGGTTCAAGGGCCGCGGCGCGACGAAGACGCCCGAGCCCTGGCGCGACACCACCATGGACTTCGACTTGAGCTGATGCACCGCTTCGCGCACCACGGTGCGCGAGACGCCATGCGAGGCGGCCAGTTGCTGCTCGGTGGGCAGGCGGTCCCCGGCATGGAGCAGGCCGTCGTCGATCTGCGCGCCGAGCAGCGCCGCTAGGCGATCCGACAGGCGATCGACGACCAGTTGCCGGGGTTGGGAGGGGGCCGACGCCCGAGCGGTCATGGGAGAGGAAAGCGCGGTTATCGGGTCATCATACAAATCTCCGGGGGTTAGTGCCTACCGGTTTGCCCTGATGCGCCTGCCGGGCGCCATGTGAATACTGCGCGCTTGCTCAACTTCGGGGTTCCGGTGCATGGCCAGCGTGACGATCCAGGCGGTGAAGAAGAATTTCGGCGATGTCGCGATCCTGCACGGCGTCGACATCGACATCCGCGATGGCTCGTTCACCGTGCTGGTCGGCCCGTCCGGCTGCGGCAAGTCGACGCTGCTGCGCATGATCGCCGGGCTGGAGGAGATCAACGGCGGCGAGATCCGCATCGGCGAGAAGCGGGTCAACGACCTGCCGCCGAAGGAACGCGACATCGCGATGGTGTTCCAGAACTACGCGCTCTATCCGCACATGACGGTGCGCGACAACATGGCCTTCGCACTGGCCCTGGCGAAGATGGGCAAGGCCGAGATCAGCGCCAAGGTCGACCGGGCCGCCGAGATCCTGGCGCTGGCGCCGCTTCTAGACCGCTACCCGCGCCAGCTGTCGGGCGGCCAGCGGCAGCGCGTGGCGATGGGCCGCGCGATCGTGCGCGACCCGCAGGTCTTCCTGTTCGACGAGCCGCTGTCCAACCTCGACGCCAAGCTGCGGGTGGCGATGCGCAGCGAGATCAAGGAACTGCACCAGCGCCTGGGCACCACCTCGATCTACGTCACCCACGACCAGATCGAGGCCATGACCATGGGCGACAAGATCGTGGTGATGCGCGACGGCCGCATCGAGCAGACGGGCAGCCCGCTCGAGCTGTACGACCGGCCGGCCAACCAGTTCGTGGCCGGCTTCATCGGTTCGCCTTCGATGAATTTCCTGCCCGGCGTGCTGCGCCGCGGCGGCGGCGCGGCACGGGTCGAGCTGACCGACGGCACCCAGCTGGCAGCGCCGCTGGCCGCCGGCGGCAGCGACGGCCAGGCGGTGATCTACGGCACCCGGCCCGAGCATCTGTCGCTGTCCGACAGCGGCGGCATTCCCTCTCGGGTGGTGGTGATGGAGCCGACCGGCATGGACACCTTCGTGGCCTGCCGCCACGAAGGCTGCGAGTTGTCGGCGGTGTTCCGCGAGCGCCACGACTTCGCGCCGGGCAGCACCATCCACCTGCAGCCCGACCTCGAACGCGCCCACCTCTTCGATGCCGGCAGCGGGCAGCGACTGGTGGCCTGATTTCCATTTCCTCGTCCCGCTTCCTTGGCAAGTTCAACAACAGGAGACATCATGAGTGACATCAATCGCCGCGACATCCTCAAGGGCTCGGCCGGCCTGGCGGCGGCCGCCTCGGTCGGCGTCGGCACCGCGCTCTTCTCGCCGCTGGCGGATGCCCAGACGCTGGCCTACAAGCCCGAGCCCGGCGCCAAGCTGCGGGTGCTGCGCTGGAGCCGCTTCGTGCAGGGCGACATCGATGCCTACATGGCCAACGTCAAGAAGTTCACCGAGACGACCGGCGTCGAGGTCCGCGTCGACAACGAAGGCTGGGAGGACGTGCGCCCGAAGGCGGCAGTGGCGGCCAACACCGGCGCCGGCCCGGACATCATCCTGTCGACCAACGACGACGCCAACCTCTATCCCGACAAGTTGCTCGACGTCACCGAGCTGGCCGAATACCTGGGCAAGAAATACGGCGGCTGGTACCCGGCGGGCCAGCTCTTCATGCGGCCCGATGGCAAGAAGTGGATCGGCCTGCCGCTAGGTGCCTCCGGCTCGCTCATCGTCTATCGCGAGAGCCAGGTCAAGGCGGCCGGCTTCGACACCTTCCCGAAGAACAACGACGACTTCCTGAAGCTCTACAAGGCATTGAAGGACAAGGGCACGCCCGGCGGCATGGCGCTCGGCAACGCGACCGGCGACAGCACCTGGACCAACTGGCTGATCTGGTCCTTCGGCGGCAAGCTGGTCGACAAGGACAACAAGGTGGTGCTGGACAGCCCCGAGACGCTGAAGGCGCTGGAGTATTCGAAGGAGCTGTATGCGACCTTCATCCCGGGCACCCTCTCCTGGCTCGACCCGAACAACAACAAGGCCTTCCTCGACGGCCAGCTGAGCGTCACCAACAACGGCATCTCGATCTACTACGCGGCCAAGAATTCGCCCGACCCCAAGCTGAAGGAAATGGCGGCCGACATCAACCACGCGGTGTTCCCGGTGGGGCCGGTCGGCGTGCCCACCGAGTCGCATCTGTTCTTCAACCAGATGATCATGAAGTACACCAAGTACCCGAACGCCTCCCGCGAGTTCCTGCGCTTCATGATGGAGCGCCCGCAGTTCGACAACTGGCTGCAGGGCGCCGGCGGCTATGTCGCGCAGCCCCTGCGCGCCTATGAGGCCAATCCGATCTGGACTTCCGACCCGAAGAACACGCCGTATCGCGATTCGGTCAAGAACCTGCGTCCGGCGGGCTTCGAGGGCAAGCTGGGCTATGCCTCCGCCGGCGTGGCGGCCGACTTCATCATCCCCAACATGGTGGCCGAGGCGGCGAGCGGTTCGAAGACGCCCAAGGAGGCGATGGAGCGGGCTCAGAAGCGCGCCGAGCGCTACTACAAGGTATGAGAGCTCCCCCCCAGGCTGCGCGCACTTCGTGTCGCTTCGCCAACCCCCTACCGGGGGCGCACCCGGCGGCCCGGCAAAGCCGGTTCCGCGGGTGCTCTTGTACGGCCTGCTCCGCGGCCTGGGGTGCGGTACGTCCGGTTGAGCGGGCCGAACAATGACGGCGGCGCTCGCCCGGCTGCAGAACAGCCGCAACGCCCTCGGCCTGCTTTTCATGCTGCCGGCGGCGGTGCTGCTGCTGCTGTTCCTGAGCTATCCGCTCGGCCTGGGCACCTGGCTCGGCTTCACCGACACGAAGGTGGGCCGGCCGGGCGTCTGGATCGGCCTGGAGAACTACATCTTCCTGTGGGGCGATGCGGTCACCCGGCTGGCGCTCTTCAACACGCTCTTCTACACGGTGGTGGCGAGCGTGTTCAAGTTCCTGCTGGGCCTGTGGCTGGCGCTGCTGCTCAACAAGAACATCCGCTTCAAGACCTTCTTCCGGGCGGTGATCCTGCTGCCCTACATCGTGCCCACCGCGCTGTCGGCGATCGCCTTCTGGTGGATCTACGACTCGCAGTTCTCGATCGTGAGCTGGGCGCTGGTCAAGATGGGCCTGATCGACCACTACATCGACTTCCTGGGCGATCCGTGGAACGCGCGCTTCGCGGTGATCGCGGCCAATGTCTGGCGCGGCGTGCCCTTCGTCGCGATCACGCTGCTGGCCGGCCTGCAGACCATCTCGCCTTCCTACTACGAGGCCTCGGCCATCGACGGCGCCACGCCGTGGCAGCAGTTCCGCCATGTGACGCTGCCCTTGCTGACGCCGATCATCGCGGTGGTGATGACCTTCTCGGTGCTGTTCACCTTCACCGATTTCCAGCTGATCTACGTGATCACCCGCGGCGGCCCGCTGAATGCGACGCACCTGATGGCCACGCTGTCCTTCCAGCGCGCGATCTCCGGCGGTGCGCTGGGCGAGGGCGCGGCCATTGCAATCGCGATGGTGCCGTTCCTTCTGGCTTGCATCATGTTCAGCTTCTTCGGCCTCCAGCGCCGAGCCTGGCAGAAATGAGCTCGCCCCCCAGCCTCGCCCACCTCGTGTGGTTCTGCACCCCCCTACCGGGGGGCAATGCCTGTGGCCCGGCGAAGCCGGTTCCACGGCATTCTTGGCTCGCCCACCCGCAGCCTCGCTTGGCGACCAACTCATGCAACTTGGACAAGGAAGCTAGATGAGCAAGGCGGGCCAAGTCGATGCGGTGGGGATGGGCTATCTGGAATCGGTGCCGCGCAAGGCGGTGACGGTCTACCTGCCGCTGCTTGTTTTCCTGATCGTGCTGCTGTTTCCGTTCTACTGGATGGCGATCACCTCGGTGAAGCCGGATGCGGAGCTGCTGTCGCGCGAGGGCAATCCCTTCTGGGTCATCGCGCCGACGCTGGGGCACTTTCACAAGCTGCTGTTCGAGACCGAGTACCCGCAGTGGCTCTGGAACACGGTGGTCGTCTCGGTGGTGTCGACCCTGGGCTCGCTGGTGGTGTCGGTGCTGGCCGCCTACGCGATCGAGCGACTGCGCTTCAAGGGCGCGCGCCACACCGGGCTGGCGATCTTCCTGGCCTACCTGGTGCCGCCGTCGATCCTGTTCATCCCGCTGGCCAACGTGGTGTTCAACCTGGGGCTCTTCGACACCCGCTGGGCGCTGGTGCTGACCTACCCGACCTTCCTGATACCCTTCTGCACCTGGCTGCTGATGGGCTACTTCCGCTCCATCCCGGCCGAGCTGGAGGAGTGCGCGCTGATCGACGGCGCGAGCCGGTGGCAGATCCTGGTGAAGATCGTGCTGCCGCTGGCGGTGCCGGGACTGATCTCGGCCGGCATATTCGCCTTCACCCTGTCGTGGAACGAGTTCATCTACGCGCTGACCTTCATCTCGTCCTCCGAGATCAAGACGCTGCCGGTGGGCGTGGTGACCGAACTGGTGCAGGGCGATGTCTACCAGTGGGGGCCGCTGATGGCCGGCGCGCTGCTGGGATCGCTGCCGGTGGCCTTCATCTACTCGTTCTTCGTCGAGTACTACGTGTCGGGGCTCACCGGCTCGGTCAAGGAATGAAGCCGGGCCTGTGAGAGCATGGCGTCCTCTGCCGACCGAGAAGCAAGGAGCCACCATGTCCCGCACGCCGCCACCTCCGCCGCCCCGGGCTTCGCGCCCCAGCCCTGAGCAGATGCTGCGCCACCTGCGCCGCTCCAACGAGGTCGCGCAGCGCGCGCTCGCGCTGGGCCACCATCCCTTCGGCGCGGTGCTGGTCGGGCCCGACCACGAGACGGTGCTGCTGGAGCAGTGCAACATCGACACGGTCAACCATGCGGAGTCGACCTTGGCGCGCATCGCCGCGAGCAACTTCACCGCCGACTTCCTCTGGGGCTGCACCCTCTACACCGCGGTCGAGCCCTGCTGCATGTGCGCCGGCACCGCCTACTGGGCCAACATCGGCCGGGTGGTGTTCGGCATGACCGAGGCGCAGCTCCTGGCCGAGACCGGCAGCCATGCCGAGAACCCGACCATGAGCGTCTCCTCGCGCTATGTCTTCGACCACTGCCAGAAGCCGGTCGACCTGATCGGCCCGGTGGCCGAGATCGCCGAGGAGACCATCGCGATGCAGCGCGCCTTCTGGGCGGCGCGCTGATCGACTATTCGCAGAGCCTGCGGATCTCCGGCGGGATCGGCACCGCCCGGATGCCGCCGCCTTCGCGCTTCGCGGCGAAGATGCGCACTTCCTCGCATTCGAGGATCAGGTCCTCGCCGCGCTTCACGATGTATTTCTGCACGAAGCTCTTGTCGCGCCATTCGGGGATCGTCACAGCCACCTGCAGCGTGTCGCCGTAGCTCGAGGTCTTGACGAACTTCGTGTGGGTGTCGACCAGCGGCGTGCCGATGACGCCCAGGGTCTGCGTGGTCTCTTCCCAGCGCGGCACCCCGCTCTCGGCGAAGAAGTGGCGCGAGGCCGCATCGATCCAGCGGAAGAAGTTGGGAAACCAGACGATGCCGGCAGGGTCGCAGTCGCCGAATTCGACGCGCACGGTGTAGATGACTTCTTTCATCAGCCCATTCTCGTCGGCAGCCACAGCGCGATGACCGGGAAGGCGATCAATATCACCAGGCGCAGGATGTCGGTCAGGATGAAGGGCAGCACGCCCCTGAAGATGGTGGTGAAGCTCACCTCCTTCACCACGCTCTTGATCACGAATACGTTCATGCCCACCGGCGGATGGATCAGGCCCAGCTCGACCGTCATCACGATGATCACGCCGAACCAGATCGGGTCGAAGCCCAGGTGCACGATCACCGGGTAGATGATCGGCACGGTCAGGATGATCATCGCCATCGCATCCATCAGGCAGCCCAGCACCAGGTACATGAGCATGATCAGCGCCAGTACGCCGTAGCGGCCGATGCCCAGGCCGGTGAGGAATTCGGTGAGCTTCTGCGGGCTCTGGGTGATGGTCAGGAAATAGCCGAAGAGCAGGGCGCCGATCAGCACGGTGAACACCGCCGCCGCGGTCCGCGTGGCCGACAGCAGCGCCTCGCGGATCTTCGGGCCGTCGAGCTTGCCGCGCAGCAGGCCGAGGATGAAGGCGCCGCTGGCGCCGACGCCGCCGGCCTCGGTGGGCGTGAAGAAGCCGCCGTACAGGCCGCCGATCACGAAGACGAAGAGCACCAGCGGCGCCCAGACCGCCTTCAGGTCGACCACCCGTTCGGACCAGGGCTTGTGCTCGCCGGCCGGCAGCCAGTCGGGCCGCACCTTGACGATGAGCGCGATGGTCAGCACGTACATCGCCATCGCCAGGATGCCCGGCACGATCCCGGCCATGAAGAGCTTGCCGATGTCCTGCTGGGTGAGGATGGCGTAGACCGCCAGCACGGTGGAGGGCGGCAGGATCGCGCCCAGCGTGCCGCCGGCGGCGATCACGCCGGTCGAGAAGGACTGCGGGTAGTTGAAGCGCCGCATCTCCGGATAGGCCACGGCCGAGAAGGTGGCCGCCGTGGCCACCGACGAGCCGCAGATCGCTGCGAAGCCGCCGCAGGCCAGAACCGTGGCCACGCCGAGCCCGCCGCGCAGATGGCCGATCAATGAATTGGCGGCCTTGAACAATTCGCGGCTGACGCCCGACACCGACACCAGCGAACCCATCAGCATGAACATCGGGATCACGCCGAAGGTGTAGTCGGTCACGGTGCGCATCGAGGTCTGGCCGACCAGCTTGAGCGCCGGGCCGGGCCCGACGATCCAGGCATAGCCGGTGACGCCGACCAGGCCCATCGCCATGCCCACCGGCACGCGCAGCAGCATCAGGGCGAAGAGGACGACGAAGCCGAGGACGGCGATGAGGTCGGTGCTCATGAATCGATCCCGCCGGCGGCCGGGGCACTGCGCGATCCGCCGGTCATTCGTCGGCCTTCATCTGGGGTTCATCATCGTGCAGCAGCTGCGGCTGGAAGATAAGCCGCCAGGTGCGGATCGCGATCAGCACCACCGCCGACACGTCGCCCAGCCAGGCCACCGCATAGAAGGGCCAGGTCGGGATGTTCATGTCGTAGGTCAGCACATGGTCGACATAGGTGCCGCGCACCTTGTCGAAGAGCGTCGCGGTCTGCACCGCCACGACGAAGAGCAGCACCACGGTCGCGAAGATGTCGATCCAGCGCTTCATGCGCGGGCTGGCGGCGCTCCAGACCAGGTCGACTGTGATGTGGCCGCCGCGATAGCTGGTCGCGGCGATGCCCCAGAAGATCAGGATGCCCAGCAGCATGCGGCCGAAGTCGTAGGCGTCGGGGATCGAGGTGTCGAAGAACTTGCGCAGCACCACGCCGATGAAGATGTTCAGCGCGACGATGCCGACGAACATGGCGGCCAGCCACTCGATCGTGTTGATCATGCGGTCCATGACGCTGGTCGAGCGCCTGGAGGTCGCGTCTGCCGGGGCCTGCATGTTCAGCCGTTGATCGGTCGGATGCGGTTGTCGCGCTCAGAGCGCCGCGTTGTTCTTGGCCAGGCTGGACTTCAGGCCGTCCATGACCGCCTTCGGATCCTGGCCGACCTTCTTCACGCTGTCGGCCCATTGCGCTTCCACGGGCGCACCGGCCTTGCGCCAGGCATCGAGCTGCTCGGGCGTGAGCTTGTAGATCTCGTGGCCCGGCTCGGCAGCGATCTTGGCCCGGCCGCCGTATTCGAAATCGGCCCAGGGCGACGCGACCCGCTCGGCCCATTCGCTGGTGCAATGGTCGTCGATCACCTTCTTCTGTGCGGCCGACATCTTGTCGTAGGTGCCCTGGTTCATGGCCCAGACGAAGGGCGTGACGTAGAGCGGCGCATCCATGTGATAGGTCACGACCTTGTCGATGCCGAACAGCACGATCGAGCCCCAGGGGAAGGTGATCGCGTCGGCCACGCCGCGCTCCAGCATGTCGCGCGACTCGGGCGCCGAGGCCTGCACGTTGGTGCCGCCGAGCGAGGTGACCATCTGGCCGATGGTGCTGGTCGCGGGGCGGATCTTCATGCCCTTGATGTCGGTCGGCAGCACGATCTTCTTGCGCGCGTGGAAGGTGCCGGGGTCGTGCACGAAGGCGAAGCAGAACTTCACGTCCTTCATTTCCTTGGCCGCGTACTGGCGATACCACTCGTCGATCGCGCGCGAGCCGCCCTTGGCGTTGGAGAACAGGAAGGGCAGCGAGGCGCCGGCCATGATCGGGAAGCGGCCCGGCTGGTAGCCCGGATTGATGTAGGCGAAGTCGGCGATGCCGTCGCGCGCCATGTCGTAGTGGTCGAAGGCCTTGCCCAGCTGCTCGGACGGGAACAGCGTGGCGGTGATGGTGCCGTTGGAGGCCTTCTTGATGTCGTCGGCCCAGGCCTGCAGCGAAGGATTCAGCGGATGTTGCGCAGGCACCCAGCTCGACATCTTGAGATTGACCGGCTTGTCCTGCGCCTGGACCGGCGCGACGGCCAGCGCGAGCGTGGCCGACAGTGCGAGCAGCGCGCGCACGGCGGCAGAGGGCATGAAGCGGGTGGGGTGCATGAGGTCTCCTTCCGGTGGTCGTTGGGGCGGCGAATTCGGTTATTTTTTATAAGAATCGAGCGAGGTAAATCGGCGTTTACCTTGAGTCATCGGCCGGGGGTGGCCGGACGCTTCATCCAGCGTATCGGCTGGGCCTTGATGGGGCGCGGCGCGGCGCCATGCCGCAGCAGGGTCGCATCGAGTGCGCTGCCGGCCTCGTCGGCCAGCGCGGCCTCGCGGGCGGCGGCGATCGCGGCGGCCCGCGCCGGCAGCGAAACGTCGGGCAGCGGGGCGAGCGCGAGCTGGTCGATCACGTGCTGCAGGTTGGCCTTGCCGCGCTCGTTGGTGCTGCCGTAGCCCTTGATCAGCCGGCCGCACAGCGCGATCTCGTGGCCCAGGCGCCAGTCGCTGTGCGTGCCGGCCACCACCGCGCCGAGCCAGCGCTCGATCAGCGCCTGCTCCTCGGCGAAGCGGCTGCCGCGCCGACGCAGCCAGCGCAGCGACGCGAGCAGGCGCAGCGATGCCATGCCGAGCACCGAATGGCTGCCGACCTTCAGCGGCAGCGCCCAGGGCGTCGGCCGGCGCCGGTCCCAGTCGCTCAGGCGGCGGGCCAGCGTCGGCGGCAGCAGCGCCGCGAATTCGGCCGTGCCGGGCTTGAAGTGGTCCCAGACCTTGACGATGTCGTCCTCGCCCGCCTTGACCTCGGCCCGCACCCGCCGGGCGCGGCTGGCGCGGCCCTTCAGTGCTGCCACCCGCACGATGTCGTCGAAGGCCATCCACAGCGCCAGCCAGCGCGCCATCTCGCGGGTGAGCGCGAAGGCTTGGTTACCGGCCGGATCGGCCGCGCGCTCGGCCGCCAGCACCTTCTGCATCCGCTCGATGTAGAGCGTGGCGTAGCCGGCGTCCTGGTAGTCGAGCATCCGCGCGTGGCCGAGCGCGAGCATCTGCTGCACCGGCGGCGGGAACTGGCCGGCGATCGGCGCGGGCAGCGTGGTGGCCGGTAGCGCAGCCTCGTCCCTGTCATCGGCTGCGAGAAGGCCCTCGACCAGCGCCGCCTGCCGGCGCGGCGTGTCGACGGTCTCGAAGCCCAGCGCGAAGCCGCGCAGGCTGGCGGCCGTCATCTTCGACAGCTTCTCGGGCGCGTCGCCGCCGCGCACCACGGCCTCGTAGGCCGTGCGCGGGAAGGGGAAGAGCCCGCTGCCTGCGATCGCCCCGAGCATCACCGCGCTCACCACGGTGCCGGCCTCGCGCGCTGCGGCGCCCATGTCGAAGACGTGATGCACCCGGCTGAAGGCCTTCAGCACGTCGAGCAGGCGCTGGCTGTCGGCCCGGCCATCGCCGGGCTGCATGCGCTCCTGGGTGGTGAAGGTGCGGCTCGACGAGCTGATGACCAGCGTGTGCTCCGGCGTGCTCATGCCATTGCCGATCTGCCTTGTCGTCTCCAGCAGTTCCGACGAGACGATGCCGTCGAGCGCGCCCGGCACCGGGCTCAGCCCGAAGACAGGCCGGCGCCCGCCGAGTTCGGCCAGCGGCGTCGGGAAGACCTCGACGTAGTAGGTGGTGGCGCCGGTGCGCTGCGCCACGCCGGGGATCGAGGTGCTCTGGGCGGCAAAACCGGCATGGCGCGCGACATCGACCAGCCATTCGGTCAGCACGCCGCCGCCTTCGCCGCCGAGGGCGCAGACGAGGAGGGTGATGGGTCGGGCGTTGTTCATTTCAGCTCGGTTGCAGCATGCGCACCATCGCGCCGCGCAGGCCGTGCAGCAGGCGCTCGTGCCACTTCGGGTTCTGCACCACCTCGGCGCGGTAGAAGCTCGGGCACAGGGTCGCCGCATGCGCATTGGCGCCGCACAGGCCGCAGCCGACGCAGCCGTCGATCACCACCGCGACCGGGTCGACCTTGAGCGGATCGGGGTTGTCCTTGAGGGTCAGCGTCGGGCAGCCGGAGAGCCGGATGCAGGCATGGTCGCCGTTGCAGACGTCCTCGTCGACGCCGTACTTGACGCGCACCACCCGCTCGCCGCGCTTGAGCAGGCCGGCGATCCAGGGCTTGATGCGGCGCTGCCGCTCGAGCTGGCATTCGCCCTCGGCGATGATGACCTTCAGGCCCATGAAGTCGCTGGTGAAGGCCTCGTCCAGCGTCTTGCGCATCTTCGCCACGTCGTAGCTGTGGACCGTGCGTATCCATTGCGCGCCCAGGCCCTTCAGGGTGCTCTCGATGGTCTGGTTCTTGTCGACCAGGCTCTGCTGCTTGTCGATCGCGCGCTCCTTCACCTCGTCGTCGGGCGTGGAGATGATGTCCTGGGTGCCGGTGGCCGAGGTGTAGCCGTTCTTGAAGATCAGCAGCACCGCGTCGTCGCCGTTGAAGAGGGCGCTCTGCACGCCGGTCAGCAGGCCGTTGTGCCAGAAGCCGCCGTCGCCCATGATCGACAGCGCGCGCTTGCGCATCATCGGCGAGACGCCCGCGCGGCTCGCCAGGCTCATGCCGTATCCGAGGATCGAATGCCCCATCGAGAAGGGCTCGAAGGTGCCGAAGGCATGGCAGCCGATGTCGGCCGCGATGTGCACCGGGCCGTTGTCCTGCTGGGCCAGCTTGAGCGCCGAGAACACCGGCCGTTCGGGGCAGCCGATGCAGAAGCTGGGCGGGCGCAGCGGCAGCGGTGCATCGAGGCGGGCCGCGACCGCTGCGCGGCGCTCGCCATTGCCGCGCAGCCAGGCCTGCGCCGAGTCCTGCGCATGCTCCGGCAAGTAGCGTCCGGCGAAGAGGGCCGCACCCGTGGCCAGCACCTCGACCCCGTATTCCCCCGCGGCTGGCAGCATGTCGCAGCCATGCAGCGGCACCTGGATGTCGCGCCGGCGCAGCAGGGTCGCGATCTCCTGCTCGATGTATTCGGGCTGTCCTTCCTCGACCACCAGCACCGCGCGCTTGCTCATGCAGAAGTCGGCGACCTGCTCGGGCACCAGCGGGTAGGTGACGTTGAGCACCAGCAGCGGGATCTCGCTGGCGCCGAAGGCATCGGCCAGGCCCAGTTGCTGCAGGCTGCGGATCAGCGCGTTGTAGAGCCCGCCCTGCACCACGATGCCGAGGTCGGCATGCCGGCCGGGCATCAGCTCGTTGAGCTGGTTGTCGGCGATGTAGCGCCGCGCCGCCGGCAGGCGCTCCTCGCCCTTGAGCTTCTCGTGGCGGAACGTGACCGGCGGATGGGCCAGGCGCATGTAGTCGAAGCCGGCCGGCTCGCTCATGAGCGAGCGGGTCGAGACCGGCGGCGGCAGGTTGTCCCTGCAGGCGAAGCTGCCGCGCACGTGGCAGGTGCGGATGCGCAGTTCCATCATGCAGGGCATGTTGGAGAACTCCGAGAGGCGGAAGCCGTGCTCGACCATGTCGACCATCCGGCCCAGGTCCGGCCGCGGATCGAGCAGGCACATGCTGGACTTGAGCGCGTAGGCATGGGTGCGCTCCTGGATGACCGAGGCGCCCTCGCCGTAGTCCTCGCCCACCACGATCAGCACGCCGCCCTTGACGCCTGGCGAGGACAGGTTGGACAGCGCATCGGCCGCCACGTTGGTGCCGACGATCGATTTCCAGGTGACCGCGCCGCGCAGCGGGTAGTGGATGGAGGCGCCGAGCATCGCAGCCGCCGAGGCCTCGTTCGAACAGGCCTCCACATGCACGCCGAGCTCTTCCATGTAGGGCTTGGCCTGGACCATCACGTCGAGCAGGTGCGACACCGGCGCGCCCTGGTAGCCGCCCACATAGGCCACGCCCGACTGCAACAGGCCCTTGGTGATCGCGAGGATGCCTTCTCCGTGGAAGGTGTCGCCCGCGCCCAGGCGCAGCGCCTCGATCTCCTTGCTGAATGAAACTTCCAAATCTGTCTCCGTGGGGTGCCCTGGCGGCATCGTCCCGGCCGCAGCGGCGCAGTGTGCAGGCAGCGTCCGCCGGCATCAATAGAATATTCAAGCTAAGTCATATGAATGCCATGCATATCGACGCGATCGACCTGAACCTGCTGCGCCTCTTCGATGCGGTGTACCGGGCGCGCAGCGTGAGCCGCGCGGCCGAGGCGCTCGGCCTGACCCAGCCCGCCGCCAGCCATGGCCTGGGCCGGCTGCGCCTGCTGCTGGGCGATGCGCTGTTCACCCGCATGCCGGGCGGCGTGGCGCCGACGCCGCGCGCGGAGCGGCTGGCCGCGGCGGTGCAGTCGGCACTGTCCACTCTCGAGGCGGCGCTGCACGAGCCCGACCGCTTCGACCCGCAGGCTTCGCGCCAGCGCTTCAGGATCCACATGAGCGACATCGGCGAGGGCCGCTTCCTGCCGGCGCTGATGGCACGCCTGGGCGAACTGGCGCCGGGCGTGCGCCTGGAGACGCTGCCGCTGCCGGCGGCCGAGATCGCGCCCGCGCTCGACAGCGGCCACATCGACTTCGCCTTCGGCTTCCTGCCCGGCGTGCGCGACACGCAGCGGGCCCGGCTGCTGGAGGACCGCTACATCGTGCTGTTGCGCCACGACCATCCTTTCATGCGCGGGCGGCGCAGCCGGCGCGCGCTGCTCGACGCGCTGCAGACGCTCGATTACGTCACGGTGCGCACCCATGCGGAGACGCTGCGCATCCTGCAGCTGCTGAACCTGGAAGACCGGGTGCGGCTGACCACCGAGCATTTCATGGTGCTGCCGGCCATCGTGCGCGCCACCGACCTGGCGGTCGTGATGCCGCGGAACATCGCGCGCGGATTCGCCGAGGAGGGCGGCTACGCGATCGTCGAGCCGGCCTTTCCGCTGCGCGACTTCACGGTGTCGCTGCACTGGAGCAAGCGCTTCGAGGGGGATGCGGGGAACCGGTGGTTGCGGGAGGTGATTCGGGGGTTGTTTGCGGAGCGACAAGGCGGGGCGCGCCTTGCAGAAAGTCGGCGCGCCATTTGAGAGGAGAATCCCGGCCTCCTGTGTCTTGCGCTTCTTTCGGACCAGCAACAACAAGCCAACGGCCAGTCGCCTTCATGCCCGCCGATCTTGCGTTGAAGATGATGTCGAGCCGTTTGGCTCTCGCCCCGGCGGGCTGAGCAATGTCGGGCGAGAGTTCGAGTCTCCGGCGTGGAGACAGCGCGAATGCGTAGCGCTCGACGCTCCATCACCCGCCCGCGCATTGATCCCGCGGCACAGATGCTTGATGCGCGATATCAATTGCCGAATCAGCCCACTGCGCCATTGCATCTCGCGCCGGGGAACGACATCGAAGTCGTTTTCGAAGCGCGGATTGCGAGAGGTATATGAGGCCCAGATCATGAAAGCTCCGCAGCCTTGTCGTTCGCGGTGGCCGGAGCGTGCCGGCCAATCCGAGCATGCTTGCCTGTGCGCAGGCTCCGACGCCGATTGCGATGCAGGATCTGCGAAGTCGAGGCGCCGGTCAGTGCGGCGAGCTGGAGATCGAGGTAGAGAAGCAGCAGCGGCGCCTGTGCGCCCGCATATTGGAACAACTGTGGAAACATGATGACGAAGGGTGATGGTGCGGCGCGATGGCGGGCAATGGACTTGCCGGCAGCACGACCCATCCATTGGGCCTGTTCGGCAACTCGCCGCCCATGAGACCCGTCTCAAATGCCGCGGGCCATTCATCCGCTACGCTGCCACAGCGCCAACTACCTCATGCCCATGAACCACACGGTCGACTCGAACAGTCTCTTGAATCCACTCGCCCGTCTCAAGCAGCAATTGCCCCCGCATGTCTGGCTGCTGCTCGCGTTTTATTTCATCGGCAGCCTGGTGCATTTCGCTCACAACGCCCAATACATCGCCTTCTATCCCAACATGCCGGCCTGGCTCACGCCGGGCGACGTCTACCTGGTCTGGCTGGCCATCAGCGCATTCGCGGTGGCGGGACTGTTGATGCTGAGCCTCGGCTGGACCGCCATCGGGATCCTGCTGGTCGCGGTCTACGGCGCGCTCGGCCTCGATGGCCTGGGCCACTATTGGCTTGCGCTGTGTTCCGAACACACGCTGGCGGCCAATCTCACGATCGGCGCGGAAGCCGCCAGCGGTTTGCTGCTGATGCTCGCTTCGCTTCGCTGGTTGTGGCGGTGGCGTCGCTGAGAAGAAAGCAGGACCCGATCGGCCCGACGACGCGTGAAAGACGGCCGCTCAGCGAACCGTCGAAAGCACCGTCGCCCGGCAGCGCGCCTGTTCCGACGGATGCAGCAGCACGCAGTTGTTGAGCGCGCGCTGCTGCATGTCGCTCAGCCGCGGCTGGTTGCGCGAGTTATTCCAGTTGTTGTTGTTATTGTTGTTCCAGCCGTTGTTGTTGTTGTTCCAGCCCGGGCCGTGCCCCCAGTTCTGGTTGTGATTCCAGCGCTGGCCGTTGCCGCGGCTCCAGCCGCGCTCCCACATGCAGCGGTCGAAATTGACGCCGCGCCGGTCGCAGGCCCGGCTGTCGCGGTCGAATTGGGCGCTGTTGTGCCATTGGGCCGAGGCCTGGCCCGCCGCGAGCAGGCCGGCGGCTGCCAGGAAGAATGCCGAAAACGCTTTGTTCATGGCGCTAGATTCTGCACCCAGTCAGTGACAGCGCAGGGAACGCCGTTTCAAGGCTGGGAGCGCTTTTTGACCCCTTTCGCGGGCCTGCCCGCTCAGGGTTTTCCCACCCATTCCATACCGGCCGCCACATAGGCGTTATGGCGGCGGCCGTATGCATGGGGGCCTTCCAGGCCTGAATATCCGCTTGGCCCGTTTTTTGAACGTCAACCGCGTCGCCCCAACGAGATGAGCATGACCCCGAGTTCCCAACCCATCCGCTTTTTCCATCGCGGCCGGATCGTCGACGTGAGCGGCGTGCATCCGACCCGCTCGGTGCTCGACTGGCTGCGCGAGGACGCCCGCTGCACCGGCACCAAAGAGGGTTGCAACGAGGGCGATTGCGGTGCATGCACCGTGGTGATCGGCGAGCTGGCGGACCCGGGCGAGCAGGGCGCGGTCGGCGGCCTGCGGCTGTCGACGGTCAACGCCTGCATCCAGTTCCTGCCGACCCTGCACGGCAAGGCGCTGTTCACCGTCGAGGACCTCAAGACGCAGTGCGGCAAGGGAACCGATCCCAGCGGCCATGGCAAGCATCCGGTGCAGATGCTGCATCCGGTGCAGCAGGCGCTGGTCGACTGCCATGGCTCGCAGTGCGGCTTCTGCACGCCCGGCTTCGTGATGTCGTTGTGGTCGACCTACGAGCACCACCGCGAATGCGGCACCCAGCCCAGCCGCCAGCAGCTGGCCGACGACCTGTCCGGCAACCTGTGCCGCTGCACCGGCTACCGGCCGATCCTGGACGCCGGCCAGCGCATGTTCGACCTGCCGGGCGCGCGGCTGGATGCCGCGCCTGTGGTCGAGGCCCTGCAAAGCCTGCGCCACGACGCCACCTTCGACTACGCCGCGCCGCTGGGCCAGCGGCTCGACCACTTCCATGCGCCGACCACGCTGGCCGAGCTGGCGGCGCTGCGCGAGGCCAAGCCCGGGGCCCAGCTGCTGGCCGGATCGACCGACGTCGGCCTCTGGGTCAACAAGCAGTTCCGCGACCTGGGCGACATCATCTTCGTCGGCGACGTGGCCGAGATGAAGGTGGTGGAAGAGCGCGCCGATGCGCTCTACATCGGTGCCGGCGCCTCGCTGGAGTCGGCCTTCGCCGCGCTGGTGCGGCGCGTGCCCAGCCTCACCGACGTGTGGCTGCGCTTCGCCTCGCCGCCGATCCGGCATGCGGGGACGATGGGCGGCAACGTGGCCAACGGTTCGCCGATCGGCGATTCGCCGCCGGTGCTGATGGCGCTGGACGCCGAGATCGAACTGCGCCGCGGCGACCGCGTCCGCCGCATGCCGCTGCCCGATTTCTACATCGACTACATGAAGAACCGGCTCGAGCAGGGCGAGTTCGTCCAGGGCCTGTGGGTGCCGCTGGCGGCGCTCGAACGCCAGGTGCGGGTCTACAAGATCAGCAAGCGCTTCGACTGCGACATCTCGGCGCTCTGCGCCGGCTTCTCGATCGCGCTGGACGGCGACACGGTCAAGGAGATCCGCCTGGCCTTCGGCGGCATGGCCGCGACCGTCAAGCGCGGCGCGCTGGCCGAGGCCGCGCTGGTCGGCAAGCCCTGGAGCCAGGCCAGCGTCAATGCCGCCAAGCTGGCGCTGGCGCAGGATTTCAAGCCGCTCTCGGACATGCGCGCGAGTGCCGACTACCGGCTGCAGGTGGCGCAGAATCTGCTGCAGCGTCTCTGGCTCGAGACCCGCACCACCGACCCGTTGCCGGTGGAAGCCACCAGCGTCTGGAGCGTGATGCCGCATGCCGCGCTGGCGGAAGGAGCATGAAATGAAGCACCCCCCGAGCGGCTTCGCCGCTCCCCCCTCTCTACCGCCTTCGGCGGGGAGGGGGGCGCACCCGACGGCCCGGCGAAGCCGGTTCCGTGGGTGCCCTGGAAGGTGGCCGGCTTCGCGGCCATCGAAGGAGAGGACGGGTCCGTTACATGCGATGCGAATGGCGCGCAGCGCCATGGAGAACTGAGATATGAACAAGCCCATCGATCCCGGCCTGCTGAAGTCCGCAGAGGCCTTCGCCGACTACCTCAGCAACGCCGCCTCGCGCATCGACGCGCGGGCCGAAGCCAAGGCGCACGACAGCGGCGCGCGTGTCGGCATCAGCCGCCCGCACGAGTCGGCCCGGCTGCATGTGGCCGGCGAGGCCACCTACATCGACGACATCCCGGAACTGGCCGGCACCCTGCATTGCGCGCTGGGGCTGTCGCCGGTCGCCAATGGCCGGCTGAAGGACCTGAAGCTCGAGACGATCCGCGCCATGCCCGGCGTGGTCGCGGTGCTGACCGCAGCCGACATCCCCGGCAGCAACGATTGCGGCTCGATCGTCCATGACGACCCGATCCTCTGCGACGGCGAGATCCGCTACCTGGGGCAGCCTGTCTTCGCGGTGATCGCCGAGAGCCGCGACCAGGCGCGCCGCGCCGCGGCACGCGCCCGCACGGTCGTCGAGGTCGATGCCGAGCCGCCCGTGCTGACGCCGCAGGACGCCCATGCCAAGGGCCAGTACGTGGTGCCGCCGATGCACCTGGTGCGCAGCACCAGCGAAGGCGGGGCCCAGGCCGCGATCGCCAGGGCGCCGCATCGGCTCAAGGCCGAGCTCGACGTGGGCGGCCAGGAGCAGTTCTACCTGGAAGGCCAGATCAGCTACGCGATCCCCAAGGAAGGCGGATCGATGCACGTGCACTGCTCGACCCAGCATCCCAGCGAGATGCAGCACCTGGTCGCGCATGCGCTGCACCTGCATGCCAACGAGGTGCATGTCGAATGCCGGCGCATGGGCGGCGGCTTCGGCGGCAAGGAGTCGCAGTCGGGGCTGTTCGCCTGCGTGGCCTCGGTGGCGGCGAACCAGCTGCAGCGGCCGGTCAAGCTGCGGCTGGACCGCGACGACGATTTCATGATCACCGGCCGGCGCCATTGCTTCTGGTACGAGTACGAGGTGGGCTTCGACGACGAGGGCCGCATCCTCGGCGCCGAGATCACGATGGTCTCGCGCGCCGGCCACTCGGCCGACCTGTCGGGCCCGGTGATGACCCGCGCCCTGTGCCACTTCGACAATGCCTACTGGCTGCCCGACGTGGCCATGCATGGCTTCTCGGGCAAGACCAACACCCAGAGCAATACCGCCTTCCGCGGCTTCGGCGGCCCGCAGGGCGCGATCGCCATCGAGAACATCCTGGACAGCGTGGCGCGCGAACTGGGCCGCGATCCGCTGGACGTGCGCAAGGTCAATTTCTACGGCCAGGGCGAGAACAACGTCACGCCCTACGGCCAGACGGTGACCGACAACGTGATCCACGAGCTGGTGGCCGAGCTCGAACTGACCAGTGCCTACCGCGCCCGGCGCGACGAGATCGCGGCCTTCAACGCGGCGAGCCCGGTGCTCAAGCGCGGCATCGCGCTGGCGCCGCTGAAGTTCGGCATCTCGTTCAACGTCAAGCACTTCAACCAGGCCGGCGCGCTGGTCCATGTCTACACCGACGGCTCGATCCTGGTGAACCATGGCGGCACCGAGATGGGGCAGGGGCTCAACACCAAGGTGGCCCAGGTGGTGGCGCATGAGCTGGGCGTGAGCTTCGAGAGCGTCAAGGTCACCGCCACCGACACGCAGAAGGTGGCCAACACCTCGGCCACCGCGGCTTCCACCGGCGCCGACCTGAACGGCAAGGCGGCCCAGGACGCGGCGCGCCAGATCCGCGAGCGGCTTGCGGCCTGCGTCGCAGCGCGCCACGGCGGCGAGGCATCGCAGGTGCGCTTCGCCAACGACAAGGTCGAGGTCAACGGGCGCAGCCTGCCCTTCGGCACCGTGGTCGGCGAGGCCTACCTCGACCGGGTGCAGCTCTGGTCCGACGGCTTCTATGCCACCCCTGGCCTCAGCTGGGACAAGGACAAGATGTTCGGGCGGCCCTTCTTCTACTTCGCCTACGGCGCGGCGGTGAGCGAGGTGGTGGTGGACACGCTCACCGGCGAATGGAAGTTGCTGCGCGCCGACATCCTGCACGACGCCGGCAAGTCGCTGAACCCGGCGGTCGACATCGGCCAGGTCGAGGGCGCCTTCATCCAGGGCATGGGCTGGCTCACCACCGAGGAGCTGGTCTGGCATCCCAAGACCGGGCTGCTCACCACCCACGCGCCCAGCACCTACAAGATCCCGACGGCCAACGACTGCCCGCCGGTGTTCAACGTGCGCCTCTTCGAAGGCCGCAACGTCGAGGATTCGATCCACCGCAGCAAGGCGGTCGGCGAGCCTCCGCTCTTGCTGCCCTTCTCGGTCTTCTTCGCGATCCGCGATGCGGTGTCGGCGGCCGGCGGCCATCGCAGCGACCCGCCGCTGCGCGCGCCGGCGACCAGCGAATCGATCCTGCGCGCGATCACCGCGGTGCAGGCCGGCGCCGCCTGAGGGCCTTTTCATGTGAATTCCGCGCTGTATAACTGCCCGCAAACCACAGACCACGGCGGGCAGTCATGAGAGACCAGGCGCTTCTCGACAAGATCGATCTTCATCTCATCCGAGTCCTTCACACCGTGTTGACCGACCGCAGCGTCTCGCGCGCCGCCATCCGCCTGGGCATGTACCAGCCCGCCGTCTCCGCTGCCCTGAAGCGGCTGCGCGAGCTGTCGGGCGATCCGTTGCTGGTGCGCTCCGGCTCCGGCATGGTGCCGACCGATGCGGGCCTGCGCATGATCGAGCCGGCCGCGGCGATCCTGCGTTCGGCCGAGGTGCTGTTCAGCGATGCGCGCGGCTTCGATCCGCAGACCGCCGCCACCACCTTCCGCATCGCCGCGAGCGACTACCTGGACCCGCAATTCCTGCCGCAGCTGGTGGCGCAGATCAAGAGCCAGGCGCCGCTGTGCCACATCGAGATCCACCCGCTCAACTCCGAATCCGACTACCACGCGCACCTGTCGCTGGGGCAGGTCGACGTGGTGATCGGCAACTGGCTGAAGCCGCCCGAGGACTTGCACATGGCGCGGCTCTTCGGCGACGAGATCGTCTCGCTGGTCAACCGCGACCATCCGGCGGTGCGGCGCGGCTGGGACCTCGAAAGCTGGCTCGCGGCCGAGCATGTCGCGCCGACGCCGCTGCATCCGGGGGCGCGAGGCATCATCGACCAGATGCTCGACGAGATGGGCCGGCAGCGCAACATCATGGCGCGTTGCGCGCATTTCGGCCTGATCCCCGACATGGTCGCCTCCAGCCTGCTGGTGCTGACCACCGGGCGCCAGTATTGCGAGCGCTTCCTCGACCGCTTGCCGGTCGCGATCATCGAATGCCCGGTGCCGCTGCCTCGGCTCATGTACTACCAGCTGTGGCACGAGCGCACCCACTCGTCGAGTTCGGCGCGCTGGCTGCGCGAGCGCATCAAGGCCGTGGCCGCCTCGCTGCGGCCGGCATCGGCCTCGACGGCCTAGCCGAAGAAACCGAAGTCGCCCCGCGCGTCGCGACCCAGCCAAGCACGCCGACAAAGACAGAGACAGACAGAGACATCCATAAATACGACGGAGACAGACAAGCGATGAACCGGACCGAACAAGTGCTCGACATCGATCGGCACGCCCAACCCACGCGAGACGCCGCGCCCGCCGGCCCGCAGGCCCCGGCCGGCGGTATCTTCGAGCGGCTCTTCAAGCTGCAGGCGCACGGCACCACCGTGCGCACCGAACTGGTGGCGGGGCTCACCACCTTCCTGACGATGGCCTACATCATCTTCGTCAACCCGTCGATCCTCGGCGACGCGGGCATGCCGAAGGAAGCGGTCTTCGTCGCCACCTGCCTGATCGCCGCGCTCGGCACCGGGATCATGGCGCTCTATGCCAACTACCCGATCGCGCTGGCGCCGGGCATGGGCCTGAACGCCTACTTCGCCTACGTGGTGGTGGGGCAGATGGGCTTCACCTGGCAGGCGGCGCTGGGCGCGGTGTTCGTGTCGGGCTGCCTGTTCCTGCTGGTGACCGTCTTCAGGCTGCGCGAGCTGATCATCCGCGGCATCCCGCATTCGATACGGGTCGCGATCACGGTCGGCATCGGGCTCTTCCTGGCCATCATCGCGCTCAAGAGCGCCGGCATCGTGGCGGCTTCCAAGGCCACCTACGTGACTCTGGGCGACCTGCACACGCCCGAAGTGGTGCTCGCGACCATCGGCTTCTTCGTGATCGTGGTGCTCGACCGGCTGAAGGTGCCGGGCGCGATCCTGATCGGCATCGTGGGCGTGACCATCGCGTCCTTCTTCTTCGGCGGCAACGTGTTCCACGGCATCGTCTCGGCACCGCCCTCGATCGCGCCGACCTTCCTGCAGCTGGACATCAAGGCGGCGCTCTCGGGCGGCATCCTGAATGTGATCCTGGTCTTCTTCCTGGTCGAGCTCTTCGATGCCACCGGCACCCTGATGGGCGTGGCGCGCCGTGCCGGGCTGTTGGTGCCGGGCCGGATGGACCGCCTCAACAAGGCGCTCCTGGCCGACAGCGGCGCCATCTTCGCCGGCTCGCTGCTCGGCACCTCCAGCACCACCGCCTATGTCGAGAGCGCTGCCGGGGTCCAGTCGGGCGTCCGCACCGGCCTCACCGCGCTCACCGTGGCGGTGCTTTTCCTGGCTGCGCTGGTGATCTCGCCGCTGGCGGGCGCGGTTCCTGCATATGCCACCGCACCTG
>Ga0265327_10000850_pt1 | contig 45645 bp, 50 predicted proteins | sample 41621metaG_FD_202089 | JGI IMG/M metagenome (GOLD analysis project Ga0265327, IMG submission 202089) | Rhizosphere microbial communities from Carex aquatilis grown in University of Washington, Seatle, WA, United States - 4-16-21 metaG | ecosystem: Host-associated > Plants > Roots > Rhizosphere... | reverse complement strand
GCTGCGTCCCTTCGGGGCCTGCTTGCGGGCGGGTGCGGGCTCGCGCTCGACGAGGCCGGCCGCAATCTCAAGTTCGAGGAGTGCCGGTTCGATGGCGTCGGCCATGGCGTCGATGTCGTTCGCCATCTCGGGTGTAGTGACGAAGCCGAAGTCGATCCGGTCGCGGTAGCTGAAGCAGGTGACGTTGAGTCCGACGTCCATCAGCAAGGGGCCCATCGGCATCATCTGCTCGAGGACCGCGCCGTCCATGTAGAGCGGCACGGGCGGCCCGGGCACGTTGGACACGACGAGGTTCATCGGCTTCAGGGTGCCGCCGAGCTTGCTCGCGGTGTATGCCCGGGCAGCCAGGGCGACCAGACCGGGCGGCGTGGTGTCGGTCAACCCCATGATCTGGTGCGCCGTCAGGGCTTTGGCCATTTCCTTGGCGCTCTGGGAGCTGGCGTAGATGGCTTTGATCCGCTCGGCGGGGTCGACGACGTCGGACGCCAGCGAGACCGCCATGGCACTGACCTGGTTGCCCACCTGGTTGCTGGAGCTCTCGGTGCGGGTCGACACCGGAACCTGCGCGATGAGCGACTTCTCGGGCAGCTCGCCGCGGTCTTCCAGGTAGGTCCGCATGGCACTCGAGACCAGTGCCAGCACGACATCGTTGACCTTCACCCCGAATGCTTCCTTGACCGCTTTGACGCGTTCCAGGGAGACACCGGAATTGCTCACTCGGCGGTGCGGTGAGATCGGGCCGTTGAACCGCGTCGGCGGCGCGTCGAAGATGCCGGGCGGTTTGTTGGCGACGCCGAGCGCCGCGATCTGCTGTCGCACGGTCTGTTCCAGGAAGCGCGCGATCCGGTAGGGCGTCTTGATGCCGATGTTGATCAGTCCGCCCAAGGCCTGCAATTCCATCCCGGGTGCCTTGACACCGACCAGTGACCGGGTCGGTTCGGCGGCCGGCGGCCGCGGAGTGGGCGTGAGGTCCAGCAGAATCTCGCCGAGGCCCGCTCCCGAAACGCCGTCGATGATGGCGTGGTGCATCTTCATCAGCACCGCGACGCGGCCGCCTTCGACGCCTTCGATGAACCAGAGTTCCCACAGTGGTCTGGACCGGTCGAGTTTGTAGGACATCAAACGTCCCACCAGCTGGTCGAGTTCGCGGCGGCCGCCCGGGGCCGGTACTGCGATGTGGCGCACGTGGAAGTCGATATCGAGTTCCTCGTCCTCGACGAACCACGGTCGGTCGAGGCCGAGTGGCGCGCCGGTGACTCGCCAGCGCAATTGCGGCATCTCGGGCAGGCGGGCGGCGACAAGCGCTTTCATCGACTCGAAGCTGAAATCCGGTGCGTCCGTGGGGTCGTAGATCGAAGATGCCGCGACGTGCATATGCCAACTGTTGGTTTCCGCGAACCAGAAGGTTGCGTCAGCACCGGACAAGCGATTCATGGGCCTGATCCTAGGGCGCTCGCGGAGGAGTCGGCTCGAAATCGGCCGATTGGTACGAACTTCGGCGTGTGAGGGTTGGCTCCGTGCGTCGTGCATCGGCGATCACGTTGGTGCACAACGTCACCCGGCGTCTCGGCAGGTGGCCAAATGTTCCAGGACGGTCAATTGGTAAGCCGGACAATATATTCGGCAGATTCGCATGACCGACGACAGCGGCCGCGTACCGCACACCATCTATCGGCGTGCGGACGCGGCCGCTCGGGGAGAAGATCAGCGCTGCAGGAAGCCCAGCACGGTGCTCTCGAAAGCCTCCTTGGCCTCGATCATGGCCCAGTGCCCGCAGTTCGGGAACACGTGGAGCTCGGCGTTGGAGATGGTGCGCATGGGGATCAGCGCCATGTCGAGCGGGCTCACGCGGTCGTCGCGACCCCAGGTCAGCAGCGTCGGCGCCTTCACCTTGTGCATCTGCGCCCACGGCTGTGGCGGCGCGTCGGCCGACCGCATGAACTTCATCATCATCTTGAAGGCGGCCTTGCCGTACATCCGGCGAGCCGACTCCAGCGTCTCGGGGTCGGAGGCCAGCTTCATGCGTTCTTCGATCAGCTCTTCGGTGACGATCTTCTCGTCGTAGACCATCGAGTTGAGCCAGTCGATCAGGCGCTGCCGGGTCGGATCCTCGGTGAACTCCTGCAGCAGCCGGATGCCCTCCGACGGGCCGGGGCTGAAGATGTTCGTACCGATGCCGCCGATGGTGACCAGCTTGCCGATGCGGTCGGGATTGTTGATCGCGAAGTTGATGCCGACGCCGCCGCCCATCGAGTTGCCGACGATGTCCACCTTCTCGATCCCGAGCGCGTCGAGGAAGGGCACGACGGCGGACTGGGCGTCGATCATCGGGTGGCCGCCGAAGTCGTCGCTGACGCCGAAGCCGGGGAACTCCAGGATCAGGCAGCGGAAGTGCGCCGCGAAGGTCGGCAGGATGCCGCGGAAGTTGCGCCACCCTGTGACGCCCGGGCCCGAACCGTGGAGAAACAGCACTACAGGGCCGCTACCCTCGTCGTAATAGCGCAGGGTGCCGCGCTCGGTCTGGACTTCCTTCAGCTCAGTCATACGTTCCAAATTACGGTGTGATTGTCACGCGGTGACCACCGCCTCCCGTCCGGCGGAACACGACGTGCCCGGGGGCGCCCGATTGTGCCGCGTACGGCCTTTATGGTGTCCAGATGACCGTCCCGGAGTCTGCGCGTCCGCTGGCGGGTGTGCGCATCGTCGAAATCTCCAGTTTCGTCGCAGTGCCCCTGGCGGGGATGACACTGACGCAGCTCGGGGCCGAGGTCATCAGGGTCGATCCGGTCGGCGGCGCCGCCGACTACCACCGCTGGCCGGTCACCGATGACGGCGAGAGCATTTACTGGGCCGGCCTCAACAAGGGCAAGCGGTCGGTCGCGGTCGACCTGAGGTCACCGGAGGGGCAGGATCTGGTCACCCGGCTGATCGTCGACGCCGGTGTCTTCATCACCAATGTTGCGGGCCGGCCATGGCACTCATACGAGAGCCTCTCCGCACTGCGGCCCGACCTGATCCACGCAGAAGTGTCCGGCCGGGCCGACGGCGGCACGGCCGTCGATTACACGGTCAACGCCGGGCTGGGCTTTCCACTGGTCACCGGTCCCTCCGAGCTGCAGACCCCGGTGAACCACGTGCTGGCGGCCTGGGACGTGTCTTGCGGCCTCTACCTGGCGCTGGCGGTGTCGGCGGCGCTGCGGCACCGCGACATCAGCGGCCAGGGGCAGCGGGTCAGCATTCCGTTGGAGAACGTCGCCCTGGCGACCGCAGGCAATCTGAGCTTCCTGACCGAGGTGATGGTCAACGGCGTGGGCCGCGAGCGCATCGGCAACTCGATCTTCGGGCAGTACGGCCAGCAGTTCGTCAGCTCCGACGGGGCCGCGTTCATGATCGTCGCGCTGACCGGTCGGCACTTCCGGGACCTCGTCGAGGTGACAGGTACGGCGAAAGCTGTTGCCGCGCTGTCAGAGTCACTCGGTGCGGACTTCGCCGACGAAGGACAGCGCTACCTCCACCGCGACGCGCTCACCGGCTTGTTCACCGTCTGGTTCTGCGCGCACACCGGCGAGCAGATCGCCGCGGCGCTGGGTGCGACGTCGATCCTGTGGGAGCGCTACCGCGACTTCAGCGAGGTGGCCGCGAGCCCCAAGGTGACCGACAACCCTCTGTTCACCGAACTCGACCAGCCCCGCATCGGTCGCTATCTGGCACCGGGACTGCCGCTGCGGATCGACGGTGAATACCCGCCCGCGCAGCCGGCGCCGGCGCTCGGCGACGACACCACCGCGGTGTTGACCGAACTGCTCGGACTCACCGAGGCCCACGTCGCCCGGCTGACAGAAGCGGGGACCGTGGCATGACCGTGCTGCCCGATCTGTTGAGGGTGTCGCCTGGAGACGGGGCCGACGCCTGGGTCGGCGAGGCCGGGGGACCGGACGGCAAGCGCGCCTTCGGTGGCCTGCTCATGGCGCAGAGCCTGTCCGCGGCGTGCCGGACCGTGACTGCGGCGATGCGCCCGACCGCCATGCACCTGCAATACCTGCGCGGCGGAGAGGCCGGCCAAGCCACCGACTACGCGGTGACGCGGGTGTACGACGGACGGACCGCGGCGGCGCGGCGGGTCGAAGCCTGCCAGGCCGGGCGGCTGCTGACTGTCGCGACGGTGTCCTTCTCGGTGGACCTGGCGGGTCCCGAGCACGATGAATCATGTTCGCTGCCAGAGGATCCCGAGCTGTTGCCGGTGACCGGCCCGCCGGGACCGGCACCCGCTGTGCCGCTCGACGAGATCGACATCCGGATCGTCGACGACCGGTCTTCGGGCGAATTCGTCCGACGGATGTGGTGGCGCGCCACGGTGCCCATGCCGGCAGAACAGTTGCCGCACATGATGATTGCCTGCTACGTCACGGATCTGTACGGTATCGACCCGGCACTCCAGGTGCACGGACATTCCATGCAGGCGCGCACCCACCGCAGTGGGACCACCGATTTCTCGATCTGGTTCCACCACCCGATCCGGGCAGATCGGTGGAACCTACTGGAATCGCGTTCCCCGGCCGCGGGCCGGGGACGTGGCGTGATCACCGGCAGTCTGGTCGATGCGGCCGGAACCCGCGTCGCGACGCTGGTGCAGGAAGGCCTGATCGCGGACCGGTAGTACCGTCGTCGGCAGGCCGCTGAGGGCACCTCGAAGGAGAACGATGAACGGCGCACAGGCACTGATCCGCACACTGGTCGACGCCGGTGTCGACGTCTGCTTCGGTAATCCCGGCACCAGCGAGATGCATTTCGTCGCAGCACTCGACGCGGTGCCCGAGATGCGCGGCGTGCTCTGCCTTTTCGAGGGTGTGGTCACCGGAGCCGCCGATGGCTATGCCCGCATGGCCGAGAAGCCCGCGGCGACCCTGTTGCACCTGGGACCCGGCCTGGGCAACGGTATCGCCAACCTGCACAACGCCCGTCGGGCCTACTCGCCGATGGTCAACGTCGTCGGCGATCACGCGCTCAACCACAAGAAGTACGACGCACCACTGGAATCCGACATCGACGCGATGGCGGGCACCGTGTCCGGATGGGTACGTCGATGCGAGAAATTGGCCGACATCGCCGGCGACGCAGTGGCCGCGATCGAAGCCGCGCAGCAAGGACAGGTAGCCACCCTGATCCTGCCGGCCGACGTCTCGTGGACCGAAGGCGCCGAACCGGCGGCGGGGGAGCCGGTTGCGGGTGCGGCGCCGTTCGACTATCGCGCCGGTGTCGACCCGGATGAACACGAACTGCTCGACGCCGGTGTCGAGGCCTTCGGAGCCGGCACCGTGATGCTGCTGGGCAGCGCGGCATGCCGCGACCGCGGCCTTCGCGCGGCGAGTCGGATCGCCCAGGCCACCGGGACAAAGGTGTTGATCGAGACGTTCCCGGCCAGGCTCGAACGCGGCGCCGGCCGGCCCAACTTCGAACGACTGGCGTATCTCGCCGAAGCCGCCCAGTTTCAGCTGACCGGCGCTGAGCACCTGGTGCTGGCCGGTGCCCGGTCCCCGGTGTCGTTCTTCGCCTACCCCGGCAAGGCGAGTGACCTGGTGCCCGGTGGCTGTCAGGTGCACACCGTGAGTGGAGACGTCGTCGCGCGTCTGGAAGAACTCGCCGATGCGGTCGCAGCGGATACCGCGCCGCTGCTGACCGAGCTGAAAACTCCGGAGCTGCCGGCAGATTCGGCGCTGACGACGCAGAACTGGGTCGACGTGGTGGCTGCGACGCTGCCGGCCGACGCCATCGTGGTGGACGAGTCCAACACCAGCGGGTTCCTCCTGCCCCAGGCCACGATGAGCGCGCCGCGGCACGACCTGCTCACCCTGACCGGCGGGGCCATCGGCTTCGGATTGCCGAATGCGGTCGGCGCCGCGGTGGCCCGTCCGGATCGTCCGGTGCTGTGTCTGCAGGCCGATGGCAGCGCCATGTACACGATTTCGGCGTTGTGGACCATGGCGCACGAGCAGCTCGACGTGGTGACGGTGCTCCTCAACAATGCCGCCTACGCCATCCTGCGGATGGAGCTGCAGCGCGTCGGGGCGGAAGCGAGCGGGCCGAAAGCCGCGGCGATGCTGGACCTTTCGGGCCCGACGACGGATTTCGCGGCATTGGCGGCGGCCATGGGGGTGCCCTCGGCCAAGGCGACGACCACCGCGGAGTTGGCTGAGCTACTGCGCGTCGGCTACGCCACCCCGGGGCCGTACCTCATCGACGCCGCGGTGCCGGCTCTGTTGTAGGTCAGTAGCCACTGAGCAGCGTGCGCAGCCGGCCCAGCTCGAGTGGGCCGACGGCACTGCGGATTCGTCCCGGGTCGGCGGGCCGACGTCCCCACAGGAGCAGCACCCGCGTCGCCGCATCGGTCTCGATGGTCGCCGCTCCCTCGGGCGGGGCCAGCGTGATCGCGGTGTTCTCGGCGTCGGCGGTGATCACGACGTCGTCGTCGCCGGACACTCGGACTCGTGCCTCGATCCGTTCCCCGTCGTGCAGCGCCAGGCTCTCGAGTCCACGCCGCAACAAGGGCACGCCGACGGCGCGGACGCTGTGGTCTGTCATCCATTGCTCGGCCAGCCGGCTTCGCGCGGCTGCGTCGTCGCCCGTGATGTCCCAGCTGTGCAGGACCAGTTCTTCGCGCATGTGCTCGGCGAACCACGGTGCCTTCATGGTGCGGCCGGTCCAGGCAACATCGGTGTCAGCGGGCAGCTCGTCAGCGGCGGCAGCGACTCTGCCGAGGTGCGCCACGCGTTCGTTGAACGCCGCCCATATCTCGGCATCGTTCATCGCCCGGTACGGCCGCTCACGCTCCTCGAACCTGCGGGTGTCGACGGGTTCACCGGTGAGGTGCCCCTCAAGCACCCGGGCGAGTTCTTCGGCGTTGCCGGTCTGGTGGATGACGATGTCGCGCACGGTCCAGGCCTCGCACCAGGTGCCGGTCTGGGGGTTGCGTCGTTGTACGGCCTCGGCGAATGGTGCGAATTCGGGGAAGCGGTCGATGTCGACGGTGTCCATACGTCATCGGTACCCCGCAATCGGTTCGGTGAACGCCGAACTTGGGGCCGGTACGCAAAAAAATTCGGGGCCCCCTTGTGAGAGGCCCCGAATTTCTCTGATGGTCAGCGGCTTTGGTGCACGCTGTTGTCGACCTGCGGTGCTTCGGCGCGCGGGTGGATGTCGTTGACCCAATCGTGGTGCGAGTAGTCCGCCGATGCCGGCGCGGCCAAACCCAAGACGGCTGCTGCCAATCCATTTGCCACCAGTGCGGCGATTCCGAGCTTCTTCATTGTCCCCAACTCCTTGTATCCGAAGCTTTGATGCTCGGTTCAACGGGACAGGCGCTCGGGGTATTTCTGCAGATGGGGCGTTGGCAGCAATTGATCGTCCTCCGGCAGTAATCAGTCTTTTCGGGCACGAAGCCGACTGGGGCAGAGCCGTTCGGGCAGAGCCGTTCGGGCAGAGGTCAGTTCAGGTCACGGCCCGTCAGCGCCACACTGAGGTCCCAGAGGTGGGCTGCGTTGTCGCGGTCCACAGCGTAGAACTTCACCCCGGTGTCGTCCGCGCCGGCCGGGCCCGCGACGTCGCAATCCTCGAGGTACAGACCACCGCGGGTTGCCAGCTGCGGGCTGGTCGCCGCCCACAGACCTGTTGCGGCGCCCTGGGACACGGTCTTGAACGTCGCGTCTGCGGCTTTGCCCTGCTCGTCAATCCAGCCGCGATCGATCATTTCGGCTGACTCGAGGTGTCTTTGCAACGGAGTGAGGATGGAACCCGGATGCAGAGAAAATGCGCGCACGCCGGTGCCCGCCGCGAGCGAGTCCAGGTGCAAAGCGAACAAGATGTTGGCCGTTTTCGCCTGACCGTAGGCCTCCCACTTGTCGTATTCGGCGGTGAAATGCGGATCGTCCCACCGGATATCCGAAATATGGTGGCCGGCAGAAGAATACGCAATCACCCGCGCGTTACCCCGCACCAGCGCGGGCCACAATTCCGCAACGAACGAGAAGTGGCCGAGATGATTGACTGCGAACTGACTCTCCCAACCCGGACCCACTCGCTGCAGGGGAGTGGCCATGATGCCGGCAGCACCGATGAACAGGTCGATCTCGGGCCACGCGTCGCGGATGCGCTGCGCGCACGCGGACACCGAATCGAGGTCGGCAAGGTTGGCGTGGAGCACCGTGACGGAGTCGCCGAGATGGTCGAGAGCGCGGCCGGCGACATCGACACGGCGGGCGGGGACAATGACGTGCGCACCTGCGTGTGCCAGATGGTTGGTGGTCTCCAGGCCCAAGCCTGAATAGCCGCCCGTGACGACGGCCACAGTGTTGGCGAGGTCCACGCCGCCCATGACGTCCTGACTGCTCGAGTGAGGCCCGAACCCCGAGGCGATGGGGTGCTGTGTGGTGGTTTCGGTCATGCCGCCACGCTAGGATCTAGAGTGTCCTCTAGGTCAACCCGCGGGGATGAATGCTCTTATGACACAAACTTTTACGATCGGGCACGTAGCAAAATGCACGGGCCTGAGCGTCCACACCCTCAGGTTCTACGAACGCGAGAACCTACTGGTCAGTGAAGTCACAAGGAACAGCTCCGGCCGCCGCCGCTACACCCAGACCGACATCGAATGGCTGGCGATCTGCGTCCGACTGCGCGAGTCGGGAATGCCGTTGGCCCAACTTGCCGAATTCGCCGCCCTGGTACGGCAGGGGCCAGGTAACGAAGCCCAACGCCTGGAGCTCCTCCGTAAACACGAAGCGCATGTCCGAGCGCAACAGGCCGGCCTCCAGCACTGCCTTGACGTCATCGAAACGAAAGTGGCGATCTACCAGACGCAAGTCGAAGATTCCTCGGCACACGGGCTCTGGGACCCCACCGCTGCCCAGCGCTGACCCACCCCAGCGAATGGCCCGTCCTGTGGATGAATCGCGCACTGTGCATAACTGACTCCCTGGCGCCGGATCCGGTGGACTTCGCCGCCTGATCTGTCGGTGGCACCGGCCACGGTGGCGGCATGAACACACCACCACGCATGACCCGGGCCGAGATCGGAGCGCTCGGCGAACAACTTGCGGTCGACCACCTGATCTCGCTGGGGATGACGGTCCTGGCCCGTAACTGGCGCTGCCGGTGGGGTGAACTCGACGTCATCGCCACCGAAAGGGACCACTGTGCCGTGGTTTTCGTCGAGGTGAAGACCCGCACCACCAACGAGTTCGGCGGTATCGAGGAAGCGGTGACGCCCGAGAAGGCCCGTCGGTTGCGGCGGCTGGCGAGTGTCTGGCTCGCCGAGCAGGACTCCCGCTGGTCCGCCGTTCGGATCGATGTGGTCGGCGTGCGCCTCGGTGGCCGACAGCCCGAACTGGTGCACCTCAAAGGTATCGGCTGATGGCGTTGGGACGGGCCTACTCGGTGGCCATCCGCGGCCTGGATGGGGTCATGGTCGAGATCGAGGCGGACATCACCTCGGGGCTGCCGGGAGTGCATCTGGTCGGCCTGCCCGACGCGGCACTGCAGGAATCGCGAGATCGGGTCCGGGCCGCGATCACCAACTGTGGCAACAGCTGGCCGATGTCACGGCTCACTCTCGGGCTGTCGCCGGCCACCCTGCCGAAAGGTGGATCGATGTACGACCTGGCCATCGCTTGTTCGGTTCTGTCGGCGCATCTGAAGACGCACTGGGGACGGCTGGAAAAGACGGTCCTGCTGGGCGAGCTGGCGCTCGACGGCCGGGTGCGCCCGGTCAAGGGCGTGCTGCCTGCCGTCATGGCCGCCAAGCGCGAGGGCTGGCCGTCGGTGGTGGTGCCTGCGGAGAATCTGGCCGAGGCCAGTCTGGTCGACGGCATCGAGGTGTGGGGCGTCCGCACGCTCGGTCAGCTGCAGGCCTGGCTCAATGGGAAGGCGGCTCTGGACGAGAGAGTCGACGCGACGGCGCCGGCAGCCGACGACAGCGTCGACCTCGCCGACGTGGTGGGGCAGACCCAAGCGCGGTGGGCAGTGGAGATCGCCGCGGCGGGCGCCCACCACCTGATGCTCACCGGACCGCCGGGCATCGGGAAGACGATGCTGGCCCAACGGCTGCCGGGGTTGCTGCCCGACCTGACCGACGACGAGGCGCTGGAGGTCACCGCCATCCATTCAGTGGTCGGGCTGCTCACCGGCGATACGCCCCTGATCACCCGTCCGCCGTTCGTCGCGCCGCACCACACGTCCAGTGTCTCGGCGTTGGTCGGCGGTGGCTCGGGGATGGCGCGCCCCGGCGCGATCAGCCGGTCGCACCGTGGCGTCTTGTTCCTCGATTTAACCGACCTACCTTATTGCCGTTCGTGTCGTTCGTCGAAATGTGTGGTCGGGAAGGTACCGTCTGCTTAACCAAATTCGCATTCAATGTTCGTAACGTCTGCGGTAGGTGGTGGATTGTGGCGGGTCGTCTGGTGGTTGGGCTCCGTGTGCAGGAGATTACGCGAGGTGATGGACGCCGCGCCTATACGATTCTCGATGGCGTCGGCGCGGTTTATGGTGTCGCGGATGGCTACCTGCGCAGGTGCGCCGGTGGCACGGACCGCACATACGCGTATCTGTTGGTTGATCATCTGCGGTGGCTGGAATTCGAGTCTCTGACAACGGAAACGGTGCAGCTGCGGGATTTGCAGCGTTACATGGGTGCCGTCGGCGCGGAGTACCACGGCCCGTTCGGCTGTCCGTGGCGCACCGACAAACGTCCCTATAGCCAGGGCACATTGGAGACGGCCGCGGCCTGCCTAAAAGGTATGTATCTGTACCAGGGCTCGCGAGGCGTACGTTCCGACCTTGCCAAGGAGCTCGAACACACACGACTGCCGACGACAGCAGACCGGCGGCGAATCTTCCTAGGCCACACGGTCAATGAGATGTCATCTAACCCATTGACACCGGCGAAGACGGTGCGACGGCGTCATCCGAAGCTGCCACCGGAGGATGCACGTGGTCATCTTGTAGATGCTGTGTCGAGCGCGCGCGATCGGATGGTGGTGACCTGGTTGGCCGACGGCGGTTTCCGCATCGGCGAATTGTGCGGTCTGCACTTGATAGATCTCCATCTGCGTGAAGGTGCTGGCTGCGGGCAATGCCGGTCGCGGCATGTCCATATCTGTCACCGGGAGACCAACCCGAACGGGGCGCGAGCGAAAACCAAGCACCCGTGGCGAATTGACGGAGGCACCGTGCACGGTGGATTGATCCGGCGTGCCAGTCCGGCCATGGTGCACGCCTATTTCGAGTACCTGACGACCGAATACCCCTCGGATGTGGAGCACGGAATGTTGTTGGTGCAGTTGCACGGAGCCAATCGGGGCGAGCCATTAGCGGCGGCTGCGGTGCGGGGGATGCTGGCACGTGCCAGCAAGCGGGCTGATGTGGGAAAGGTTCGGCCGCATGCGTTTCGGCACCAGTTCGCCACCGATGTGCTCGAGGCGTCGGGCGGCAACAGCATTATTGCGCGTGATGCCGGCGGTTGGGCATCGGCGACGACGGTCGAGCAGGTGTACGGCCACGCCGACATCGACGACCCGACCTTTTCGGCGGCTCTGGACCATGTGTGGGGCCGGACAAAATGATCCCGTTGACCCTGGTACCCGACGAGAGCGAAAGCCGGGCCGCGCGTGACCGTTTGGAGCTACTGACTGCCCTGATCTCGGCGCCGGGGTTCGATCCGCTCTATCGGGACGACGTGATTGTCATCCCGCGCGATCATCTGGTCTATGGGTGGGGGTGTGCGGTCGCCAATTGTGAGCGGCCCCGCCGCAGCCACAGTGCGCGGGTATGTGAACGCCACCATCAGGAGTGGCTGCAGGCTCAGGCTTCGGGTGTCACGTTGGGTGTGTTCGTTGCCGCCGCGCAGCCGTTGACGGCGCGCTTGGGTGCCGGCCTGGAGATGTGTCGAATCTGCAATGATCGGGCTGTTTTTCACCGCGACACGCGGTTGTGCAAGCGCCACTATCAGTCCTGGTGGCGCCGCTTCACCGCGGACGGGGACGCGGATTTCGATCACTGGCTGCAGGCCCAACATTCCTACCCGAGCTACGGGGTTTGTCGGTGCATGGTGTGCTCGGACCCGGCAGCCAGTCCGTTGGGGTTGTGCCAGCAACACGGCGACCGCTACAAACAGGCCGGTAAACCCGGCGGTGCGCGGTTGCCCGACAGTTGGGCGTTGAGTCTGGAGCCCAAAGGTTTGCCGGTACCGGTGTCCTACGACGACCCCATCCTCTTTGGCCAATGGTGTGCGCAGGCTAACCCGGTCTACCGGTCCGGGGTGATCAACCTGATCGGGTTGGCTCCGATGCTCAAGGCCGAATTCCAATGGGGCTTGCACGCGCACTGCCAGGACCGCGATCCCACGGCGTGGGAGGTCTTCGAAATTCAGCGGCTGGTGAACGTCTGCCGGCGGCTAGGTTGTGTGTCGTTGGCCGATCACGACGGGCAGCGATGGACCGACGTCGATGGGAAATCGGTTCTGGACGCCCGTATTTCGCAGATCGGCCGCGAAATCATCGACTCGTTGCGGATGGTGTATTACAGTCCGGCCGATACCCGGGAGGCCGGATTCATCGAGACCCATCATTTCGGCCGACGCTTCCCGGTGTTGCGCAGCAAGTTCGATTTGACCACTGTTCCGCAACGCTGGCTGCGCGATCTGCTGTGGGACCATTTGGCCGAACTGCTGCGATCGGAACGGCCGCCCCGCAGCCGCGGCCCGCTCGACGCGTTGCGCCGCGGGGCCGTGGAACTCGGCGCCTACCTGGAACTCAACGCTGCACAGGGAGGTCACGTCCCGGCGCTGCTGACAGCGCAGGATGCGCAGGGCTTCGTCGCCGATCAGCGTCATCGCGAGCAGCATGGCCTGGTATCGCTGGGCATGGTGCGCCAAGACGGCAAACCCTCGATCGTCACCAACGTGACCCGCCGGCTGGTCTTCAACGCCATCCGCAAATTGCTGTACCGCGCACTGGAATCCGGCCGCGCCGCCGAGATTGAACTCAAGCGCGATTTTATCGTCGAATTCCCGGCCGGTGGCCCTGACCCGAAGACATCCCGCAGTCCGTTCAGCGACGACGTCGCGCAGGCCCTCGCCGATGACACGAATCTCGCGGCGTTCGCGGCTACCTACGATCCTCACGATCGGGGTCTGCGCGATGTGTGGGAAGCCATTGTGGTCACGGGCCGGCGCTGCGGGGAGGTTCTCACGCTGCGGTTGGACTGCATCGGGCGGTATGGGCAGCTGCCGATGCTCTGGCACGACCAGACCAAGGTCGGCAACTACAACGAAGGGATCCGCATCCCCGAACCACTCTTCGTGCGAATCGAAGAACGCCGCACCAAAACGATTGCCAGGTTCGAACGCCGCCACGGCCGCCTGCCCACCCCGGCGGAGCGATCGGTGATGGCGCTGTTTCCCTCCAACGTGCGCAATCGCGCCGAAACCCGTTCGATCTCCTACGGATTCTTCAGCCGTAGCTTCAAGGAATGGGTGGCTGAGTTGGCCCTGCCTCGGACCGTTGCGCACCAGGCTCGCCATACGCTGGCCACCAACCTGCTGCGGGCCGGGGCGAGCCTGGCGCACATCCGCCGGTATCTGGGCCAGGTCAGTGACCGCATGGCTGAGCATTACGTCACTGTGGCCCACTCCGATTTGGAGGACATCCTGGCGTGCGTGTGGGTCACCGGACCGGCCACTGCCAACCCCGGTGAAATGCTGTCCGACGAGCGACCGTTGACCCGCGAGCACGCGATGGCGATTGCCGTCGACCTGTCCCGACGCAGCACACCGGCCGAAGGTGGGTTCTGCACCTTCCAGCCGGTGGTCAATGGTGCGGCCTGCCCCTGGAACCTGGACTGCCACAATTGCGACAAATTTGTTCTGTCGGGCGCGGATCTGCTGTATTGGCGTAGAAAGCAACAGCAATGGCGCTCGATCGCTGAGCGTGCACCCGACGAAGCGACCGCCAACTATCTGCACGACGTCTTCGAACCGACCGCCCGGGCCATCGCCGGACTGGAACGCGCACTAGCTGGCCTTGGCCTGCTTGACGAGGCCCTCAGCCTCGATCTGCGCCGCCCGCAGGACTACTTCCACCGGGTGTGGAGTACGAACTTTCCGGTCGCTGACCTCACCACCCTTGATGGCGCTGACGATCCTGACGGGCAGGAGATCGCCTAACTATGGCAGGCCCCACATCGAGTCGCACCGCGGCCGCGCTACAGTCCCGCCGCACCGCGGCCGCCGCCATGGTCGAGCGTGTGCACGATGCGCTGCGACACATGAAACGCGAACAAATGGACATCACCGCCGCGGCCGTGGCGCGACGCGCAAACGTATCGCGCACATTCCTCTACCAAAATGCGGCAGCACGCCAAGCCGTCGCTGAGGCCATCGCCGAGACGACCGATCGCCATGCACGAGCACAATCCGAGAGAGACAAGCAAACGGCGGCGACATGGCGTGAACGCGCACTCAACGCCGAAGAACAACTCACGTGTCTGAACCGTGAAATCATTAAACAGCGCAACACCATTGGTGACCTCCTCGGCAAAATCCGTGACCTCGAAGCTGACCTACCCGAAGACGGCGTGCAACGGCTGATCACCGAGCGCACCACCCTCAAGCGCCAAATCCAAGACCTCACCCACGAAAAGAACCGACTCAACGAGCGACTCCACGCAGCGCGCGACAACAATCGATTCCTGGATAACCGAATCGCTGACCTCGAGGCTCAACTCATCGACCGATCCGTTGTGCGGGACAACGCTTGACCACCCGTCGATGCGACCAACTCCGGAAATTGGTCTATCGAGGAAGTCGCTGTTCTAATTGGGCCCTAGCCGTGGTCCTCAATGATCAGGGCGACCACTTCGCTGAGATGGGATGAATCGGAGTTCCGTTCTGGCTACGTTGCCAAACGCGTTGTGCTCGATGGAAAGCCCCCCACCGGCCCGGTTCAACGCAAATCGCCGCTACAGCGATGGCTGCATCGCAGGCTCTCGACGTCAGGCATGCATTGCCCGAGGGCATCGTTAATTGATTGAGACAGTCTGTGAGCTTCGCAGCCATATCTGGGTGCGTGCCGGTTTCATCGGTAATTTGGTTCGGTGGTGCTCACGCGAGGAATTGTTCAACTGCCTGTAGTGCGTGATCCTGGTAGCCCAGATTGCCCAATGCGGGATAGATGTACTCCTGGTTGGTGACCGGACCGGTCAGCGTCTTGGCGTGGCTCGCGTAGAACAGCCCAGTTTTGAGTTCGGGATTGGTCAGGGCTTTGACCATCCGTTCGCCGCCCGCAGGCAAAGGATGTGCGAGACCGAATAACGGTGCGACGTACGGAAACACGAACCGCGCGCCGAGCGTGCGTGCGAGCAATCCGCTGTGGTCGAGTGCGCCGGTACCGCTGGTATTGCCGGGGCTCATCGTTAGGAGGCGCAGATTCGGATGGCGGCGTGCTGATGCGGCCATCCAGGCGGCTCCGAGGAACTTTACGTATGCATAGGCGTGCAATGGGTTTCGCGTGCGCCCTTCGAAGAAGGACCCGTCGATTACGGCCGCGTATTCATCAACGGAGTGCTGCTGGAATGCAGGCCGCGGGATTCGTAGCGCGGGTACGCCGCGGGCGGCTTCGCTGCCGGCCAGCACCCCGGTATTGAGGAGTGCTCCCGAGTCAATCAGCGCTGCCAAGAGCGCGGCGTGGCCGCCGATATTATCGGCGAAGATTCTGGTCATGCCTGTATCGGTCCGTTGAAACGGCATGTTGCCTCCGGTGCCTCCGGCGTTGAGCAGGACACCATGGAGAGGATTATCGAGGGCCTGGACCAGGCGCTGTGCAGATTCCGGGTTCGCAGCGTCGAAATCGACGGTGATGAATCGTGTGTAGCCGGTCAGAGCTTGCAGCTCCGATCGTGCTCGCTGCGCCTTGACGCGGTTGCGGCAGGCCAGGTAAATCGCCGAATAGTTGCCGTGCACCGCCAGTTGGCGGGCTGATTCACGGCCGATTCCAGAGTTGGCGCCTGTGATAAGTACTGCGTTTTGCATACTGGTTCCTTAACGGCTGATGGATGGCGAGACCAGACTACGCACCAACTGTACTCATTAGTACATAGTCCTGCGATGGTCCGCGCACCGAATCGAGACTGCTCCAAAGGCAAGCTCCCATCAGGCGCTCGCGGGGCAGCCGGAGCGTGACAGTCGCCGATGGAAGGTGCGGCTTGCTGTTTGCGATGCTGCCGCGTCGACGAATGCCCACGATGCCATCGAGCTGGACTCTCAATCGAAACGTCCTATCGGACGGGATTTTCCCGGCACTACGTCCACGGACGGGATCGGCATCGCGAGCACTGACTTCTGAATCTGTGACGTCGAGGTCACCGAAATCAACTGCACCGCTTTAACTTCCACAAAAACTCGGTTACCGCATCACTGATCGTTATATACCGAAGTCAAGCTGTGTCATAGTTGAGCTAGTTGTACTGCCCTGAGAGGTTAGGTACGCGGCTGGCGGGTGGTTGACCTCCGAGTGCGGTGTGGCCGCGGTGGTGATTGTAGGTGTGTAACCAACGGGGGTATTCGGCGCAGCGTTCGGCATCGCTGGTGTAGAGCCGGGCGTAGGCCCATTCGTCGGCCAGGGTGCGGTGGAAGCGTTCGACCTTGCCGTTGGTCTGGGGCCGATATGGGCGGGTGCGGCGGTGCTCGACGTCGCCGAGAGCATCACGAAAAGTGTGAGATCGGTAGCAAGAACCGTTGTCGGTCAATACTTTCCGGATTGTGATTCCACACTGGTTGAACCAGGCGTTGGCGCGGATCCAGAACGCCGCTGCGGTCTCTTTGCGTTCATTGGTGAGCAGTTCGCTGTAGACCAGGCGCGAGTGCGCGTCGATGGCGGTGTGTAGAAAGTGGTAGCCGCGCAAAGGGTTGTGGTGCCTGCTCAGCACTCCACTGCTTTTGTCGGCCTGCCGATTGATCCTGCCCGCCGCGCGGCCCACCATCCGCCATCCGCCGCCCGCGGGGATCTTGCCAACCTTCTTGACATCCATGTGGACCAGTTCGCCGACGGCGGTCGTTTCGATGCGGCGCACGGTCCGGCCAGTCGGGCGGTCCAACCAGTTCAGCCTTGCCACCCCGTAACGGCTCAACACGCGGTGCACAGTCGAGGGCTGAATGCCCAGCAGGTAACCGATCTGGGCCGGGCCCCAGCGGCGGGTAACGCGGACTTTGATAATCCGGCGTTCGGTACGGGTGGGTGTCTGGTTGGGGCTGCGGTGTGGTCGTGAGCTGCGGTCGGCCATGCCTGCCGGTCCCAGTTCGCGATACCGGGACGCCCACCGCTGGGCTGTGGTGACCGCCACCTGAAACCGCTCGGCAGCCCGCCGTAGTGACCAGCCTTCCTCGACAACGCAACGAGCCAGCCGCAGACGGCCGGTTTCTGACAATGGGGCATTACGGTGGGACACGAAGACCTCCGAGGGTGGGGAGCGTTCCTAGACAGCTCGCACTCCACTCGGAGGTCTTCTTCATGTCACCACGCCACGCCGTACCTAACGTCCGTGGTCAGTACAGCTAGTTCAGCTGGATTCCAACCCACGCATCGACGATGCCGGGGTGTATGGCTTACTGCTGTGCGTCTATGAACGCGGCTAGTTGGGTGAGGTTGGGGCCGGTGGCTTCGGGGGTTGTGGGTAGGCGTTCGGTTGGGGCGTTGGTTCGATTTACCCAGAATGTGCGGTAGCCGAATGTGCTGGCGCCGGCTGAGTCCCAGCCGCCGTGTGCGCTGAAGGCGATTTGTGTGCGCGGAAGCCCGAATGCATCAACTCCCATCTGGTATGCGCGGGGGTCGGGTTTGAATGCTTGGACGCGGTCGGTGCTTAGGTGTGGGTCGAACACCCCTTCGAGTTCGGCGTTCGTGACCCAGGAGTCGAGCATGGTGGTGGTGGCGTCGGACAGGAACGCGAGGTGTAGTCCGCTCTCTTTGAGCGCGTGCAGCGCGGCCGGGGCTTCTGGCCAGGGTGTCAGTTGGAGCCATGAGTTCATCAGCTGTTCGCGACCGGCGGGGCTGAGTTGCAGACCGGACTGCTGTACGGCGAATTCGAGTGCGTCTTGGGTGATCGTCCAGAAGTTGGTGTACGTGCCTGTCAAGGTGCGTAGCCAGGTGTATTCGAATTGCCGGGTACGCCAGGTGTCGATCAATGTGGTTCCCGTGCCGGGAAATACGTCCTCGGCGGCGGCATCGACCGCGCGGCGGTCGAACACGGTGAAAGCGTCGAATGCAACAGCCCGAATGGGACCGGGTGGGCTGGGAGCAGCCGTGGCGAACGACGCTTGGCTTACGCCCAGGCCTGCTGCGGCCGCGAGCCCGAGGAGGCCCCGGCGTGATACGGGGGCCTTCATGCGCCGTCGGCAAGTGGTAGCCGCACCTCGAAGCGCGCTCCGTTGTCGAGGTTGTGCGCCGAGAGGGTGCCGCGGTGGGCCTGTACAAGGCCCGCGGCGATGGCCAGTCCCAGACCTGAGCCGCTTGGCAGCGATGAATCTGCCCGCGGCACACGGCCGTTCGAGCCGCGGTAGGCGACGTCGAACACTCTGGCTAGATCCGCCTCATCAATGCCGACACCGGTGTCGTCGACGCGGGCCCAGGCGCCGTCGGCGTCGCGGCCCAGCGTCAGTTCGACGCGTCCGCCTTCGGGGGTGTGGGCGATGGCGTTGGCCACCAGGTTGGAAAGCACCCGCACCAGCGCCCGGTCGCTGCCGATCACCCGGACAGGTTCAGCCGGCAGCTGGGCCGCCAACTGCACCCCGGCGCGCTCTGCGGCGATCCGGTGCGCAGCCAATACATCATCGACGACTTCGTCGAGTGCGACGGTGTCGTGCGCCGGTTGCACTGCGCCGGCATTGATCTTCGACATCTCGAAAAGGTCATCGACCATCTCGGACAACCGAATCGATTCCTGTTCAATGTGTTTGGCGTGGGCACGCACCTCTGCGGTATCCACAACACCGTCGGAGATCGCTTCGGATACCGCGCGGATGCCCGCCAGCGGGGTGCGCAGGTCGTGGCTGACGAACGCCACCAGCCGGCGCCGGGACTGTTCAGCGGCGCGTTCGGATGCGCGAATCTCCTGCTCCCACACGGTGCGGCGGGCTTGGTAGCGGGCCAACATGACCGCAGCTGGAATGGTCACCACCGCGACGATCACCAATACCACCGCAATCCGTTCGAAGGTCTCGGTGATCATGAAACCGCTGGCTCCCAAGACCCCGGTGAAGGTGGCCAGGGTGGGAATCAGCACGAGCGCCACCATGCTGACCGCCAGTGACCAGGATCGGGCGAGCCGGATGAGCACGGCGCCGGTGATCACCACCGGCACCGAGCAGGCCAATGCCCAGCCGATGATTTCCCACAGATCAGTCGCCTGCATGATCTCCTCCCCACATGTAGCCGCGACCCCACACCGTCTGAATCCGGTGTGCGTCACCGAGTTTGGCGCGCAGGCGTTTGATGTGCACCGTCACTGTCGACAGATCGCCGAAGTCCCACTGCCACACCAGTTTCAGCAGCTGCTCACGCGAGTAGACGGTGTCTGGATGGGTGAGCAGGAAGACAATCAGATCGAATTCGCGGTTGGTCAGGCTCACCGCGGCACCGTTGACGGTCACCGCGTGCGCGGCGGTCGATATCTGCAGCGCGCCGGTGGTGATCTCCAGCGGTTCAACGACCGCGCGCGCCGGCGTGCGGCGCAGCACGGAACGAACACGGAGCGCGAGTTCACGCGGACTGAACGGTTTGGTGAGATAGTCATCGGCACCGGCCTCCAGACCGGCGATCCGGTCGTCCTCCTCGCCGAGCGCGGTCAACAGGATCACCGGCAGTCCGTACCCGTCGCCGCGGCGCATGCTGCGGCACAGCGTCAGCCCGTCCGGTCCGGGCATCATCACGTCCAGCACCGCCATGTCGATGTGCTGCGAATCCAGCAGCGTCAATGCCTCGTGGCCGTCGCGTGCAGTACTGACGTCGTGGCCGTCGCGCTCCAGATACCGGCGCACGACATCCCGCACGATCGGATCGTCGTCGGCGATCAAAACCCTCGTCACACCAGACAGCGTAGTCGGCCGATAGCCCGTTACCTGGCCCCTACCAGCACCTATGTCACGAATTCGTCATCATTGCACCCTGGCGAGGGCGCCCGCTGCGCCTTACGGTCGGGTTATGTCCAGCACTGCGATCACAGTGATCCTGCCCTGTTTAAACGAGGCGGAGTCACTGCCCGCGATCCTGGCCGCCCTACCCGACGGGTACCGCGCGCTGGTGGTCGACAACAACAGCACCGACGGCACCGCAGCGGTGGCGCGGGCGCACGGCGCCGAGGTAGTCACCGAATGTCAACCCGGCTACGGCGCCGCGGTCCACGCCGGGGTGCTGGCGGCGCGGACACCCACCATCGCGGTGCTCGACGCCGACGGGTCCTTGGACCCGCGGTCGTTGCCATACCTGGTTGAGGCTGTGGATCGCGGTGCCGATCTGGCCGTCGGGCGGCGCCGCGCGGTGCCCGGACTGCGGTGGCCGTGGCACGCCCGGCTGGGCACCGCAGTGATCTGCTGGCGGCTACGGAGGAAGTATCGCCTTGCGGTGCACGATATCGCGCCGATGCGGGTGGCGCGCCGCGACGCGCTTGTGGAACTTGACGTGCGCGACCGGCGGTGCGGGTATCCGCTGGAACTGTTGGTGCGCGCCGCGCAGGTCGGTTGGCAGGTGGCCGAAAGCGATGTTAGCTACGGCCCGCGCACCGGCGGCCGATCGAAGGTGAGCGGCTCATTGCGCGGCAGTTTCCATGCTGCACTGGATTTTTGGCGAGTCCTCTCATGACGATTCCGGTGACCGTCCTGGTAATGGCCAAGGCGCCGGTACCCGGGCTGGCCAAGACGAGATTGGCGCCCGATCTGGGGGTTGGCGGTGCAGCCGACGTCGCGGCCGCGGCACTGCTGGACACGCTGGATGCGGTCGCGGCCGCACCCGTGGCCTCGCGCGTGGTGGCCATGACGGGAGACGTGGGCGCGGCGCGGGCGGCCGCAGAAATTCGGGAACGGCTCGCCACGTTCACCGTGATACCGCAGCGCGGACAAGATTTCGGTGACCGGTTGGCCAACGCCCACCACGACGCAGCCGCCGCCGGCTACCCCGTGGTGCAGATCGGCATGGACACCCCGCAGATCAGCGCGACACTGCTCGCCGACTGCGCCCGCCGTCTGCTGCGCACGGACGCGGTGCTAGGGCCGGCCAGCGATGGTGGTTGGTGGTTGCTCGGGCTGCGCAACATACTTGGCGCCGATTGCTTGCGCACCGTACCGATGTCGCAACCTGATACGGGTGCGCTGACGTTGCACGCGCTGGCGTCAGCCGGACTGTCCGTGGGCCTGGTGACCAAGCTGACTGACGTGGACGTCGTCGATGACATCGCCGCCGTGCAGCGTGTGTGCTCGGCCGATAGCCGATTCCGGCGGCTGACCGCCGCGATCGAGGCGTGACATGTTCGGGAACCTCTATGAGCGTGCCCTGGTAGGTGAGCGGTGCTGGATCCGGCATGACGACGGCACCCGCCAGCGGTTGCCGGTACACAACTGGCTGGGCGGTCGCCGTGCGGACCGGCAGTTCGACCGGGCGGTGCTGGCCCTGTGCCACGGGCCGACCATCGACTTGGGCTGCGGCCCGGGCCGATTGGTAGCCGATCTCATCCGGCGCGGTGTGCCAGCCCTGGGCGTGGACCAGTCCGCCACCGCCGTGGAACTCGCGCGGCGCAGCGGCGCCCCGGCATTGCGCCGCGATGTGTTCGACCCGCTCCCCGGCACCGGCCGGTGGCAGACGGTACTGCTGGCCGACGGCAACGTCGGGCTCGGTGGTGACCCGATCCGGGTGCTGCGCCGCGCCGCCGACCTGCTCCGGCGCGGCGGATCGTGCATCGCCGAATTCGACTCGGCCCCATGCGGAGTCAAGACGCAGTGGGTGCGGCTGGAATCGTCGCGGACGGTCGGACCGTGGTTCCGGTGGGCCACGGTGGGGGTGGACAGCGCGGAACGCGTCGCCGGTGACGCCGGCCTGACGGTACTGGACATGCATCCGGTCGGCGACCGGATGCTCGCCAGTCTGGCCCAGCGATGAATGCGTCGGGACTGCGTAGCACCGCGGTGACCGCGCGGGTCGGCATGATGCTCGGCATCGCCGTCGGCGTGTGCTTCCTGACCGGTCTGGTCAGTCACCTCATCCAGCATCCGCAACCCTGGTTCTACTGGCCCGCGCACCCGGCGTGGCTGTACCGGGTGACCCAGGGACTCCATGTCGCTTCGGGTATCGCCGCTATCCCGCTGACGGTCGTAAAGCTGTGGTCGGTGTGGCCCAAGCTGTTTGAACGCCCGATTATCGGTGGCCTCACGCGGCAGCTGGAGCGCCTGTCGATCCTGGTGCTCGTCGGGGCGATCTTGTTCGAGCTGTCCACCGGGTTGTTGAACATTGCGCAGTGGTACGTGTTCCGATTCTTCTTCACCACAACGCATTACGCAGTGGCCTACCTCGCGGCGGGCGCGGTACTAGTGCACCTCGCGGTCAAGCTGCCGGTGATCCGACGCGCTCTCGGCGAACCGCTCGACGAACTGTCCACCGCCGCGGTCGGCCCGACCCGGCGCACGGTACTGCGCGGCACCGGATTGGCGGTCGCGGCAGCGACCGTGGCCACGGCCGGCCAGACCGTACCGTGGCTGCGCCGGATGTCGGTTCTCGCGCCGCGCTCCGGCCAAGGGCCACAAGGTATTCCGGTGAACCGAACCGCGGTTGCAGCTGGCGTGCTGCAGACCGCGGCCTCACCGCAGTACCGCTTGACGGTGACCAACGGTGCGCTCAGCCGCGCCTTTTCGGTGTCCGAGCTGAACGCCCTGCCGCAGCAGACCTTCCATCTGCCGATCGCCTGCGTCGAGGGTTGGAGCGCCGACGCCGCATGGACCGGTGTGGTGCTGGCGGACCTGATCGCCATGGTCGGAGGGTCCCGCGACGCCGATGTGCGGATGGTGTCATTGGAGCCACCCGGGCCGTATTCGCGCACCGTGCTCCCGGCCGGGCATGCTCACGACGGCCAGACCCTGATCGCGCTGAAACTCAACGGCGACACGCTACATCCCGATCACGGCTATCCGTGCCGGCTCATTGCACCGTCGCGGCCCGGAGTGCTGCAGACCAAATGGCTGTCCCGGATCGAGGTGCTGCCATGAGGGTGCTGCTGTTCATGTCCGGTCTGGCCCTTGCCGGTTACGGCGCGGTCCTGGTGTCGGAGAACCCACCGGTGATCATCATGCGCATCGTGGTCTGGGCGTTGGTGGCGGTGGCGCTCCATGATGTGGTGTTCGCGCCACTGTGCGCGGCGATGGGTCTTTCGTCTCGCCGGGTGCTGCCGACGGTGTGGCAGGCACCCGGCGCGGTGGCCGCGTTGTGCACGGTGGTGCTGGTGCTGCTCGCCATCCCGGTGTTCGACAAACCCGGGGCGTCTCTGGACAACGCCACCGTTCTCGATCGGGATTACCATGCTGGACTGTGGATTTCGATCGCGGTGGTGTGGGCGTGTGTGCCCGGTTATCTGGTGGGTCGGCGGTTTCTACCAGTTCGTCATAATCAGGTGGTTGAGAGCAAGAGCGCCGACGACGTTGGCGACCAGCCACCAGCGTCGTGATCGCGCCGGCAGCAGGGCGCCCGCGGCGGTCAGCCAGACGGTGAACGGCAGCCAGATCCGTTCGGTCTCAGCCTTGCTCAGCATGCTCAGGTCCGCGCACATGATGGCTACCAACGAAGCCAGCACCAGCAGGTGCAGGCCGCTGCGCCGCCGCAGCGCGGCTCGGTTGAAGGCGAGGCTCAGCCCGGCGACGCTGCCGAGCCCGATGGCGCACACCACTGATGCCAGGTTGGCCCACGACCAGTACTGGAACGGCCGGTTCGTGGCGATACCCTGCCAATACCGTTGCTGCACCAAGATGTAACCGTCGATCCACCAGAATCCCGTGGCAGCGAACGCGCCGACCACCGCCAGCGTGGCGCCGACCGCGGGCAGCAGCACTCGGGTCACCACGCGCCGGCTAGGTGCGGTGCAGAGCACCGCGACCGCCGGTATCGCCATCAAGCCGAGGCCGTAGTTGAGGAAGATGCCCCAACCCAGCAGGAGCCCCGCGCCGGCGCCGGTGAGCGCGGGGCGCCGGTTGCGGGTGGCCAGTGCGAGCAGGGTGATACCCCACGCGGCGACGCCCGCGTAGTAGGCATCGGCTGAGACGGCGATCCAGATGGCGGTCGGTGCGACCGCGACGAACGGGGCGGCCGCACGGGCGGTGGTCTCATCGCACAGCGTGCGCAGCGTCACGACGATGGCCGCGGCGGCACTGGACCCGATCACCAGGCACCACAGCCCCGCCCACGCGCCCCCGCCCAGCCCCACACGATCCAGCCACACAAACGTCAACAGCGCTGCCGGTGGATGGCCGGAGACGTGGGTGATCCACGAGTGTGGCTGGAAGTCAAGGATTCTGGAGGAGAAGGTACGCAGCGCCTCGGGAATGTCGGTGACACTGGGAACCTGGCGCAGATATTCGTTAGGGGCGGTCAGGCGTCCGGCGAAACCGACCTGCCAGCCGTCGACCATCGACAGTGCGAACGCCCAGCCGCACGACACAGCCCACGCCGTCAGGGGCACCGCTCGCCACGGCAGCCGCGCGGCCACGGCCTGTCCCCACAGAACTGCCGCCAGCGCGATCAGCACCGCCGGCACTGTGCCCCAGCCGATGTGCGCGTTCCACCAACCGAAGATCGGAGCGGCCTGCGCGAAAGCGCGGATCTGCGCAGGTGTGCTGTTGATCAACGGGATAACACCGTCGAGGTGCATGCGCGGCACCATGAATGCCGCGACGACAAGCACCAGGCCGGCGATGGCTGCCGTCACTGTCCTACGACCGATATTCACGAGTCCCAGCCTAAAAGCACACGCAGAGATCAAGTGGTGACGATTTCATGAACCCGCGACCGCGGCGCCATCGCACACGCGTGATTCGAGGATCCAGCACACATCGACGTCGGTGTCGGGCGCATCGTTGCGAGCCCTCCCCAGCAGGGTTTGGAGAGTCAACTGCAACGTGATCAGTTCGCTGATCTGTTCCTGCACGGCGGCCAGTCGTTGCGCCAGGAGCTCGTTGACTCGAGCGCATGGTGCGAGACCTCGATCATGCAGGTCGAGGACGTCACGCACGTGGGTCAGCGTCAACCCTGCGCCCTGTGCCGACCGGATGAAACGCAACCTGCCGACGACGTCCGGCGTGTAGTCGCGATAGCCGTTGGCCAGGCGCTGAGGCGGCGCAAGCAGCCGCTGCGTTTCGTAGAACCGCAGCGTTCTTGCCGGGACCCCGCTGAGGTGGGCGACTTCACTGATGCGCATGGGTGTGCGTGTCCTCCTTGACCTTCCACCGCAGGAGAATGTTCATGATGGGTTGGGGGACCGGAGCACGTCCAGTCCCGGAACGTCGAAAGGGCTGATTCCTCAATGGATCCCATCGAGATGATGAAGTGTTGCGAGATGATTGTTGGCGCGATGATGGACGACCCATGCTACCCGCCGCCTCCTCCACCGCCGGGGATGTGAGCGCATTCATGCGTACCGCTGTCTGGAAGACGAATTCGAAAGGCAGGCAGTACGTTTCATGACATACACAGATGCCAGACCGGCGCCGCAGGTAGAACTGCTGGTCATTGCCGGTTGCCCGCATCGGACTCTCACGGAGGCCCTCGTGCGGGTAATGCTCGACCAGCTCGGCCTGGGCCACATTGCCGTGCGCACCTCGGTGATCGACACCCCCGCCGAAGCCCTCCGGCTGGGGTTCAGCGGATCGCCGACCATCCTGATCGACGGCATCGACCCGTGGCTCCCGAGGCGGCCACAACCTGCCATAGCGTGCCGGCTCTACCCGACAACCGACGGGCTGCCCGATCGCCAGGAATTGGCCGCTGCCCTGCACGCTGCCGCTGTGACAACACCGCGTCGTCAATCACCGCAGACCGCGTGAAGGCGGGGGCATATGTCCACGGGAGCGCCGTTAACCGTGGGACTGGATATAGGCCAAAAGTCCGAGCACGTCGTCGGGCATCAGCCGACCGATCGCGCCACTGGAGTAGACAGCGGTGAGCACTGTGCCATCAGGAGCGAGCACGAATCCGGTTGACTCGAGATAGACCGGGTCCGAGTTGGTGTAAGCCCCGACGGCGGCGGACACGGCTGCGGCGTCCGCGCTGTGCCCGATCGGGAAACCCAACCGCCGCTTCTCGATCAGCGCAGCGGTGGTGGCCTCATCATCGACCGATAGCGCGACTACCCGCGCATCGACTTCCTCGAGCGCGCCCTGCGCCCGACTGAACGCGGCGAGCTGGGCGTTGCAATACGGGCACCAGGACCCTCGATAGATCAAGACGATCCCGTAGGAACCAGCGAGATCGCCCGGCAGCGACAGCGTTCCGCCGCCGACGGCCGATAACTTCAGCTCCGGAAACAGCTGTCCATTTTGCAAAGTGGGCACGTTGGGCTCCGATCGTTATTTGTACTGACTAGTACACTATGGAGTATCCAAACTGTACCGTCAAGTACATTACGAATACAGTAATCCTCAACTCACCACGTACCCACATCTCCCTAGGCGACGCGTCGGCGATCCTGCCGACTGGGCGACCACCCCCTTCAAGCGCGTGTCGTCGAGTGCGCGTTGTCGCGCCGATGTCGATCGCCGGCTGTGTAATCGAGTGGCGGGTAATCGATCTCGATGTGGAGCGTCGGAATCGGATTAGCTTCCGATGCTGCGGGTCTCGGCGACCGGCAATTCCATCGGCAGCGCCGGAGTCTGGATGGGCCGCGTCGGCACGGGCACCGCGGTCCGGCGCGTAGGCGACTCACGCAGCCAGTAGGCTGACGAGATTAGTGCGTGGCGTCCGGTTGGGTGCGCGCAGTTGTCCTCGACGGTCTTTGTCGTGGCGCCGGCTGTAGGGTCGCTGCCAGTGCCGTGTCCAGCGCATGCCGCAGGGGTGCGACGTCATTGTGGACGTCTGCCAGGAGCATTCCGCCTTGATAGGCGGCGAGCAGGCCTGCGGCCGAACGGGTGGGGTCGGCCTCGGGACGCAGTCCACCACGGTCGGCAATGCGTCCCAGTGCGTTGGCGATGGCTTGCTCCCAGCGGGCAAACCCGGCCTTGAGCGCTGCGCGTGCCAGGCCGTGGTCAGTGCTATCGAGCTCGTAGATCAGGGAGCCGATCGGGCAGCGGATGGGGTCAATGGAGGACGCGTGCTCCCGGACGGCGTTCGCGCACCATGTGCGCAGATCGTCGGCCGTGCTGACGGTGTCGAACGAGGGCTCGACAGAAGCCAGGACACGTTCGACCTGAAAACCGACGACGTCTGCCACCAGGTCCGCCTTGTCGGCGAAGAAATGGTAGAGCTGGCTGCGGCCGGCGCCAGCGGCGCTGCCGATCTGATCAAGAGTCGTCGCGCGCACCCCTTGACGGGCGAACAGCACGCATGCCGCCTCGAGGATGCGGGTCACCGTCGCACGGCCACGGTCCGTCGACGGTGCGGTGATCATCGAGCAACCGTACCAAGCGATCCGATAAATGTACTGTACAGTACAGAGTGTTGCCGCTTTAGTGCGGTGTGGGCCGCGTCCGAAGGAGAACACCGTGGGTATTGATGTGGGGGACAGGTTCCCTGTCGACATCGCCATCGAAGGCCGCGAAGGGCCTATCTCGATCGCGCAACTGATCGGCACCGGTCCTGCTGTCCTGGCGTTTCACCGGCTGTGGTGTCCGTTCTGTCAGCAAGCCGCCCGCGACCTTGAAAGCGTGAAAGCCGAATTCGACGCCATCGGCGCGCGTGTTGCCATCGTTTACCGCGACGACGTCGAGACGGTATGTGATTCATGCGCACAGCGCGGCATCACCCTCGACTGTCTCAGCGATCCCGAGCGTGAACTCGAACGCGCCGCTGAAGTTGAGCGCTTCTCCGTCGGTCGATACGCAGCGTTCGCCCCGAAACGGCTTGTTCGGGTGTTGCGTTCCGGAAGTCGTATCAGTCGGCCCTCGTTGGAAATTCTGCAGGGGCGAGGCACTTTCGTCATCGACAGCGATGCGCGCATTGTGTACGTCCACCGCAGTACCACAGCGGCGGACATCGCTCCTGTCGACCAGATCCTGACCGCCGCGCGGCAGGCGGCACAACATGCGGGTCGCCGCGGGAAATCAGACTGAAGGCACGGTGCGAACCCCGTCCGCGAAGGTAGTCATAGTTCCGTCACAATTTGACGAATGATTGTGCACTACCGTGCTTTTGGAGGCATCAACGCGAAAATCGGCGACACGGTGCAGTGACCGGTTCGCGTGCCGTCGACGTCGACGTCGACGTCGACGCCGACGGCCGATGTTAGACGTTCATTGGTTCACAACGGACAAGGAGTTGCGATGAAGACGGTACTTGCTGGTTTGGGAATGGCGGCGTTCACGGTGCTCATGCTCGCACAGGCGCCTGCGGCTTCCGCGGCCGCCGCCGATGGCGTCATCAATGATCTGCGCGCCGAGGGATATCTCGTGCAACTCAACCAGACGCCGACGGCCTCGTTGACGGCATGTTCGGTTAACGGTGTGCGCAAACTCGACGGCGGCACGCCCACCGCGCTGGTCGACGTCGTCTGCCCGGACGGCTGCTGAACGGTCACCGTCAACCTGAAAATCGCTCGCTTGATCTCGGCGGCAGAAGCAGACGGAGGCATCCTATGAAGGCTATCGAATTGACCGCTTTGGACGGTTTCGACAGCCTGCGATTATCGGAGGTTGACAAGCCCAGCCCGGCACCCGGCGAAGTATTGATCAAGGTCCGCGCGGCGGGGATCAACTACGCCGAACTGGAACAGACCACCGGGCGCTACCCGTTGCAGCGACCGCTGCCGGCAGTGCTGGGGTTCGAGGCCGCCGGCGAAGTCGTGGAACTCGGCTCGGGCGTCGAGGATTTGACCATCGGTGACACGATCGCCGCCCCGGTGCTCAGCGGTGGATACGCTGAATTCGCCACAGCAAGAGCAGATTCGGCGCTTCGAATTCCCGAAGGAATCGACTTCGCCCAGGCCACCAGCATTGTTGTGCAAGGGCTGTCGGCGTGGGCACTGCTCAAACTTGCCGCCAAACCAACACCCTCTGACACTGTGCTGATCCAGGCCGCCGCGGGCGGTGTCGGGCTGTATCTGGTCCAGCTCGCCAAGGCTTTGGGGGTGGGACAAGTCATCGCGTTGGCCAGTACGGCAGAAAAACGTGACCTCGTCACCGAACTCGGTGCCGACGTGGCCATCGACTACACCCAGCAAGGCTGGGGCAAGAAGGTCCTGGAGCGCACCGACGGTCGGGGCGTTGACGTCGTAATGGAGATGGCTTCCGGCGAGACCGGCAAGGCGAGCTTTGCCCTGCTCGCCCCATTTGGTCGCGTCGTAATGTTCGGCGCCAAGAATGCGCACGACTCATTGCAGCCTGAACAGGTTCGCCAGCTCATTCACAACAATCAGACTGTGGTTGGTTTCAATTTCCCGTCGCTCAGGCCGGACGATCTGCGTCGTGCCCGAATTGCTCAACCTGATCAGCCAAGGACGGGTGAGGATCATCGCCGACACGTCGTACCCGCTGGCGGAGGCCAAGGAAGCGTTCCATGCCATCGCTTCGCGCCAGACCATCGGGAAAGTGGTCCTGGTGCCCTGACGGCTGCCGATCGCATGCGGGACACGACAGCCGGCAGGCTAGCTGTGGTGATGACGTCGATAATGGCGCGCCGCCCGCATGCGGTTGGCGCAGATGTTCTGGGTGCAAAACTTCCGTCGCGCGTCTGCAGCGACGAAAAGCATACTGCACGTGGGGTTTTGGCAACGCCGCAGGCGTGTCTGCGAGGGGCTGGAGAGTAGGTCGATCAGGCTGTCCGCAGCGGCGGCGAGCGCCAGTTGGTGCCGCTGGTCGCCGATCGGGTGATACGTCGTTGTCGTTGCCCATCCGGTCTCCGTGTGCACGAGTTGGCGGGTGCACGTCACGCTGGCGGCAATCCCGTTCACCAGGTCCAGGGCCGCGATGTCCGGTGATGTGCCGGCCAGGTGTCCATCGAGGATCGTGCGGACGGCGTGGCGTAGTTCGACAGTGGGCGCGAGTGGGGGCGCTGGTGCGCCGTCCGGCACGCGATCGTGCTGCAGGTCCCACCAGAGTCGGCATCTGGTTTCGTCGGAAAGCAGGTCCGTCGCAGGGCTCGTGGAGGTGATGATCGTGTCGGCCAAGTCGACCGCGAGCGGCTCGTCTGCCAGCGGAAAACCGAGAGTTTGAGCGCTGTCGAGTCTTGACCAGCCGCCCATCGCTATAACGGTAGCACGGTATTGACACCGTTACGTCCGATGGGGTAGAAACTAACGGCAACTGATTTTAGTAACCGTTAGTAACTGAGAGGAAGTGCGATGGAATCGTTAGAACTGTTGCGACGGGCCGACGGCCGTTTGGCGGGGTTGGTAGCGACGCTGGCAGTGTCGGATCTGGACCGTCCCAGCCCGTGCAGCGGATGGTCGGTGCGGTCGATGCTGAGCCACACGATCGCCTCGATTGATGCATTCGCCGCGGCCGTTGACGGTTTGGGCGGCCCGACCGAGGCGGAGCTCTTCAGCGGATCGGACATTCTCGGTTCGGACTGGGTCGCCGTTGTCGAGCGGTCGATCAAACGTTCTCAGCAGGCGTGGGCGACGGTGACCGATTGGGACATGCCCGTCGCCACCGTGCTCGGGTCGATGCCGGCCGCTCAAGCCATCGGCATCATCACGTATTCGACACTAATTCATAGCTGGGATCTCGCGGTGGCCATCGACCAACCGGTCGAATTCGACGTCTCCGAGGCGGCTCTGGCCGAGGCCGTCGGATCTCAGCTGGTTCCGGCGCTACAACCTCAAGGCATGTTCGGCCCGGAGGTTGAAGTGGGGACCGATGCCAGCCCCACTGAGCGCGTGGTGGCCTTTTCGGGTCGTAACCCGCTCTGAGGTGCCGGCATGATTACGTGTCAGCACTTCGTAAGATCTGACGCGGGATTTCGGCGGTAGTGTGACATCGTGTCACTGAACAACGGTTTGCTGCGGCCGCTGACCGGGATAGCCTGTGCCGCAACAGGACTCGGTATCAGTGAAATCCTGGCCGTACTATTCGGGCCGGCGGCTGACCCTGTGACTGCGGTGGGTGCCGAAATTATCGAATTGACACCCGGGTCGGTCAAAGAATGGGCGATCCAGACATTCGGTACGGCGGACAAACTGTTTCTAGTGGTGGCGGTCATTCTGACTGTCGCTGCTATCGCGGCGTTCGCGGGAATATCTGAAGCTCGACGCCGACCGGTCGGAAGCGCCGTGATCACGGCCGGTGGTGTACTCGGGTGCGCAGCGATATTACTGCGCCCCGAGGCCACACCGGTCGACTTCATTCCCACCGCGATCGGGGTCGCCGTCGCGGTCATCGCGCTACGGATGTTGACCACCCGGCAGACGACCCGGGGCTCCACGTCAACAGTCGACAACACCGACACGAGTCGCCGGATGTGGCTGACCGCGCTCGGGCTTCTGGGGCTCGGCGCCGCCGGCGCGAGTTCGGGAATCCTGCTATCGCGGCGGGCACACTCGGTGGCCGGCGAAAGAGCCGTCACCGCCACGCCGAGCGCCGCGGTACGGGCTCCGCTGGTGCCGACCGAGGTGCAGCCGCCCGGCGTAGCACTACCGACATTCATCACCCCCACCACTGATTTCTATCGGATCGACACCGCCCTGGTGGTACCACAGCTCAGTCGTGCTGATTGGCGACTGCGCGTCCATGGCATGGTGAATCGCGAAATCATCTACATGTTCGACGATTTGCGCGCATTCCCACTTGTGGAGAAGGCGGTCACGCTTACCTGCGTGTCCAACCCGGTGGGCGGGGATCTCATCTCAACGGCCATGTGGACCGGCTACCGCGTGCGTGATCTGCTGGCGGCAGCCGGAATTCACCCCGATGCGGACATGGTGCTATCGACCTCCATCGACGGGTTCACCGCGGGCACGCCGGTTGAGGCACTCACCGATGGTCGAGACTCACTTCTGGCGGTCGGGATGAACGGCGAACCCTTGCCGATCAACCATGGTTACCCCGCACGGCTCGTGGTTCCGGGGCTGTACGGCTACGTCTCGGCCACCAAGTGGGTCGTCGAACTGGAATTGACCCGCTTCGACAAGGCTCAGGCGTTCTGGACTGGACTCGGCTGGTCGGCACATGGCCCGATCAAAACCCAGTCACGCATTGATATTCCGCGAAACGGCCAGCGGATCCGTTCGGGCCCCACCACTTTCGGTGGGGTCGCGTGGGCGCAGGGCAGAGGAATCCGGGCGGTCGAGGTCCGTATCGACGACGGCGACTGGCGCCCAGCACGTCTCGGGGCCAGCTATTCGAACGATACCTGGCGGTTATGGAGCTACCAGTGGGACGCAGCCTCCGAAGGCACCCACACCATCACCGCGCGCGCCACCGATAACACCGGCGCGGTTCAAACATCAGAGGAAGCTCCGCCGTCGCCCGACGGCGCCACTGGCCTACCTACCATAACGTTCGAGGTGTCATGAGAGTGTTGCTCACCGGCGCAGCCGGATTCATCGGTTCTCGTGTTTGGACGGCGCTAGCCGCCGCCGGCCACGATGTCGTGGCGATCGACTCGATGCTCTACGCTGCGCACGGCTCGGGTGCGCACCCGCCCGACGGATGCCGGATCAACGATGTGCGTGATCCCGACGCGCTGTCGGTTCTGCTCAAAGGCATTGATGTCGTGTGTCACCAGGCCGCCGTTGTCGGGGCTGGCATCAACGCGGCGGACGCGCCGGCGTACGGCAGCAACAATGACTACGGCACCGCGGTACTGCTCGCGCAGATGTACGACGCGGGCTGCCGGCGGCTGGTCCTGGCGTCATCGATGGTGGTCTACGGGCAGGGCCGCTACGAATGTCGCCGGCATGGGCCGGTCGACCCGTTGCCGCGCCGCCGCGCCGACCTGGATGCCGGAGTATTCGAGCACCGGTGCCCGATCGGCGGCGAAGAGCTCCAATGGTGCACGGTTGGGGAAGACTCGCCGTTACGACCGCGCAGTCTGTACGCAGCGAGCAAGACCGCGCAGGAACACTACGCGCTGGCTTGGGCCGACGCGGTCTGCGGCTCCGTCATCGCGCTGCGCTACCACAACGTGTACGGCCCACACATGCCGCGTGACACGCCCTACTCCGGCGTGGCGGCGATCTTCCGGTCGGCGCTGGAAAACGGCACCATCCCAAACATTTACGAGGACGGCGGACAGATGCGCGACTTCGTCCACGTCGACGATGTCGCAGCGGCCAACGTCGCCGCGGTGGAGTCCGACATCGGTGGTTTCGGTGCGTTCAATGTTTGCTCCGGGCACCCGATCGACATCGGCGATGTGGCCGGACTGCTGTGCGCGGCGCGCGGCGCGCAGCCACCCGTAGTCACCGGGCAGCACCGCAACGGCGACGTGCGGCACATCGTCGCCGATCCGGCACGTGCGGCCCGAGAACTCGGATTCACCGCATCGGTCCACCCGCGGGAGGGGTTGCGTGACTTCGCGTTTGCGCCCTTGCGAGCTTGATCTGACGTCGACAGCCTCGTGTAACCCTGGTGGCTATTTACAAATTGAAGTGGCGTTGGGGTGTGCCGGGCCGCACCGATGAGACGGGGTTAATGTGTCAGCGCAGCGTGATCCTGCACGCCGACCGTCATTGCGTGTCGTCTCGTCGGATTCCCGGTATCCGGACTGGGAGTCCGTCTACCAGGACAACGCGACGTGGGTGTACCGCACGATCTACGCGCGGGTCGGCAATCAGGCCGATGCCGAGGACCTCACTGCCGAGGTGTTTCTCGCCGCGCTGCGACCGCTGCGGTTGACGGCCAGTGCCGCCGAGGTGCGGTCCTACCTGCGGAGCACGGCACGCACCGTGCTCGCCGCGCATTGGCGCGAGACGATGGGGCGGGAGATCACCTGCATCGACCTCGATATCGAGGCGCCGCCGGAGGCGGAAGAGTCCATCAGCACCGCGCCGGACCGTGTCGCCGCGGTGTTGGACGCTCTGCCGGACAACTATCGACGCATACTGGAGCTGCGATTTCTCCAGACCAGGTCCATCAAGGAGTCCGCAGCGGAGCTCGGTGTCAGCGTTGCCAACGCAAAGGTGCTGCAACACCGGGCATTACGGCTGGCGGCACAGATCAACGAGAAGGGCGAGCCATGAACGCGCGCGGGTTGCGTCGATACCTCGACGATCTGCTGCGCGGGCGTAAGCCGACGGGGTTCAAGCCCGACGACTTCGATGCGGCGCAGATGCGTACCGCGATCGACCTGCAGGCCGCCCGGCCCGGCGCCGACGAGCCACGACCGGATTTCCTCGCCGACCTGCAGAGCCGACTCGCCGCGCAGTTCGACGGCGACGACGCGCCGCCGCCCACCTGGCTGCGCGCCAACCGTCGTCAGGTGATCGTCGGGACGTCGGCGGCCGCCAGTGCCGCAGTCGCCGCAGTGGCGGTCGACCGGGCGTTGATGAGCGGCCGCGGTGAGCCGGCGAAGCAGGACACCGCGAGCCAGGAGCTGGTTCCGGCCGCCGGCAGCTGGCAGAAGGTCGCCGACAGCTCCGACGTGGCAGAGGGCGCGGTGCATCCGTTCGACCTCGGCTCGGTCGTGGGGTTCGTGCGCAGGGTCGACGGGAACGTGCAGGGCATCTCGGGTGTCTGCACGCACCAGGGCTGCCGACTCTGGTTCGACGGACCGGACGACCGGCTACGGTGCCCGTGCCATTCCACGTCGTTCGCCACGGACGGTCACGTCCTGACCCATCAATTGCCGATCGCGCCAAAACCCTTGCCGAAGTTCGATGTTCGCGAAGTGGCCGGCGTCATCGAGGTGTTCGCACCCACGCCTCCGAGCCAGCCGGCCTGAGACGTGTAACCCGCCGCCGTATCTGTTGGTGAGGGTGCGCAGGCGCACCCGCACCCGACGACTACGGAGGTTCCCGTCGTGTCACGACGAACCCTGGTGGCGCTCTGCGGCGCCGCCCTGCTCCTGGCCGCATGCACCTCGACAGCGCCGCAGCAAAAAGCAGCACCCACACCAGTTTTCAGCTCCGACGTCAGTGGGACGCCCGGCATGAGCGGACCCGGCGCTGGCTCCGGACCCACCATGGGGTCGATGGGGTCGATGACCATGTCCCCGCCCGAACAGGGCCACCAAGCCCCGATGCCGGCGGGCCCGAACGCGGTCAACATCGACAACTTCGCGTTCGCGCCCGACACCCTGACGGTGCCGGCGGGAACGACGGTCACCTGGACCAACCACGACGAAGATCCACACAACGTCGTCGCCGAAGGTGGCCAGTTCCGTTCTCCCACAATGGGTTCCGGCGCCACTTTCAGCTACGCCTTCACCACGCCCGGCACCTTCACCTACGTCTGCGGGATTCACCCCTTCATGCACGGAACGGTGGTGGTCCGATGACCGACGACTCGTCGCAGCGCGACCCGCAGCAGATGAACCGTCGCCAATTGCTCCGGCACACGGCGTGGTTCGGTGCCGCTGTCGGGTTGTCGGTGGTCGGTGGGGAAGTGCTGTCGCACGTTGCGGGCAGCGGCTCATCCGCGCCGGCGGCGCAGCCCACGTTGCGCTTCGCGCAGGTCAGCGACAGCCACATCGGCTTCACGGGTGCCGCCAACACCGATGTGGCGGGCTCGTTCACCCATGCGATCGACACCGTCAACAACCTGGGCTACACGCCGGATTTCGTGATCCACACGGGCGATCTGACGCATCTGGCCACCCCGGAGCAGTTCGATCAGGTCCGGCAGATGATGACCGGGCTGCGGACCCCGCACGTGTTCACCGTTCCGGGCGAACATGATTCGGCCGACGACGCCGGGGCCAAGTACCGCAAGACCTTCGGGGCGGGGACCCGCGGCGACGGTTGGTACAGCTTCGACATCGCCGGGGTGCATGTGATCGCGCTGGTGAATACGCTGAACCTGAAGAAGCTCGGGCACCTCGGCGTCGATCAGCTCGAGTTCGTGGAGAAGGACGTCGCCTCGCTGTCGAGTGATACGCCGATCGTGGTGTTCAGCCACATTCCGCTGTTCGCGATGTATCCGGATTGGGGCTGGGGGACCGACGATGCCACGCAGGCCTTGAGCTACCTGAAGCGGTTCGCATCGGTGACCTGCCTCAACGGCCATGTGCACCAGGTGTTTTCGAAGACGGAAGGCAATGTCACCTTCCACAGCGGGACCACCACCGCCTATCCGCTGCCGCATCCCGGCGACGGTCCGGCGCCGAAGCCGCTGACACTGCCGGCCGGCAAGCTGCACGACGCGCTCGGTATCCGTGAGGTGAGTTATCAGACCGGCCAGCACACGCTCGCGCTCAAAGAACGGACTCTGCTGTGACTCTCGTCTATCGTCTGGTGATCGCGGCGGCCATGGTTGTCAGCGGCGGTGTGCACGCGTACCTCTACCTGCACGGTTACGGTCACATCCCGACAGTCGGCACCGGGTTCCTGGTGCAGGCTTCGGTGTTCTGCGCTGTCGGCGTCCTGCTGGCGGTGGGTGCTCCGAGGTGGTTCGGATGGGCGTCGGGCCTGTTGTCGGCAGGCGCGCTGGCGGCGTTCGGGCTGTCGCGAACAGTGGGATTGTTCGGATTCGTGGAGACGGGCTGGGAACCAGCGCCTTACGCACTCATCAGCGTTATCGTCGAAGCTGTGGCGGTGCTGGCGGTCGCCGCCTGGCTGGCGCAGATGTCGCGGCAGCGATCAAACCCAGGCGCCGGAAAGAATCCGTAGCCGCCCGACGGCGCTCCGGGACTGGGCCTCGTCTGCTACCTCTAGTCACATGACGGTGTCTTGATTCGGGTGGGCCAGCGCGGTACGCCACCTCGTGGCGCGGGCTATTGGGTTCATACCAACGGTCAACGTTGCACACATATGTGTGCAACGTAAAAGCGCATGCCAACTCCATTGCAGCCGGGAAGCCAGTTGGAAAAGTCGATGAGTGTGCCGAGATCGGGACCAGCGTGCTCGAAGCGCTGCGAACCCCGTTGGAGGAAGGCAAGATTCGGCTGGCTCGTCGCGACGGCGTGGCGTGCTATCCCGCTCGTTTCCAGTTGGTGCTCGCGGCCAATCCGTGCCCGTGCGCACCGCCGAACCCGCGGGACTGCGTGTGCCCGTCGGCCGACCGGCGCCGGTATCTGGGCAAGCTGTCCGGGCCGTTGATGGATCGGGTCGACCTGCGCGTCGATATGCATCCGGTACTCGCGGGGGCCTTCGGCGATCACGCCGCCGAATCCACCAGCGCTGTCCGCGCCAGAGTCGCCACCGCCCGGGCCGCCGCCGCCGAGCGGTGGCGGGAGGTCGGGGTCCGCACCAACGCAGAGGTGCCGGGGCCGGTGCTGCGCCGCAGATTTCGGCTGAGCCGGGATGCGATGGAGCCGCTGCGCAAGTCGCTCGATTCCGGGCGACTGAGTATCCGCGGCGTCGACCGCACGTTGCGCGTCGCGTGGTCTCTGGCCGACCTGAGGGGCCGAAATTCACCCAATCTCGAAGACGTCAGCACGGCGTTGAGTTTCCGTGAGGGAGATGTGCGATGAGTGACGACGATGTGGAACGACAGGCGTGGGCATACCTGTCGCGTGTGGTCGAGCCGCCGTGCCCGCGGCTGACCCAATTGGTGGCTGACCGGGGACCGGTCGAGGTGGCGGACATGATTCGCCGTGGTCAGGAGGACAAGGAACTGACCGGCAGTGTCGCCGCGCGCCGACAGGTCGACTGTGCGGCAAGGGATTTGGAGATTCTCGATCGCCGCGGTGGACGGCTGATCACTCCCGACGACGACGAGTGGCCGTACCTGTCATTCGTTGCGTTCGCGAACAAGGCGGTGAGGGAGCGATCGTCGGGTTATCCGCCGATGGTGCTGTGGGCACTCGGCCCGGCCCGGCTCGATGACATCGCCGAGCGCGCCGCCGCGGTCGTGGGCACCAGGGCCTGCACGTCGTACGGCGAACATGTCGCTGCCGAGATCACGGCGGGCCTCGTCGAACGTGATGCCGCAGTGGTGTCCGGCGGTGCTTATGGCATCGACGGGGCAGCCCACCGCGCGGCGCTGGCGTCGGATGGCGTCACCATGGCGGTGCTCGCCGGGGGTATCGACGTGCCGTACCCATCTGGGCATTCCGCGCTGCTGCACCGGGTGGCTACTTCAGGGTTGTTGCTCAGCGAATATCCGCCGGGGGAGCGGCCGACACGGTACCGGTTCTTGACCCGAAACCGCTTGGCGGCGGCGCTTTCCGGGGCCACCGTGGTTGTGGAGGCGGGTTTGCGCAGTGGGGCGGCCAACACTGCGGCGTGGGCAGATGCGATGGGGCGCTGGGTGTGCGCGGTACCGGGACCGGTGACGTCGGCCGCGTCAGCGGGATGTCACGTCCTGCTCCGAAACGGACGCACCGCGCTGGTCGACCGGGCCGAACAGGTCGTCGAATTGATCGGGCGGATCGGTGAACTCGCCGACGAACCCGACCATCCGGTGACGCCGCTGGATGACCTGACCGCTGAACAGCTTCAGGTGTACGAGGCGCTGCCGGCCCGGGGCTTCCGCAGCCTGGATCAGATCTCCGTCGGCGCCGCGCTGCCGCCCGAACGAGTTCTCGGGCCGCTGGCGCTGCTGGAGATCAGCGGTCTGGTGGAGAAGCAGGACGGGCAGTGGCGGATCAGGCGGGCCGGTTGAGAATGCGCCTTTTGGCCACGACGTTCACGAAGGCAATGACGCTCGGATCACCTGAACCAGCTGCGCGGCAACGTGATCCAAGGGGGCGATACTGCGCTGCGCGCGACAGATCGCAACTGTGCCTTCGACGGACGCGACGATCAGGGTCGCGATCTGTTCGGCGGCGGTCGAATCCGCACCGGCGTTGCGCAGTGAGTCGGCCAACAGGGCCGTCCACCTCGCGAATGCCGCTGCCGCAGCGTCGCGAGGAGCCGCGTGGCCCTCGTCGAGGACGTCTTCGATCGACACTGCCAGTACCGGACAACCGGCGTGGAAGTCGCTGTCGACGACCACCTTTCGCCACATCGACAGGAAAGCCTGCAGACCTGCTTCCGGGCCTGCGGCCAGTTCCTTGGTGAGCACTTTCACGGTGAGGTCATCGGCCCATTGCACGGCGGCCGTCGCCAAGTCGTACTTACCGCCAGGGAAGTAGTGGTAAGTGGACCCGAGCGGGGCGTCGGTGTGCTTGGCGAGTTCGCGCACGCTGGTCGCGTTGAGTCCGCGACGGCTGATCATGTCCGCCGCGCCGGCGACCATCCGTTGTCTTCCGCGACTGTCCTCCGCCATGGACCCTCCTTGCTATGACGATCGCCATAGTCTACCGTTGCACGAAGTTATAACGATCGTTATAAGGAGGTTGACGTTGAACGTCGCAAGCCCACCACTGCCGGCTCACGTGGGCGTTGTCGTCGTCGGCGCAGGGTTGTCCGGAATCGGTGCCGGCTATCGGCTGCAGACCGAGTGCCCGAATCGCGACTACTTGATTCTGGAAGCACGCGACAGTGTGGGCGGCACGTGGGACCTGTTCCGGTACCCCGGAATCCGTTCGGATTCCGACATGTTCACCCTTGGCTACGCCTTCAAACCATGGAAAGACGCGAAGTCGATCGCCGACGGCGAGTCGATTCTGCGTTACATCCGTGAGACGGCGGCCGAGTTCGGCATCGACGATCACATCCGCTACAACACACGCGTCGTAGGGGCCGATTGGTCCAGCGCCGAGCATGTGTGGACGCTGACCGTTGAGCAGGCAGGTGAGCAGAGTTCGCTCACGTGTGACTTCCTGTACGTCTGTGCTGGGTACTACGACTACGCCGCAGGCCACGCGCCGTCATTTCCGGGCCAGGACGACTTTGCGGGCCGTATCCTGCATCCGCAGTTCTGGCCACACGACTTGGACTACAGCGGCAAGCGGATCGTCGTCATCGGCAGCGGTGCCACCGCGGTGACCCTAGTGCCGTCGATGGCCTCGCCGACCACGCATGTCACGATGCTGCAGCGCAGTCCCACCTGGATCAGCGCAGTCCCCAGCCGTGACGCGCGGGCTGATTGGCTGCGCGCCCGCCTTCCGGAACGTCTCGCGCATCGCCTGATCCGCGCCAAGAACGTCGCGTTCAACATCGGCTTCTATCAGTTCTGCCAGCGGCTGCCAGGGCGGGCACGCCGCCTCCTCACCGCCCAGACGACGCGGATCCTCGGCGATGAGCGTGCGGTCGCCGAACACTTCACCCCAACGTACAAACCGTGGGATCAGCGTCTGTGCGCTGCGCCGAGTGCAGACTTCTTCAAAGCGCTCAAAGCCGGCCACGCCGAGGTCGTCACCGACACCATTGACTCCTTTGTCGCCGAAGGAATTCGGTTGAGTTCGGGACGGGTATTGCCGGCCGACCTTGTCGTCACCGCTACAGGGCTGCAGATGCAGACCTTCGGCGGGATCGAGCCCACCTTGGACGGCAAGATCATCGACGTCGCCGACGAATTCGTCTGGAACGGCGCCATGGTCTCGGGTATCCCGAACTTCGCCTTCTGCATCGGCTACACCAACGCGTCATGGACGTTGCGTGCGGATCTGTCGTCCCGGTTGGTGTGCAGCGTCCTCAACTGGATGCGGGCCCGACGTGCACAGGTTGTCGTACCTCAGCCGAGACAAGGTATGGACCGACGAGATCTGTTCGGCCTGACCTCGGGCTACGTGCAGCGGTCAGTCGCCGCTTTCCCCAAGCAGGGCGACCGGTCCCCATGGCGTATCCACCAGAACTATCTGGTCGACTCGTGGTCGCTGCGGCGCAGTGATTTCAACGCGGGTTTGGTGCCCATGCCCGGGCCCGGCGGCCAGGACCGCAACATCCCTCCATCGCCGATCGCATCCAAAGGAGAAATCGCATGCCCATGATCCAATTGACCCTTCCCGCTGAGCTTCTCGATGATGTCACCCGTCGCCGCTTGCAGAAGACGCTCGCTGCCACGCTGCTGAAATGGGAGGGTGCCCCCGATACCGCCTTCTTCCGTGCGCAGGCGTGGTGCCGGATCGACGAAGTGCCCGGTGACAGCTTCCTCGCACTGGAGGACGACCTGCCGCGCGTCCGCGTCGACGTCACTGTTCCCGCAGGCGCACTTTCTCAACGTCGCAAGGACGGCCTGGTCAAAGAAGTAACCGAGCAGGTGCTCGACGCCGCGGGTTTCCCCGCTACCGAGGCATTGAGGGTCTGGGTGCTGATCCACGACCAGCCCGAGGGCACGTGGGGTGCCGGCGGCACCGTCATCCGATTCCAGGAGCTCAAGGCGAAGGCTCAGTCCAGCGCCGCGCAAGCATAAGCGCTGCCATCTCGGAAACCGCTTCCCACCAACGTAATACGGCTCATCGGCACACGCGCCGCTGACCGTGACCATGGCAAGGAGACCTTATGAGAAGTCTGATGTTCATCGAGCCCGGACGACTACGCTTCGACGACGTCGACGCCCCGACCCTCGTCGATCCCACCGATGCGCTGGTACGCCCTTTGGCCGCAACCACCTGCGACCTCGATCACCACGTCATCGCCGACAAGACCCCGTTCTCGGGAGCCGGACCCTTTCCGCTGGGTCACGAATGTGTCGGCACCGTTGTCGAGGTCGGTCCGGAATGCACCACCGTGGCTGTCGGAGACGTGGTCGGAGTGGCCTGGCATATCGCCTGCGGTACCTGCGCCCAATGCCTGCTGGGGCATCCCGCACGTTGTCTGGCCCACGGCGATGCCCAATACGGCCTGCCCATCAACGGTAGGTGGGGCGGAACGTTTTCCGAACTGATCCGGGTGCCCTTCGCGGACTACAACCTCGCGCTGCTGCCTGCGGGTGTCGACCCCATCCACCTGGCGTCGATCGGCGACAACCTTGCGCTGGGCTGGGAGACAGTCATGCCGACGATCTCCGGCGTTGACGACCCCCAAGTGGCGGTCTTCGGCGGCACCGGATCGATCGGACTGTATTGCGTCGACGTCGCGGTGCACTGCGCCGGCGCACGCACCGTTTACTACGACGACGACCCCACTCGCATGGCGGTCGCAAAGCAGCTCGGTGCCGAGGTCGCGGAAATCAACGGCAAGCGGGAGAAGAACTTTCACCTCGCGGTCGACGCGTCCTGCGATCCCGACCGACTGCGGAAGGCGTTGGTCTCGGTAATGCCCGAAGGGCACGTCAACAGCGTCGGAATCTACTTCGCTGACGTCACGCTGCCGTTGCTGCAGCTGTATCTACGCGGCGTGCACTTCCACAATGGCAAGGGCCACGCCCGGCCCAACATGACTCCCACGCTGGATGCTGTCGCCGCCGGCGTGCTGCACCCAGAACTGGTCACCAGTGGCATCTATCAGTGGGATGAAATCCCAGAGGTGCTCACCTCAGCCAATGCAGGACACAAGCCCATTTTCGTACTCGATCGCTGAATCGGTACGGAACGGTGAGGAAGGCAACCATGCTTTTGACTATTCGCGCCCGGATGTTGGCGTACACCATCGCCTTGACCGCATCACCGGTGCAGTTCGGCGTGTGGATCATGGCTTTCTGGTTCACCAGCAACGGACCTGCGGCTTACCTCACCTGCACGTCAATGCTGTCCGAACCCATGAATGCTTGTACCACAACGGTATTCGGCATCATTCCGGTGACGGTGAACCTGTGCCACGCGCTGTGTCATTTCGTCACCGGGATCATCGGCCTGGCTGCGGTTCTTCGGCGCTCGTGGTCGATCGCCTACGTAATCGGGGGATTCCTCTACTACGTGGCTTGGGGCTTGGCGGGCCTTCTCGGTGACGGCGATGTTCGCCACCATCTGGGTGTCGACGTCTTCGGGAGCTGGGTCCACGTGGTTGAGGGACTGATTCTGATTCTTGTCTGGTCTTACGACCGCTTTTCGCCGGCAGCGGCCGAATCCGCGGGAGCTGCTGACATATTCACCGAGAGCGCGAGTCCTCGCTAGTGATGCGCCGGCGTGCCGATCAACGGCTTACCTCTCTGCTCGATGCCGATCTGCACCGCTTGCATCGTGCTGGGTGGTGTCCGCTGCCGCAACAGCTCACCGGTGTCGCCGATGGATTGGTGTTGAGTCCGGCCACCCCCGTGGCCCGGCTATGGCGGGGCAAGGTTTTCGACCTCGGGCCGGGCAACACCGTTTCGGGATTGAATCGAATTGGGCTGGGGAGTATCGAGCTCCGCCGCTACCGGTTCACGGCACGCACGAGCAGATCCTTGTTCGCCGAGCGCGACGTGCTGTTCCTTGACCACGACCGGCCAAATAATCCTTCGTATATCAGGCGATTTCATGATGAACTTGTGCAAATCGATGCGGAGCGGTTCCTGGCCACCTCGCACTATCGCGTGCGGGGGAGATGGCGGTTCTTGTGCTTCTTCGCGCTGCTGATTCCGGAAGTCTCCGGAACAGCGTGATGATTGATTCGCTGCATGCGCCTGTGGTGCCGCAGCGGGTCCCGAACTTCGACAGCCTGAAAGGTAGTGACCGGTGACCATGGGCCGTGCGTTCGCTCAAGTGGACGTGTTCTCGTCGCACCCACTCAAGGGCAACCCCGTGGCGGTCATCCTGGACGGCGAGGGCCTCAGCACTAATCAGATGCAGCAGCTGGCGCGCTGGACCAATCTGTCCGAGACGACATTTGTCCTGCGGGCGACGGATCCAGACGCGGACTACCGGCTGCGCATCTTCACCCCCGGTGGTGAACTTCCGTTCGCTGGGCACCCGACACTCGGCTCTGCCCATGCCTGGCTGGAAAATGGCGGCACCCCTGGTCGCGGGGATCGCGTTGTGCAGCAATGCCAGGCTGGGCTCGTCGCGGTGCTGCGCGGTGAACGGATGCTGTCGTTCGCTGCTCCGCCGACGCTACGCACGGGTCCTATCGACGACTCCGAAGTCGATCTGATCGCCGCAGCGTTCAAGATCGACCGCGAGCGCATCATCGATCATCAGTGGGTCGACAACGGCCCGGGCTGGGCGGTGGTGCGCCTGTCGACGGCCCGAGAAGTCCTTGATCTCGAACCGGATCTGACGGTGATTCCGCAGTCCATGGTGGGCGCGATCGGCGCCTATCCGGAGGGCTCTGAGTATCAGTTCGAGATGCGCACTTTCGCGCCGAAAATCGGTGTTGCGGAGGACCCCGTGTGCGGCAGCATGAACGCCGGCGTGGGGCAGTGGTTGACGGCTGGTGGCACTGTCCCCGGGAGCTATCGGGTCTCACAGGGCGCGGCCCTCGGACGCGAAGGGTCGATCGAGATCACCGCGGACATCGAGGGGACCGTCTGGGTGGGCGGTGCCACCAGGACCATCATCCGTGGGGTTATCGCGCTGGACCAATAGTTGTGGGGTTGTTACGCAGGTGACGACTCGCTGTATCGCGACCACTAGAGGATCACCACTGATCGCAGCACCTCGCCGGTGTGCATTTTGTGGAAGGCGTCTTCGATCTGGTCGAGGCTGATGCGCTCGGTGACGAATTTGTCCAGTGGGAGGCGGCCTTGCAGGTAGAGGCTGATGAGGGTGGGGAAGTCGCGTTCGGGTAGGCAGTCGCCGTACCAGGATGATTTGAGCGCCCCGCCGCGGGAGAAGAAGTCGACCAGGGGCATTTCGAGGGTCATGTCGGGGGTGGGAACACCGACGAGGACGACGGTTCCGGCGAGGTCGCGGGCGTAGAACGCTTGTTTCCAGGTCTCGGGCCGGCCGACGGCGTCGATGACGACGTCGGCGCCGTGACCGTCGGTGAGGTCGGCGATGGTTTCGACGGGGTCGAGGTCGCGGGCGTTGATGGTGTGGGTGGCGCCGAATTTGCGGGCCCAGTGCAGTTTCTTGTTGTCGGTGTCGACGGCGATGATGCGTTTGGCGCCGACGAGTGCGGCGCCGGCGATGGCGGCATCGCCCACACCGCCGCAGCCGATGACCGCGACGGTGTCGTCGCGGGTGATGTTGCCGGTGTTGATGGCGGCGCCGATGCCGGCCATCACGCCGCAGCCGAGCAGGCCGGCGACGGCGGGGTCGGCTTCGGGGTCGACTTTGGTGCATTGGCGTTCGTGGACGAGGGTCTTGTCGGCGAAGGCGCCGATGCCCAGCGCGGGGGTGAGTTCGGTGCCGTCGGTGAGGGTCATTTTTTGGGTGGCGTTGAAGGTGTCGAAGCACAGGTGGGGGCGGCCGCGTTTGCAGGCGCGGCATTCGCCGCAGACGGCGCGCCAGTTGAGGATGACGAAGTCGCCGGGGGCGACGTGGGTGACACCCGCACCGACGGATTCGACGGTGCCGGCGGCTTCGTGGCCGAGCAGGAAGGGGTACTCGTCGTTGATGCCGCCCTCGCGGTAGGTGAGGTCGGTGTGGCATACGCCGCAGGCGATGATGTCGACGACGACTTCACCTGGGCCGGGGTCGGGGATGACGA
>Ga0265327_10000849_pt1 | contig 45660 bp, 34 predicted proteins | sample 41621metaG_FD_202089 | JGI IMG/M metagenome (GOLD analysis project Ga0265327, IMG submission 202089) | Rhizosphere microbial communities from Carex aquatilis grown in University of Washington, Seatle, WA, United States - 4-16-21 metaG | ecosystem: Host-associated > Plants > Roots > Rhizosphere... | reverse complement strand
GAATGCGGAAAGACCAGCCGGTCGGCAAAGTGCGTGGCGTCGACGATCTCGGTGCCGCCAAAACCGCGGTTGATCACCGCGTGCCCGGGAAAGTCCGTGGCGAGTGTCCGCCACATCCGGATCGTGGACGAGCCGATGAAAAGCACGGCGCCCTTGGGCGGTGGATTGGCGCGGTCCTGGGCCTCGTAGGCGGCGACCTCGTTCTCCCATTGTGCGAAATTGTGGGCGGCAACGGCGGCGGGTTCGGCGGCGCGGACGACGAGGCGGCCGGGAACGAGCAGGACGGCAAGGGCGAGGAGTAAGGGGCGAAAGCGAGGCATGGTGATGGCAGTGAAACGAACGGCTGGGGGTAGGGCGAGTCCTTCGTGACGAGCCGTGGCGGAAGTCGGAAGTCGGGAAGCGCGCATTGTAGCGACGATTTCCGCAATGGCGATACGAGAGCGGCGGGCTCTGGGCGGCTCGAAGCACCGACCCGGCGCCGGGCATCTCCGCGAGCGGAAACAAAAAGCCCCGGCGGTGAAGCCGGGGCTGGAAACAGAAGGGCGGTTGAGGGCAACCGCCCCTACCGAACGGTCACTTCTTCTCGTCCGCGAGCGCGGCCTGCGCCGCGGCGAGACGGGCAACCGGAACCCGGTATGGGCTGCACGAGACGTAGGAGAGGCCGAGCTTGTGGCAGAACTTCACCGAATCGGGGTCGCCGCCGTGCTCGCCGCAGATACCAAGCTTGATGTCCGGGCGGGTCTGGCGTCCCTTCTCGATGGCGATCCGCATGAGCTGGCCGACGCCGGTCTGGTCGATGCTCGCGAACGGGTTCTTCTTGTAAACTTCGGCCTCCTGGTAGGCCTCGAGGAACGATCCGGAGTCGTCGCGCGAGATGCCGAGACAGGTCTGCGTCAGGTCATTCGTGCCGAAGCTGAAGAACTCGGCATTCTGTGCGATCTCGTCGGCGGTGAGCGCACCGCGCGGAATCTCAATCATCGTGCCGACCGAATATTCGAATTTCGTCTTCGTCTCGGCCTGGACCTTGGCGGCGACTTCGTGGACCAGTGCGAACTGCAGGTCGAACTCGCGCTTGAAGCCAACGAGCGGGATCATGACCTCCGGATGCGGCTTGTAGCCGGCCTTCTTGGCGAGGACGGCGGCTTCGAACACGGCGCGCGCCTGCATGGCGGTAATCTCGGGATACTTGATGCCGAGGCGGCAGCCGCGGAAACCGAGCATGGGATTGAACTCATGCAGCTCGTGGACGCGGTGCTCGATCTTCTGCACGGTGATCCCGAGCTTCTTCGCGAGGTCGGCCTGCGACTCCGGCGTGTTCGGCAGGAACTCGTGCAGCGGCGGATCGAGGAAGCGGATCGTGGCAGGGTAGCCTTTCAGCGCCTTGAAGATCCCAAGGAAGTCCTCGCGCTGATAGGGGAGGAGCTTGGCCAGCGCGGTCTCCCGCTCGGCCACGGTGTCGGCGAGAATCATCTCGCGCATCGAGTCGATGCGGTTGCCCTCGAAGAACATGTGTTCCGTGCGGGTGAGGCCGATGCCGACGGCGCCAAACGCGACCGCGCGGCGGGTTTGCTCGGGGGTGTCAGCGTTCGTGCGAACCGACATGCGGGTCGCCTGCGCGCACCACTTCATGAGCTGCGTGAAGTTCTTGAACTTCTCCGTCTTCTTGGCGGCCTCGTCGTTGTTGACCAGGCCGGCGATGATCTCGGACGGCATGGTCTTGATCTGGCCGGCGTATACCTTGCCGGCGGTGCCGTCGATCGACATCCAGTCGCCTTCGTTGAAGGTCTGGCTGCCGACGGTCACGGTCTTGGCGTGATAGTCGACGTTGACGGCGGCGGCGCCGCAAACGCAGACCTTGCCCATCTGGCGGGCGACGAGGGCGGCGTGGGAGGACACACCGCCGCGGGCGGTGAGAATGCCCTCGGCGGCGATCATGCCGCGCAGATCCTCGGGCGAAGTCTCGATGCGGACGAGCAGGACCTTCTGGCCCTTGCCGGCGGCGACGACGGCGCGGTCGGCGTTAAGGTAAATCTGGCCGGACGCGGCGCCGGGGCCGGCGGGAAGGCCGGTGGCGATCACGCCCGCCTTCTTCATGTCGGCGGTGTCGAACACGTCGGCGAGGAGCTGTTCGAGCTGGTCGGCCGGGTTGCGGTTGACCGCGGTCTTCCAGTCGATGAGCCCCTCCTTGTACATGTCCATGGAGAACTTGAGCGCGGCCATGGCGGTCCGCTTGCCGTTGCGGGTCTGCAGCATGTAGACGACGCCGTCCTGGATGGTGAACTCGAAGTCCTGGACGTCCTTGAAATGCTTCTCGAGGGTCTGGCGGATCCGCTCGAGCTCGTGATAGGCGGCGGGCATCTGCTTCTTGAGCTCGGCGACGGGCTCGGGCGTGCGCACGCCGGCGACGACGTCCTCGCCCTGCGCGTTGATCAGGAACTCACCGTAGAATTCCTTGGTGCCGTTGGCGGGATTGCGGGTGAACGCGACGCCGGAGCCGGAATTGTCACCGGTGTTGCCGTACACCATGGCCTGCACGTTGACGGCGGTGCCCCACTCGGAGGGGATGTTGTACTTGCGGCGGTAGACGATGGCGCGGTCGTTCATCCACGAGCCGAACACGGCGCCGGCGGCGCCGACGAGCTGCTCCCACGGGGTGGCGGGGAAATTCTTCCCGGCGCGCTCCTTGACCAGGGCCTTGAACCGGACGACGAGCTCCTTGAGGTCGTCAACACTGAGCTTGGTGTCCTCGATCTCATGGTTGCCGTAGCGTTCGTCCTTGAGCTTGCCGATGACCATCTCGAACGGCTCATGGTCCTCATGGGCGGCCTTCTGCACGCCGAGCACGACGTCGCCGTACATCTGGACGAAGCGGCGGTAGCAATCCCAGGCGAAGCGCGGGTTGCCCGTCTTGCGGGCGAGCGCCTCGACGGTCTGGTCGGTGAGGCCGAGGTTGAGAATGGTGTCCATCATGCCCGGCATTGAGTCGCGCGCGCCGGAGCGCACGGAGACGAGCAGGGGATTTTCGAGGTCGCCGAACTTCATGCCGGTCTGCGTCTCGAGCAGGGCGATGCCGGTCTCCATCTGCCCGCGGAGGGCTGCCGGGTACGTGCGCTTGTTGGCGTAGTAGTACGTGCAGACCTCGGTGGTGATGGTGAAGCCGGGAGGCACCGGCAGGCCGATGCGGCACATTTCGGCGAGATTGGCTCCCTTGCCGCCGAGCAGCGGCTTCATGGTGCCATTGCCGTCGGTCTTCTTGCCGAAGTGGTAGACGTACTTCGGGCTCTTGGAGGTCGTGGCCGCCGACTTCTTTGCGGCGGGTTTCTTCTTAGCGGATGTGATTTTGGCCATGGGGGAAACGAACAAAGAGCGCGAATCGGAACGCGCGCGCCGGGGGGTGTCAACGGTGGAGCTCATATGCCGCGAATATTTTCAAAAAACCCCGCCGCTGGCTGCGCGTTTATTGTGAATAAGCCGGCTCTTTTGGACCCACCCGGCGGGTCGGCGGAAAGGTGGAACGCGTTGGTCTCCGCGGATTTTTCGCGACCAAGGCGGCGGGCCGGTCCGCTGGCGGCTTGGGTCCTGCCGGTGGAGCGCGGGCGACCTCACTCGCGACGTGAGCGCCGCGCCGCGGGGTCGCGGCGCCTCCAAGGTCCGGTGGCGGGTCGGACGATTCGGCGCGCGAACCGGCCGATCAGCCGTTCACGGCCTGCTACGGTGGCACTTCTCGATGACCGAGGGGTTGCGCTCGAGGTAGCGAGTGAGCGCCTCGATCGCGCGAAAAGTTTCCGGGCTGATATGGTGTTCCATGCCCTCGACGTCGTCGTAGATCACCTTCTCGTCGGCGACGCCGATGATGCGGAGGAAATCGGTGAGCAGTTGGTGGCGGTGGGCGATGCGGCGGGCCACTTCGAGGCCCGAACTCGTCAGGACCATGCCGCGGTATTTCTCGTATTTGACGAAGCCCTCGCCGTCGAGTTTCTGGACCATCGCGGTGACGCTGGCCTGCGATATTCCCAGTTCCGCGGCGATGTCGACGACGCGGGCATAGCCCTTGCGCGCGATCAACTGCTCGATCTTCTCGAGATAATCCTCGGCCGCGACGGTGGTGCGGGGGCGGGCGGAACTGCCGGGGGAGGCGGCCAAGGGATGCGAGAGTCGGCGGGCGGGGCCGCGCCCCGGGGCGGCGTTCAGGCGCGATCGCGGTTCTGAAACCGGAAGACGGTCTTGAGCATCTGCCAGGCGAGCCAGAACACGCCGGTCAGGCAGCTGGCGGCCAGGGCGCCCCAGAGATTGATCATCCGCGGATCCAGGGACTGGACGTGCGACTTGATCACGCTGAAGATGAACGCGAAGAACCCGGCGCAAAGGACGAGGTCGATCACCAGCGAAACGAGCGAAAAGGACTTTTTCTCGGGCGCAGCCATGGGGGCAGCAGAAGAAGCGGGCCGGGATTTGTCGACCAGAATCTTGGTTTCGCGCAAAGGGATTTCGACCTCGACGACCTCGCCGCCGGAATCGAAATGCAGCCGGGCGCCAGCCTGGCGGAAGACATTGAGCATGGGGCGGTTTTCGCGGCGAACCTGGGCGAAGAGCCGGGGGACGCCCCGCTTCCAGCCCAGCAGCCGGAGTTGCCGCAGGAGGTGGGAGGCGAGGCCCAGCCGGCGCCGGTCATCGTGCACGAGGAAGGCGCACTCCGCGCTCTGCCCGTCGGGGGCGAGGACGAGGCGGCCCAGGGCCCAGAGGGTCTCGGTTCCGTCCGGCCCGGCTTCCAGCACGCCGAGCAAATCCTCGCGGGCCGGGTCGGCGGCCAGCATCCGGTCGGCGCTTTCCGGCGTCATGTCGCGGATGAGGCGTCCATAGCGGGCGTGCATGCTGGCGGGCGACAGCGTGGCAAACATCGCGGTCAACAGCGGGGCGTCGGTCGGCCGGAGCGGTCGCAGGCGGTAGCTCCGTCCGTCCGCCAGCCGGAACATGTGCGGCGAAATCGGGGCAGGGGAGGGGAGCGCGGGCATGGGCGTCGGCGGGCGGAGCGGTCGGCGGCAGAAAAAGTCTTACCGGCGGGGAGTATCTTTACTGCTACCATCGGCCCGGGTGCAAAACAGTTTGCGCCCGGCCCCCGGTTGAACAGCATGGGGAGGTGGTCTCGTCATTGGAAAACAGCCGTCGAAGCCGCGACCTCGTGCAACGGCTCCGGGAGTCGCAAATCTTCCGCGATTACGAAAAGGCGTTTCGCGACACGACGGGGCTGCCCATCAACCTGCGGCCGATCGAGGCCTTCGACCTTCCCCACCACGGCGATCCCAATGAAAGCCCGTTCTGCGTGCTGATGGCCCAGAGCAACCAGACGTGTGCCGCGTGCCTGCAACTGCAGAAGAAGGTCGAGGAGGAGGCGCACCTGGAGCCGAAGACCCTCAAATGTTTTGCCGGGCTGTGCGATTCCTCGGTGCCCATTCGCGTCGGCGACAACCTCGTGGCGTTCCTGCAGACCGGCCAGATCCTGCTGCACCGGCCGAACAAGCGCGAATTCACGAAGCTCACGCGCGAGTTGATCAACTGGGGCGTCCAAGCGGACATGAAGAGGATGGAGGAGGCCTATTTCCAGACGCGGGTGCTCGAGAAGAAACAATACGAGGCGGTGCTCCGGTTGCTGACGATCTTCGCGCAGCACCTCGCCTCGCTGAGCAACGAGCTCATGCTGACGACGCAGCAGGCCGAGCCGCCGATGGTCGCGCGCGCGAAGGTTTACATCGCCGAGCACCAGAACGAGGAGCTGTCGCTCCGCCAGGTGGCGGGCTCCGTCAACACCAGCGCGTTCTATTTCTGCAAGATGTTCAAGCAGGCCACCGGGCTCACCTTCACGGATTACCTGGCGCGGGTGCGCATCGAGAAGGTGAAGAACCTGCTGCTTAATCCGCACAAGCGCATCAGCGAGGCCGCGTACGAGACGGGCTTCCAGTCGCTGTCCCAGTTCAACCGGGTGTTTCGCAAGATTGTCGGCGAGTCGCCGACCGTGTGGCGCGCGAAGGTGTCGCGCCATTCACCGGGCTGAGCCGGTCAGCGCGGTCTCGTCCCGGCAGGCGACGCCGCGGCGGTGCTGGCAGACGCCGCAGAGCGTGTCGATTTCGCGCTGGGCGAGGACATGGAACAGGGCGAGGACCTCCTCGAGGTCGTTGTGTTCGAGCCGCGGGGCGGTGGCGGCATGGACGGCGAGCTCGCCGGTCGCGTAGTAGTTGAGCAGCGGGTTGAGCCCGCACGGGCAGCGGCGCTGCAGCGGCGCGATCACGGGGGGCGCGCGATGCATCCAACCCTTGGCCAGGCGGGCGCGCAGGCCGTCGCCGAGCTGGGTGAGCGTCTCGTCCATGAGGAAGACCAGCGTGTCGGGATTCGCCATGGGCGAAAGCGCCGGCTCGGTGCGCAGGAGCTTCTCCCATTCACGCTTGATCGCGGGGCGGAGCGCTTCGAGCCGGGTGACGGTGACTGGATCCACGGCGGCACAATGCCACTTCGAGGCGGAAACCGCACTGCATCGCTTGTGCAAGGATGGGCATATCTTGAACGTCTGGGCACGGTCCGCGGTGCGCACGGATTGCGCAATAAGTAGGGGGTCTATCACAATCAATGCGGAGCGGGTGGGGCGTTTTTCCCGATAATGACCGGCAGACATTCCACGCCATGTCCGTCATCCCGATAACTGTGTTTTTCAGCCTGCTGCTCGCGGGCTTTTTCACCGCCCTGTTCCTGCGCGAACAACACCGCCGGAATTTTGCCGGGGCCGAGCGCGACTCGCTCCTGCCGCTGGCCGACGAGACGCCCCGCCTGGCCGCCGCCCCGCCCGCCGCCTGCGATTGCCGGCGCGGTGAACGCGCACCCTGCGCCGACTGCCACCGGGCCGCCGCGCCCACCTCTTCCCACCCATGATCACGACCATGCCAACCGGGCAGAAAACCACGATCGAGTTCAACGACAAGATCGTCCGCCAGTTCCTGCTGGCCGCGATCCTCTGGGGCGTGGTCGGCATGCTCGTCGGCGTCCTCATCGCCGCGCAGCTCAATTTCTTCCAGCTGAATTTCGCCACGCCGTGGCTCACCTGGAGCCGCCTGCGCCCGCTGCACACCAACGCCGTGATCTTCGCGTTCGTCGGCAACATGATGTTCGCCGGCGTCTACTACTCGACGCAGCGCCTCGTGAAGGCGCGCCTCGCGAGCGACTTCCTCTCGCAGCTGCACTTCTGGGGCTGGCAGCTCATCATCGTGTCCGCGGCCGTCACGCTTCCGCTCGGGTTGACGCGCGGCAAGGAGTACGCCGAGTTGATCTGGCCGATCAATGTCGCCGTCGCGGTCATCTGGGTCGTCTTTGCCGTCAACTTCTTCTGGACGCTCGCGCGCCGCAACGAGAAGTCCCTCTACGTGGCGATCTGGTTCTACATCGCGACCATCATCACGGTGGCGATGCTCTACATCGTCAACCACCTCTCGATCCCGACCAGCTTCCTGCACAGCTACGGCGTGTTTGGCGGCGTGCAGGACGGCCTCGTCCAGTGGTGGTACGGGCACAACGCCGTGGCGTTCTTCCTGACGACCCCGATCCTCGGCATCATGTACTATTTCCTGCCGAAGGCGGCGGAACGCCCGGTCTATTCGTACCGGCTCTCGGTGGTGCACTTCTGGTCGCTCGTCTTCCTCTACATCTGGGCCGGCCCGCACCACCTCCTCAACACCGCGCTGCCGAGCTGGCTCCAGTTGCTCGGCACCGCCTTCTCCCTGATGCTCTGGGCCCCGTCCTGGGGCGGCATGCTCAACGGCCTGCTCACCCTGCGCGGCGGCTGGGACAAGCTGCGCACCGATCCCGTCATCAAGTTCTTCGCCGCGGGCGTCACCTTCTACGGCATGGCCACGTTCGAGGGGCCGCTCCTCTCGATCAAGTCGGTCAACGCCTTCGCGCACTACACGGACTGGATCATCGCCCACGTCCACGCGGGCGCGCTCGGCTGGAACGGCTTCATGGCCGCCGGCATGTTTTACTGGATGGTGCCGCGCCTCTGGAACCGGCCCCTCCACTCCAAGTCCCTCGCGAACCTGCATTTCTGGATCGGGACGTTCGGCATCCTGCTCTACGTGGCCGCCATGTGGGCCTCGGGCATCACGCAGGGCCTCATGCTCAACGCCACCACCGAGGGCGGCACCATCCTCAAGTATCCCAATTTCCTCGAGACCGTGAACGCCATCCGCCCGCTCATGCTGCTGCGCGTGGTTGGCGGCGGGCTCTACCTGTCCGGATTCGTCCTCATGGCCTGGAATGTCTGGCGCAGCATCGCCGGCGCCCAGCCCGTGAACGGCACGATCGAGGTCTATGTGGAGCCCTCCACGGCCGGGGAAAGACTGGGTCTCGGCGGCACGTTCCTCACGGCCCCCGTGGTCCTCACGGTGCTCGGCTTCATCGGCGCCTGCGTGTGGATGTTCACCACCGGCTGGCTCAACATCCTCGGCCTGCTCGGCACCATCATCGCCGTGCTGCTGGCGATCGGCCATTACCAGACCCGCGGCACCGCCTGGGGCGAATGGTACGACCGCCTGCTCGTGAACGCCCTGCCGTTCACCGTCCTCTGCTTCCTTTCCGTCGCGGTCGGCGGGCTCATCCAGATCATCCCGATGCTGACCATCGACCGGCGCCTGCAAACCGAGGATCGCGTCGCGGCGGTCTACACCCCGCTTGAACTGGCCGGCCGCGACCTCTACGTCCGCGAGGGCTGCTACCTCTGCCACTCGCAGATGATCCGCACGCTCGTTCCCGACGTGATGCGCTACGGCGAATACTCCCGCCTCGGCGAGTCCATCTGGGACCATCCGTACCAATGGGGCTCGAAGCGCAACGGCCCCGACCTCGCGCGCGTCGGCGGAAAATACAACGAGGCCTGGCACTTCGACCACATGCGCGACCCGCGCTCGATCTCGGCCGGCTCGAACATGCCGTCGTACGCGTGGCTGCACGAGAACCCGACCGACTACGGCGCGCTGCCGTCCAAGATCCGCGTCCAGCGCATCCTCGGCGTGCCGTTCCCGGCCTGGTCGCCGGCGGAAATCGACAGCCGCGCCAGGAGCCAGGCCGCCGCTATCGCGCACGCGCTCCGCGAGCAGGGCCGCTATGTCGAGCCCGATCGCGAAATCGTCGCGCTCATCGCCTACCTCCAGAGCCTCGGCCACAAGTGGGAAACCACCAACCCGAAAGTGGCGGGCAGTCCGTAAATTCGCCACCCGGCGTCCGCCCTCCCGCTCCCACTTTCACTCCCCCTCGCCACTTTCCTCAACCCATCCCACCCATGTTCCACCGCATCATCTACGAAGACTGGCAGCTTATCTTCCCCGTTGTCGCCCTCGCCGTCGCGTCGTGCGTCTACCTGGCCGCCGGCTGGAGCGCCGCGCGCATGAAGCCCTCCAAGGCCAAGCGCCTTGCCGAGCTCCCGTTCGACACCGAGTAAACCCCCGCTCCCATGCAGCCGCAGAACCAGGGCGATCCAGGGCAGAAAGTCCGTCCGCACTCCTATGACGGCATCCAGGAGTACGACAACCGCCTGCCGAACTGGTGGCTCTACACCCTCTACGCAACGATCGTGCTCGCCTTCGTGCTCTGGTTCGTGAACCAGACGGCCCGGCTGGTCCCGACCGACGGCGCGCGGGTCGACTCCGCGATGGCCGCGATCGCCGCCGCCAAGCTGGCGAGTTCCATCGACGTCAGCAACGACGACAAATTCTGGGAAATGAGCCGCAACCCGGTCTTTGTCGACGCCGGCCGGCAGACGTTCGAGTCGCTCTGCGTCCCGTGCCACCTGGCCAGCATGAAGGGCAAGCACGAGAACCCGGCCGCGGTCGGCCCGGACCTCACGGACAACGCCTGGATTCACGGCGGCACGCCCAAGGAGATCTTCAACACGGTCACGAACGGCGTGCTCGTCAAGGGCATGCCCACCTGGGGCCCCGTCCTCGGCCAGAAGAAGACCGCGGAAGTCGTCGCCTATGTTCTCTCCCACCACCAGGCGGGGGAGCCGATCACCGTGGAGATTTCCAAATAGGGCGGGGCGCGGCCTCCGGTCGCACCCGTCTTGAGCCCGTCCCAAGGCCGGGTTTCGCCAGCAACCTTACCGCTCAACCCACGCCATGGGCGATAAACCTGTCATCAATCCGCCGGTCAATCCCGCACCGTTCCGGGCGCCCCCGCCGCCGCGGCCGGCGCGTCTCGCGCCGTCCCGCGACACCGTCACGACGATCAATGCCGACGGCTCGCACCGGACGCTCTACCCGGCCGACGTGCGCGGCCGGTTTGCGACCGCCCGCCGCTACAGCGCCTGGTTCCTGATCGGCATTTACCTCTTGCTGCCGTGGATTCCGGTGAACGGCTACCCGGCGGTCTTCCTCGACCTCGCCACCCGGCGGTTTCACCTGTTCGGCCTCACCCTCGCGGCGCAGGACGCCTGGCTGCTGTTCTTCGGCGTGAGCGGCCTGGGCTTCGCCCTGTTTTTCCTCACCGCCCTGTTCGGCCGCCTGTGGTGCGGCTGGGCCTGCCCGCAGACGGTGTTCCTCGACCACGTTTTCCGCCGCATCGAGCGCTGGGTGGAAGGCGACGCGCCCGAGCGGCGCTCGCTCGCGGACGCCCCGCTGTCGCCCGGGAAGCTGCTGCGGCGCGCGGCCAAGCACGCGCTGTACGCGCTCGTCGCACTGGCCATCACCCATCTCTTCCTCGCCTATTTTGTCAGCCTGCCGGAGCTCTGGCTCTTCATGCATGAGGCGCCGGGCGAGCACTGGACCGCCTTCCTGATCGTCTTCGTCGCCGCGGGCGTCCTCTACTTCAATTTCGCCTGGTTCCGGGAGCAGCTCTGCATCGTCATCTGCCCGTACGGCCGGCTCCAATCCGCGCTGACCGACGATCACTCGATGGTGATCGGCTACGACCGGAAGCGCGGCGAGCCACGCGGCCGGCTCGGCACCCCGGGTGCGGGCGCCTGCGTGGCGTGCGATCGCTGCGTGCAGGTCTGCCCGACCGGCATCGACATCCGCCAGGGCCTGCAGCTCGAGTGCATCGGCTGCGCGGCCTGCATCGACGCGTGCGATGACGTCATGGCCAAGGTGGGGCGCCCCCGGGGCCTCGTCCGCTACGACTCGCTCGTCGGCCTCGACGGCGGGCGCACCCGCTGGCTCCGCTCCCGCACCGTCGTCTACGCCATTCTCCTGCTGGTCGGGGCGGCCGTCGCCAGTTTCGCCTTTTCGACGGTCAAGCCGGCCAGCTTCATGGTGCTCCGGATGACGGGCGCGGCCTACTTCGTGGACCGCGACACGGTTCGCAATCAATTCATGGTGCGCCTCATCAACAAACGCACCGTGCCCGCGACCTTCGAGGTCCGAGCGGTCGGGTTGCCCGCCGCCGTGCGCGCGATCGGTTTCACCGCCCCGGTGACCGTCGCCCCGCTGGGCGAACAGGTCAGCCCGCTCGTGTTGCAGGTGGACCGCGCCCGGTACCGCGGCCCCTTCAAGTTCACCATCCGCGCGGGCGACATCGCCGGCACGTACACCCTGGCCCGCGAGGTCGAGTTCATGGGGCCCGACCTGCGCCTTCTCGAGGAGGAAGACCGTGAAAAAGGCATTAAGCGCTGATCTTCCCGCCGTCGGCCCCGCGGCGGAGGCCGGTGTCTCCCGCGGTCGCGGCTGGAGCCTGTGGCTCCTCGTCATGGCCGCCTTCGCCCTGCTTTCCGCAGTTTATGTCGTGGCCATTCATTTTGCGCGCGAGGCGCAGATTCGCGAGGTGCCGGTCGAATCGAAGGGGGTCACGCCATGATGACGGAACTGGCGGGCATCACGGGCGCGGGAACGGCGTTCGTCGCCGGGCTGGTCACCAGCATCCACTGCGCCGGCATGTGCGGGCCGCTGGCCTGCGCGCTCATGCCGGCCGCCCACGACGACGCCGATCCGCAGACGGTCAGCAGCGTGTACCACCTGTCGCGCCTCGCGGGCTATTCCGTCCTCGGGGCGGCGGCGGGCGGGCTCGGGCGCCTGCCGCTGTCGTGGCTCGACGCCGGCGCCGTGCGCTACCTGCCCTGGCTGCTCGTCCTGTTTTTCATCGCGGTGGCAGTGCGCCTCGACCAGCGACTGCCCCGGCTCGCCGTCCTCGGGCGGCTCTATGGCCGGGTGGCGGCGCGTCTGCGCGGCCGCTCGCGGGTCCGGTCCGCCGCGGTGCTCGGCCTGGCCACGCCGCTGCTGCCGTGCGGTCCGCTCTATTTCCTGGTCTCGCTGGCGCTGCTCGCGGGCTCGGCCCTCCGCGGCGCGGAAATCCTGCTCGCCTTCGGACTGGGCACGGTGCCGCTGCTCTGGTTTGCGCAGGCCAACTTCAACTGGCTCCGCCGCCACCTCGGGCCGGTCTGGCTCGCCCGCACGCAGTTCGCCCTCGCGCTGGCGGTGGCCGCGGTGCTCGCGTGGCGCCTGCGCGGGACCTTCGGCCTCGGCGGTCCGGGCGCCGCCGACTACGTCTGCTTCTGACATGACTTCCACCAGGGACAAACTTATGGACGGGGGTGCGTTAACCGGGGCCAGGGTGCGTGGACCCGTGGCCGACGGCACCGCCCCCGTCCATTTCAATCGCCAGCGGCGGGTGAAGCTGCGCCGGACCAGGGTCCTGCGCCTTCGCCCGGTTTCGAAATGATTGCCGCCGGGAACAGGCTTGTGGACGGGGGCGCGTTAACCGCGACCAGGGTGCGTGGACCCGAGGTCGGTGGCACCACCCCCGCCCACTCCTGCCGGCACTGCGGCGCCCCGCTCGGCGCCGCCCGCCCGTCGGGCGACTTCTGCTGCGCCGGTTGTGCCTACGTCTTCCAACTGGTGCACGAGCATGCCCTCGCCGATTACTACAAGATCCGGGACGCGGTGGTGCCGCCGGTGGGGCCGGTCGTGTTTGAGCCGCGCGACTACCTGTGGCTGGCCGAACTGCAGGCCGCCGCCGAGGGCCCGGACGGTCCCGGCGCGCCCGCCGTCTGCGAGCTGACGCTGGAGGTCCAGGGCATCTCCTGCGCGGGCTGCGTGTGGCTCATCGAGAAGATCTATCACCAGCAAAAGGGGGCGTTGCGGATCGAGACCGACGCGCAACTCGGCTGCATGCGCCTCCGCTGGGCGCGCGGGCGCTTCGACGCCCCGGCCTTCGCGCGCCGGCTGCAATCGTTCAACTACCTGGCCGGACCGCCGGGCGAGGAGCCCGCCGTGCCCGAAAGCCGGCTGCTGCTGCGCCGGCTCGGGCTGTGCGCGGCGCTGTCGATGAACGTGATGCTCTTCACCCTGCCGGCGTATTTCGGCATGGACGCGTCATTCGCCTACGCGCGGCTCTTCGGTACGCTCTCGATGGTCTTCGCGACGCTGAGCGTGCTGGCTGGCGGCAGCTACTTCTTCGGGCGCGCCGCGCGCTCCCTCCAGTCCGGCGTCATGCACATCGACCTGCCGATCGCGGTGGGGATCATCGGGGCCTATGGCGGTTCGCTCTACGGCTGGCTGAGCGGACGCGACGGCTTTGTCTATTTCGACTTCGTCGCGGCCTTCATCCTCCTGATGCTGGTGGGCCGCTGGTCGCAGGTGGCCGCGGTGGAGCGCAACCGCCGCCAACTGCTCAGCTCCCAGGCGCGCCCGCATCGGGTGCGGCTCCTCGCGGCCGACGGCCGGTCCTCCACCCAGCCGGTCGAGTCCCTTCGGGCCGGCGACCGCTTTGCCGTGCGCTCCGGGCAAATCGTGCCGGTGGAGTCCCACTTGGAATGCGCCGCCGCGACCGTCGGCACGGCGTGGATCACCGGCGAGGCGGAACCGCGCGACTGCCGCGCCGGCACCCGGGTGCCGGCCGGGGCGCTCAATCTCGGCCGCGCCGAGATCACCCTGCGGGCCCTGCAGCCCTGGGGCGGGTCCCTGCTGGCCCAGTTGCTCCGACCGGGGACCCGCGATGCCTACCGGCACCGGTTCCTGGAGCGCGTCATCAGCGGATACCTGATTGCCATCTTCGTGATCGCCGCCGCCACCGGCGCCGGCTGGTGGCTGGCCACCGGCGATGCGGTGCGGACCTGGTCGATCGTGACAGCGGTGCTGGTGGTATCCTGCCCGTGCGCCATCGGGCTGGCCTTTCCCCTGGCGGACGAGAAGGCCACGGTGGCGCTGCGCCGCGCCGGGGTTTTCGTGCGCGAGGCGGGCGTGTGGGCCCGGCTGGGCCGCATCCGCAAGATTGTTTTCGACAAGACGGGCACCCTGACGCTGGAAACGCCGGTTCTCCGCAATCCCGGGGCTCTCGGCGGGCTGTCCGTGGGCGCGCGCTCGGCGCTGCTCGCGCTCGTGCGCGACAATCCGCACCCGGTCAGCCAGTGCCTGCTGGAAAACCTGCGCGCGGGCGATCGCGGCGCGGGCCTCGCGCCCGCGGAGGGCGAGGTCGGGGAACTGCCCGGCTTCGGCGTGACCCTGCGGAACAAGCTGGGACTCTGGTCGCTCGGCCGGCCCGGCTGGCGCGGCGGGCTGGGCGTCCGGGCGGGTTCACCCGCGGCCGCGAGCCCGGCGACCGCGAACGAGCTGCGCGATGCCGAATTCGCCTTCGAGGGGGTGGTACTCGAGCGGTTTGGATTCACCGATGCCGTCCGCCCCGACGCAGCCGCGGAGATCGCCCGTTTGCAGCAGGCCGGTTTCTCGGTGTTCATCCTCAGCGGCGACCGCCGGGAGAAGGTCGAGCTCATGGCCGCCGCACTCGACATTCCCCGGGCGCAGGCGATCGCCGGGCAGACGCCCGCGGAGAAGGCGGAGTGGATCCGCGGACTCGATCGCCGGGACACGCTGATGCTCGGAGACGGGGCCAACGACAGCCTGGCATTCGATGCCGCGTTCGCGCGCGGCACACCGGTCGTCCACCGCGGCGTGCTGGAGGGCAAGGCCGACTTCTATTATCTCGGACGCGGCCTGGCGGGATTGCGGCAGTTGTTTGAGGTCAACGCCGCGCGGCGGCGCACCCAGACTTGGCTGCTCGTCTTCTCGATTGCCTACAATGCGCTGGCGGTCGGCCTGGCGGTGGCCGGTCGCATGAATCCGCTGATGGCGGCGGTCCTCATGCCGGCCAGTTCGCTCGCGACGCTGGCCATCGTCGGCGCCGGCATGCGCGGCGTGACCCGGCAATCGGGGGGCCAGCCGGCGACGGGTGCCGCCGCGACACCGGCGCGCGACTGATTTTCAGCGGTCGGGGTCACCCACGCTCCGGGAGCGGTTGGCGGATGCGCGCAAATTCGTTCCGGCCACCTTTCTGGATCAAGCGGTCCGGGCCTCGAACAGCGGCAGGATCTGCATCCCCGGCACGGTCACCAGGCCCTTGTCCGTGATGCGGATCTCGGGAATCACCGAAAGCGGGATGAGGTTGAAGCCCATGTAGGGCAGCGTGCAACCGGCCTCACTCCACGCGCGCTTCAGCGTGGTGGATTCCGCGGCGACCACCGTGGCGCGCTTGTCGGAGAGCAGGCCGGCGATCGGCAGCGCGACCTTGGCGACGACCCGGCCCCCGCGCACGACGCAGACGCCGCCGCGCATGGCCTTGATTGTCTTCAACGCGAGCTGGAGGTCGGCTTCGTTCGTGCCGGCGAGGATGATGTTGTGGGCGTCATGACCGACCGAGCTGCCGACGGCGCCGTCGCGCAGGCCGAAGTCCTTCAGCAGCCCGTGCGCGACCGCGCCGGATTTCCCGTGGCGCTCGACAACCGTCACGAAACAGAGCTGGTGCTTCGCGAAGAGCTCCGGCCACGTTGTGCCGGGCCCGGCGTCGAGCGCGACCTTCTCGTGAAATAGAATGATGCCCGGCAGCGCGGTGCGAATCGTGTTCGCGGTGACCGCGCCGGCGGGAACGTCCGGGGTGAGCTTGAGTTTTGGGGCGACCTTGACCGTCTGGTAGGCGGCTTTCGGGTAGCGGTAACGCTTCGCGAGCGCCCGGTCGAGCAGCGGGGTGATCTTGCGGTTCTCGACGACGAGTTCGCCGCCGTACCAGGTGTTCTGCGGCTCGAGCGCGTCGTTCAACAGCACGACGTCGGCGCGGCGGGCCGGGGCCAGCCCGCCAATGTCGCCGTCCCGGGCAAAGCGGGTGGCGGGATGCAGCGAGCCCAGGCTCCAGGCGGTGACCGGCTTGAGCCCGGCGACGACGGCCTGGCGCACGACCCAATCCAGGCCGAACATGAACAGGTCGTCGGCGTCGCGGTCGTCGGTGCACACGCACACGCGCTTCGGGTTGGCGCCCAGTTCGGTGACGGTCTTGATCGCCAGGGGCAGCGAGTGCCACGGGGTCGTCGGCGGGCCGCCGCGGAGGAAGATCCAGACGCCGTTTTCCAGGAAGTCGTTGGCGATCTCGCGATCGATGGCCTCATGGGTGTCGTTGATGCCGCTCGCCGCGCCGGCGGCCACGAACTCGCGGCCGTAGATGTGGCCGCAGACGGGTTTGCCGCGCTTGATGGCCTCTCCGAGGATGGCGTGGCTGCGGGCGTCGCCCATCGCCACCTGCACGAAGTCCATTTTCTCGCCGAGTGCGACGGCCTCGGGCCACTTGTCGAAAATCGCACCGATCTTCTTCGCGGTGAGGTCGCCGCCGGCCGTCTCGAAATGCGCGGAGGTTGCCGGCACGGTGCTCGGGACGGTCAGGAAGATCGACAGCGGTGCCTGCCGGGCGTCCCGGAGCATCCACTCGACGCCGGCGACATCGCACACATTGCCGATCTCGTGGCTGTCGCAGAAGATCGTCGTGGTGCCGTTGAGCAGCGCGCCCTCGGCATAGGCGCACGCGGTCATCATCGAGCTCTCGATGTGGATGTGCGGATCGACCAGGCCCGGTGCGAGGATGCCGCCGCGGGCGTCGTAGACCTTCGTCCGGGCCCCGGCGCCGGGCTTGAAGGTGCCGGCCGGCTTCACCGCCGCGATGCGGCCGGATTTGATCCAGATCTCGCGGTCGTCGTGGATGCGCTCGGTGTAGGTTGACAGCACGCGCGCGCCGGTGAGCACGAGGTCGGGCGCCTCGCGACCCATGGCGACGGCGGCCAGGGTCCGGGTGACGGTGTGCAGGGGCGGGACGGAGAAGCGGGTGAGGGCCATGCTGCAGGTTTAGCAGGCCCCGCGCCCGGCTGGCGAGTCAGAGTTGCTTCGGGATGGCGGCAGTCAGGTTGAGCGGCTCGCCCTCGGTGATCACCAGGTTGTCTTCAATGCGCACCCCGCCGAGGCCGAGGTGCCTTTCCGCCAGGGACCAGTTCACGCTGTCGCGATACTTCGTCCGCCGGGCCGGGTCGTTGAGGATGGCGGGGATGAAGTAGAGGCCGGGTTCGACGGTCACGATGTAGCCCGGCCGCAGGATCAGGTCCATGCGCAGGCTCTGGAGGCAGGGGCGCGGGTCCTTGGCGCGGCCGGGTTCAAGGCCGCTGGCATCGCGCACGCCGAGCCCGAGCATGTGGCCGATGCCGTGGGGGAAGAACAGCATGTGCGCCTCCTGCTCGACGAGCGACTCGGGCCGCCCCTTCAGCAGCCCCATGGCGACGAGGCTGGCGACGAGGTCGACGGCGGCGCCGAAATGGATGTCCTTCCACTCGGCACCGGGCCGGCAGCGGGCGGAGGCGCGCTGCAGGGCGGACAGCACGGCCTGGTAAAGGTCGCGCTGCAAGGCCGACGGCTGGCCGGCCACGTAAGTGCGCGTGACGTCGATGACGTACCGGTCGAGCTCCGCCCCGGAGTCGATGAGGATGAAATCGCCGTCGCGCGCCACCCGGGCGGGCGACGGCGAGCCGTGGAAAACCGCGCTTTGCGCGCCGACGCCGACGATCGTGTCGTAGCCGGTCTTCTGCGCCCCCTGTCGGAAATATTCCGCCTCGAGCTCGATCTGGAGCCGGCGTTCGGACACCCCGGGTTTCAACAGGGGCTGAATGACGGCATAGCCGGCGGTTGTCGCGGCGGCGCACCGCTGCATCAGCGCGATTTCACCCGGTTCCTTCGACCGGCGCGCGTGTTGAAACGCGGCGCGCACCTCGGCGGTGCGGGCGGCGTCAAACGCGACCCCGTCGGCGGGCGCGCCGAGCATCGCCACCCGGCGACCCGGGCGGGCGGCGAGCCAACTGGGGAATTTCCCGAGAGTCTCGCCCGGCAGTTGCTCGCGGCCCTCCCAGACGCGCTCGGCTTCCGTGACCTCGGGTACGAACGAAACCCAGCCGCCGCCGGAATGCCGGCCGCTCGTGCGGTCCCGGGGGTCGAAGGCCACGATCCCGCCCGTCGCCTCGGGCAGACCGGTCAGGTAATAATACTCCTGGTGGGCGATGAACGGCAGCAATTGGTCGCTGGGTTCCGGCTTGGGCAGCGGCCGGCCGGCTCCGACCAGCAGGATGTCGTCGGTGAGGTTCAGCGCGGCGGCCAGGCGCTCGCGCCGGGCGGCATAGTCGGTGCTCATGGCGGAATGCTGGGATCAAAACCGGGCAAATCCGAACAAAAAGAGCACGCCGCGCGTCGCGCGTTTCCGGTCGGTCCCGCCAACGGCGTCAATGCGCCGCCGGGGCGGCCTCCGCGAGGCCCATCTTGGCGGGGCCGAAGTTTGGGTCGACCCGCAGGACGCCCTGGAACCGTTCGCGGGCCTCGTCCTTCCGCCCCAGGTGCAACAGGGTCCAGCCGCAGGCCGCCGCCGTGGCCAGGTCGTCCGGCTTCAGCTTCGTGGCGGCCTCGTAGTGGGCCAGCGCCACCTCAAATTTGTTGGCCCCGGCCGCGAGCCGGCCGAGCTCGAGTTCCCCCTGGTAGGGATAGACCTTGCGGAGGCGTTCCGCGTATTCCCCGGCCTTCCGGAGGCTGCCGCCGACCATGTCGGGCGCATGTTCGTAGAAATTTATCATGCCCTTGAGGGCGGGCAGGTAGTTTGGGTCGATGGACAGGCACTTCTCATAGGCCTTCCGCATCTTGAGCGCGAGGCTGTTGCCTTCGATCGCTCCGACCTCCGCGATGCGGGCGGAGCAGGCGGTGCCCATCTGGTCAAGGTAGGCGATCTTGGCCGGGTCGGCCTTCATGGCGCGCTCAGCCAGCTCGACCGCCTCGTCGTTCCTTCGCTGGGCCATCCGGACGAGGCTCAGGTAATAGAAGATCGCGGGATCGGCGCGGCGATTCTGGGCCAGCGGCGCAAGGATGTCCTCGGCGCGCGCAAACTGGCTCGCCGCGATCGCGGCGGCGGCCTGCTCGACCGGCGTCTCGGCGAGGGCGGACGTCGTGAGTGCGGCGGCGGCAAGGGCGAGGATGAGGGCGCGGGAAAGTTTCATTCGGGGCGGATCGAGGGGGCGGGGTGCCGGCCAATGAAGGGTGGAATGGCCGCCGATGCAAGCGCCGGCCCAAGCCCGAACCTATCGGCATGGTGACCGGACATGACGGCGAGATATCCGGGCTAGGCGAGCGCGTCGCGGAGGATCTCGACCGGATGGAACACCGGGCGGCCGGTGCCGTCCCTGACCTGGTGGCGGCAGCTCGTGCCCGGCGCGGCGATCAGCGTGTCGGCCGGCGCGGCCCGCACCGCCGGAAACAGCACCAGTTCGCCGATCTGCTGGGACAGTTCGAAATGTTCCGCCTCGTACCCGAACGCCCCGGCCATGCCGCAGCACCCGGACGGGATGACCTGCACCTTGTAGTTCGCCGGGAGCTCGAGCATCTGCACGCTGGCCTGCACCGAGCCGAGCGCTTTCTGGTGGCAGTGGCCATGAAGCTTGATCGCCTGAGCGCGGGTGGTGAAGGCCTCGCGGCGGATCCGCCCGCGGGCCGCCTCGCGGACGATGAACTCGTCGATGAGCAGCGCGTTTCGCGCGAGGGCCCGGGCGGCGGGGACGAGGTCCGCGGGCACCAGGTCGGGATATTCGTCGCGAAATCCCAGGATGGCCGACGGTTCGATGCCGATCAACGGGGCCTCCCCGGTGACGACGGACTGCAGCCGGGTGACATTGCGGATGGCGAACTCGCGCGCCGCGCGCACGAGCCCCTTGGAAAAATGGGCCCGGCCGCTTTCGTCGTGCGAGGGGATGATCACCTCGTAGCCGAGCCGGTTGAGCAGTTGCACCGCGGCGATGCCGACCGGGGCGTCGGTGTAATTGGTGAACTCGTCGCAGAAAAGATATACCCGGCCGTTGGGGAATCGTCCGGATGAAGGCAGGGCCGGACCGCCGGGCCCCACCTGGTTGGCCTGCTTCGCGTGCCACGCCGCCAGGGTGATCGGGGAAAGGCCGGGCAGGCTGCGCTTCGGGGCAAACCCGGCCAGCCGCTTGATCCAGCGCGAAGTGTCGGGCGCGGTGACGACCCAGTTGTACAGGGCGGGCGCCAGCGACGCCAGGCGCATGGACCCGGCGAACCCGGCGACCAGCCGCGACCGCAGCGGCACGCCGTGGGCGTCGTGGTAATGCTGCTGCCACTCGGCCTTGAGGCGCGCCATGTCGACGTTGGACGGGCACTCGGATTTGCAGCCCTTGCACGACAGGCAAAGCTCCATGACGCCGGCGAGCTCCTCGCTGTCGAACGGCCGGGCGGCGTCCCGCGGATGGGTCAGCACGTGGCGCAGCATGTTGGCGCGGGCCCGCGTGGTGTCCTTCTCGTTGCGGGTCGCCATGTAACTCGGGCACATCGTGCCGCCCATCAGGTGGGATTTGCGGCAGTCGCCCGAGCCGTTGCATTTCTCGGCGGCGCGCAGCACGCCCTGGACGCTGCTGAAGTCAAAGACGGTGGGATAGTCCGGCACCGGATGCCCCGGGGAGTGGCGGAGCGAGGTGTCCATCGGGGGCGTGTCGATGATCTTGCCGGGGTTGAGGATGCCCCGCGGGTCGAACGCCGCCTTCACCCGCCGCATCATCGCGTAGCAGGCGTCGCCGACCATGAAGGGAATGAACTCGCCGCGGAGCCGGCCGTCGCCGTGCTCGCCGCTGAGCGAACCGCGGTATTTTTTGACGAGCGCGGCGATGTCGGTCGCGATGCCGCGGAACATCCGCAGACCCTCCTCGGTTTTCAGGTTGAAGAGGGGACGCGTGTGCAGCTCGCCGGCGCCGGCGTGCGCATAGTAGACGCAGGAAATGCCGTACTTCCGCCGCATCAGCGCGTCAAACTCGGCGATGTAGGCGGGCAGGTCGGCGACGGCCACGGCGGTGTCCTCGACGACTTCGCGCGGCTTCGCGTCGCCGACCACGTTGGTCATCAGTCCCTGGCCCGCGCGGCGGAGCTCCCAGACTTTCTCGGCCTCGTTGCCCCACAGCACGGGATACGCGTAGCCGAGACCGGCGGCGCGAAATTCCTCCCGGACAGCGCGCGTCGCGTGTTCGACCATTTCCCGTTGCTCGTGGCGGAATTCGACGACGAGGATGGCCCCCGGGTCGCCCTGCACGAAAAAGCGGTTCTTCGCCTGTTCGAGATTCTGCTTGGTGCATTCGAGGATGTGGCGGTCGATCAACTCGCAGCCGAACGGCCGGTGGCGCATCGCGATGAGCGTGGCGTGGAGCGCCTCGTCGATCGTGGCGAAGTGCGCGCAGAGGAGGGCGCCCGGCGGCGGCAGCGGCTCGCAGTTGAGTTCGAACTCCACGCCGAAAAACAGCGTGCCCTCGGAGCCGGCCAGGAGCTGGCAGAGGTTGAAGGGCCGGGTCGAGTCCGGCTCGAACGCGGCGCAGTCCATCAGGGCGTCGAGCGCGTAGCCGGTGTTGCGGCGGGTGACGGCGGGCTGGGGGAAGTTTTCGCGGATGAGCCGGCGGTTCCCGGCGTCGCCGAGCAGCTCGCGCAGGTGGCGGTGGAGGCGGGCCTCCAGGGTGTCGGGCCCGGCGCACTTGGCGGCGAACTCCGCGGCGGTCAGCGGGCCGAAGGAGACCGCGGAGCCGTCGCTGAGGAATCCGCGCGCCGCGACCAGGTGGTCGCGCGTGGCGCCGTAGACGATGGAGTTGGCGCCGCAGGAGTTGTTGCCGACCATGCCGCCGATCATCGCCCGGTTGGCCGTGGAAGTTTCCGGGGTGAAGAAAAGCCCGTGGGGCCGGAGGGCGAGGTTGAGTTCGTTGCGGACGACTCCCGGTTGCACGCGCACGCGCCGGCGGTCGGGGTCGATCGCCACGATGCGGTTGAGGTGGCGGCCGACGTCGACGACGATGCCGTTGCCGACGACCTGGCCCGCGAGGGAGGTGCCGGCGGTGCGGGGGATGAGACCGATCCCGCTTTCGCGCGCGAAGGCGATCAGGCGCCCGACGTCCGCCTCGGTGCGCGGGAAGGCCACGGCCACCGGCATTTCCTGGTACTCGGAGGCGTCGGTCGCGTAGAGCAGCCGCATGGCGCGGCCGGTGTGCAGCTCGCCATCGAGGCGGCGGGCCAGCGAGTCAAAGTCGGGCGGTGCGGACGGGGCGGTCATGCGGAATGGTCTTTCGTAGGAAAGCCGGCGGCGTTTGGCGAGCCTGCGTGCGCGGCCGGGCTTTCCCCGCGGCCGCCCCGGCGACAAGTAACCTATTGGGTTACTCGTCGGGAAGGGCGGCGGCGGTGGGTTCCTACGGCGAAAGGGTGAATTGGCAGAACAGGCTTGGATATGACATGGGAGAGCGTTTACTCGGCGTTCCCAGACAATGTGCCCCCGTCCGCGGCGGGGACCAACCCACCCAAGTCATGACCGCCCTCAACGCCCCCCAGAACTTCAACTGGCCGCTCGCCTACGAGGCCGAGGAACTGCTTTCCCGGCACATCAACGCCTTCCTCGAGCGGCACGGCGCCGCCCGGCTCCTCGCGCAACGGATGCACGACGAGACCGGCACGGAGTTCTTTGAATGGACCGACCATTTCGTCGTGTCGCCGAACCACGAGCGCGCCTTCCGCGACGCCGGTTTCGCCACGGAGGCCACGGACGCCCCGGTGCACTGCACGGTGCTCGCGCATCCCCATGCAATGCTCCCGCGGGTGCTGGTGAGCCTGAAGGCCGCGCCCTCGCCGGCGCCGATCGCGCTGGCGGTCCGGCCGGAATTCCTGGCCGACTTCATGGCCCGGCAGGGCCTGGCGGGCGAGCCGCTGGGACGGCCGTGCGCCCGTTATCGCGTGCTGAACGTGGGCGAGGAGAATGGCGTCATCTTCCAGGCGGTCGAGCGGCTGGGTTACCGGGGTTTCATCGTCAGCGAACCGCCGCCGGGCCGGGCGGACGCGGTGTTGCGCGTGCGCGAGCTCTGGCGGACGCGGTCGCGCGACCTGGCGAGCGACGACGAGGCGGTGCGCCGGGCGTTTGCCGTGCAGAAGGAGTGCGTCGACCTGGTCGGCGTGGACGCGGCGTGCGAGCTGTTCTTCGCGGAGGAGCGCGAGTTTTGGATGTTCCGGAACCGCGCCGGCCGGGTGCAGAAGCGCCGGCAGGACCAGCTCGGCCTCGGCTGGGCGAACCACGACCATCACACGTTCCGGTGCTCGCGGCAGCATTTTCCCGATCTGGTCCGGTTCATGGAGAACCTCGGCCTCGCAAAGCGGGAACGCTTCTACGCCGGGGCGGAGGCGGGCTGGGGTGCGCAGGTGATGGAGGCGCCGGCGGTGGGCATCGTCGTTTTTGCCGACGTCGACCTGCTGCCCGAGGAGGTCGAGGGCGACTATGCGACGCAGCGGTTGACCGAGATCGGCGCGGTGCGCACGGTCGGCCTCTGGTGCGGACTGCACGGCGACAGTTTCCTGCAGGCGGGCATGCACCACCTGGAGGCGCGGTTCAATCATCCGCTCCTGCGCGAACAGCTGGCGGCCGAGGGCATCGCGACCATGAAGCCGTTCTCGGACTTCCCGTTCCTCAAGCAGGCGTTCACCGAGGGCGAGCGCTGGAAGGTCGATCCCCGGCGCGTCGACGCGCTGTTGGCCCGGGGCCTGATCACCGCGGCGCAGGCCGCGGGCTTCGTCAAGGACGGCGCCATCGGCAGCCACCTGGAGAACCTCGAGCGCAAGGGCGGCTTCAAGGGCTTCAATCAAAAGGCGGTCAGCGCCATCATCGCCGCCACCGACCCGCGCAAGGTGCAGGCGGCGGCGCACGCGACCGCGTGAGTCAATTCACGGACTGACAGAATCAACAAATTGAACGGAATGGCCTGACGCCGGGCGGATTGGACGTGCCCGGCGAATTTTGTCCCCAAACGTTACCCCTGTATGAAAATCGGAATCGTCGGCGCCGGCAAGGTCGGTGCCACCATCGCCACCCTGCTCGAGTCGTGCAAATTCTGCCGGAGCGTCGCCCTCGCTGACGTTCGCGCCGGCATCGACTTGAAGGGGCTCCGGAAATCGCGGTTCGTCCACGTGGACGTGAAGAAGCCCGCGCCGCTCGCCGCGTTTGTCCGGGAGGTGGACGCGGTGGTCAGCGCCGCGCCTTATTTCCTGAACAAGACCGTCGCGAGCGCATGCGCCCGGGCGGGCGCGAGCTACTTCGACCTCACCGAGGATGTCGAGACGACGGCCTTCATCCAGAAACTCGCCGCGCGGGCGAAGAGCACGTTCATGCCGCAGTGCGGGCTCGCGCCCGGTGCGATCAACATCGTGGGCGGGTCGCTCGCCTCGTCGCTGCAGGACGTCCGCAACTGCGAGATGCGGGTCGGCGCGCTCCCGCTCAACGCGAGCAACCAGATGAAGTACTACCTCAGCTGGAGCACGGCGGGCCTGATCAACGAGTACTGCCAGGTGGGCGAGGCCCTGCACCAGGGCAAGCTCGTGACGACGATGCCGCTCGACGGCGTGGAACGGATCACGATCGACGGCACCGAGTACGAGGCGTTCAACACCTCGGGCGGCGTCGCGACAATGTGTCAGACCTTCGCGGGGCGGGTGGGCGACCTGAACTACAAGACCATGCGGTATCCCGGGCACCGCGACCTGATGAAGTTCCTGCTGCAGGACCTCAACCTGGCGCCGCGCCAGGAACTCGTGACGCAAATCTTCGACCAGGAGGTGCCGCTCACCGAGTCGGACGTCGTGGTGTTCTACGTCAGTGTCGTCGGCAACGAGCGCGGCGGCGGCTTGAAGCAGCGCAGCTTCATCAAGAAGATGCACGGCGACACCATCCACGGTCGCAAACTCAACGCCATCCAGCTCACCACCGCGGCCGGGATGGTCGGCGTGCTCGAGCTGTTCGCCCGCGGCAAGCTGGGCGGCGGCTTTGTGCGGCAGGAATCGGTCCCGCTGGAAGCCTTCCTCGGCACGCAGTGGGGCGGGAGGGTTTACGGCGGCTGAATTGGTGGTCGCCGATGTCCCCGGCGGCGACAAGCGTCGGTGGGAAAACCGGCGTCCACCTGATGGGAAAAACCATGACAACCAAATCCACCTCGGTCGCGGCAGTCGCGAAGGCGATCTTCCCCAAGCTCGGTCTTACGCAGAAATCCGTCAACCCCGGCGCGTTCTGGGGCGCGTGGGGCGGGCGCGGCGCCGTGCTCGAGAAGCGTTCACCGATCGACGGCTCGCTCCTCGGCCGCGTCGCCCAGGCCTCGCCCGCGGACTATGAGCGCGCGGCGGCGGCGGCGCACGGGGCCTTTGCGGCCTGGCGCGAGGTGCCGGCGCCGAAGCGCGGCGAAGTCATCCGGCGCTATGGCGAGGCCCTGCGGGGACTGAAGACGGAGCTGGGCCGGTTGGTGTCGCTCGAGGCCGGCAAGATCCGGGCGGAGGGCGAGGGCGAGGTGCAGGAGATGATCGACATCTGCGATTTCGCGACCGGCCTCTCCCGGCAGCTCCACGGCCTGACCATCGCATCCGAGCGTCCCGGCCACCGCATGATGGAGTCCTGGCAGCCGCTCGGCGTCGTCGGCATCATTTCGGCCTTCAATTTCCCGGTGGCCGTCTGGGCCTGGAACAGCGCGCTGGCGGCGGTCTGCGGCGATGCGACGCTCTGGAAGCCGTCGGAAAAGACGCCGCTCACGGCGATCGCGTGCATCCGGATTGCGGAGCAGGTGTGCCGCGATTGTGGCGTCGACCCGGCCCTTTTTTCGCTGGTCATCGGCGACGGCCCGACCGTGGGCGAGCTCATGACGGTCGACCGGCGCCTACCGCTGGTCTCGGCCACCGGCTCCACCCGGATGGGTCGCCGCGTCGGCGCCGTCCTCGCGCAGCGGTTCGGACGCGCGCTGCTCGAGCTCGGCGGCAACAACGCGATCATCGTGGCGCCATCGGCCGACCTGAAGATGGCGAAGCGGGCCATCCTGTTCGGCGCGGTTGGCACCGCCGGGCAGCGGTGCACCTCGACGCGGCGGATCATCGTGCACGAATCGATCCGGGGGGAACTCACGGCCTCGCTGGTGGCCGCCTACCGGCAGCTCCCGATTGGCAGCCCGCTGGAACCGGGCAACCTGGTCGGTCCGCTCATCGACGCGGCGGCGGTGGCCAACATGCTGGCGGCCATCGCGGCCGCCCGCAAGAGCGGTGGCCGGGTGTTGCACGGTGGGGGCGGTCTCTCCGGCAAGAAATTCCCCGGCGGACTCTATGTCACGCCCTGCATCATCGAGGCGCGGAACGAATGGCCGGTCGTGCAACACGAGACCTTCGCGCCAATTCTCTACGTGATGGGATATCGCGAGCTCGACGAGGCGATCGCGCTGCAGAACGGCGTTCCCCAGGGCCTCAGCTCGGCCATCTTCACCACCGACCTGCGCGAGGCGGAAAAGTTCCTTTCGTCCCGCGGCAGCGATTGCGGCATAGCCAACGTCAACATTGGCACCAGCGGCGCGGAGATCGGCGGGGCCTTCGGCGGCGAGAAGGAGACGGGCGGCGGCCGCGAGAGCGGCAGCGACGCGTGGAAGGCTTACATGCGGCGACAGACGGTCACGGTGAATTATTCCGACTCCCTGCCACTCGCCCAGGGAATCAAGTTCGGGGACTGATGCTAAGGGCACGAAGAAGCGAAGGGGCAAAGCCCGGCCAAACCGGGTCAGCGCTGCAGCGCCTGCCGATGCCGGGCGTTTCTTGACCAGGGCGGAGCCGAAATGGCGTTGTCGCCTGGAGGAGCCGCCTGCAGCGGCGATGGCGCGTCAAGTTGAACCGCTCTGGCCCGATAACTCCCCGTCCTGGGATGGGGAGGATTCGCCCGGTTGGGCCGACTTTGTCGGGACCGGTCCTTTCAGGGGCGGATCTTCACCAACAGGCCCTTGGCGGCGCCGCGGTCGTCGGGGTCCACCCAGAGCTTGGACATCCCGGCGCTGTTTCCCCGCGTGGTGGCGGTGATTTCGTATTTGCCCAGCGGGACAATCATGTAGCGCTCGCGGATCGGTCCGACGGTCATCTCGTAATGCACGCCCGGGGCGTCGGCGTACACGATGACATCCCGCGTGAAAAAGTTCTGGGCCGCGATGCGCATCTGCGGGGCCGCCCCGGTGGGTTTCCAATCCTGGCCGAGGCCGTCACCGTAAGCGATCGCCTTGTCGCCACGCTCGCCGCAGCCGGCGAGGAATGCGGCCGCCAGGGCGACCGCGGAAAGAAACAGGAGACGTTTCATGCCGGCGCGAGGCAAGCCGGGGTCGACATCTTTCGCAAGCCCGCAGGCGGAGAGTGCCCCCCGGCACACGGAGCCCGCGTCAGGCCGCCGGTCGGTCCGTCCGTCAACGCTCAGGCGCAACGATGTCGTTGGAACCACGGTTTACCTGGAATGCACGGATATTCCAGCAGAGGAACCAGGAGGAAAGGAACCGCTGCAAACACCCATCGAATGGCGCGGCCGGCCGAGATTCGATTTTCGTCTCCACTGGCTTCATCCGCGCCTGGCGGTGGAATCCGTCGCTAATTTCGCCTGGAAAAACCTGGTTTGGCTCCCAACGCCCGACGCGACCACCCCGCTCACTCCCCGGCCTCGAAGATCACCTCGATCGGTTGCCGGAAAAGCCGGGCGATCTTGAACGCCAGGGGGAGGCTCGGGTCGTATTTCTCGGTCTCGATGGCGTTGACGGTCTGGCGCGAGACGCCGAGCTTGTCCGCCAGGTCGCCCTGCGACCAATCCCTCGCCGTCCGCAGCGTGCGCAGTTGGTTTTTCATTTGTAGCGGCAGTTGGCGACGGCCACTCCCACCAGCCAGAGGGCGAAGGCCAGCGCAAAGGTGCCCCACAGGCTGAGGCCGTGCTGCAGGTCGCCCAGGGTGACGCCGTTGGCGTTGAGCGTGTTGACGATGGTGCTGATGATCAGCGTTCCGAGGGCGGAAAACAACCAGGCTTCCATCTGGATGCGGCGCTGCAACTCGTCCATGCCGCGGATGAACCGGAGGCACGTGCGCAGGTAGAGGAGGCCCGGAAGCAGCGGCGTCAGCGTGAGCAGCGCCTTCGCCAGCGGACTCAGCCCCGGGTTGAATTTCACGAGGGCGACTCCGGCCAGGTAGAACAGCGTGGCCACCCCGAGCCAGGCGTTGAGCCGGAGATCGGTGATGCAGGAGTACTGACCGGACAGCGGCCGGATCGATTCAAACGTGTTGGGTTTTTCCATGGGGAGAGGTGTAAAGCATGCTTGTCAGATGTCAAGCTTGCTTTACATTCATGGTTGGCCCACGGGGGAGTTCGCCGAGGGCGGCGGGACGCGTCTGGCGGGTGCAGCTTGATCGGGCGCGGCCTAGCCAGAGTTGTCGCCGGGGTCGCTGACCCCGGTCCATTGGTTATCGGTCGCGGGCCGCTCGCACCGGGGTCAGCCGCCGAGGCGCCGCACTTTCAAGCTTCAACCGTCATCATTCAACGCCCGACTCCGTCTCAGCGCAGCGGATCGGCCGAGGGCAGGATGATCACGCCGCAGCGCGCCTTCTTGAGGATGCCGCTGGCGGTGCTGCCCACGAGGAAATCGTAGAGTTTTCCGTGTCCGTGGGAACCCATCACGATGTAATCCGCGCCGATCTTGCGGGCCTGTTCCAGAATGACGGCCACGGGTTGCCCGACCAGCACGACGGTCTCACAGGCCAATCCGGTACTCTTGAAGCGGCTCGCGAACGCCGACAGCTTCTCGCGGGCGGCCTTGTCGGTGACATTCATCGCCTCGTGGATGACCTCGGCGGGCAGGGCATACTCGGCGGTGGCGACGGCGGGCGGTTGCACGACGTGCAACAGGGTGGAGCTGCCTCCAAAAGCGCGGGCCAGGCCCACGCTGTCCTCGATCACCTTTTCGGTGACGGCGGAAAAATCCACGGGCACGAGGAAGCTTTTCATGGCGTCAGGATACCACCCGGGGTCCGGGACGGACACGCGGCGTTTGGTTTAATCTCCGCAGTTCTTGCGGCGACGCTTCAAGTTTGCCAAGGGCCGGCAAACCGCGAAGTATCCTCGGCCACACACATTTACTGCCATGGCTACGACCCCGTCACCCGCGCACACCTGGAAGTTTTTCCGCACCGGCGGACTCGATCAGGTGGCCCTTGAAAACGCCGCTGATCTCCTGGATTTGGAGAACCTCGACCAAAAGTTGTGGGTGGCGCTGAGCTGCCCGGTCAAGGGGCTGGAACTGGATGAAAAGACCCTGGCGATCATCGACAGCGACGGCGACGGCCGGATTCGCGTGCCGGAGCTTCTCGCCGCGGTCAAATGGGCGGCCCTGCTGTTGAAGGACCCGGGCGAACTGCTCCGCGGATCCCCGGCCCTGCCGCTGGCCGCCATCAACGACGCCTCGCCCGAGGGGGCCACGCTGCTCGCCTCGGCCCGGCAGATTCTCGCCAACCTGGGCAAGAAGGATGCGGCGGCGATCACGGCCGCGGACAGTGGCAACACCGCGCAGATCTTCGCGTCGAGCCCGTTGAATGGCGACGGGGTCATCCCGCCCGAGGCGACGGACGATCCCGCCACGCAGGCCTTGATCAAGGACATCATTGCGTGCCACGGCGGGACCGCCGATCGGACCGGCTCGGTGGGGGTGACGGCCGAAAAGATCGAGGCGTTCTTTGGCGACGTTTCCGCCTATGTTGCGTGGGTGGGAACGAGCGGGGCCAAGGACGTCGCGGTGCTGGGCGAGGCGACCGATGGGGCCGTGGCGGCACTCCGCGCCGTGCGCGCCAAGGTGGAAGACTACTTTGCCCGCTGCCGGCTCGCGGCCTTTGACGCCCGGGCGACGGCGGCGCTCAACCGTTCGGAGGTGGATTATGCGGCGGTGGCGGCCAAGGTCATGAATGCCGCCGCCGAGGATGTGGCCGCGTTCCCGCTGGCCCATGTCGAGGCCCGCCGCCCGCTGCCGCTGACGGAGGGCGTCAATCCCGCCTGGGCGGGTGCGATCGCGACCCTGCACCGTGTTGCCGTGGTGCCTGTGCTCGGCAGCCGGACTTCCCTCACCGAGGACGAATGGTCGGCGCTCAACGCCAAGTTCGCCGCCTACGAGACCTGGCTGGGAAGCAAGAGCGGCAGCTCGGTGGAGAAGCTCGGGCTGGCCCGCCTGAAGGAAATTCTCGCGGGCAAGGGGCGCGAGATTCTCGCCGGACTGGTCGCGCGCGACAAGGCGCTCGAGCCGGAATTCAAGGCCATCAGCGATGTCAACCGGCTCGCGCACTATCATCGCGACATGCGCGCGCTGCTGCACAATTTCGTCAATTTTGCCGATTTTTACTCGCGCGACCGCTGGGCGGTCTTCCAGGCCGGTACGCTCTACCTCGACAGCCGCAGCACCGAGCTGTGCATCCGGGTCGACGGGGCGAATCCGCTCGCGGCGATGAGCAAGGCCTACATTGCCTACTGCAGTTGCACGCGGCCCGGGGCGGCGATGAACATTGCCGCCTGCTTTACGCGCGGTGAGAGCGACTACGTGTTCGTGGGCCGGCACGGGGTGTTCTACGATCGGCAGGGACGCGACTGGGATGCCGTCATCACCAGCATCGTGGACAACCCGATCAGCATTCAGCAGGCCTTCTGGTCGCCGTACAAGAAGTTCGTCCGCTTCATCGAGGAGCAGGTCGCCAAGCGGGCGGCGGCGGCCGAGGCGGAATCGAATGCGAAGCTGGCCGGTGCCGCCGAGAAGACCGTGGCCACGGGCATAGGTGCGGCGGCGCCTGCCGCGCCCAAGAAGGTCGATGTCGGCACGGTGGCCGCCATCGGTGTGGCCATTACCGGTGCGGTCAGCGCCCTGACCCTGATCCTCGGCTACGTTTTCCAGCTCAAGGCATGGCAATACCCGCTCGTGCTGGTCGGCTTGGTCGCGGTCATCTCCGGTCCGTCCATGATCATCGCCTGGCTCAAGCTGCGCCAGCGTACCCTCGGTCCAATCCTTGAGGGGAACGGGTGGGCCATCAATGGCCGGGTGCAGATCAACATACCCTTTGGCACGGCCCTGACCGAGCTCGCCGTCCTGCCGCCGGGCGCCAAGCGCTCGCTGGAGGATCCGTACGAGGACAAGGAGGCGGCCGCCCGGACGCGCCAGTTCTGGCTGTTGGTGTCGTTGGTCGCGATCGCTGCGGCGGCCATCTGGATCAGGTGGGATCACAATCAAAAGGGTTACTATTTCTGGGAGTCGGCGCCGCCGACGGAGACGAAGGCCGGGCCGGCGGGAACGCCCGCCGCCAAGCCGGAGACTCCCGCGGCCGGAGAGGCTAAGAAGTAATTCCTGTTAAATTACTTGGGTCATCGCGTGGACGTGCGATGAGACCTTCACAGACAACTGGGGTCTGAGCCGTGTGCATCGGCTGGACCTCAAGTTTTCGCAAAAATGGCCGATAAGTTGTTAATGGCTTTGCCCATAGTTACATACGTTTCTTAAAGTTAAACAAGTAAATACCCCATAAAAACTAGGTAGAAATACCTATTTGTTTTGCAGGCCAGACTGCCCTAATCTGTCCTCGGCTTCCCAATAACTGCCATACATGTCCCGCTCCCGGCCACCCATTTCAATTTCCTCCAAGCTCCCGTGGGTCCTTGTCGTCGATGACGAGGAGGCCATGTGCAACTTGATCATCAATGCGCTGGCGGATGAAAAGCTGGAGGTTGTCGCCGCCGCCAACGCGGCGGTCGCGCTCAAGCTTGTGGCCGAACGGCCCACCGAACCGCTGCTGGCGTTGGTGGACGTCATGATGCCGGGCATGGATGGGCTGACCCTGGCGCGAAAACTGTGTGCCCAGATCAAGCGGGGCAAGATCGTGATCATGAGCGGGCACCTTTCCGATGTCTCGTGGTGGCCCGCCGACCTGCGCGAAGTCGCCTTCATCGCGAAGCCGTTTCACATGACGGCGCTCGCGGAATTCCTGCGGGAAGCCCGTCTGCGGGCGGAGGAGGCCTCCTGACAAACGCCGCCATGGAAATCAACCTTCTCCTGACCGCGAAACGCCTCGAGCTGGCCGAAGACCTGGCCCAGACGGAGCCGTTTGGCGGCGTGATGGTGATCAAGAACGTGGCCGAGCGCACGTACCTGACGGTATCCCCCAAGCAATGGAAGGTCCTGTTGTTTTTCCGCGAGGCCCAGACGGTGCCGCACATGCTCGAGAAGATCATCGAGCAGCGCCAGTGTCCTCCGCTCGGCGAGTTCTACGAATTGATCCTCAAGGCGGTGCGCGCCCGGATCCTGATCGACCCGACTCAACCGGCCGTCTTTGTGCCGGCCTCGAGCTGGACGGTCTCCCTGCGGCCGCAGAAATTGCGGCACGCCCTGTGGGTCCTGCTGGTGGTCGGCCTCGGCATGACCGCGGCGCTGCATCCGGCGTTTCCGCGCAGCTTCCTGAGCGGGCTCGCCAGCCTCGGTGCCCTCGGCCTTGCCTTGCTCGCCGGCCGGGCGCTGTCGGCGTCGCTGCTGCGCGGTGCGGGCGGGGAAGTTTACCTGTCAAGCCGCCGGCTGATCAGCACAATCGACGTCTGCATGCTGGCGCCGGCCGACCAGTCGGTGGTGCTGCTCGCCCCGGTGGCGATTTTGGCGGCAGCCACGGGCTTCCTCACGTGGAACCGGCCCGAATGGAGCTTCTTCCCCCTCATCGGCCTGCTGCTGATTGTTCGACCCGTGCTGGGCGGCAGCGTCAGCCGGATGATCCGGGCCGGCGCAAATCCCCGGCTGAGCGACGCCCAATACGCCTTCCTCTTCGCGCTGAACCGCACGCCGCGGATTCGTTTCCGGCTCCTCTGGTCGAGCCTGCGGAATTCGACGACCTGGAAGGAAATCGGCTATGGCGTCGTCTGGACGCTCGCGCTCGGCTATTTTGTCGGGGTGCTCACGGATGTGCCGCCGTGGACCCTGGCATTTTGGAAGACGCGGGGACCGTGGCTCGGCACCGGGCTGGTCGCCTCCCTCGGTCTGCTTGGCGTGGTCTATCTCACCTCGGAATTCTACCTGTTTGCACGGGAGCGCGCGATCGCCCGGCACGAGACCCTGCGCCAGTGGTATCGTCGCTGGTTCCAGCGCGCGCGCCCGCCCGCGACGGTCGATGACCGCGTGCGGGCCGTGCTCCGTTCACCGTTGCTGCGGCAGTTGCCGCCGCCGGAGCAAAACGCGCTCGCCGCCGCGATGAGCCAGCAGGCGGTCGGCCCGTGGAAGAATTTGCACGCCGCGAACGAGCGGCCGAGCCATGTCTCGATGATCATGTCCGGCAAGGTCGGCGTTTACCGCATGGCCCAGTCGGGCCGCCGCGTCCTGGCCCAGGTGTTGTGCGAGGATGAGCTCGTCGGCCTGCATGGGATCGCCGACCCGGCGCACCCGGAATTCCTCTACCGGACGCTGACGCCCGTCACGCTGCTGCGCCTGGATTGGGATACGGCCGAGAAAATGGTCATTGCCAAGGTCAGCCCGGGGACGCTCGCCAACCTGGTCCAGAAGCTGCCGTTCCTGGCCCGCATCGGCCTGTGCCAGAACTGGCATTTGCAGGCGATCCAGCGATTCGCCGAGCTATCCGTCATCAAGGACTATCAGGACGGCGAGACCATCCTCCAGGAGGGCAGCTTCAACGACAATTTCTTCGTCATGCTCGAGGGCGAGGCGGAGATCACCCAGCACGGGAAAGTCCGCGGCCGGATTGCCCGCGGGGCGTTTTTTGGCGAGATCGGGTTGCTGCAAAACAGCAATGCCACCGCCCAGGTGACCGCCAGCGGCGGCGCGCGCTGCATGTGCATTCGCCGGCGGGAATTCCTGCGTTTCGTGGCCCACAACTATTCCGTCGCGATCGAGCTCGAGCGCGTCAGCTCGGCCCGGCTCGGTCATCCGATCTTCCCGCTCTCGCCCGGAAATTTCCGGTCGATTTGAGGCGGAGCGAATGTGGAGGGCCCGGGAATACCCGCACCGGCAGCGGAAGGGCGGCTCGGGCGAGTCCTCCGGACGAGCCGCGACCTTATCGGGGGCAATCATCGCGGCGCAACGCCTCTCCGGTGTCGGCATCGGCGGATGGAGGGCCGCGCCCCCGCATCGCGGCTCCGACTACGGCTTTTCCGCGAGTGCCACCGCCAGGAACCAGCGCAGGCTCGCTTCGACGTGGTCGGCGTACACCTCGTGGCGCCCGGCAAACCGTTCCAGGCGGACGTGTTGGAATCCGGCTTTCTGGAGATCGACCTCGACGTGCTGCATCTGCTCCGGCGTCGCGATAGGATCGCTGCGCCCGCTGCTCAGGAAGACCGGCGTGGCGAGGAACTGCGCGCGATTGGGATGATAGGCGTCGAGGGCATCGAGCAGCACGGGCTGGTTGCAGCCGGCCTGCAGGACGCCGAGCGGGCGGTAGCCTTCGAGGGCGGAGATTGCGGCCAGCCACGCCGACCGTTTGGCTCCGCCGGAGATGCCGCCAAACGCCCGGGGCCAGCGTGTGACCTCGGGCCATTGCTCGCGCAGCCTCGCGAAGGCGGCGACAATCAGCGCGTAGCGGAGCCCGTTTGAATCGTCAGCCGCCGCGACCGGCCGGGGCGGGTCGGCCGCAATGACCACCCACCCGGCCTTGAGCGCCGGTGCGGCAAACCAGCGGAGGTTCGTCCGGCTCGAATTGTAGCCGGGATCGGAAGTCGCGCTGATCACCAGGACCGGCCAGGTCCGGTCTGGGGTGAAATTGTCCGGAACCGCCACCGCCGCGAGCGCCTCGGTGAACTCGCTGGTCCGGCCATCGCCGGCCATCTTGCGCAGCACAGGCGTGAGTGGCGCGGTGAACTCCACGACCTTGCCGGGGGGAATGACGTTTTCCGCGCCGGTCGCGATCGCGGTGAGGACCAGAAACAGAATCGTCCCGACCGGGATTGGATTTAGCACGGAGAGTTCGATTGAAAGCGAAGGTGCGTACAGTGACCGACCAGAAGGCGGTGTCTCCGAGTCCCGATGCTGTCACGGGGTCGGCCGTTTTCGTGGTCGCGGGCGGCGGTCACTGGGTGAGGTAGAACGGGTCCGGCAGCTTGAAGGTGCGCTCGGCATAGCCGCCTGCAAGGTCGCTCTCCTGGTCGCCGATGTTGAGGATGATCGTGTAGCCGTCGGCGGCGATTTTCCGCCGCCAGGCGGTCTTGAAGGCCTCGGTCGACCCGGTGGACCCGTCGGGCTTGAAATAAAGGCCCGCGTAGCCGGCGATGCCGTCCGCCTGGAGATTTTTCTCCGTGCCCGGGCGGTCGGCCTCCCGCCGGCCGCTGAGGATGAAGATGGTGACGCCGAGGCGCCGGGCGGTTCGAAACAGCTCGCAGACCGGCTTGATGGACGGCGCCTTGCCGTCCCGAACCCAGGCGTCCCAACTGGCCGGCACGTAGCCGAAGTCCATCGCGCGCATGTGCGGCAGGTTTGAGAGGAGGGTCTCGTCGATGTCGAACACCGCGGCGAGCCGGCCGCCTGGCTCGTTGCGGGCGCTGTTTGTGACGAGCACGCGCTGCTCCAGCCAGGTGGTCGCCTCGGCCGCGACGCGGGCGATCTCGGCATCGTATTCGCCCGAGTCGACATAGGCCCGGACCTCCTGCTTGAGCAGGTAGAGGTTGGCGGGTTCCTTCGCCGCGAGCGGCGCGCAAAGTGCGAGTCCGACAAGGGCCATCGCGAGCGCGACCGCCGGATGGGGCAGGCGTGGAGACATGGCTCTACGGTTGGTAGTCCTGCGGAAAATCTCAACTGCGGTCTGCATGACACGCCTAGCGCGCAAATGCGTTGCCCCCGGATGGTCGGCCGCCCTACCTTCCGGCGTCACCCCGGGGAATGGGCGGGCCGATCTCCCCCGGTCAGCCGACTTCATGATTTCCGACCTTCGCTTCGCACTGCGCGCCTTCGGGCGCAATCGCGCCTTCACCCTGGTCACGGTCCTCACGCTCGCGCTGGGCATCGGCTCGGCGGCGGCGATCTTCAGCGTCGCCGACTGGATCCTTTTCCGGGCCAACAAATTTCCGTCCGACGTTTACCTGGTCGGAGGGAAAGGCAGCCAGGGTGCCTATGTCCCGATCCGGTTCGACTTCATGGCGAAGGCCTACGCCGAGCAGACCACGGTCATGGCCGCCTATGCCAAGGCCGCCTACATGACCGGCAACATCGTGGTCGAGGGCCAGCCGGTCTCCACGAGTTGGGTCGGCGTCAGCGCGAACCTGTTCTCGATGCTGGGCGTGACGCCCGGGTTCGGGCGCGGCTTCCTGCCCGGCGAGGACCGCGAGGGCTCCGACCAGGTCGTGGTGGTCAGCCATCAGTTCTGGCGCCAGCACCTCGGAGGGAGGGACGACGTGCTCGGGCGCAGGATCACGGTCGGCAACAGCGTCTGCACGGTGGTCGGCGTGCTGCGCGAGGCCCAGGCGATGCCAGTCTATCTGTTCGCCGACGTTTATCGTCCGCTCACCTACCGCGTGAATCCCGCCGTTCCCTGGACTCCGCAGTTGTTCCTGCTCGGCCAACTCCGGCCGGGGCTGACCCGCGAGCAGGCCACGCAGGCCCTCGCGTCGGCCCAGTCCGACCTGCCCGGCGACATGCGCCGGTTCTTCGCCGACGACCGGCCGGCGCTCTCCAGCCTGCCCGAGGTCAACCAGCTGATGCGGTCGGAGATTTATTGGGTGATGCTCGGCGCGGTCGGGTTTCTCTACGGCATCGCGTGTCTCAACGCCTCCAACCTGATGCTGGTGCGCATGCTCGGCCAGCGCCGCGAACTCAGCATCCGGCTGGCGCTTGGTGGCGGCCGGTGGCGCATCATCCGGCTGCTGGCGGTGGAAAGCGTGACGCTGGCGGTGCTGGCGTCGCTGGCGGGAATGCTGGTGGCCAACTGGCTTTTCCCGGTCCTCCTGCACGTCGCTGGCAATTCCAGCTTCCTGCCGAACTGGGCCTTGTGGGGGCTGAACTGGCGCGTCATGGCGGTGCTGGGCTTCCTGACGGTGGTCACCAGTCTCGTCATCGTGGCGATTCCCGCGGTGCGGATCCTGCGCGCCGACATCTACGCGGGGCTGAAGGATGGCGGGGCCGCGCTGGGCGAGAGCCGGACCCTGGCGCGGGTGCGGGGCTCGTTCGTCGTGTTGCAGGCGGCGTTCGCCGTGATCCTGCTGGCCGGGGCGGGCCTGATGATCCGCACGTTTCACAGCCTCCAACGAGTCGATCTCGGCTTCGACCCCACGCGGCGGGCGAAGGTCCAGATCGGCTTTCCGGCCGATTATCCGTCGGGCAACGAGGAACGCCTCGCGCGCCTGCGCGAAGTCCAGGCGGAACTGCAGCGCGTGCCGGGGGTGCGCGCGGTCGGGTTTGGCGAGGACCTGTTGTTGTCCGGCTTTTATTTCGCCCCGGTCGAGGTGGAGGGGACCGAGGGCCGCACGCTCAAGGTCGACATCGTGACGTTGGGCCTCGGCTACCAGGACGCCTCCGGGCTGCCCCTGAAGCGCGGGCGCTGGCTCGACAAGTCGAACGGAAACGAGGTCATGGTGAACGAGGCGTTCGCCCGGGCGCGCTGGCCGGGGCAGGATCCGGTCGGGCAGTTGCTTCGCACGGCGGGGGCCAATCCCAGCGCGGCGCCCGACTGGAAGGGCTGGCTGGTGGTCGGCGTGGTCGGCGATGTCCGGACCACCATGCGCGACGAGCCCAACCTGCATGTCTTCGGACCGGAGGGGTGGGGTCCGACGAACATGAACACCTACATCGTGCAACTGGCGCGCGACTACGACGAGGCGTTCGCGGGCCTGATCCGGCGCCGGCTTTACGCCTTCGATCCGCGGATTGTCGTTTCGCAAATCATGCCGCTCGGCCAGGTGCGCGAGACGCAGCTCTGGGCGGAGCGGATGGCGGACTCGGTGCTGCGGGTGCTGGCGGGCATCGCCCTCCTCCTGACCGTGGTCGGGATTTTCTCGGTGCTGGCCTACACGGTGGACCGCCGGATGGGCGAGTTCGGCGTGCGGCTCGCGCTCGGCGCCACGCCGCGCGACCTGGTGGAGCTCGTGATGCGGCGCGGCGTGCTTCTCACGCTGGCGGGGGTCGTGGCCGGCCTGGGCGGGGCGCTGGCGCTGGCCCGCTACCTGAAAAGCCTGCTGTACGAGACCTCGGGACACGACCCGTTGGTCCTCGCGGCGGTCGCGGCGATCCTGCTGGCCACCTCCCTCCTGGCCTGCGCCCTGCCGGCCCGGCGCGCGACCAGGGTGGATATTTCGAAGCTGCTGCGCTCGGAGTAGGGGTGGGCGAACACAAAGACGCGAAGAAGCGAAGGAACCCCGGGCCAGCGGATTCAACGCCCCACGTTAACCTCGGGTCCAGGATTGGAGGCGTCTTGGTCGGTCACGCCGCGATTGTGGAGATGGCGCCACGCCCGGCTGGACTCCGTGACCCCTGTGTTCAGGCACTCCTGGCAGCCCGGCGCCTGCAGCCTGATTGATTGGATGGTCGGGCTTCGCGCCCTTGCTTCTTCGGGTGAGTGTTTCTTCGCTCAGCGGCCCTGCGCGAGGATGCGGCGCGTGTCGTCCAGCACATGGTGCGGCCCGAGGTAGCTCTCGCCCTGGAAGGAGTCCGACAGCACGTTGCCGTTCGCGTCGACGAGCACGAGGCAGGGGATGCCGGGCCCGGAGTAGTCGATCATCTTTTGATCGCGGCTGTTGAATCTGACGGCCAGCCACGGCATGTCGTCCGTCTTCATGTAGTCGGCCATGTCGCCGGCGGAGCGGTCGTCGCTGACGAAGATGAGTTCGAATTCCGGGTGCGCCGGCTTCAGGTCGCGGTAGGCGGTCACCAGGCTCGGTGTGAACTGGCGGCACGGGCCGCACCAACTGGCCGAGTAGTAGAGCGCGTAGTATTTCACGCCGTTGAGCGCGGAGGCATCGACGTCCTGCAGCTTGCCGCCGGTGCAACGCACGAGGCTGCCGCCGAACATCCGCTGCATCGGGGTCGTGACCCCCGCCGGGGCCTCGTGCGCAGCCGGCTTGGCGGCCACAGCCGGGGCGGCGGCGGCGACCGGCGCGGCGGCGACGGCGGCGAGTTTGGCGAGGTTGGTCTTGGCCAGGGGAACGCGAACCGTGGTTCCGCCGACTTTGCCGGTGACGCTTTCGGTGGTGATCTCGCTCACGGTTATCTTCTTGCCGGCGCCGATGAGCATCATGCCCGCGGGCTGGCCGTTCACGATGACGGCGGCCTTGGTGGCCGCCGGGACCGTGACGTCGGCGGGCCAGCGCTGCGGATCGGCCACGAGGTCCGCGAGAGTTTGCGCGTCCGCGGGTCGGGCCAGGCAGGCGACGGCACAAAGGAGGAGCAGGAGGGATTTCAAGGGCGTGGGTCTTTCCCGCGATACGGTAGCGGTTGTGGTTGGGCTGGCAAGCTGAGCTCTTACGACAGGCTGAAGACTTGAGCTCGAAGAATTCTCCGACTTGCGAATGAGTAGGGGTGGGCCGCGCGGCTGTTTCCGACCCCAAGTTCTATTGGACCAAGGAACGCCGCAGGCGTTGGAGGAATTTCTCCTCGTCCTTCCGCCTGAGCTCATGCTCCCAGATCCGCAGCACCCTCCAGCCTTTGGCCCGGAGCAGGCGGTTGACCTTTCGATCCCGGGCCCGGTTGCCGAGGATTTTCGCCCGCCAGAACGCCGCCCGGTTCCTGGGCCAGGCTTGTCTGGCCATGGCCGAGGAGAAGGCAGCTTGGCACTTGGGCAGCTACCCAAGATGTTGGGATTGCGCGAGGACAGCCATATTGGCATCAGTCTTCAGTCCACATTATGTCCGACGAATGGTCAGAACAAGAGGTTGAAATCATCGTCGAGGACTACCTTGCGATGCTTGCTCTGGAGATTCGGGGACAGGAATACAACAAGGCGGATAGAAACCGGGAGCTACGGAAGCTTCTTCCCGCTCGAAGTCGCGGTTCGATTGAGTTTAAGCACCAAAACGTCAGCGCGGTGATGATCGAACTTGGTTGTCCGTATATACCCGGATACAAGCCTGCGCGAAATTATCAAAATTTGCTTCTAGAGACGGTCGAGCGGCGGCTTTCCGGCGCACTGGACCTAACGTCTATCGTTTCGAAAGTGGTCGAACAGCCGGTTGAACGCTCAACAAGACCGGAGGATATTCTCTCAATACAAGTCGACCCGCCGCCTCGAGCCAAGAAGCGGGAGGCGCTCTACGACGGGCCTCGTGCGCCGCGCCCAACAACGAAGAGGAATTATTTGGAGATGGAATCTCGCAATCGGTCGCTTGGCCGGGCGGGTGAAGAACTCGTTCTCGAATTTGAACACGAGCGGCTTTGGCGCGCAGGATGCAAGACGCTCGCCGGACGCATTGACCACATTTCTGAGAACAAAGGCGATTGCTGGGGCTTCGACATACTATCTTTCGAGACGGATGGGAAAGAGCGTCTCGTCGAGGTTAAAACCACGCGCTTTGGAGCCATGACCCCGTTCTTTGCTTCAAGCAACGAGGTTGAAGTTTCTGAACAGCGAAGTTCGGAGTATCACGTCTACCGGTTGTTCAACTTCGACAAGAAGGCTCGACTATTTTTGTTGAATGGCTCGATGCGGAGTACTTGTACGCTCGAAACAATTCAATTCCGGGCAAGCCCGGGCACCATTGACACTTGAAGGGAACCTGCATTGTGAAAACCAATTCGAATTACCGGGTGAAGTTCTCGACGCGAGGGCGGGTGACGATTCCCGCGCCGTTGCGGAAGAAGTACGGCATCAAGCGCGGGTCGCGCATGGCGATTGAGGTGACTCCGGCGGGGGCGTTTCTGTTAAAAGCTGCAGGCGGGTAGGAATATTTGGCGGGCCGATCAAGGCATCGGCCCCTACCGAGTATGGCCTTACGGTGGCACCACGGCTGCACCCCTTGCCTCCGCCGCCCGAGGCGACTGCGCTCAGGACTCTGAACCGCGCCGGCTCGTTCGGAGGACTCGCCCGGCCTTATCTCAACGCCAGGTCGTTGCGCTTAACTTCCTTGATCGCCCATTTGGTGACAGTCAGGCCCTTGGAAGTACGCGTGGAGACCGGCACGGGCGTGAGATCAAAGTCGAACTCACGGATGCGGGCGCCGCTGCGGCCATCGAGCGAGATGTGCACCGACTTGGGCATGTCCTTCTCGCGATCGCTGACCTCCAGCCAGATCAACCGGGAGCCTTCGGACTTGGCCAGGGGGTAGAGCTTGTCGCGCGACAGCCCGCCGATCTGGAACTTCTTGGCGTAGGATTTCCCCTCGGGCCCATCCCGGTAGATCATGCTGTAGAACTTGGTGTCGCCCTCCTTCGGCCAGACGGCGACGTGCCGGATGTCGAGACCCATGAAGGTCTTGTCAGCGACCTTCGTGACCTTGAGCGAGGCGTCGCCCATGATCGCGAGCACGCTGTCGAGGATCGTGCACTCCGTGACAAACTCGTGCTGGCGCCAGTTGAGCCCGATGAAACCGTCCTCGCGGTTGACGTAGAGCCGCTGGTTGGCGGACACCACCTCGGAGGCGTCGATCTGCTCGATCTCGTCATAGCTGGTGCGGCGCTTGGCGCCCTTGCCGTATTTCTCGGCGAGCATCTCAAACCAGGCGACGGCGAAGGCGGTGAGGTTCCGGAGGTTGGCCTTCGTCTCCTTGATACCCTCCTCGATCTTCTTCATGGCCTCGTCGGCCTGGAAGCGGTTGTAGGCGGAAATGCGCTTGATGCGGATTTCGGTGAGGCGGACAATGTCGTCGTCGGTCACCTGCCGCCGGAGCTGCCTGAGGAACGGCTTCAGGCCCGCGCGGATCTCGGCGAGCACGCTCTCCCAGGTCTTGGATTTCTCGATGTTCCGGTAGATCCGCTCCTCGATGAAGATCCGCTCGAGCGAATCCCAGTGCCACTGCTGCTCCAGCTCCTCGAGCTTGATTTCCAGCTCGCGTTTGAGGAGGGCCCGGGTGGCCTCGACGCTGCGCTTGAGGATCTCGCGGACACCGAGGAACTGCGGCTTGTCGTCGCCGGTCTTCTCGTCGCGGACGATGACGCAGGCGGCGGGGGAGAGCTGGATCTGGCAGCTGGTGAAGACGTAGAGCTGCTGGATGACCTTGTCGGGCTCGCTGCCCTGCGGGAGGTGGACGAGGATCTCGACCTTGTCGGCGGTGTTGTCGTCGACGTGCTTGATCTTAATCTTGCCCTTGGCGTTGGCCGCGAGGATGGACTCGATGAGCGACTCGGTGCTGACGCCATGGGGCAGCTCAGTGATGGCGAGGAGGTATTTCGAGCGCTCCTCGATCTTGGCGCGCACCTTCACCTTGCCGCCGCGCTCGCCGTCGTTGTATTCGGCGAAATCGGCGGTTCCGCCGGTCGGGAAATCCGGCAGAATGCGGAACGTCTTTCCCTGCAGGTGGTTCACCGCGGCGCGGCAGAGGTCGTTGAAATTGTGCGGCAGAATCTTGGTCGCGAGGCCGACCGCGATGCCGTCGGCGCCCTCGAGCAGGGTGATCGGGAACTTGGCGGGAAGGGTGACGGGCTCCTTCGTGCGGCCGTCGTAGCTGAGCTGCCAGGTGGTCGTCTTGGGGTTAAAAAGCACGTCGCGGGCGAACGCGGTCAGGCGTGCCTCGATGTAGCGGGGCGCTGCGGCCTCGTCGCCGGTCAGCACGTTGCCGAAATTGCCCTGGGGCTCGATCAGCCAGCCCCGCTGGGCGATGGCGACCAGCGCGGCGCCGATGGAGGCGTCGCCGTGCGGGTGAAGCTTCATCGTCGCGCCGACGACATTGGCCACTTTGTGGAAACGGCCGTCGTCCATCTCCCACAGCGTGTGCAACACCCGGCGCTGGACCGGTTTCAGGCCGTCGTCGAGGTGGGGGACGGCGCGGTCAAGGATGACGTAACTCGCGTAATCGAGGAACCAGTTCCGGTAGCTCTTGACCAGGGGCGCCTCGTCGTCCTGCACCTTGGCTCCCTTCTTGCGCTTGGGCGGAGGCTCGGTGGGGGTCGAAGGCTGCGGGACGAGTCCTGAAACAGGAGAAGCGGGGCCAGGGACCGGCGGGCTGACAGTTTCGGAGCCTTTGACCGCCTTGACCGGGCTGACTTCCGGCTTTTGCCCTTTGTCGTCCGGAGAGGACTGCCCTTTGGCTTTCGGCTTGGGTTCAGCCTCACCGCCGAGCGGCAATTCCGGTTGGTTAGGATTAGATTTCTTACGCTTGGCCATTAACGAATGGGATGACGCGCAGAGTAGAAGTGCGCGGGACGCCGCGTCAAGCGGTGCGTGGAACACTTTTGGGCGCGTCCCGGGAAACCTTCACCGGAAAACAATTTTTTGCTAAATTGACGAGCCGGCGTGCCGACGAACAAGCGGCATTTTGGGAGGAGAAAGGTGTCCGGAGCCCAGTTTGTCGCGCGGCGTTGCGAATGTTTTCTAATGCCTGCGATCAGTTCCATCGCGCGCGTCTTCAGTTGCAATAATTCGGTCAAAGCGGGCCAAAAAAAAATCACGCTGCGGGATTTTTCACAGCAATTTTTGGTCCGCGCGAAGATTCCGGTGAAAGACATGTAAGGCACATTTTCGCGTCAGGAGAGGTGTCGAAGCACGGGTCGTAAAGCAAATGACCCGCGTTTTCAGCATGTCACCGATCACCTCTTTCCGCCGCGCAGTCGGCATCGTTTTAATTGGCGCCCTGGCCCTCGCCGGCGTGGCCACGCATGGCGCCGTCGGCGACCCGAACGTCGGCCAGACCGTCACGTTCACGGTGTCGGTAACGACCGGAACGGCGCCTTTTACCTACCAGTGGTCAAAGGGTGGGGTGGCGATCCCGAGTGCGACGAGTTCCAGCTACGCGATCACCAACGTCCAGGCGACCGACGCAGGCTCGTACTCGGTGGTCGTGGCCAACAGTGTCGGCTCGACGACGGCCACGACGACGCTCTCGGTCAATTCGACTCCCCTTGCGCCGGTGTTCACCACCCAACCGGTCGCCCAGGCCGTGACGACGGGCGCTCCGGTGACGTTCAACGCGGCGGCGAGCGGTTACCCTTTGCCGACTTTTCAGTGGATGTTAAATGGCGCGGCTATTTCCGGCGCGACCGGCTCGTCGCTGACGATCGCCAGCGCCCAAGCCGCCAACGCGGGAACCTATACGGTGGTGGCGACCAACTCGGCGGGCTCTGTGACGAGCTCGGCGGCCACGCTCGTGGTCTCAGCCCCGAGCAGCACTGTGACCATCTGGCCGAACTCGGCGGCGCCCGCTACTGTCGATGCCGGGGCGGACTCGGCGGTCGAACTCGGCGTAAAGTTCAAGTCGGACGTCGCCGGCACCGTCACCGGTGTCCGCTTCTACAAGGCCTCCGCCAACACCGGAGTTCATGTCGGAAACCTTTGGTCGGCCACCGGAACGCTGCTCGCCTCCGTCACGTTCGTCAATGAAACCGCGTCGGGCTGGCAGCAAGCCACCTTCGGGGCTCCGGTCGCGATTGCCGCCAACACAGTTTACGTGATCTCTTACTATTGCCCGTTGGCGCACTACAGTGCCGACGTCAACTACTTCGCCACCACCGGGGCGGACGACGCTCCGTTGCACGCCCTGGCCAGTGGCGTCTCCGGAGCAAATGGCGTCTTCACCTACGGCGCCAGCAGCGCGTTCCCGGCGCAGACGTGGTCCGCGTGCAACTACTGGGTCGATGTGGTCTTTCAACCCACGGGTGGCGTCGCGGTGACATCGTTGGCCGTCACTCCGACCAGCGGGACGGTCACGCAGGGCGGGTCGCAGCAGTACGCGGCCACGGCGACCTATTCGGACGGCACGACGCAGGACGTGACGACCCAGGCGACCTGGAGTTCCTCAAATCCGGCCACGGCCACGATCGGATCGACCACCGGGTTGCTTTCGGCGGTCGCGTCCGGAGCCAGCGTGGTTTCGGCGACGTTTTCCGGCGTCACCGGGACGGCTTCCCTGACGGTTAACGCGGCGGCGGTCGCTCCAGTGATCACGACTCAGCCGTTGGCGAAGACGGTGACGGCGGGGAACAGTGTGACTTTCACGGTAGCCGCGAGCGGCTCACCGGCGCCGACTTTCCAGTGGAAATTGAACGGGACCAACATTGCGGGTGCGACCAGCGCTTCCTACTCGATTGCCAGCGCCCAGGCGGCCAACGCCGGCACCTACACGGTGGTCGCGACCAACTCGGCCGGCTCGGTCACAAGCAACGCGGCGACCCTCACCGTCAATCCGGCGACGAGCGCCCCGGTCTTCACGACCCAGCCGTCCAGCAAGACGGTCACAGCCGGCACCGCCGTTACGTTTACGGTGGCGGCCAGCGGCACGCCGGCACCGACCTTCCAGTGGAAATTAAACGGAACCAACATCGCGGGTGCGACCAACGCTACCTACTCGATCGCCAGCGTCCAGGCGGCCAACGCCGGCACCTACACGGTGGTCGCGACCAACTCGGTCGGCTCGGTTACAAGCAACTCGGCGACCCTGACG
>Ga0265327_10000848_pt1 | contig 45667 bp, 33 predicted proteins | sample 41621metaG_FD_202089 | JGI IMG/M metagenome (GOLD analysis project Ga0265327, IMG submission 202089) | Rhizosphere microbial communities from Carex aquatilis grown in University of Washington, Seatle, WA, United States - 4-16-21 metaG | ecosystem: Host-associated > Plants > Roots > Rhizosphere... | reverse complement strand
GGGTAGATAAATGAACACAATATTGGTGGCATGATACCCAACTCGCCAGAGGTTATTCGTCAAATAGGGCCGCACGTCAAAAACGAACGTGGCAACAATCAGCCGGATGGTCCAAAACACGGCAAGAAATACGCAGAGGGCACGGGCTAGGGGGCCACCGGCGGCTAATGTCCCGGCGAGTGTAAAGGTCATGAGACCAAAGCTCACCAGGCTGACGCCGATGAACGTGTAGTAAACCCAGAACAGTCGCCGGATAAATGGCGGCAACGGAGCCAGGTTGTTTTTCAAGTTTACAGCGCGTGGCATGAGGGCGCCGGCACAAATCAGGCCCAGATGCATCAGGCCCGCGCATTGGAGGAGGAGTATGAGGTTATGGTTCATGGTTTGGTTTAGGTTGCGCCGATGGCCGTAAGCATCGGCAGGATTACGTTGTGGATAAACGGCGGATGAAAAAGCCAGGGAGCCGGAGCGATGATTATTACGAGGGCAAAAAGGCGTTTATAAAAATTGGCTCGAAAATTTGTCCCCGGCGGTAGCCAGTTTCTTTCGAAAATAACGCCCAACCCTTGGATGAGAAAATAGAGAAAGGGCAAACCGTAACCGCCCCGCGCTGGAAGTGAGATGACCAGTTCGTGTATCGCACCCGATAAACCAAACACAGCCAACATCGCTGCGTCGGGTTGAGTTCTCCGGCAAGCGGGACGGAAAATAAAACGGAAGGCCAGTTCGTGAAATGCAGTGTTCCAGCGCACGCCCCAAAAATTCGCGATTGTTTCAGCCATGAGCGGATTTTTCATGATGGGCATGGCATTGACTCCCCGCGAGCGCCACGCGAGGGACAACAGGTGGAATATTCCGAAATGTAAAATGAACACGATGCCCGTCATGCCAAGCCAGCCGCCGAGCAGGGGATGCGCGGGCAAGGCCACGCGGGTGACGCTATATAGCAGGAACCAACCGAAAATGATTTTACCGATGGCATAAGCCCATTCGGTCATGCCAGGTTTTGCAACTCGTTCCTTGCGGTCAAAAAATTGAGTGCCCTTCATTCCGGGCCACGCAAACAGGTAACCAAGCTTCATTGCCGGGTGAACCGCAAGGGATGTTCTGCTGGCAATGCGATAAGTCAGCCATTTGCAGCCGGCGTAGAGTGCAAACGCCATTGCCCACATGAAAACCCACGCGGGCAATTGCGGACGCAATGTCAACGCCAGTAACGGCAGGATTAGCAACGGTAGATAATCGAGCAGCCGGTTTGTTTTGCGGAGCGTGGCTGGGGCTTTTTGAGCGGCGTCCAATTGGCACGTGCCGCCGGCGCAATGACGATGCCGGGCAACCCAGCGATAGCTCGCGTGGAGTAAACGCTCGATGAATGTGAACTGAGCCAGCAGGCGGATGGGCCAGAGACACCAAAATTCACGCGCTATTTCAAGCAAGGCATCTGCGCCGCCAAAAATTTTTCCGTCGGGCCGGAGCAAGCGCATTTCAGCCAAAAGTTCTGCATCGCTCAAAGCCAGTTTTCCCCGCACCCAATCAGCTTGGAGTGGCGCTACTTTGAAATGACGCCGCGCAAGTCGTGCCTTGAAACGTGTGGCGAGCTGGGTGCAATACCGGCAATCGCCGTCATATAACACCCAGCCATTGAATTTCACTGCATCTGTAATTTCAGTATTCACAGAAATTAAAAATCAAAAAATAAACTTAGCTGCCCAAGCCAATGAGTTTGACGACCTTGTCGCCAAGCTTCAAAAATTTGACGATGGCGCTCGTGGGCCATTGGCGGATTTGCACATACCAGGAGGACGTGGTTTCAAAGAAATCCCGCAGATCGCGCAGTCGTTCCTCGGTATATTTATCACCTAATTTATTCTGCTCGGCATCGGCAATGCATTCATTGAGTATTTGCATGGTCGGGTCGATCTCGCGGCGTTTCCGTTCGTTAAGCACCACGCGAAACAGTTCCCATACGTCCTTGATTGACTCAAAATGATCCCGTTTATCGCCCAACGTATGAACCAATTTTACGATGCCCCAGCTTTGCAGTTCCTTGAGGCTCGTGCTGACATTGGAACGCGCCACACTCAAGGTTTCTACGATGTCGTCGGCGTTTAACGGTTTGGGCGAGATGTAGAGCAGGGCGTGGATTTGGGCCACGGTGCGGTTAATGCCCCAGCGCGTGCCCATTTCACCCCAGTGAAGGATGAACTTTTGTTGAACTGGCGTCAGGGTGTTCATTTTCTTTTAATTCTGTCTATTCAGAAAATAGCAAATTCACAAATTTTGTCAATGGGCAAAATATCGCTTTTAAAAATTTCAAACGAAAGCACGTGCCCGGCAAAGGCTGGCGTAAACTTTACTCGGCTGGCGTGTCGAGAAATGTGCGGGCTTCGGCGAATTCGGTGTCTGGCAGTTGCACGCGAATACCGCCAACAGCCAGGGCGTAGCCGTCCATGCTGAGGGCGGCCAGTTCATCGGCCACGAAAGGATGAAAGCCGGCGGCTTCAAGCCGTGCGCAAACCAACTGGGCATCGGCCGGGTTAAAGGCTTTATAAATAGTTACTGGTTGCATAACTAGGGTTGGGGTTCTCGTTGGCGCAGGGTGGTGTCGCCGCCATTTTCTTGTTTTATTTCTGCAAAGACAAGGACACCGGCACCGGTTTGCACGGTGCTTTGCACGTGTGCCTCAACTTGCTGGCCGACCAGCGGCTGGCCATTGGTAACGATGACCATGGTGCCATCGGGCAGATAGCCGATGCCCTGGCCCTTGTCGCGTCCTTCGCGCACGAGCTTCAGATGGATCGTCTCGCCGGGAACCATCGCGGCCTTCATCAGCAAGGCAACTTCGCGCAGGTTGACGGTTACGACGTTTTGCAGGCCGGCGACCTTGGCCAGGTTGGAATCGCTGGTAAAAAGCTTGGCGTTTAAATTGCGGGCAAGGCGCACCAGCTTGGCGTCCACGCTGGTTTCCTCGGGGAAATCACCGTCGTGGATGCGGACCTCCATCTTGGTGTTTTGCTGCAGGCGGTTGAGCATCTCAAAACCGCGGCGGCCGCGCGAACGTTTGATGTCGTCTGCGGAATCGGCAATTTGCTGCAGCTCCAGCAACACAAACCGCGGCACGACGATGAGTCCTTCAATCAGGTGCGTTTCGATGAGGTCGGCAATGCGTCCGTCAATGATGACGCTCGTATCGAGCAGCAGCAGGTTGTCGGGCTTGTTTTGGGGGGAGAAGCGAACGTAAGGAATGATGAGTGAGAAATCTTCCTTGTTGCTGCGCATCGCCAGCACCATGCCGATATAGCCAAAGCTGACGAAGAGCGCGATGCGGATGAGCTGCCGGGTGTTGGCTTCGGCTCCTTCAAACAGACCCGAATGGTCCATGAGCAATGCCACCAGCGAGCCGAGCAGGAGGCCGAAGGTGGTTGAAGAAAAGGCGCGGAGCGAAAAGCCCTTCAACATTTCATCCACGGCAATAAGCAATCCGCCAAAGCCAAACCCGGCAATCATGCCCAAAATACCGTTATGCGGCACGTTGACGAAGGTCTGGGCCTGGCTGATGGCAAAGCCGGCGATGACACACATGCTTAAAAATAAGATGCGTATGGGCCAGAGCTGTTTCATTTGTGGGTGCCCGTGGGTTGATGGGTGACGCTTTTAGTGGTGTTGGTGCTGGGCGGCGGGTGGGCCCACAGGAAATGCCAAAGGCCATACCGGTTCAGGTTGCTGCTGGCAATGGAGAGGTTCTCGGTGAGGTCCGCAACATTGGTGGCCACCTCTTGATTTTGCAGCAACGTGCCGGCGAGCCCTTTGCCCGCCTGAATATCTTTGACGATTTGCTGGGCATTAATGGTGATGTCCTGAATGTTCTTCGTGGCGGCGGTCAGGATGGCTCCATTGGTGGCGAGGATGTTGGAGGCCGAATAACCCAGGCCGTTCAACTGGTCGGAAAAGAGGACGACGTTGCTGATGACCGTGTTCACTTGTGCGCTGTTGGTGCCAATCAGGTTGTCAAGATCATGCACTGTGCTGACGGCTTGTTCGGTAAAGACGCGCAAGTTGGTGATTGCGCTGCCGAAATTGGCCAGGGTCTGGGCATTAAGCACTTGCGAACGCAGGTCCGAAACAGACGAGTCCAGCTTCTTTGCGGTTTCATCCAGCCGCTGCACAAAACCCGCTGCGCCACGGGCCACTTCCTGGAGATTAAACGGAGCCTCGCACACAATGTCCTGACCGTTGGTCAGCAGGGGCTCTGTGTTAATGGTGGGCACCACCGAAACATACTGGTCGCCCAGAAAGCCGGACGATTCAATGACAAACCGCGCGTCATGGTAGATGGGGAAGTCCTTGTAGATTTGCAACGTGAGCGTGACATTGGTGCCGCCGGGTTGCTCAATCTCAATTTTATCCACGCTGCCGACCGGTACGCCGGCCAGCAGGACACTGGAACGTTGCTTGAGCCCGCCCGCATTGCCGGTGTGCAGTTTTAAGATGTACGTGCCGCGGAACAGGCTGTTGCCCTTGCTAAATTGCACCAGCAAGATGGTCAGCAAGGCCAGGCCAATAAACACAAACAGGCCGACTCGTAATTCTAATCGCGATTTTTCCATGACTATAATTCAATTTCTTCTTTTGTATCCGCCACGCCGTCGATGAACTGCCGGACTATCGGGTCCTGTGACGTGAACAATTCTTCGGGCGCGCCGTGCGCATAAATCTTTTTATTGTGCAGCATGAACACGTGGTTGCCCACGCGCCGGGCGCTCCGCATGTCATGCGTCACCACCACCGAGGTCACCTTCAACTGGTCGCGGACGCGGATGATGAGCTTGTCAATGCTGTCCGAGACAATCGGGTCCAAACCGGTGGTTGGTTCATCGTAAAGCACAAATCGCGGTTCGTAAATAATTGCCCGGGCCAGGCCCACGCGCTTGCGCATGCCGCCGGATAATTCCGCCGGCTTTTTCTTCTGGGTGCCGGGCAGGTCCACCATCTCCAGCGCGGCGCAGACGCGCTTGGCTACTTCAGCCTCGGTTAAATGCTCGTGACGGCGCAGGCCAAAAGCAACATTTTCCGCCACCGTCATGGAATCAAACAACGCTGCGCCCTGAAACACCATGCCGAACTTGCGGCGCACCCGCAACAATTGCCGCTCGTTCATCTTGGTGATGAGGTCGCCGTCCACCAGCACTTCGCCAGAATCCGGTTTGAGCAGGCCGATCAAATGCTTGAGCAAAACGCTTTTGCCGCCTCCGCTGCGCCCGATAATTACGGCTGACTCACCGCTGTCAATCCGCAGGTCCACGCCGCCCAGGACGAGTTGTGTCCCGAAGCTTCGATATAGCTGGCGCACCTCAATCATGATATGATCACGTAAAGGCGCTGCAGGAACAGCGTCAGGAAAAAGTTGGTGATGAGAATGGTAATGGACGAGTACACCACGGCTTCGGTGGTGGCGCGGCCCACGCCCTCGGCGCCCATATTACAGGACAATCCCTTGTAGCAGCCAATCAGCGCGATGATGCCGCCATAGACAAATGATTTGATGAGGCCAAAGATCACGTCAATATCCCCCGTGTACTTCAGCATGTTGTAAAACAGGTAAACCGGATCAATGCCGAGTAATTGCGAGCCGACCAGGTAACCTGAAAAAATGCCCAGCACAATGGATTCGATGGTCAGCAAGGGTAGGGCAATCATGGAGGCCAGCAGCCGGGGAACCACGAGGTAATCAATGGGATGCGTCGCCAGCGTGCGCAAGGCGTCGATCTGCTCGGTCACCCGCATGGTGCCAAGCTCGGCGGCGATGGCGGCACCGACGCGGCCTGCCACCATGAGCGCAGTCAGCACTGGGCCCAGTTCATCGCACATGGCCACACCCACGACACCCAGCGTGGCGGTGTCCATCTTGACTTTGTGAAATTGAAAATAAGTTTGCGCAGTCAGCACCATGCCCGTGAACGCGCCCGTGACCAGCACCACCGCCTGGGATTTGATGCCAATGAAATAAATTTGGTAAAACAGATCGCGCCGCGAAGCCTTAAAGGTAAGGCAGGACGCGATGGCATCCCGCGACATCACCGCGACGCGTCCCAGCCCTGCAAGCCAGTCGCCAACCCAGGTTTGAGCCAAAAAATTCATTGCGCGCCAAATTAACAGATGACCGCTGGCGCGCCAATGTCAGATTTGTTTGTTAAAGGCTATGGCACCACCGCCCGGTAAAACCGGAACGGGGAATTGGTGGCACCGGGGTCGTTGAAATTCACCGAGTTGGTGCTGTTGAAACTGGTAAGGGTAGTCCAGTCGACAAAATTGGTTGTAAATTGGATGCGCCCCGTCGCATTGCTGGTCAATTGCAGGCTGAAAGTTACGCCGTTGGAGGAGGTCACGCTGGTGGCGCTGAGGGCCATTTGCAATTTGACGCTGTTGGTTGCCGTAAAACTCACGCTGTTGGTCGGGGAATAATTTCCGCCCATATCCTGGGCATACGCCTTCACCACGTTCGTGCCATTGGCCGGTGAAATGGTCTGGTACCAGGTGGTCCAATTATTGGTAGTCGAGGCAGGCAGCCAGTCGCCGCCATTCAATTGATACCAAACGCCGCTGATTTTCCAGTTGTCTGACGCCTTGCCAGTCAGGAGGGGCGAAGAGTTGGTAATTTTCTGGTTCGCCGTCGGGCTGGTAATACTCAATGTCGGTTTGTTGGTGTCGATAAAATTGGCCTGCAGGGTAAGATTGGAGGCCATCATAAATTTCAAGCTGGCATTGTTGCTGGTTGAGCCCACCACCCAGTTGGTGGAAACAATCCAGTTCGTAAACTTGAAGCCGCTCGCTGGCGTGGCCGTGATGGTATAATTCTGGCCGATGGCCAGCATGGCGTTGCTGTAATTCGGTGAAATGGTGCCGAGCCCGGTGATTTGAACGAGCAAAGGCGCGCTGACTACGTAAACGAAACTCAGATTGTTCGTGGTGGAAAAGTTGCCACTGGTGTCCATGGCATAGTACTGAAGGCTGTTGGTGCCAGGAATTAAGTTTACGGTTGCGGTCCAATTCGACCAGTTGTTGCCCGAGGTGCCGTTGGTCCAGCCGTTGCCGTTCACTTGCACCCACACGTTGCTGACCATCCAATTGTCCGAAGCTTTGCCGGAGACCGTAAATACAGCATTGCTGACATGTTGACCGGCGATGATATTGGTCACACTAACCGTCGGACGGTTGGTATCAGCGAAGTTGGCTTGCAACGTTAAATTGGAGGCCATCATGAATTGAAGGCTGGCGTTGCTAAAGGTATTGCCGCCAATCCAGTTGGTGGAAACCACCCAGCTAATAAATTTGAAGCCACTGGCGGGCGTTGCGCTGACGGTATAGTTCTGACCCACAGCCAACATGGCATTGCTATAGTTGGGTGAAATAGTGCCTAAGCCCGAGAGTTGAACCAGCAATGGCGCGCTGACCACGTAGACAAAGCTTACGCTGTTGGTAGTCGAAAAGTTGCCGCTGGTGTCCATGGCATAATACTGAAGATTATTGGTGCCGGGCATCAGGTTCACGGTTGCGGTCCAATTCGACCAGTTGTTGCCCGAGGTGCCGTTAGTCCAGCCGGTGCCGTTGACTTGCACCCACACGTTGCTGACCATCCAATTGTCCGAAGCTTTGCCAGAGACCGTAAACACGGCATTGCTGACATGTTGACCGGCGATGAGATTGGTCACACTAACCGTCGGTCGGTTCGTGTCGGCGAAGTTGGCGGTGAAAAGCAGATTGGATTGCATGTTGAACTGCAATGCCGGGCTGTTGGTCGTCTCACTGCCAGTCCAATTTAGGAACTTAAAGCCGCTGGCTGGCGTGGCGGTCATGGTATAATTCTTTCCGATTTGGAGGAGGGCTCCGTTGTCGTTGGGCGAAATGGTGCCCAGTCCGGTAATGCTGACTGCCAGGGGAGCGCTGATCACATATACAATGCTTCCGTAAACTGATTGCGATTGATTACCGCTGGAATCGACGGCGTACGCGGCCATCGAGTTGGTACCGGGAATTAGATTTGCCTGTGCCGTCCAGTTCGTCCAACCATTCACTGGCGTGGCTGGAACGTAAGGGGAGTTGTTTATCGAAATATAAACATTGGTCACTAATACGTTGTCGGCGGCCTTGCCAGTCACGGTGAATACCGAGTTGCTCCATAATTGGCCTGACGAAGGTGAAACAATTTGGATGGTGGGTGCGATATAGTCTGCCAGTCCGGAAACTTGAATGTTGTCCAGTTCGTCGCCGCTGCTGTCAGCGTTGGTAATGTCGGTTCCCGAAATGAAAATGGTTTTTGAAACCGCAAGGTATGAACTTTGCGTGCTTCCGTCTGCCAACGTCAACGCGAATGGCTGCTGGTCGTGGATAAGCGTGCCGGTGCCAAAGTAGTTGTTGGCAATGATGGGCGTATTATCTGGCGCATAGCTTGGGTTGCCGGTTCGTTTGAAGACATACAGCGTGTTGCCAGACCGGCTGACCGTGAGTTGTTCGATGTCAATGATGTTGTCATTTAAATCAAAGTCGGTGGTATAGAACGTGGCGCTGGTGGCTGACATGATGTCCGCCGCCGAAAGTTTGTTGGAAAAATCAATCCCGCCAAAAGACACGGTGAGGACCATGTTTGACCACGTGGCTGCCGGAATCGATTGCAGGCCGTTCACGGTAAATGATGCGGTTAACACGCCCACATCCTGGTTGAATGTAAAATTCGTATTGCCCGAGCCATCCACTTCAGAATTATCCAGCCAATGTTCTGAAAATTGAATCGAGTTTCCACCTGATTGAGGGACGAGATAGGTGACGGTGATGCTATTGGTGGCGGAAACATTGCCACTGGCGTCGGTGGCGACGGTTTGAAGCAGATTGGTTCCGGGCGCGAGGGCAAACATCTCGGTCCAAATATTGGTCGTGCTCGTATTGCCTGTGCCGTAGTCCTGCTTGTTCCACATGAAATCAACACTGGATACGCCAATGTTGTCGGTGGCTTTGACTTGAAGTGTTAAAAGCCCGTTCGAGGTGGAGAGGGACGCGCTGGGAGAATAGGAGGTGACCACGGGCGCCGTATAATCTGCGGCACCACTGATGGAGACGTTGTTTAATGGGTTTGAAAAAGAATCGTACGTGACGGTATCGGTGCCAGTGATGTAAATGGTTTTTGCAATGTCGGCATTCAGGTTCGTGCCACTTGCTAACGTGTCGGAGAGGGTGACTTCAAAAGCCTGTGAATCAGTCACGGGCCCGCCCACATTGAGATAATTTTCAGCGAGAATGGACCATGGCGGCTGCACCGCTGCGGGATTTATGGTTTGATCAGAAATAGTGAGCGTGTTTGCCGAGCGCGTGAAGGTGATTTTTTCGATATTAACAAAATTTCCATTCGTATCGACGCCTTGAAAATAAAACGTGGCGCTGGTGCCGTTGACCGTTCCACCCCAGTTAGGTGCATCGGACATCGTATCCGAGGTGAACTGTGACCCTTGATACGGCGTCATGCTTATCGAAATATCCAGGTTTGACCAATCGTCAGCCGTCAAGCTGGACAAGCCGGGCACCGTGAGCGAGGCTGTCAAACTGCCGGTGTCTTTGCTGGTAACCACACCGCCTGAACCGGAAGTATCCTTCCATGTCTCAGAGAGGCTGATGGAATCTGCAAAAACCTGGCTGCCGACAACTATGCCGACGACAGTCAGCAAGATGCACTTCAAAAAACTAAATCTAGCGGACATAAAAAATACGCAAAGCTGGTGGTTTTAACCGTCTTATATTCCTTGTAAACTGCTTTTACAGTGATAATTACGGGCGTAATGTAGCATCGTTCGAAGCCTCGTCAAATTATTCTATCGTCCCGGCGATTTTTGCGAGCAATTGTACGATTTGTCGGTCGTCTCGCATTGATTTGCCTCGAAACAGACACCTCCTCCGACTAATTTCCAATGACATGCTTTCCACACTAAATCTGGAGATGTTGAATGCCTTGGACCTGCGGGTTCTCACCGTTCAACGCATTGAAGCCGGGCGCTGGTGGAAGTTTCAGCATGTGATAAGTCCATTTTCCCGGCTCTGGCTGGTTTTGGGCGGGCGGGCCACGGTAAAGCATCACGGGCGGAAATTCATATTGCGTCCGAATCAAATCCACCTCGTGCCTGCCTTCACGGCGCATGACTGTTCCTGTACCGGGCGTCTGGATCATTATCATTTGCATTTTACCACGCGCACGCCCACCGGCATCGACCTGTTATCATCGCTGGATTGCGATTACCAATTGCCAGCGTCCGTCCAAACACTCGCGCTGTTTAAGCGTTTGGAGCACATTTATCCAGAACGCAAGCTGCCGTGTTTCGATCCCAGTTTGGAGGAGTACAAACGGTTTCCCATGTTGACCCCGCCGGTGGCCAATCCTGCTGAAGCCGTAAACGCATTTGAAGCGAGTGGTATTTTAAGCCTGCTGCTGGCTCCATTTTTGCGTTCGGTTCGTGGTCATGAAGGAGTGCATGCGCGGGTCAACCATCAGTTTCAAGCCGTGCAGGAATTTATTCACGCGAACATGCGCCAGAAAATTGCGCTGGCAGATTTGGCACGGGTGGTTGAATTGCATCCCACTTATTTTTCCGACCAGTTCAAAAGGATCGTGGGGATCCGTCCCTTGGATTATTTGATGCAACGACGAATTGAGCGCGCGCAATATCTGTTGCTCACCAGCCATGCGTCGGTAAAGGAAATCGCCAACGCGGTGGGAATTTCTGACCCGGCGTACTTCAGCCGGGCTTTTACCAAACTCTGCCGGATGGCTCCCTCGGAATACCGCCAGGGCCATGGGGACTGATTGTTTGGAAAACCTGTGATTAGTCCAAGTATTTTGTGTCCTTGTCCATTGAAATGTTCTGACATCTCTGGCGCGCTTTGACAATATGAAGGAACACAACCGCAGATTACCAATATGAAACTATCTTTGTTTAATGACGCTTTGCCGAAAGTTGGCATCCGCCCCACCATTGACGGCCGCTTGGGCGGCGTACGCGAATCGCTCGAAAAGCAGACCATGGACATGGCCAAGGCGGCTGCGAAAGTGATTTCTTCCAACCTGTATTATCCCAATGGCAAACCCGTGGAATGCGTCATTGCTGACACGTGCATTGGCGGCGTGGCCGAGGCCTCCGCCTGCGCGGAGAAATTTGCCCGCGAAGGTGTGGGGCTTTCACTGACCGTAACGCCCTGCTGGTGCTACGGCAGCGAGACCATGGACATGAACCCGCTCATTCCCAAAGCGGTCTGGGGTTTTAACGGCACGGAACGTCCCGGTGCAGTTTACCTGGCGGCAGTGTTGGCCGGTCACTCGCAGAAAGGTTTGCCTGCGTTTAGCATTTATGGTCGCGATGTTCAGGACGGCAGCGACAAGACCATTCCTGCTGACGTACAGGAGAAGCTTTTGCGCTTTGCCCGCGCCGGTCTCGGCGTGGCGTTGATGCGCGGCAAATCCTATTTGGGCATGGGCGGTGTTTCCATGGGCATTGCGGGTTCCATCGTGGACCAGCCGTTCTTCGAAGATTATCTCGGCATGCGGGTTGAGACCATCGACATGACCGAATTTCTCCGCCGCATGGACAAAGGCATTTTTGACCCGGTGGAATACAAGAAGGCTCTCAAGTGGACCAAGGATAATTGCAAAGAGGGCAAAGATTACAATTCGGCCAAGACGAAGCGTTCCCGCTCGCAACTAAACAGTGAATGGGAAAAATCCGTAAAAATGGCGCTAATCGCCCGCGACTTGATGGTGGGTAATCCCAGGCTCGCGCAAATGGGCTTCGGCGAGGAAGCACACGGTCACAATGCCATTTGCTCGGGATTCCAGGGCCAGCGCCAATGGACCGATTATCAACCCAATGGCGATTATCTTGAGGCCATTCTCAATACCTCTTTCGACTGGAACGGCCATCGTGCCCCGTACATTGTCGCAACGGAAAACGACTGTCTCAACGGCGCTTCAATGTTGTTCGGTTATTTGCTCACCAACACGGCGCAAATTTTTGCCGACGTGCGCACTTATTGGAGTGCGGAATCGGTTAAACGCGTTTCCGGCCATACGCTCGAGGGCGCAGCGGCTGGCGGCATTTTGCACCTGATCAATTCCGGTCCCGCTACACTGGATGGCACCGGCCAACAAACTCGCGATGGCAAGCCGGTGATGAAACCGTTTTGGGAAATTACCAAGGGCGAGGCGCAAAAGTGTCTCGACGCCACCTCGTGGCATCCCAGCATCACGGAATATTTCCCGGGCGGCGGTTGGAGCACACGGTTCCTGACCCGTGGCGGAATGCCCGTGACCATGTGCCGCTTAAACCTCATCAAGGGCCTCGGACCTGCCTTGCAGATTGCTGAAGGCTTCACGGTTGATTTACCCGGAAAGGTGCACGACGCGCTCGACCAACGCACGAATCCGACCTGGCCGACGACGTGGTTTGCGCCGCGTATTACGGGACACGGCGCGTTCCGTGACGTTTACTCGGTCATGAACAACTGGGGCGCGAATCACGGTGCCATCAGTTACGGCCATATTGGTGCGGATTTGATTTCGCTGGCTGCCATGTTGCGCATCCCGGTGTACATGCACAACGTGTCGAACGACCAGGTTTTCCGTCCCAGCTCATGGTCAGCCTTCGGCACGCAATGTTTGGAAAGCGCGGATTATCGCGCCTGCGCCAACTTCGGCCCGCTTTACGTGTAAGCTCGGGTTTAAGCTGAATAGTTTTTAACGCAAACGGCCTCTGGAAACAGGGGCCGTTTTTTTTATTTGTGACGGGCGATCTGTTTCTTCTAATACAAAACAGGGGGATGACATTTTAGCGGGGCCAAGTCACAATCGGCTCACTTTGAACCGAACCCGGCAAAACGATGGCCTCTGAACCAGACGAAAAGCCTCATTTGCTGCGGCGGCTGGGCTTGTTGCCGGCCACTGCGCTAAACATGTCAAACATGATTGGCGTGGGGCCGTTCATCACCATCCCGCTTTTGATGGGCACGGTAAACGGTGGCGGGCCGCAGGCGATGCTGGGCTGGATTGTTGGTTTAATCATTGCGATACCCGACGGATTGATTTGGGCTGAATTGGGCGCGGCAATGCCGGGCTCCGGTGGTTCCTATGTGTATTTGCGCGATGGCTATGGCCGCGAAAAATGGGGACGCCTGCTGGCGTTTTTATTTATTTGGCAGTTGGTGTTAAGCGGGCCGTTGGAAATCGGCTCGGGTTTCATCGGGTTCAAGCAATACCTGCATTACTTTTGGCCCAACGCCGCCGATGCGCAACTGGACCATCGGTTGCAGCTCATTACCGTGGCGCTGGGAGTTTTCGCCATAGCCTTGCTCTATCGCAAAATTGGTTCGATTGGAAAAATTACCGTGGCGTTGTGGATTGGAGTTTTGCTGACGACTGGCGCGGTCATTTTTGGCGGGGCAGGGCACTTTGACTCTAAAATCGCCTTTGATTTTCCACCACATGCCTTTGATTTCTCGCTGGGCTTCCTGTTTGGCCTCGGCGCGGCGGCGCGCATCGGCATTTACGATTATCTCGGATACTACGACGTCTGCTATATCGGCGACGAAGTGAAAGACCCCGGCAAAGTCATTCCGCGCTCCATCTTAATCAGCCTGATCGTGGTGGCGGCAATTTATCTGGCCATGAATTTTTCCATCATCGGGGTGGTTCCATGGCGTGAATTTACCGTCACCGACCCCAATGCCGACGCGCCGCCGGTGGCCTCCATTTTTATTCAAAAATTATACGGGTCCAAATGGGCCGCCATATTCACGGTAATGGTTTTGTGGACCAGCTTTGCCTCGGTATTTGCCTTGATGCTGGGTTATTCGCGAATTCCATTTGCCGCCGCGAAAGATGGAAATTTCTTCAAGGTGTTTGGCAAACTGCATCCGCAAAAGCAATTCCCGCACATATCACTCTTGTTCATTGGCGTCCTCTCCATCGTGGCGAGTTTCCTGAGTTTGCAAGCAGTGATTGATGCGCTGGTGACCATGCGCATTCTAGTCCAGTTCATCGGACAAATTGGCGCCGTGATGCTCTTGCGCCGTACCAAGCCAGCCTCGGAGCGCCCCTTCAAAATGTGGCTGTATCCAGCGCCAGCCTTGATTGCACTGCTGGGCTGGTTGTTTTTATTTGTCACTTCCGGCGCAAAACAAATGCTCTATAGCGTGCTGGCATTGGCGCTTGGCGTCACCGCTTTTTTGATTTGGTCCTGGAAACGCAAAACGTGGCCATTCGCTGCAACTGAAAGATAGTTATTTATTTGGACTCGAACTGCACGTTCCAGCCCCGCAATTTCAGTTCTGGTTTTTCGTCCGCTGGAAATTGTACCTGTAAAACGCGGGTGGTATGCGGCGGCAGTGAGAGGTAGTTATCGTCCCAGAAAACTGGCGTCAGGATTTGTTTGGATTGTGCGCCAATAATTTTCAATTCAACGAAAAACGCCAGGGTGTCGCCATTGTTTTCCAATGTGATCTGGGCTCCAGTTTTGTTGTAGGAAACGGCATATTTGATTTTCGCAGGCGGTAATTGATTCAGGGCGCTAAAATCACCGAATGATTTGTTGGGTGTCACAAACCACTGGGTTTTGCCTTCATCCAAAACATCGGGCTTGGTGGACAACCAATAGAAATTACTGGCGCTCGTCTCCCCCGAATTTCCAACCGTTTGTAGATTCACAAAATAAACCGGCGTTGGGGAGGTCAGTCCGGCAAGGTCCAAAATCTTTTGCGAGCCATAATTTGCGGTGCTGCTTGTGACCGTCTGGGTGAGGAGCACTTTTGAATTCAAATCGTAAACCGTGATTGTGCTGGCAACTTTGCCCAAATCATTCCCGGTTTGATTCACGAGATATATCCCTTTGTTTCCGTAATTGTAAATGACCGAGAAGGGTGCCGCTCCCTTCTTTGCGCCGAAAAAGGCACCGCCGGGTACCAGGTAATAATCGTAAAGCTGCCAGTAGAGTTTGGGCCAGGATGGATTGAGCATCCATTGGATAATGCCGGTGGTATGCGGGAGATTGACGGCAAAGGCCTCGTACATGGGGCGGATGGCTTCGTAATTGGCGGCCTGACTCTTGAAGGCAAATTCATCCACGTTCGCGGCAGCACCGTACCGGCTGTTATAGGCGGCGAGATAACGTTTCATCTGGGCAAACTCGTGCCGCCCGCAATGAAAATTCCACACGTCGTCAATTGGCCAAAGATGGTCTGCCGGAATCATGCGTTGCAAGGTTTCCAACGGCGGCGGTTGCGGGCCGGGGCCGGTCTCGGTGTTGAAACCAAACGCGCCGCCATTTTTAATGTCTTCATACCAGTAATTGGGCGTCACATAATCGTATGGGCCGTTCATCTTCACGGCACTGGGACCGCTGATTTTGCTGGCGTCGTCACCACAAGTTTTGAGCGTGGGCCGGGTGGGGTCGATGAGCTTCATCAACGCGTCATAGCGTGTTTCCAATTCCGGCCGGGGTAATTTGTCGCTGCCCAATACCCAGACGAGCAGGGCTGGATGATTTCGCAGCCAAACTACTTGGTCGTGCAGGTAATTGTTGGCAAGGGTCATGTCGGCTTCCGATTTGATGCCGCCGAAATTATCGCAATTTTTGCCGATATAATCTTTCCATTCCCACTGACAACTAAAGCCGGCCATGATGAACAGGCCGTATTCATCCGCCAAATCATACAGTTGCTGGCTGCTGCCCCAAAAACCTTCCAGGCGGATGGTGTTCAGGTTCATCGCCTTGGTGTACTGGACTTGCGCTGTCAAGTTTGTGCTGTTTTCGCGCAGCAACAATTCATCAGCCCAGCCGCCGCCGCGCAGGAGAATTTTCTTCCCGTTAATCATATAGCCGCGATAGCCGTCAGGTGTGAGGTAATCCGCAACTTCACGTACGCCGAAGCGGGTTTGGGCGGAGTCGGAAGCTGTCCCGTTCACGGACGCAGTTAAATCCAACTGGTAGAGGTGTGGCTCGCCGAGTTCCCACGGCCACCATAACTGTGCGTGTTTGATGTTCAATGGCGCATTGTGTTCCGGGGTCAATTCCACGGTACGTGTTTCACCGGGTTGCAGTGTGAAGTTTTCCGCAAAATGAATTTCTCCAATCGTGCCAGCAATCTGCGTGTTCAATTCGTGACCAGAACTGTTTTTCAAATCGGCCTGAATCGTGAGTGCGGCATTCTGCCAGCCTTGATGATCAATTTTGCTCTTAACAAAGACATTCTCAATGACTACATCGTGATAGAGATGGAGTCGGACCGGACGAAACAAACCCATTTCACGATCTGGCGGCTGCGGGTTCCAATCCACAAACCCCATCGTGAAGTCACCGGATTGTGGCGGGAAAACTTCTACCACCAGAACGTTATTGCCCGGTTTTAGATTGCCGCTGGCATTTATATTAAAGGTTTTAAACGCGCCAAAGACTGTGTTCGTATCGGCGAGTTGTTTTCCGTTCAGCCAAATGTTGGCGCGGTAGTTAATGCCGTCAAAAATCAGGTCCGCATTTTGAGCTGCCTGTTTTGTGGAGAGGGTAAAAACATTGCGAAACAACCAGGCCCCGGCAAATGGCGTCTGTGGAATGCTTGTGAGATTTGTGCCAAAATAGATGTTCGTATAAACCCCGTCATTAACCAGCGCCGCCAGAACAGTGGTGGGCACCGTGGCGGCATGCCAACCCGAAGTTGAATACCCATCTGATGAAACGGTCGTGCCCGGCAGATTATCGCCAACCAGAACTTCATTGGCGGCCTGAATCTGCCAGCCATTGGCTAGATTGATGAATTCACCATTTTCAGCCTGCACCTCTTGCGCGAAGATCAGGGACAAGCCGAGACATAAGATGGTGGTCAAGGCTTGTGATTGTTTTAAGAATTTCATGGAAAGCGATTGGAAATTATCCGGAACCCGCAAACGAAACCAGTGTAGAATCGTGCGAATCCCTAGAACAAACGGACGATGAAATATTTGCCCTGCGAAGTTTTTGATGCCCCAACGGCTTTGTGATTATGATAAAAGGGCATCCGAAATGGTGAAAGATTCACGCTTCGGCGATCGACCAGCGAATGCAAAATGTACGGGCCAGCCAATAAATTCGCTTTGCATGGCCGCGCGAATCGTTCACTTTGCATGGCGTTCATTGCTTGAAGACATTGCATAAATACATCGTCCGGCAGGTGCTGGCCACGTCGCTGCTGACCGTGGCCGTGCTGGCCTTTGTATTGCTGCTCTTCAATGCGCTGCATGACGTGCTGCCGCTGTTATTGGGCGGGCATGTCCCCTTGAAGCTATTGGCAAAAGCGCTTGGGTTGCTGCTGCCCTTCGCCTTTGTGTATGCGCTGCCGATGGGGTTCATCACCGCCACGTTGCTGGTGTTTGGACGGCTCAGTGCTGACCAGGAACTCACCGCCACGCGGGCCAGTGGCATAAGCCTGTTTTGGTTAATCACACCGGTGCTGGTGTTGAGCCTGTTATGCTGCGGATTGAGCGCGTGGTTTAACATGCAGTTAGGCCCGGAGGCGCGGGTGGCATTTTTGAATCTGAGATATGAGGCCTTGCATGAAATTGCCGACGCGCAAATTCCCGAAAGACAACTGATTACGGATTATCCCGGTTATCAACTATGGGTGGGCAAGAACAATAATGGAAATCTCGAGGATATTTATATTTACCGCGTGCAAAATGCCACGAACTGGGATGTGCTCATGCATGCGGCTCACGGACGTTTTACAACCGATCACGCACTCAATCAATTAGCGATGAATTTGTCCGAAGTCAGGATTATACGTGCTGGTTTCCGGAACACTGTTACGTCCTATGAACAATTGCCTGTCAACTATAGCATGGGCCCCATCACTAATCACACCCCCAAGCCCAAGATCAGTGACATGACCTTTAGCCAGTTGCAAGATGAGTTGAACAGGCTGAAACGGTTCAAGCTGTCGCCCGCCAATCTTGCTTCGCCGGCGGCGATGGCCGATTTGCAGCATTTGAATCTTACCGCCAAGACCAATGCCTCGCCGGTGGAAGTGAAAAACCTCCTGCTGGAGGCTGAAAAAACCCGGCTGGCTCAAATCAGCCAGACACGAGTAATGCTGCATCAGGAGGTTGCTTTCTCGTTTGCGTGCTTTGGCTTTACCCTGGTGGGCATTCCGCTGGGCATCCGGGTCCACCGGCGTGAGACTAATATCGGTTTCGCGCTGGCGCTGGTGCTGATGGCGATTTATTACGGCTTTATCACGCTGGGCGGATCGTTGGCGGGGCACCCGGAATTATATCCGCACTTGATTTTATGGCTGCCCAACATACTGTTCCAAGCGATTGGCGCGGTGCTGCTTTGGCGCGCCAACCGGGGTGTTTAGCGTTCCAGCTTATTCGGCTTACTTCACGTTGCGTCGAAACACCTTGCCCATTTCCGCCTGGTCCACCGGTTTGACCAGCATCTCATCAATATTCACATGCGGCGGCCGGGTGGCAACCCAGAGTAAAATATCCGCAATGTCCTCGGCCACGAGCGGATTGGTGCCGGCATAAAGGTCTTTCGCCTTTTTCACGTCGCCCTTGAAACGCACGATGGAAAATTCCGTCTCCGCCAGGCCGGGGTCAATCGTGCTGACGCGAATGCCTGTGCCGAATAGTTCGTGCCGGAGCACGCGGGTGATTTGCAGTTCGCCCGCCTTGGCCGCGCAATAGGCGGAGGCACCCGCGTAAGCCACCCGCGCCGCCAGCGAGCCGATGTTGAGGATGCTCGCGCCGTCATCGTGCGGGATCAACGGCAGCGCCGCCCGCGTCACGCGCAACACTCCCAGCACGTTCGTCTGCAACATGGTTTCCCAGTCGGCGTCCTTGCCCTCAGCCACGGTATCGCTTCCGTGTGCGCCGCCGGCGTTGTTGATGAGCACATGCAGTTTGGCGGTGCCCATGGTTTGTCTGGCCCAGGCCATGAATTTTTCCACATTGGCCGTCTGCGAGACATCCAGCTCATGGAAATGAGCCCCAGCCGCGCCGGCTTTTTCGGCTTCGGCGGCCACTTTTTTAAGACGGTCAAGACGGCGCGCGCCTAACAGCAGTTTCGCGCCTTCGGCAGCAAACGCGGTGGCCGCAGCAGCGCCAAAGCCGCTGGAAGCGCCGGTAATGAGAACCCATTTATTTTTTAACGAGAATTTCATGGTAAAAATGAATGCGACTGCAGTTTATTCCTGTGTGCCCGGTTTGTCCGGCTTTATTCCGGCCCGCAATTTGACGCGGTCAGATAATTTATCGAACAAATATCCAACGACCACCGCGCTGACGCAACCGAGCATCACGCCCGCGACGCGCAGCAACGATATCCGCCATTGGCCGGTTTCGCCGGCGAGCGTCACGATGATGACCGCCACAAACGCCGGACGCAGCATATCGTCCTGCTTCAAGGCGTAACACGCTAGGCCCGTAATCAAGATGCCGATGGTCATGGCGGCGAGCGGCACGCCAATGACAAAACTCAGGGCGGCACCGCCAAACGCGCCGGCGAAGTTGGCCGCCACGCGCAATAACGAAGCTTTCATCGAGGAATGCAGCGAAGGCTGGGTAACGACCACCGCCGAGACTGCGGCAACCCATGGCGAGCCCGGTAGTTGCACCCATTGATACGCGAGAACGCCCAAGAGAGCCGAGATTGCGGCTTTGGCCGAAAATGTGACTGCTTCAAAATGTCGTTCCTGCATGGAAAAATCCGTCTTAATAATTTCGTCACGCCACCGTTACGGTAATTACGGGCAGCGGAAACTCCCTATTTCGCCGTCCTCCACTAAGTGCCGGCGTGGTTTACCGCTTTTTCGGCTTCGGAAACGGAGAGCTCGCAAGTTGTACGCGGGGAAATTTTTCTTTCGCTTTGGCCGTGTTCTTCGGTGTGGCCAGGGCGATGAAATCCGTCTGGCTGCGACGCGGCTTTTCTCCTTCAACCAGCTTGGGACGACGGTAGATGCCATCGGGGCCAAGGAGCCGGGCTTTTACATTGTCGGCCAGATTGGTACGCAGGATTTCACGGATAATGCGGTCGCACAAAATGCCGTCCTCGATGGGGAATACGACCTCGATACGGCGGAAGAGATTGCGCGGCATCCAGTCGGCGCTGCCCACAAACATCTCCGGTTGGCAGGCATTTTCAAAATAGTAAATGCGGCTGTGTTCCAAGAAACGGTCAATGATGCTCCGCACCGTGATGTTTTCGCTGAGGCCTGGCACGCCTGGGCGCAGGCAGCAAATGCCCCGGATAATCAGGTTGATTTTAACGCCCGCCTTGGAAGCCGTGTAAAGCGCCTCGATGAGTTCGGGTTCCACGAGGGAATTAAACTTGGCGATGATGCGCGCCGGCAGGCCCCGTTTGGCGTTCTCGGTTTCGCGGGCGATGAACTGAAGCAGCCGGCTATGGAGATCAAACGGCGCGACCACCAGCTTGGTCATGCCGGGGAACTGGCAAATGCCCGTGAGCAGGTTAAACAAATTGGTCGCGTCCTCGCCAAACTCGGGGCGGCAGGTGAACATGCTGATGTCCGTATACAGCTTGGCCGTATTGGGATTGTAATTGCCCGTGCCCAGATGAAGGTAGCGGCGGATTTGGTCGCCTTCGCGCCGGACCACCAGGGCCACTTTCGCGTGGATTTTATAACCCACCAGCCCGTAAACCACATGCACCCCGTTTTCCTCAAGCTTGCGCGCCCACTCAATATTATTGGCCTCGTCAAATCGCGCGCGCAGTTCCACCACGGCCGTGACCTGTTTGCCATTGTTCACGGCATTCATCAGGGCACCGACAATGCGCGGATCGCCTCCGGTGCGGTACAAGGTCATCTTGATGGCCAGGGTATCGTGGTCGGTCGCGGCAGTTTCCAGAAACTCCACCACGCTGGAAAATGTCTCGTACGGATGATGCATCAGGATGTCGCGCTCGCGGATGGCGGCAAAAATATCCTTTTTCCCGGCCAGCGCCGGAGCGACCGGGGCCAGGAACGGGGCATCGCGCAACTCCGGCGAATGATTACCGCTGTAAAGCGTCATGAGCCGGGTGGGATTCAGCGGGCCGTCCACGAGGTAAAGGTCGTGTTCGGTCAAGTGCAGCGTTTCCAGGAGTCTTTCACGAACCGGTTTGGGGCAGTTATGGGAGATTTCCAGCCGCACCGCGTGGCCGCGGCGGCGCTTGTGGAGTTCTTCTTCCACGGCCTTGAGCAGGTTGGGGGTGTCGCCCTCATCCACGTAAAGCTCGCTGTTGCGCGTAAGCCGGAACTGCCAGTAACCGTGAATTTCAGTGCCGGGAAACAGGTCCGCCAGGAAATGGCCAATGAGCTGGCCGAGAAAAACATAATCCCGCCGGTCATCATCGCGTGGTAGCTGGATGAGGCGCGGCAGAATGGCGGGACATTGCACCACGGCCAGATGATCGTGGGGCGCGCCGTTCTTGGGCATCTCCAACTGAACAATGAGATTGAGCGACTTGTTAAGCAACTGTGGAAACGGGTGCGCCGGGTCAATCGCCAGCGGCGTCAGCACCGGACGCACTTTGCCATGATAAAATTCATCGAGCCAGGTCCGGTCGGCCTGATTCAAGTCATTCAGTTCGAGAATGCGGATTTTGTGGTTGGCCAGGGCGGGCTGGATTTGCTCGTGCCAGCATTTGTATTTATCAGCCACCATTTTGCGAACGCGATGGGTGATGGCCTCGAATGTTTCCGTGGGAGTAAGGCCGTCCACGCTGCGGGTGTTGTTGCCGCTTTCAATCTGTTGTTTAAGGCCGGCTACCCGGACTTCAAAAAATTCATCGAGGTTGGAGCTGACGATGGTAAAAAATTTAAGGCGTTCGAGGAGGGGATTGGCTGGGTCGCACGCCTCGTCGAGCACCCGCTGGTTGAACTCCAGCCAGCTTAACTCGCGGTTCAGAAAATGGTTCGTTTTTCGGTCATCGGCCATACAATTGCCTCAATTGAGAGGCGGATAGGATAGTGACGTATGACGGTAAATGAAAGTGACATTTCTTGGTCGGGAGAGGTTCCGATATGCGTCAGTTTATGGCTGCCGCCGGGCCATGAGATGTTCAACCACAACTGCCGTCACTTGACATTTTTGTTTTTAAGCAGGATAGATTTGGTATGAGAGGTGGAATATTGATCTGGCTGGGGATGCTTGTGCCGTGTCTGGTTTGGGCGGCAGATGTGCTTCCAACGTTGAATGCCAATGACCAAATCTATACGAATGTTACGATCACCCGTGTCACAGCCACTGACATCTACTTTACGAGTGACAGTGGCATCGGCAATGCCAAGCTGAAAGAACTCGACCGAAAATTGCAGAAACACTTTCACTATGATGCCACCAAGGCCAGGGCGGCTGAGCGTTTGCAGACACAGGATGCAGCCCTGTACCACCAGAAGATGTTGCACGATTTTCCACAGCCGACTTTTCCTCCGCCGTCGTCCGCCGCTACAAATGCCACTTTAGGAGTAGCCACGGAGAGCAAACCCATCTGGGCGAACTCATTTTTAAACAAAGCGGCTCCGCAGTTTCTAATTGAAAAATGGCTTACGCCCGCGCCCGATGTGCGTGGCAAATTTATCATATACGATTTCTGGTCAGCGGGGAGCCCCGCCTGTCGTGCGGAAATTCAGGAATTGAATGCGTTCCAACAGAAATTCAAAGATCGCTTGGTCATCATCGGGATTTCTGACGAACCAGAAAATGTTGTTCGCGCAGTGGCCGATCCGATTATTCAATACTCCGTGGCCATTGATTCGCAAGCACGCATGAAAAATGCCGTCGGCGTAACGGGTTTGCCGCATCTCATGCTCATTGATCCCAATGGGTACGTGCGCTGGGAAGGCTTTCCTTTTTTAAAAGACCATGAATTCGGCGACCAAGTTTTGACCGATATCATAGCTCAATACGACAAGTCCATCGTTCAAGCGCATTAAACACTCAATTGGCCTTGGGTGCCAGCCGGTAGAGGGGAAATTGATTAAGCTCCAGTTTTAATTCCGGGTTCAGTATGACCTCGTGAGTTTTCCCGCTGGTCCAGCTTGCATATTTGGTAACGCCAGCCGAATTGGTAAAGGTCAGAATAAAATCATTGGTGTCACCGGCGAATTGGCGGCCAGCAATACGAAAACCTGACAACTCGCGGGTCATGGTTTGAACCGCCAGATACGCTGGCTTTGGTTTTAAGTTCGCGTCCACCATGCCGAAATTATGCTCGGAATTATTAGGGTCGTTACCATCATTTTTCCAGTCATACCAAATGGAAACAGGTATGCCGCTGGAGAGATTGGATAATTGTTGCCGGACGATATAGGCTGCCTGCGTATCCAAACTGATACCTTTTGTCGTGGTGGGATAACCCCATTCTCCGCTGATGATGGGAATCTTCCTGCCGGCCGGTGCATAGCGGTTGATGAGCTCGCGTAAACGTTCGTAGTCCCGCGCGGCAGTTTCCGGCGGTTTTCCGCGATAGGGATGTACGCTTACGGCATCGAGATATTCCAGCAACCCGGACTGGAAAACGGTTTCCAGAAACTTCCAGGGAAATTCCGAGGTCGTCGGGGCGACAATGCAGACATGTGGATCGGCAGCGCGCATCGCCTTGGCGGTTGCCAGGGCTAGCGTTGCATATTGGGAAGCGTCGGGGGTTGGTTTCCAGAAGGAAATATTGGGCTCATTCCAGATTTCCCAGATGACCTTCCGTCCGCGATAATGTTCTGCCGCCGCTCCAGCCCATTGCGCAAAGGCCTGCACACTTGCTGGCTGTTGCGGAGAAGCGACCGAACGGTTTTCCAGTTGGCCGGTCACTGGGTTGGTGCTGACAACGGTTTTCTCGTAGAGCGGATTTGAATAATCCAGAATGTAATACGCATTCAGCCCGTGCTTTTCCAGGCTGTCGGTAAAGGCATCGTATTCTGCCCAGTCATACACGCCACTTTGCCGCTCAGTCTTGGTCCAGAAAAAATCCTGCCGCACCCATTTGAAACCAGCCGTCTGAATCATCGCCAAATCCTGCTCATGGCCAGAGGTGAAATGAATGTTTACACCAACGCCGTCCGGCACCGTCAAATCCGGCAAACCGTCCGCAAGCGCAGCGCCGGCAAGCGTGCAGATCAATGCGGAAAGGTTGAGTTTATTCATTAATACGCCGCGACTTAAACCAGCTTCTTTAGCTTTGCATCTTCGCTCAGTTTTTTGACGAGTTCCTTGATTTTTTGGGCCTGGGATTTGTGCGCGAGCAAAACGGCATCATCTGTTTGTACGAGGATGGAATCGCGCAAGCCTACCACGGCGATGGGCGTTTTATTTTTGGTCCGGGCGTCGTAAATGATATTGCGTGCGGCATCGACGTGAATGAAATCAGCCACCGCCGCATTGCCTTCGGCGTCTTGTTTCACATGGCGGGCCAGCGCAGGCCACGCCCCGAGGTCGTCCCATTCAAATGCGCCGTCAGCGACGATGACATTTTGCGCCTTTTCCATCAGCGCGTAATCAATCGAGACTTTTTTGATTCCTGGATATTCCTTGGCGAGAACCTTGGCGAGCTTGGCAGGTTGGGCACCCACTTTGAACCAGCGCTGGCACGCGGCGAACATTTCAGGCTGATGCTTTTCCAAGCCATTGGTGACAGTGATAAAGCTCCAAACAAACATGCCCGCATTCCAGCGATACTGGCCGCTGTTGACATATTCCAAGGCGGTCTCGAAATTTGGTTTCTCGACGAATCGCTCCGCTTTGTAAAAAGTGGTTTTGGTCTTTTTGGCACCGGAGGGCGTGGGCAACTCGGCTCCAGTCTGGATATAACCATAGCCGGTGGCGGGTTCTGTCGGCTTGATGCCAATGGTGACAATCGCCTGGCCCTGGGCGGCCACGTCAAAGGCGTCACTTAAAATTTGTTGAAATTTCTTTGCGTCGGGAATGACGTGATCGGCGGGCAACACGGCCATGACGCCGGTCGTGGAGCGCGCTCCCACCAGGGCCGCGCCCAAAGTCACGGCAGCGCAGGTATCGCGGCCCATGGGTTCAGCAACGAGGTTGTCCTTGGGGATTTTCGGTAGTTGCTTGCGCACTGTTGGCAGTTGCGCGGTGTTGGTGATGACAAAAATGTTTTTGGCCGGCACCAATGGCAATACGCGTTCCACGGCTTCTTGCAGGAACGATTTTTTGCCCAGCAGCGCGAGCAGTTGCTTGGGCATCTTCTCCCGGCTCAGCGGCCAGAAGCGTTCGCCGCGTCCACCGGCCATGATGATGACAAAACGGTCTTGGTTGGTTTGTGCTTTCATTTTTATTTGGGCTGGCTTGAGTTAAAAGGTCGTAATTTCTTCACGATTTCGTCGCTGGGAAAGATGGTTTGCATGGCGCGAACCAGTGCGGCACGCGCGCCCGGACAATCTTTTTCGGTGGCTGCTCCATTGTGTATGAATTGGATATGATCGCAGTCGCCGCACCATAGCACGTCAACATTGTCAGCTCCTTTCGTAAATTTTAGATGAACGCCATAATCTGGCAAGCCGCCTTGTTCCTCCAGCCAGGCATAAGAATTGAAATCAGTCAAAGCGCGGGAAATGAGCAGGGCGGTATTTGCCTCCACAGCCACGACGGCAGTGCGATTGGCCTTGTTCCCATTTTCATCCGGCTCAACACTCAAAAGCCAGGCGGTGATCCGGTCCGGTTGCGCGATGGTATTATAGGCGGTTCGTCCTCCCAACAAACCCTCAACAAACTGCTGTGGTGATGGCGGAGTGCCGAGAAGTGCCTCGGCGTTTGTGATGCGTAGCGGTGGGGACTTCACCAGGTCGGGATTAAAGATGCGTACGCCCAAACACTGCTTGGTGGCCCCCTGAATTTCCATCGTGATTTGGACCGGAAACCGGTTAGAAGTTGCTGGCGATCCAGCGGCACTACCGCCCCAAGTTATTTCAAATTTGGGTGATTTAGGGCGGTTAACGGCGGCATGCGCGACCCGGTTGGTTGCCTTGGCCCGTTCAGGCGGCTGCGACAGCCTGCGCAAGGTGCCCGGCGTTGGGCGGGCGTCAATTTGCGTGACGTGATGGGGGTATTTGCTTTCCAGCGCGGTGACATCCACGGAAATCCCGGCGAGCCATTGGCGCGCCAACTCATAAGCGCCATTGGTATCCACCAAGGACGGCTCGGTATCTGCCGGATCTTCCGGCATGCCGGGCTTTCTTGGCTTTTTTTGAATCAACTCCAATTTGCCCGCATCGAACCGATATATGTAATTGGCGGTGGCAAATCCGCCGGCGACGCCGTCGGGTGGCATCGCCACTTTCCACTCGTTGGTATTCGCCGGAACGGTGAGGGGCAACGTCTCTTTTAAATGCAATTGTTGCGCGTCGAAATTGGCCTGTCCCACCATGAGTTGCATCGCCGCCGATTGATAGGCGATGGTCGTATGCAAATAGGCAATGATATTTGTCATCATAAGCTAACCGGTGATTGCCTGGTTTTGGCCGTTACAGACTTTTTACTGCGTCGCCCAATGATTTTACAAAAGTGCCGACGGTTTTCACCAAGTCCGGTGATTTTCCATGCGCAGCGATTTGATTCACAATCGCGCTGCCCACCACGCAGCCATCACCTTCCTTGGCCACCAGTTTGGCTTGTTCAGGATTGGAAACGCCAAAGCCCACCGCGATGGGCAACTGCGTGTGCGCGCGTATTTTGGCAATCTGCGAAGCCAGATTCGACGCCACCTGTGATTGCATGCCGGTTACACCTTCGCGTGAAATATAATAAATAAAGCCGCTGCCGCGTTTGACAATCAGTGCCATGCGATCTTCCGGCGTCGTCGGTGCCACCAGGTAAATATTGCAGAGGCCGTGCTTGTTCATCAGCGCCTCGTAGTTGTCGGATTCTTCCGGGGGCAAATCGAGCACCAGCAACCCATCCACACCGGCTTTGGCGGCATTCACGATAAACTTTTCCATGCCCACCTTGTGAATCAAGTTGAAGTAAATATAGAGGACAAGGGGGATTTGCGAATTTTTGCGAATGGCCGCAACCGTATCCAAAACCTTCGGCGGCGTGGTGCCAGATTCCAGGCCGCGTTGCGCCGCCAGTTGGTTCACCAATCCGTCGGCAAGCGGGTCGCTAAACGGCACCCCCAGTTCCAGGACATCTACGCCCGCCTGGTCAAAGGCCAGGGCCAGGTCATGCGTGGCTTTTAGATTGGGGTCCCCTGCGCCGATATAGACTACAAAGGCTTTTTTACCGGCGGATTTAAGTTGTGCAAATTTCGCTGCAATGCGGTTCATGTGCGCCGCATGTTAGCCTGCCGGAGGCGTTGACACGAGTCCCAAACTTCAAAAAATGCGGTCCACCATCCGCTGTTTGCGTACGTGATACATTTGACCGCCCGCAGTTTTTTTTCCATCATCAAAGCATGGCAAGCAGCTTTGGACAATTATTCCGCATATCGACCTGGGGCGAATCTCATGGCGGGGGTGTGGGCGTGGTTGTGGACGGTTGTCCGCCGCGTCTGAAACTTTCCGCCGCTGACATTCAACCCGACCTTGACCGCCGCCGGCCCGGCCAGTCCCGAATTGTCACGCCCCGCAAGGAGTCTGACACGATTCAAATCATGTCCGGCATCTCCAGTGACGGACGCACCTTGGGCACGCCGATTTGTCTTTGGGTGAAAAATGAAGACGCCCGTTCGGAGGCGTACAATGAGATGAAGGACAAGTTCCGCCCGTCGCATGCGGACTATACTTACTTTGCCAAATACGGCATTCGAGCATGGCAGGGTGGAGGACGCGCGAGTGCGCGGGAAACCATCGGCCGGGTTGCCGCTGGGGCCATCGCCAAAAAAGTGCTGCGCGAACAATTTGGCGTGGAGGTGCTGGCTTACGTCAAACAAGTTCAAAAAATCATTGGCGACGTCGACCCGGAGAAAGTCAAATTTAAGGACGTGGAAGCCAATATCGTGCGTTGTCCTGATGCCAAGGCGGCCGAAAAGATGATTCGCCTGATCGATAAGATGCGCCGCCAGGGCAACACCGTTGGCGGCATCGTCGAGGGCATTGCCCGTGGCGTGCCCGCAGGTTGGGGCGAGCCGGTGTTTGATAAGCTCGAGGCGGAACTGGCCAAGGCGATGTTGAGTTTGCCGGCTTGCAAAGGGTTTGAAAGCGGCGACGGTTTTGCCGGTGTTTTGCTGACCGGCTTGGAGCATAACGACCCGATTCGGGCCCGCGGTGGAAAAGTCCATACGACCGCCAATCGCTCCGGTGGCATTCAGGGTGGCATCTCCAATGGCGAAACGATTTTCTTCCGCACGGCGTTCAAGCCCGTGGCCACCGTGATGCACGAACAGGATACGGTGAACGAACACCTGCATAATACCACGCTCAAGGGCAGGGGACGCCACGATCCCTGCGTATTGCCGCGGGCCGTACCGATGGTGGAGTCCATGACGGCATTGGTGCTGGTGGATCATGCCCTGCGCCAGCGGGCACAATGTGCTATTTTGTGAAACCAACCATGTGGCGTTAGCCTCTAAATCTTTATGCCTGACAAATTATTGAATCAATTGTCGCAGGACCTGCGGAGAATGTATACCAAAGCCGTGGAAGCCGCCCAGCGGGATAACACGGATTACGCCATCACGCTGTTTTGCCAGATTCTGGAAAAGGAACCCGCCTTTTTTGACTGCCGCCGGGCGTTGCGCATTGAGCAGGCCAAGAAAGCCGCCGCCGGCACCACGGGCTTTTTCAAAAAGATGATGAGCGGCGCCGGTGCCTCGCCACAGATTGCCAAGGCCAAAATGGCGCTGGGCCGGAACCCCGGCGAAGCCTTGGTCATTGCCGAGCAAGTTTTGAATTCCGATGCGAATAATTCCTTCGCCCACCGGATTGTCATTGATGCGTCACTCGCCATGGATATGCCGAGAACGGCGGTCATGTCACTGGAAGTGCTGGTGCGAAATTCGCCCAAGGACAAGGCATTGGTGGTGGAGTTTGCCGACTTGGCGGCGCAAACCGGCGGCGAAGCTTCCGAGGCTGCCGAATCCGCCTTGTCCGACCTCATGCGGTCGGCGCAATTCGATCCTGATTTGGCCCAGGCGCACAAGAATCTTTCTGCGCGCAAGACCCTGGATGAAGGCGGCTATGGCGCGCTTGAAGATGGCAAGGGTTCTTTCCGCGATATCCTGAAAGACAAGGCTGAGACGGCTTCCCTGGAGCAGGCCAACCGGGTGCAAAAATCCGAAGATACCGCCGCCCGCCTTATTAACGAATACGAAGGCCGGCTGGCTGCCGAGCCGGACAACGTAAAAATGATTCGTTCACTGGCTGAATTGTATACCGAAAAGAAGCGGTACGACGATGCGCTGGCCATGTATGCGCGCATCAAAAATTCCAGCCACGGTTCGGCAGATTCCGGACTGGATCGCTCCATTGCCGAGACCACCGTCAAGAAGATGGAATACGAACGCACCCAGTTAAATCCGTTTGATGCGGATCACGCGGACCAGGTTGCGCGGCTTGATACCGCCAAGGCAGATTTCAAGCTCGCCGAGTGCAAGCAACGCGTGGAAAAGTATCCCACCGACCTTGCCATTCGCTTTGAATTGGGCCAGCTTTATTTTGAGGCGGGAAAAATTTCGGAAGCCATCGGGGAATTTCAGAAAGCGCAGCAGTACCCCAACAAGCGTATTGCGGCGATGAGCTTCCTCGCACAGTGTTTTGCCAAGCGCGGGATGAATGATTCCGCCGTACGCACCCTTCAGACCGCCATTAAGGAAAAGCCTGGTTTTGATGATGAAAAGAAGGATTTGATCTATAACCTCGGTTGTGTGTTTGAAAAGATGGGCAAGAAAAACGAGGCCATTGAGCAATTCCTGATTATCTACGAAACGGACATCAATTACCGGGATGTCGGGGCCAAGATAGACGCCCATTACGCTTCGCAATCATAACGTCAGCACCATCGCTACGGTCTTTCGTCGTGGCTTAGTCAGCCATAAAAATTTGTTACTGCCAGCCAGATTAAGGCTGGCAGTTTTTTATGATCAAGGTTGTAGCTGCGGGACGGCTTATTTTCCCTGTTCGGCCGCCTTGTCGTGATACCGGTAGAAGGCAGCCACGATGCTGAACAGAACTGCCACCGTAAACATCATACCGGCATACTGCAAGAAACGGCCAGAACTCACGGATTCATCGCCTGAATTCCCGCTGGCAAACAGGCGCGTTACGGTTACCACGGTCAGGTCGCCCATGGTTACCGTTAGCAGCCAGAAGCTCATGATGGAGCTTTTCATTTCAGGAGCAGCTTCCCGGAAGGCAAATTCCAGTCCGGTGGTGGAAACCAGCACTTCCGCCATGGTCAATACAAAGTACGGCACGAATTGCCACAGCACGCAAAGATGTTCACCTTGGTCAATCCGCTTTTGCAGTGCGGCCACTACCAGGTAGGAAGCCCCGGCAATGAACATGCCATAGGACATGCGCCTAAGCGGAGATACCAGCCTGCCCAGGCGTGGATAAATAACCAGGGTCATCAGTGGCACCAGTCCCATGACAATAGCGGGGTTGGCCGATTGCATTTCCTCGGCACCGATTTCAAATCCTAAAAATTTAAAGGGGGTCATTTGGTTGCCCTGCAAAACCCACGTGGAATTGGTCTGGTCAAACAGAGCCCAAAAGACAGGCACAAAGGCAAAGATAAACAGAATGGGGCTTAGTGAGCGCGCGGCTGATATGTCCCGTTCCGTATGTTTTGATAGCGCCTGCCGGAGAAACGACTCCGGCAGTTCTGTTTTGCGCAACAGGCTAAACAGGATGACCAGCGCGTACCAAAGGATTAAACAGATAAAGGCAATCCAGCCGAGCACCCTGACAAAGGTCAAATCATAATCAGAATCATAACCAGCAAAATGAATGTGTATCGGCTTATGCCAGATACTGGTACCGGAGAACCCAATCCAAATCATCAGTATCATCGCGGCTACCGGCAGGCAGATGGTGGTAAACACATTCAACAATGGCAGCCAGGGAGTGGTAGTGCTGGCGCGCCAGGCGCTGCGAAACACGGTGAAGAAGCCGGCATGTTTTGTCTCCCGGTTGGTGGGCTTGCGAATATAATATCTTGTTCCCAGCCAAAAAATTAAGGTAGCCACGGCCATCAAAATTCCCGGCACCCCAAATGCCACGCCATAATTCAATTTATTTTTTACCCATGGAATTACGAGAAATGCGAAGAACGATCCAAAGTTAATGGCCCAATAAAATGCCCCGTAAGCTTTCTGCAATAAATGAGATTGCTCGGGCTTGAACTGGTCGCCCATGAACGCCGAAACGCAGGGTTTGATACCGCCGGAACCGAGAGCGATCAAGCCAAGTCCGACACAAAGACATACCATTTTGGCGTGAACTGTCCCGGTAAAACCACTGGCAGCCAGCACCAAGTTACCCAGGCAATAGACCATGGATACATACAAAATGGTGTTGTAGCGTCCCGCAATTTTGTCGGCAAACCACGCGCCTAACAAAGGCATCAAATAGTTCACCGAAGTGAACATGTGGATGATTTCCGTGGCTGAGTCCTTCTGATAGCCCAGCCCGCCTTGGACGCCACTGACGGCGGCGGCTGTGATGTACCCCGCGAGGATGCTGCGAATGCCGTAATAGCTGAAACGTTCCACGGCTTCATTGCCGATAATGTACTTAATTTGTGGTGGCCAGTGTTTGGCTGAGGTTGAGGGTAGTGGTGCGATTGGAGGTGGCCAACGGTTAGTTGAGTCTGAGGGTAGTGGTGCAGAGTCCATGTCTCAAAATTTTTGCAAAGCCTACGCGACCCGCTTCGCAATGAAAAGCCTGATAGCAGAAATTCAAGCTTCTGGCTCAAACGATAAAACCGCAGGGTTATTACCCTGCGGTTTTACTGCAATTATACGGCCGCGATTAATGCGGTTGACCGCAAGCCGGTTGTTTCTATGGTTTCGCTTTTTAGAACATGAAGCTGACGCTCACCTTAAACAGGACGGGTGCCGCGAGTTGGTTGCCGGTGAAATTCTGGTAAACCGGAACTTCTGCGTCCGCATAGAAAATGAACGGATGCATATGGAACTCAATGCCCGGAGAGAGCAATACCCGTTGATAGCCACTGTTTTCTGCATCCGCCGCCGTGCCGTTGTCCCGTCCGCGCCAGGAGGCGATGACTTGGGCAATCGGTGAAATTCTTACGCGCCCCACGGAAAAGCCGTCGTAATAAATCCCGGCGGCACCGTCCACTTCCAATCCCGGACGGTAATCGCCCTCTTTAATCACCGGCACATCCAGGTTGACCTGGCCAAACCAGTTCCAGTGCGACTGGCCAAAGCGGGCACGATGGAAGCCGCCGAATAATATGTCCGTGCTGCCCGTGCCGATTTGGGTGTCGCGGTCCACCACGTCGGCAAACCGGTTGTCGCTGCCGGTGGGCAGCTTTAGGCCGAGCGTCAGTCCACTGGACAAATCCTCCGAGAACCCGGTGTAAACAGCTTCCAGGCGGATATCGCCTAAACTTTCCCAACGGCGGTTTACGGGATTGCCAGCATCATCCACCCCCTTGTAATTCCTGTAGTCATAAGGCAATTCGATCTCGGCCCCCCAACTGCGATTGAACATGTATTGCAAACCGATGGTGGCAAAGTCGGTCTCTATCTTTTTATCATTATTGTTGGCTGCGGGTGCCGTGGAAGTGCCATTCCAGTTTTGGTTTTGATCCTGATAGGCATAACTCAGGAATGCCATGCCGCCGGAGCTTTCCGGAAACATCGAACTGGTTGCCACATCAAACACTCCGCAACCACAGGCGCAGCCCAATGCCGCTCCCGGGGCTAAAACTACCGCCAGCAGACCGCCAGCTATTTTAAACTGCGAATTCATTGTAATTTTCATCTTCAAAGTTAAAAGTTGCGAGGATACCAATTAGCATCCTCAGGTTAAAAGGGATCAAACAGCCCACGCCACGAGGCGTCAGGCAGGGAGACACAATGGAGTCAGGCGAAACAAAGCCGGGGTGGCGGTACCGGTGGCTGGTATGAAATCAAAATTGCGGAAAAGTTATCCGGTTGCAAAATTGCAAACCGCGCGGGTGAAGTCAGCGATATCTGGACGGCTAGTGGCGGGAATTCCAGTTTCGTCCCCGTTGTCAGCGACTCCGATTTTTTTCCTGATTTTTTGGCGGCGGCGATGGCTTTGCACAGGCAGCAGGGATGTTTGCCGTCGAAGGTTTGGCAGACCGCCTCGGAAACGGATTCGTTCCGGAGATTGGTTGCCAGCATGGTTGCCCAGGCAACTGTTTGCAATGCAGCCCAGTGCGCGCCGATGTTTGCCACCAGCGCGAGCACCACCAGGAATTTGCCACAGCGAACCAACACAAACCCACCTTCCTGAATCATCCAGGTGAAGTCAAGAGCGGACTCGGCTTCGGCAAAGCTTGGCAGCCAGATTTTTCCTGGCATGGACTTTTCGTCACGGAATGGTAACAATGCCCATGCTTATGCAGGCCTCAACGCCAGCCGCCAAAATTGACCGCGCCCCCATCGCCATTCTTGGCGTGCCCTTTGATAATGTAAATTTGGCCGAAACCCTTGCCATTGCGGCCGAAATGGTTGCCAGCGGCCAGCCGCATTATGCCACCACGGTAGGCGTGGATTTTCTCGCGGCTGCGCTCGATGACGTGGAACTGCGGCGAATCCTTTTTGATGCGCACCTGGTGGTGGCGGAGGATAAAACCGTTGTTTGGGCCTCAAAAACTCTGGGCAACCCGCTCCCCGGCAATGTGACCGTTCCCAACTTGATTCCCAAGCTGTTTGGCATGGCGGAAGAGAAAGGGTGGCGCGTGTTTCTGCTCGGAAGCGACGAGTCGGTCGCGGATAAAATTCGTGTTCGCCATCCCAAGCTTCAGATTGTCGGTGCCTTTGCGCCGCCGGATCAACCGCTGTTGGAAATGAACCATGCGGACATCCAACGCCAGTTACACGCCGCCAAACCGCATATTTTATTGGTGGCCTTCGGCTCGCCGAAGCAGGAAAAGTGGATCAACATGAATTACCGGGAGTCCGGCGTGCCATTTGTTTTGGGAGCCGGTTTGTCTTTTGATTTTTTGACCGGTGAAGGCAAAACTCCCAAACGCGAAGGGAAGCCGTTTTCCAAATTTATCCGGGCTGTCCTGCGGCAATGGTGGCGGTTGCGTGCCAAAAAATCAGCGTTGCCCGTGGCCGGTCCAAACGTGATTCCCGATCCGTATGGCAACCTGGTAATTCGCGCCCCCGAACGCCTTGGTGCAGCCGAGGCCCAGGCGTCGCAAGCTGAATGGCTGCGCGCCGCCGAGAACAGCCACGTGTTGTTTGATCTTACCGACACGGTTTTTGTGGATAGCACCGGTATTGGGGCGCTCATCCGTCTGCGCCGGAAGGCGCGTGAACTGGGCTGGCAATTTTTCCTCATTGCCCCGCGTCCGCCGGTGGAGGCGGCGTTAAAGATGATGAAACTGGATGAATTTTTCACCATTCAAGCCAGCTTGTCCGGTGCCCGCATTCTAATGGAAAGCACGGTTGGCTCCGTGCCTGTGTCCAGTGGCGTGCAGGAGGCGGAATTGCAAATTCGCTGGACGGGCGAGGTGACTGCGTTGAATGCCGTTGAGCTCGGGATGTACACTGAATCCGAGTTGTCACAGGTCACGCCCGGCATGACCGTGGCCATTGACCTTTCCCGGGTGACCTTCGTGGACAGCACCGGCATTGGCTTAATGGTGCGCTTTAAGAAAAATCTCAAACGCCGGGACATCAATTTGAAATTCACGGGTGCCGTCGCTTCCGTGCGCAATGTGGTACGCCAGACGCAGCTCGAGGAATTTCTGTTTGGCTGATACGCGATGTTGCCTCGCTTGGTCTGCTCATTCAATGGCCCGTCTTGCGCCGTGCCATTTCCTTGCCTAGACTGGCCAATCATGAACTTAACATCTACTGACAGCCCGCCTTTTCGCAGTCAGAAATTTTATCCGGCAATATGTGTTCTCCTGACAGTTATCTTTGTGGCGCTGAAGTGCCCGGCACAAACTGGCGCAGAAGATCGCGCCTATACGGTGCAAGCGCTGGATCGCATTGCCAGTCCGGTATTCACCGCGCTGGCTGAAGGTAAATTGAAAGCCACCATGCCAGTGGGAGATTGGGAACGGAACCGCACCAATTTTGCGCCGTTGGAAGCCTTTGGCCGTTCATTGGCGGGCATCGCGCCCTGGCTTGAATTGGGACCGGATGACACGCCGGAAGGCAAATTGCGCGCCCATTACCTTGACCTCACCCTGCGCGCTTTGGTTAATGCCACGGATACAAATTCGCCGGATTTTCTGAATTTCAACAAAAACAGTCAGCCACTGGTGGACACGGCCTTTCTGGCGCTGGGACTTTTGCGGGCACCCACCCAGCTTTGGGGCAAGCTGGATGCGCAACAACGCAGCAATGTCGTGGCAGCCCTGAAATCGTCGCGCGTGCTCAAGCCAGGGGAAAGCAACTGGCTGTTGTTTTCCGCTACCATCGAAGCTGCGCTTTGGCACTTCACGGGTGAATGCGAAATGAAACCCATCGAATATGCCGTGCAACGCCACGAACAATGGTACGTGGGTGATGGCACCTACGGCGATGGTGCCCAATTTCATTGGGATTATTATAACAGCTTTGTCATCCAGCCGATGCTGCTTGCCGTCGTGACCGTGTGCGATGAAAAGGGGAATGACCTTGGCAAATTGCGTCCCAAAATTCTTGCCCGCGCGCAACGCTACGCCGTCGTGCAGGAGCGCATGATTTCGCCTGAAGGAACATTCCCCATCATTGGCCGTTCCAGTTCATACCGTTTCGGTGCCTTCCATCTGTTGTCAGATATCGCCTTGCTGCATGAACTGCCTTCGACCCTCAAGCCGGCTGCCGTTCGCGGCGCGCTGACGGCGGTCATTCGCCGCATGACGGAAGCGCCCGGCACCTTTGACGCCCAAGGCTGGTTGCAAGTTGGCACCGTCGGCCATCAGCCGTCCATCCGCGAAAGTTATATCTCCACGGGCAGCCTGTATTTGTGCCTGTTTGGCATGGTTGACCTTGGTTTGCCGGCCAATGACCCTTACTGGACGGCCCCAGCGGAACCCTGGACTCAAAAACAGATTTGGTCCGGCGCAGATATTCACGTGGACCACGCCTACAACGACAAAGAATGAAACTCAAACTAACCCTTACACTGAGCCTCGGCCTTCTAGCCTGTGGACTAGTCTCCACCTTGCGGGCCGCCGAAACCACCCCGGTCGCCACGCATACGTTTGCGATTGGTACGAATGATTTTCTGCTGGATGGCCAGCGCCTGCAAATTCGTTGCGGCGAAATTCATGCCGCGCGCGTGCCCATGGAATACTGGCGGCACCGGTTGCAAATGGCCAAGGCCATGGGCCTGAATACTGTTTGCGCATACCTGTTCTGGAACATGCACGAACCCAAGCCCGGCGAATACGTCTGGACCGGGCAGGCTGACGACGCGGAGTTTTGCCGCATTGCGCAAGAAGAGGGGCTTTGGGTCATCCTGCGTCCCGGGCCGTATGCCTGTGCCGAATGGGAAATGGGCGGCACGCCCTGGTGGTTGCTCAAATATGACGACATTAAACTTCGCACCCGTGACCCGCATTATATCGAGGCCGTTAAAACTTATTTGAAGGAAGTTGGCCGCGTGCTCGGCCCGTTGCAAATCACCCATGGCGGTCCCATTATCATGGCCCAGGTGGAAAACGAATACGGCTTTTTTGGCAAGGACACCCGGTACATGGATGAAATTCGCAAAGCCTTGGTTGAGGCCGGTTTTGATATACCGCTCTTTGAATGCAATCCGCCGGACGTGATGAAAAATGGCATGCTGCCTGATTTGTTCCAGGCAGCCAATTTCGGTGGCGACCCGGCGAAGAACTTCGCCAAGCTGCGCAAATTGCGGCCCGTGGGCCCGCTCATGTGCAGTGAATTTTATCCCGGCTGGTTCGATACCTGGGGCCAGCCGCATCACTTGGGCAACGCCGCCAAATATCTCGGCGATCTCGAATACATGCTTTCCCACGATGCGTCCTTTAGCATTTACATGGCGCATGGTGGCACCACATTTGGACTTTGGTCTGGCTGCGACGAGTCGTTCAAACCGGATACGTCCTCGTACGATTACGATGCACCCATCAGCGAGGCTGGCTGGACCACGCCGAAGTTTTTCCAGACCCGCGAGCTGTTTTCGAAATATTTGCTGCCCGGCGAAAAATTGCCGGACCCGCCCGCTCCCAAGCCGGTCATTAGTTTTGCCTCCGTGGAACTGAATGAATGCGCCCCCCTCTTTGATAATCTTCCGGCTCCGGTGAAGGATGCCTCGCCACGCAACATGGAGGCGTACGATCAAGGCTACGGTTGCATCTCGTATCGCACCCAGGTGCCGGCAGGCCCGGCGGCCATGCTGGAAGCGGTGGCGGTTCATGACTTCGGTTATGTGTATCTCGACGGGAAGCGCATTGGCATTTTGGATCGTCGCATGGCCAATCCCAAAATCTCCCTGCCGGAACGCACAGCGCCCGCCCAGCTTGATATTTTGGTTGAACCGACCGGCCGCATTAATTTCGGCCCGGACATGGCCGACCGCAAAGGTTTGATTGGTCCCGTCAAATTGAGCGGCGCAGTTTTGAATAATTGGGAAGTCTATACTCTTCCGCTGGATGATAAAATGCTCGCGAGCCTGAAGTTCGCTGCTCCTGCGCCGGCCGTGAACACCCCGGCCTTTTGGCGTGGCACGGTCACGCTGGACAAGGTTGGCGATACGTTTTTGGATATGCACGGCTTTGGCAAAGGTGATTTGTGGGTGAACGGTCATTGTCTCGGCCGATACTGGAACATTGGCCCGACGCAAACTGTCTTTACGCCGGGTTGCTGGTTGCATACGGGTGCCAATGAAATTGTCGTGCTAGATGTTGTTGGACCGGAAAATCACAGTGTGGCCGGCCTGGCAAAGCCCATCCTTGATGAATTGCACCCCGAAAAGGACTTTACCCAGTCGCATCGCCCGCCTGTGAAATTGAACCTAGATTCCAGCACGCCAGTTCATGCCGGCAGTTTTGCGCCCGGCAGCGATACTCAGGAAATTAAATTTGCCGCCCCGGCCAAGGGCCAGTTCTTTTGCCTCGAATGTTTGAGCTCCCAAGATGGCAAGCCTTTCGCCTCCGTGGCTGAACTGGATTTGCTCGACGCCACCGGTTCGGCCATCAGCCACAATGGCTGGACCATTGCCTATGTTGACAGTGAAGAACGCTCGGCTGAGGATGGTTCGGCGGAAAATGCCATTGATGGTCAGACCGCAAACTTCTGGCACACCGAATGGAAAAACCATACGCCGGGCTATCCGCATCGCCTTATTTTAAACCTCGGCCAGTCCCAAACCATTACCGGTTTTCGCTATGTTCCCCGCCAGGGAGACGCCGCCGGTCACATTAAAGATTACCGGATTTTTATTGGCGATTCGCTCGTGGAGAAAAAGCCATAGGCACAAACGGCTGCATCTGCAATCGTCAGCGATGGTTTCGTGTAACATAACCGTGTGTTTGAGCATCTGCATTCAAAGATATTGCCAGCGCTTGTGCAGATTTGGCATTGACCGGAAAAAGAATTACACCATGAAGAAACTGTGTTTGACGTTTGCGCTCGCCGCCTGCGTGGCCAATTTGGCCCTGTCGCAACAGGTGTTCAACAGCCATATCCAGCCGAATTGGTTTGCCGGTGCCGATGGCGTGACCAATCAGTTTTGGTATCGCTCCATTTTGCCCGGTGGCAAGACCCAGTATGTCACCATCAACGCCGATACGGGTGCGCGCCAGACTGCGCCAACTCGTGAAGGCTCCGGTGATGATTCGCTGCCCGTTCTACGCGCGCCGCGTCCCTCGCGCGACAGTTCTGCCGATACCGACGTAACGTTTGAAAACCGGTTGAAGGAGATCGTGAATCTATTTTGGATTGATGGCAGCGGCACTCATGTTTCTTATGGCGCATTGCGTCCGGGTGAAAAGCATCTCCAACATACCTTTGCTGGCCATGTTTGGCTGGTCACTTCTGCGGCCACCGGTAATAACATCGCCGTCTATCAAGCCGATGATCTGCCCAGCGTCGCCATCATTGATGGCCGCCAGCCCGAAGGACCGCGCCGTCGTGGTCCACGCAGAGAAAGTTCCCAGCGTTCTGCGCCCGCAGACGATAAAACTTCGCCTGATTTCAAATGGAGCGCATTTGTGCGCAACCACAATCTATTCCTCCATGAACTGGGTACAACCAACGAAGTTCAACTGACCACGGACGGTTGCGCCACTAATTCCTACGCGCGAAACGAGGAAGCCAACCGTGCCGTTGAAATGGATTATAACCTTGCCGACCCCGAAACGCCGACGCCGGAGGTTTTTTGGTCGCCCGACTCGAAGCATCTGGTCGCCCTGCGTCATCAGCCGGGCACACAGCGTCGCGTCTATCTCGTTGAATCTTCGCCCGAAGATCAACTTCAGCCCAAGCTGGACTCGTATCCCTACCTGAAGGCCGGCGACAATGTCCCCATCAACAAGCCGCATTTGTTTGATGTGGAATCAAAAAAAGAAATTCCCGTTAGCGACGCATTGTTTGCCAATCCCTGGAGCATTGGAGATGTGCGCTGGGACACGGATGCGTCGCGGTTTACCTTTCTGTTTAACCAGCGCGGACATCAGGCCTTGCGTGTCCTGGCCGTGGACGCTGTCACAGGCACGGTAAAGCCCATCGTGGATGAAGAGAGCAAAACCTTTATTGATTATTCCGGCAAATTCTTTTGCGAATATCTCGATGCCAGCAGTGAAATTATCTGGATGTCCGAGCGCGATGGTTGGAATCATCTCTATCTGTACGATGCCAAAACAGGCGCGGTGAAAAATCAAATTACCCGTGGGCAATGGGTTGTGCGTAGCGTGGATTGGGTGGACCTGGCCAAACGCCAAATCTGGTTTCAAGCCGGAGGTATTGTGCCCGGCCAAAACCCATATTATATCCAGTACTGCCGCATCAATTTCGATGGTACCGGCCTGACCGTGCTGACGGAAGGCAACGGCACGCATGTTGTGGAATTTTCGCCCGACCGGAAGTATTTAATCGATACCTGGTCGCGCGTGGATTTTCCTCCGGTCACTGAATTGCGCCGCAGCGCAGACGGCAAGCTCGTCTGCCCGCTGGAAAAGGCAACCGTGGCGGGCAAATTGCCCCTGCCCAGGCCGTTTGTGGCCAAAGGTCGTGATGGGACCACCGATATCTATGGCGATATCTGGTTTCCAAAAGATTACGACCCTAAAAAACATTATCCGGTCATTGAGGATATTTATGCCGGGCCGCACGATTCATTTGCGCCCCAGGGTTTCCGCACCTCGTACGATCAACAACGGTTCGCCAACGACGGCTTTATCGTGGTGCAATTGGATGGCATGGGCACCGCCAATCGTTCCAAGGCCTTTCATGATGTCTGCTGGAAGAACCTGCGCGACGCGGGTTTTCCTGACCGCATTTTGTGGATTCGTGCGGCGGCCAAACAATACCCCGCCATGGATTTATCTCGCGTGGGCATTTATGGCACCTCAGCCGGCGGGCAGGACGCCTTGCGCGGATTGCTGGACCATGGCGATTTTTACAAGGTCGGCATTGCGGATTCCGGGTGCTATGACAATCGCATGGATAAAATCTGGTGGAACGAGCAATGGATGGGCTGGCCGGTGGATGACAGCTACACACGCAGTTCCTGTGTGACGGATGCCCACAACCTCGAAGGCAAGCTCCTGCTCATGGCCGGCGAGATGGATAAAAATGTGGACCCCGCCAGCACCATGCAGGTGGTCAATGCCTTGGTAAAGGCCGACAAAAATTTTGAACTGTTCATCATGCCGGGCCAGGGACACGGTGTTCTTGGTACGCCCTACGGCAAATATCGGCTGGAAGAGTTCTTTAAACGCACGCTGGGAAATTCAAAGCCGTTAAAGTCGACGGGGGGCCAGTCTCATATCTGAATTAAACTAAAGCCCGCTCCCGAAAACTTTTTCGTGAGTTTGGCCCTAATCTATTAGATGATTCCTCCCACAGATGACCGGTGCGGACTGGCAATTGGTGGGGTTCTCGGCCTGGATGGCGGTGTGTAGCACACTGCTTATCCTGCCATTTGGCGTGGTGATCGCCTGGCTCTTGGCGCGCCGCAACTGGCCCGGCAAAACTCTCGTTGAGACGTTCGTTTCGCTCCCATTGGTATTACCACCCGTCGTAACGGGACTCGTCTTGCTGCAACTCTTCGGCTTGCACGGTCCGCTTGGCCGCTGGCTCTACACGCACTTCGGCATTGAAGTGGTCTTTACGTGGAAAGCTGTTGTGCTGGCATTGGGCGTCATGTCATTGCCGTTGCTGGTTCGGGCGGCGCGCACAGCCATGGAAGACGTTGATCCCGCGCTCGAACAAATCGCCCGCACACTGGGTGCCGGCGAATGGCGCGTCTTTTTCACCATTACACTGCCACTCGCCCGGCGCGGGCTCTTTGCCGGTATCCTGCTCGCCTTCGCTCGTGCCCTGGGTGAATTCGGTGCCACCATCATGGTCGCGGGCAATATCCCCGGACGCACCACCACCTTGCCGGTGGCCATCTACTATTCCGTGCAAGGCGGCGATGACACGCACGCCTGGACCCTCGCCGCCATATCCGCCGTCATCGCATTCCTCGCTTTGTGGCTGGGCGAAAAATTACAACGGAGGCGCAAATGACGCCGCTTCTCCGCGCCAGTTTCACAAAGAAATATGCCCGTGGCCCGGCCATCCACGTTGAGGCATTGGAAATTACAAATCCCGGTGTCACCGTTTTATTCGGCCCCTCTGGCTCTGGAAAAACCACCATTCTCCGCTGCCTTGCTGGTTTGGAGACACCTGATGCCGGCGAAATTGTTTTTGGCAGCCAGCCTTGGTTTGCCGAAGGCAAAAGCCGGGTTCGTCCCAAGCACCGCAATCTCGGTTTTGTGCCGCAGGATTACGCGCTCTTTCCCCACCTGACCGTAGCCGCCAATATTGCCTATGGTTTGCGCGGACGCACCGCCGCCGAACGAAACGCGCGGGTCGCGGAGTTGTTAACCTGGCTCGGTCTCGATGGCCTTTCATCGCGTTTGCCGGTGGAACTTTCCGGCGGACAACAACAGCGCGTCGCACTGGCCCGTGCTGTGGCGTGCCAGCCCAAGTTGCTCCTCTTGGATGAACCGCTCTCCGCGCTCGACACCCCCACGCGCCTGCGGCTGCGCACGGAATTGCGCCGCCTCCTGCGCCAGTTCGATATTCCAACCATTTTCGTGACGCATGACCGTTTGGAAGCGTTGGCCATCGGCGACGACCTCGTCATCATGGACGAAGGCCGTATCGTCCAGCGCGGCCCCGTACAGGAAGTATTGAGCCGCCCGGCGAATCTTAGTGTGGCTGGCATTGTGGCGGTTGAAACGGTTCAACCAGGTCGTGTGCTTGATTTAGAGAATGGTCTCGCCACGGTGCAAGTCGGCCCCGTCAGGCTTATGGCGCTGGTCACAGATTTGCCGGCGAATACCGCCGAAGTTTTTGTCTGTATTCGGGCCGAGGACGTGATTTTATCAAATGACACTGAAGCTCAATCCAGTCCTCGCAATCGTCTTGCTGCGATTGTTCTGACCCTGTCGAATGAAGGTCCGTTGGTGCGGCTTGAACTCGATTGCGGTTTCGCCCTCACCGCAATATTGACCAAGCAGGCCTGCGCCGAATTGGATTTGAAGGAAGGTGCTCGGGTTTATGCACTCGTCAAAGCTCCTCAGATTCATTTGGTGCCGCGCAGCGGTTAGCCGCTGCCATAACGCACCTCATAACGGAAAGTCAGAGTGTTCATCCGGCCTCACCGTTTCCCGTCGCGTCGGCTTGGGTTCCACCGCTGGCTCTGGCACTTCTGCCTTTGGCGGAAATGCAGCAGGCTTGGCTGGCTCAATCACTTCTGGTTCGGCAATTTTTACCGTGGCATCTGTCAACGTGATGATTTTTTCAGGCTCATCCGTTTTAATTTCCGCTTTCGCTTCGGCAAGGGCAGGGCGGGGTGACAGCCGGTTCGCCAGTGCCAGCAGCGATATTTCAGAAGCCGCCGTCCGCTCGGCCTGTTCGATGCGGGCAAATTCACCGTAAATTTCCATCAGCTCTGGCGTATCCGACATCGGCAGTTCCTGGCCAATGCCCGTGCGCATGGCGAGCAAAATATCGTGCGCATTGATGGCTTCCAGCGGACGCGCCGGAACAAATGCCGCCTCCGCACCTGTTACTTCGGCGACCAGCCGCGTTGCCGTTAAAACACGTAGGATCGATTGGGTCAACCGGCTCGGCACGCCCAGTTCCGTGGAAATTTGCGATACCGTGGCTGGACGCTGGCCATTCTGGAATCGCCGTCCCAGACATGTCATGATTCGCAGGGCCACGAATTCGCGTCCGCGCTGGTTCACGTTTTCTGCCAGCCGGTCTTGCAGATACGCGGCGCGATTTTGAAACGCATACGCAATTTGTGCGCCGAAGAGCAGTATCACCCAGAGCACATACAGCCCGCCCATGACCAGCACTACTAACGCCAGTCCGCCGTAATATTTACTGGCCGTCAGGGCACGCGAGAGCAGCAGGAAACCGAGTTGGTTGTAAACGTGCCAGGTGGCACCCGCGCACAAGCCGCCCACCATTGCCGCCCGGAATTCCACCTTCGTATTGGGGGTTAGTTTGTAGAAGATGCCAAGCGTGAAGCTAAGAATTAAAATCGGCAATACGTGCGAGTAAAGTGGTCCTAGAAAATGGGACGACACAACCATGTTTCTGGTTTGTTGTAAATGCGCGCCGCTAGTCAGGCCAAGGGCTGTGGACAATAGTAGTGGACCAACTGTGATAATCATCCAGTACAACATGAATTGCAGCCACCAGTTCCGGCCACGGGTAACGCCCCAAATATCGTTGAATGTTTCTTCAATGCCACGCAATAGCGAGATGGCCGTGAACACGAGGAAAATTAGGCTGATGGAGCCCAAGGTGCGGCTGCTGGCTTTTTGGACCAGGTCGTGAATTTCATTGGCCACTTCCTTTTGGGGGTTGTAACTATCGCCGGTTGCGGGCATGGGCGGCTGGTTGGAAGCAGTCGTCGTATTGTTGGTGTCGGCGGCATTGCCTGCCAGCTGGATTTCAGTTTGAGCATTGGTTGCCGTCAGAGCGGCCGCGTTGGTGTTGAGCACCGGCGAATTTGTGGCAATGCTGACCGGCGGCGCGAGCCGGGCGACGGATTTTTCCACGAACTGGGTGAGTTCCGCCTCCTGCTGAGGATTAAGCATGCTGCTGGTCACACTCAAGGCCACCGCAATCAAGGGGATGATGGCCAGCAACGTTGAGAATGACAGGGCCGATGCGCGCACAAAACACCGGTTGCGGATGAACTGCCGCGTCACCAGCGTCCAAAAATGAACAAAGCGCTCCAAACGTCCTTCCAATTGGAAAACTTCATCCACATCGGCGACGGCGCCTTTGAGGATTTTAAGGAGACGGGAAAACCGTTTGCTGGCCATTTGCGACACGCTAACAAAGTACGCCGCCAAGTCAACGTTCCCCAACATTGCCAGCGCCCATGGTCAGCTTGTTCGCAGGGGCGGTGGGCTTCCGTTTTGACAACCGGGCTTGCTTCCGGCCGGCATTCGCGGCAAGCTGCTGCGCATTAGGGCTCGCTTAAAAAGGAGACGAGCCCGTGGTCCGAGTCATAATCTGGAGCATTTGCACGAAATCATGAAAACATTCCATGAGCTTTCACTGGAAGAACGCCTCGTAGTTTCGCACCGGCAACTGGAACGCATGCGCCGGCCCAATGGCGGCTATATTGCCAGCCCCTACACCGCCGAAGACGGCTCCGGCGATGCCTACAATGTCTTCTGGATTCGCGACATTATGTTCGCCACCTACGCGAACGAATATCTCGGCTGCTTCGATAAAATGGTCGAAAGCTTCCGCCTCGTGCTCGATATTTTTAAACGCTATCACCCGCGCATCATCAAGGCCTCCATCATCAAGCCCGATGTGCGCCACCAAACCGGCCAGTTCATGCCCGCCCGCGTGCATCCCACCACGCTCGATACGATCACGGATTCCTGGGGCCATCATCAGCTCGATGTTTATGGCCTGTTCATGTACAAGATGGGCGACCTTATCAAAAAAGGTTACGGCTTCCGTTTCCATCACGAGGATTTCTATCTCCTCAGCCATATCCGAAATTATATTTTCAACATGGGTTTCGAGGCCGATTACGGCATGTGGGAAGAGGGGCCCGAGGAACACTCCAGCAGTTTCGGTGCGGTGCTCAGCGGCCTCATGATGTGGTTCGACCAGGGCTTTTACGATTACAAGTACCGGCACAAAATTGAAATCAGCCATTACGTGCCCGTGAGCGAACGCATGATTGCCGACGGCATCAAATCGCTCGCCCGTGTGCTGCCACGGGAGTCTGAGAGCCGCCCGTATGACATGGCGCAGTTGAGTCTTATCTGGACTTACAACAT
>Ga0265327_10000847_pt1 | contig 45672 bp, 33 predicted proteins | sample 41621metaG_FD_202089 | JGI IMG/M metagenome (GOLD analysis project Ga0265327, IMG submission 202089) | Rhizosphere microbial communities from Carex aquatilis grown in University of Washington, Seatle, WA, United States - 4-16-21 metaG | ecosystem: Host-associated > Plants > Roots > Rhizosphere... | reverse complement strand
CCTCAAGCGGCGAAAATGATGGCCGGCAAGCTCTGGGAATACTTCGCCGCCGAGAACCCACCGGCTGCGGCCGTCGATGCCATGGCCGATACCTTCCGCCGTGCGAACTACGAGGTGACCCCGCTGTTGCGCGACATTTTCCTGTCGAAGCAATTTTATGCGGCGGATGTGATGAACAACCAGATCAAGTCTCCGATCCAGTATCTGGTCCAGATGCTCAAGGAACTGGAAATTGAGCAGGCTCCATACGGCTACACCAACATTGCCCAGCAACAGCTCGGCCAGGTGTTGTTCCAGCCTCCGAACGTCGCGGGTTGGGACTGGGGCAAGGCCTGGATCAACACCAACACCCTTCTCAGCCGCTACAACGTCGCGGGGTTCATCACCAAGGGTGCCGAAAAAGCGCCTGAAATGGCCGTTCCTGGTGCCGCCACGGTGGTCGCCCGCAACGACCAGAACATGGAGATGCAGGACGAAAAGGAGGACAAGGGCGCGAACAAGGCTCTCGGCAAGAAAGCCACTCCGGATCGGGTCGCGGCGGTTACCGACATGGCCGCCCGCAACTGGAAGGGGCCCGATTATGAAACGCTGGTGCCCCGTCCGCTGCGCAAGAACCATGAGGAACTGGTCGACACGCTCGCCTTCCGTTTCTTTCAGGCACCGCTGTCCGACAAGAACCGCAAGCACTTCATCGCCTTCGCTGAGGAGAAGGACGGTCTCATCTTCACCAACCACGAGATCGCCGAACTCGTCCACCTGATGCTCAGCACGCCGGAGTATCAACTCGCCTGATTCCTTCACCTTTTCCACCAACCAATCTCATGAAGACCCGCCGCGAATTCCTCCGCTCGACGCTCCTCGGGGCCTCCGCCGCCTGGACGGTGCCGATGTTCGTCGAACAAACCTTCGCCCAGCTTCACAACGACTCGAAGGACTCCGCCGTGCAGCCGGTCACCGGCAAGGATGGCCCGATCCTGGTCGTGCTTCAGCTCGCTGGTGGCAATGACGGGATCAACACGCTGGTGCCCTATGCGGACGACCTTTACCACAAGGCCCGCCCACGCCTCGCGAAGAAGGAGAACGAGATCATCAAGCTTTCCGATTACGTCGGCCTGAACAACTCGATGCCGTGGCTGGCCTCCCAGTACAAGGAAGGCGATCTCGCGATCATGCAGGGCGTCGGCTATCCGAATCCGAACCGCTCCCACTTCGTCTCGACCTCCATCTGGGAAACCGCCGATCCGGAAAACCGCTCGAACACCGGTTGGCTCGGCCGCTATTTTGACAATGCCTGTGCCGGCATGGATCCAACGGTGGGCGTCGCCTTCAGCAAGACCCAGCCGGAGGCCTTCGGTGCTGCCAAGAATCCCGGCATCTGCCTCTCTTCACCGGAGCTCTATCGTTGGATTCATGGCGACGATTCGTCAAAGTCCGCCGAGGAGTTTTTCTCGGAAATCAATCGTCCCGATGCTCCGACCGAAGGCGGCTCGATCGCCACGGCTGCCGGCGGCAAGCCGGGCATCGTGCGCGGCGAAAGCAACCTCGCCTTCCTCGAACGCGTGGCTCTCGATGCGCAGGTCAGCTCGGCCAAGATTCTTGAAATCGCCGCCAAGCACCGCACCACCGTCCATTACGACGACACGCCGCTCGCCCGCAGTCTGAACCTCATCGGTCGCATGGTGGCTGGCAAGCTGCCGACCCGCGTGTTCTACGTTTCCCATGGCGGATTCGACACGCACAACAACCAGATGAACACCCAGGACCGCCTGCTCGGCCAACTCGACAGCGCCCTGAAGTCCTTCATGGCTGATCTCAAGGAACAAGGGGCCTCCGACCGCGTGGTGGTGATGACGTTCTCCGAGTTCGGACGCCGCGTGGGGGAAAACGCCAGCGCGGGCACCGACCATGGCCAAGGCTCCTGCCTCTTCACCCTCGGCCAGCCGGTCAAGGGCGGCCTCTATGGCAAGTATCCGAGCCTCTCGGACCTCTCGCAGGGCGACCTCAAGTTCAATACCGACTTCCGCGGTATCTACGCCACCGTGCTGGAAAACTGGCTGAAGACCCCTTCGAAGCCGATCCTCAAAGGTGCCTTCGGCAAGCTCGGCTTCATGGGCTGACTCAACGTCCAGCCGCAGCCACCATCGGGGCAATCGCCTCGGTGGCGACCTGTTCGCGCAGGACGAGAGCCTTCGCTGGCCGGCGGGCGGAGGCGGTGTCGGCGCGATAGACGATCACCTCCACGCGCGTGCCGGCGGCGGCCGGTTCCAATGTGGCGGCGTGCACGGGCATCCAGCCGCCATCGGCGGTGCGGAAGGAAATCTGCAGCGTCTGGCCGGTCGTGGGAGCCGGGCAGAGCCAGATTTCACCGGCTGCCAATTCGCGGGTCTGTTCGCCGATCTTCAAGGCGCTCGCGGTCGGGAGAAGATTCACAAAGCGGACCTGCCCTGCAGGGAAAACGTCGGCGCCATCCGGCAACAGCAGCGAGTGCGGCGAGTCCCACGTCTTGCCGGGATCCCGCCAGAACAGCGCCAGCTTCGGCTTGGTGCGGAGGTTTTCCGGGATCGCCAGGGTGGTCCAAACCTTCTGCTTGTCGTGCAGCTCCACGTGATCAAGCGGCGGAGTCAAAAGCGGTGCGCCGGCTTGGTTGAGCGTGAGGTTCACTTCGGCATTGCTGCCGATGGCAACCTGCCGCGGAGGCAGCGCTCCGGGCTCCGCCTCGATTTCCACCCGACGGTCTCCGCGGACTTCCTGGCGGAACGGCGGCGGTTCACCGAGAGCGAGCAAGCGCAAGGGTGTACCCTTTTCGGTTGGCTTGCTCCCCGCGGGTTCCTGGGCGGAAAGCAGGCCCGTGAGCGCGACACTGAGGATGACGAGGAATTTCATGCTGGATTCAAACTTCCGAGGGGCTCAGCCAGCGAAATCCGACGACGGTGAAACGCCGCCCGAAGTCCGTGGCCGAACCGGGATTGATGGGATTGATGCCGGTGGCATCCGGGGTGAGAGGGTCGGGCAGGCGCTGCACCACTGCCTCGCACCAGGCGCGTGCCTCGACGGTGCCGTTGGAACTACGGGAGTCACCGTAGGCGCGGACGATGAAGGTGTCCGAGCGGGCCGCCAGTTGCGGGCCGAGCGGTTGCAGAATATCGGCCTGGGTTAGGTAGGTCGGCGCGCCCCACGCCTTGCTCTCCGGCATCAGCCGCGGGTCGATCCGCGTGGCATCGGCGATGTTGTCCGGATGCACGTAGTCCTTGATCGCGTCCCGCACGAGGGGATAGGCTTGGTTGAAGGAGCTGTTCAGGCCGGCCGACCGGATCGCCGCTTCCAGTGCTCCGGCCTTGCCCGTTTCGCCGGTGTCGAGGCGGCGGTTCACGAAATCGGCGAGCGAAAGGAACGGCCCTCGCTTCTTCACCTCCACCACGATCGCTTGCGCCAGTCGATCGAGCTCACCGTCATCCAGCACGCGGCTGCCGCTCCAGGCATCCTTGCCGGAGGCGGTATTGCCATTCTTCCATTCCGCGCCGGGGGCGTTGAGCAGGTGGGGAAACGGTGTATTGGTCGCGGAGGTGCCGGTGCCGCGGGTGCCGGCGAGCACTGCCTTCCAGGCATTCACGCTCGTGGAGTTGACGTTGAAGGCGCCGTCGATTCCGAGCCGCGAGGCCGCACGGTGGAAATTGGTCAGGTCGCTTTTCACCGCCGTGTCGCCGCCGGTGTTGCGCACCACCCGCAGGCGCCCATTGGGCAAGGGGGTGTTGCTGGTGACAAAGGCCTGCTTGTCCGCGACCGTGCCGGTGGAAAGGAAAAAGTCATCCCACAACGCCCGGTTCACCTCGAATGACAGGTCGTGGATCACGGCGTCGGTCGAGGGGAGGTTCTCGATCATCCAGCGCGCATAGAAGGCCCATTGCTCGTTGCCCTGACCCCCGACGGTGCGGCCGTTGGCATAGCCGATCATGGTTTTTGTCCAGCCGTTCATTGCCTGCTCGGCAGACGAGCGCGCCACCGGCGCGGTGCGGTCGGTCCGGGTCTCCAGCCGTGGATCGGCCAGCGAATTCCCCACCGCGAATGACGGGTGCCAGATGAATTCCGAAAGCTTCGCATGCTGGAACTGGGCCAGGGAAACCACGCCGGTTTCCTTGCGCGGCACGTCGAAAGCGATCACCGGCCCCGGGGATTCGATCGCCTGCCCGAAGGGCCAGGTCTGCTGCAGCCCGTCCTTCGGCACCGGCATCATCTCTCCCCAGGATACCGCGCCATCGAAGAGGTCCCGCGTGTAGGCTCCGAAGAACTGTGGAGCCACATCCGTCAGATTCTCGTACGGCGTGCGGAATGAGAACGATGCCCGTGGATTCCAGTTTCCGAAGGGGGCGATGTCAAAATGGTGGGTCCCGGCCAGCGATCCCGATCCGAGCTGGTTCGAGGGCGTTTCCGTGAACCAACGCAGGCGGAAGCCGTCACGGGTGCGCACGTCGGGCATCGGCATGGGCGGATAGGCGCTTCCCACGCTTTGCGTGATGTCGACCGTCGCGCTGTTGCTCCATTCCACCGGCAGCTCGGTTTCATCTCCGTACTGTTCGGCACAGGAAACGAATGAAAGCTGCGGCAGGGAGTTGAAGGCGGCGAGGCTACCGGCGCTGCCGTTTTTCAGCATCATCCGGTAGTCCTGGGCCTGGGTGCCACCTGCCACCGGTGCCTCCCGGAATCGGACCGGCTGCACCGAGGGCTTGGCCAGCGTGAACGCCGCGGAAACGAACGCGCGGTCCTGGGATGGCGTCACGCTCGCGGAGAGCTGGTTTGCCGAGGGGACCGAGGCATTGTACGGTGTCCGCTGCACCGGGCTGAATACCGCGCACGCGCCGGGATTGAGCTGCACGGCGGCCAGGCCGAAATAAAGGGCACCTCCCAGCGCACCGCTGCCGGCCCAGGAGAGCGTCTGGTTCGCGGTGGTATTGTCCGCCATCGTGAGCTGCACCACCTTGCCGCCATTGGTGTGCAGCATGATCGAGGTGCCAGGCACGCTCAGCGGCACATTATACGGATTCCATAGTACCACACGCGGATACAAGTGCGCGTGCAGTTCCCAGGTGGTGGAACTGCCGCTGCCCTTCGACTCAGCGCAGAGTTGGTAGTAAAGCGATCCCTCCACCAGCACCGGCGAAAGGGAGGGCGTGTCCATCTGGGCGGTCGCCACCGGAGCAAGGTTGGTCTTGTCGAATGAATCGTCGCTGGACTGGTTCACGGGTGCGGCCAGCTTCGGCGCGGCGATCGGGATGTTGTTGGTCTGCTTCATCCCGTAGATCGGCGAAGTCTGGGCCCATTTCCGAAGCAGGGAAAATCTCGGTGAGGAGTACTGGTGCCGGGTGGTGCTGAAGGCCAGTCCTTCCCGCGTGGAGGCGGCATCGTTCGCCGGACCCACCAGGCGGTCGTCATCAAGAATCCCCGGCACCAGCACCTTGCCACCGCCTGTCAGGTCCGGCAGGGCACCGCCACTGATCAGGTAGGCGGTGAGGTCCCGCTTCAGCCGGCCATCCGGCACGTCCACCGGCAGGCCCAGCGAACTCGTGGTAAAATCGTGAAACCGCGCCGTGATCTGGCTGCGGCTGGCGCTGGAGGCCAGGGTCTGCGTGCCCACGGTCAGCACCTTGGATTTCTTGTTCTCGGCAATGTCGAGGCTGGCGTCCACCACCCCGGGCTCGATCTTCTGGGCGGCCAGCCAGTGGTAGTAGCCACCAGTGGCCGCGTTCGTGGGATCGGGCTGCTTTCCGGTCCACGCGTCCGGCACGTTCACCTTCGCCTTGATCCCCTCATCGCCCACCCACCAACTGTAACGGCCCGCGGCTTTGGTGGAGACACCGACGCTCGGTGCCCACACCTCGTCGGCGGCGTTGCCGGTGTTTACCAGCCGCACCCAACTGTCATCGTTTTGAACGGTGCGCGGGTCAGCGGCGGCGGAGGTTGATGGCCAACTTACCAGCCAATCCAGCGCGGTCCCCCGCGGCCAGCCGCCGGTGGCCCGGGCATCGCGCAGGCCACCATCGGAGTCGTCCCGCTTCAGCGGAGTTTCCATGCCACCGCTCGCATTCGGCTTTGAGGCCAGCCAGGCACCCGTCCAATGTGGCTGTTTTACGCCATCCACGGCCGCTGTGTCCGGATTGCTGTCATATAGCTCCGCCGAGGCGCTTACCCGGCCATCCGGCCCGAGATTTTTCTGAAGGGAGGCGATCGCCAGTTGCAGTGCCATCCGCGCATTGGCCCGCGCCGTGGCTTGGGCGGACCCTTGCGAGCCCTCCCGCAGCGCCACCGTCGAGAGGGAAAGCAGCCCGAGAGCGAGGATCGTCAGCAGCACCATGCCCAGCAGCACCACCACCAGCGCAAAGCCGGGTGGACGCCGACGGGCGTGGAGACGGAGAGTCGCTCGGGAAAACATGTCGTCCCCTGTATGCCATCCGCCGCCTTCGGTTGCGATGGCATCTCTGCCAAATCCTCTGGCAAAATGACCGACAGGGAGTGACCAAATGGTGGGTTGATTCCCTTCGGATTGGGCGGAAACGCCAACGATTCTGGGAAATTCGTATGTGGGAACGGTCTCCGGTTTCTCGTAAAGCAACTCTGATGAAGCTCAGTTCCCTTTTCTTTCCGCTTGCGACCTGCGTCCCGTCACTTGCCTTGGCCAATCCCGGACCGGGAGATGCCAACGATTTTCATGGCAAGCGTGTCCTGATCATCGGCGTCGACGGCCTGCGAGGTGATGCCCTGAAGGCTGCCACCGCCCCGAACATTGCCGCTTTGGAAAAGGCAGGCACCTACACGTTCAACGCCGTGGCCGGTGGTCAGCTCGATGGCCCGACCAAGCAGCCCACCATCAGCGGCCCCGGATGGTCCTCGATTCTCACGGGAGTCTGCACCAACAAGCACGGCGTCACCAGCAACTCCAGCAAGCCAGGCCTTTACCATGTCGAGGCAGCGCCCCATTTCGCCAAGCGTCTCAAGGAAACGGTGCCGACCGCCTCCGTCGAGTCGATCACCAGTTGGAACTGGATCGAGGACTACTTCATCGCCGCCCAGCCGGACGTCATCAACTACCACGTCAAGGCCGATGGCCCGGAGGAACCCGAGCGCGATATCGACGTGAAAAACAAGGCGGTCATCTGCCTTCAGAAGACTGACCCGGACATCATGTTCCTTCACTTCAACCAGGTCGATGGCGCCGGCCACGGCACGGGCTTCACCCCGGAGAACCCCGAGTACATGTCGGCCATCACCGTCGTGGACGGCCTCATCGGGGAAGTTATGACGGCCATTCAGGCACGCCCCCAGTTTGCCAAAGAGAAGTGGATGGTGATCCTCACCGCCGATCACGGTGGCAAGCTGAAGGCCCACGGCGGCCAGTCGCCTGAAGAGCGCACCATCCCTATGATCGTTTCAGGCGCTCTCGTTCCCCCGCTTCATCTGGTCACCGAAACACCAGGCCAGTTCGTGGTGCCGGCCACCACCCTCCAATATCTCGGCGTTCCCGTGAAACCGGAATGGGGTTGGGAGCCCGGGACCTTCGGCCTCGGCAAGCCCGTCATGGTCGGTGCGCCTCCGGAAAAGCCCAAGTCCTGAATTCAGGAAGCGCTTGCTTCGCTCCTTCGGTTCTTTAGACGGAAAACCAGAGTGGCGGAGATAAGACCAACCGCGAAATGGAACCCAGCTATGATTACCTGATCGTCGGAGGCGGCGTCATGGGCGCGTCATTCGCGTCGGCTCTGCTTGGGAAGGGAAAGCGTGTGGCTCTCTGCGAACGCTACACGCGGCCGAGCGGCGGCTCGGTCCGGAACTTCGGCCTCGGCTGGCCGTTTCTCGTCTCACAGTGGTCGGACCTTTCGCTGGGCCTGCGGACCCGTGAGATCCATATGGATCTGGCCCGGCATTTCGACTTCGGTCTCGATCCAAGTGGAGCGCTGCTCGTCGCAGGAACCGAGATCGAAGAAGCGGTCCTCACCGACTTTCAGGCAGCATCCGGTGGCCAGGGACTCTCCAGCCAGTGGCTGGATGGCAAGGCCGCGCTCGCCCGCCAGCCACTTCTGAATCCCGCTGCCACGCGGGGCGGACTGTTCATTCCAGAAGCCTCCATGCTCGATCCCCGGATCTTCACCGAACGCTGGCTGGCGTGGATGGCCGAACAGCGCGGACTGGCTTACTTCCCCGCCACCACCGTGACGGGCATCGGGGAAACTTCCGGTGGCTTGACCGTTCGCATAGCCGGTGGTGCGTCCATGCTCACCGGTGAGGTGCTTATTTGCGGTGGTGAGGAATTTCAAACGCTCTTCCCGCAGACCTTCGTGGAAAGTGGCATCCGGCGGTGCAAGCTGGCCATGCTCCAGACCGAGCCTCTCGGCCTGAGACCCGGTACCCCCGGCCTCGCCTTTGGCCGCTCGCTCGCGCATTACCCGCTCTTCGCTTCCTCGCCCTCGTTTGAAAGACTCCGGGCCGCCCCCACCGATCCTGCTTGTGATCGTCTGGGCATTCATCTCCTGGTGAAGCCCTGTCCGGACGGCTCCGTTGTCATTGGAGATTCACACGAGTACTCCGCACCGGACGAGCCGCCGGATTTCGACTACACCGCCGAAGTGGAAGCGCTGCTGGTTCAACTCACTTCCCGCCACCTGCAAATCGGAACACTTCACCCCGCACGGCGCTGGCTTGGTTACTACGCGAAGCATCCGGAAAAGCCGTGGCTGGGAGCCCATCCCATGCCCGGCGTCACCATCGTCACCGGCCTCACCATTGGCATGTCCGCTGGGCCGGCCTTCGCCGAACGGATGGTGGCGGCATGGCTGGGCAGAGCCTGATCGGAAGCTCTGATCCAGGTTTCAGGGAACTCCATTCGGGATTGTCAGGACGGTCTTACACGATTTGGCAGAATGACAATTGTTATTGCAGGATGACCATTGTGTGTCACCTGCCAGACCCTCATGGTCGCAGAGAACGATAACGCCCCCTCGTCCATGAAATTCTCTTACCGATTCCTGTTATTCCTTGCCTCCATTTCCACGTCCTTTGGTGCCTCACTGACGTGGGACGTGAATAGCACCACGACAAACGCTCAGGATGGTGCCGGCATTTGGGATACCACCACCACGAATTGGTGGAATGGCACCACCGATGTGGCCTTCACCTCCGGGGATACCGCTATTTTCGGTGGCGCTACGGCCAACGTCGCTTATACTGTCACCTTGCCGTCGTCTCTCGGCACCGGTCCGCTCACCTTCACCAAGACCAGCGGCTTTCCGCGCTACACCATTGATATCGGCAGCGCGAATACCCTGACGGTAAACGGCCTGCTTACGCTGAACGCCGAGGCGAACGCCTACACTACGGCCTTCACCAACGGCATTCTCGCGCTCCGGGCAACATCCACTACTTCCGCCGCGCCAGACATCAGCTTTGGCAACAGCGCAGGTTCCAGCTATGGCACGATTTTCGGGCCTTCCACCACAGTCGATCTCGGCACCGGCACACGCTATATCAACGGTGCTTCGCAGCGCAATGACTTGGGCCGATATGCAGGTGACTTGCGCTTTGACGGCCCGCTCACCGGCTCGGCCAACGTCGTTTTCACCGGCATCGCCAACACCGGCGGCAGCAACGGGACAAGCAACATGCACTTCGTGCTAAACGCGGCGAATACCGGCTTCAGTGGCGGCGTCACCCTCGGAGCTAACGTTGACCTGGCCCTCACAAACGCCAACGCCCTCTCCGCAGCTAACAGCGTCACCTTCACACCCGCCGCCACCCGGGCCACACTCTTCCTCTTTGGCAAAAGCGTCACCATCGGCAACCTCATCGATACCGCCTCAACGGGCACTCGCGGCATCCGAAACGGCTCGCTGAATACCACCAGCGGCGGCACCAACACCTCCGGTGCCGCCACCTCAGCGACCACTGGCTCCACCGCCCTCGGCACGCAGGCGAACTCCGTTCTGACCATCACTCAGACCACCAACGGGACCTTTGGCGGCATCATTTCCGACGGCCTTAATGACAACGGCGTCGGTACCGCTGCCGGCACCGGCGCTGCCGCCTACATGACCCTCGGCATCACCAAGGCCGGGGCGGCTACTCTCACCCTTTCGGGTGCCAATACCTACACCGGGCCAACCTCCATTACCGGTGGCACGTTGGGCTTGACCGGTGCGGGAAACATCGGAGCCGGTGCGCTGTCCATTTCCTCCGGTGCGACTCTTACTTACGACTCCACCCTTACCAGCCACTCATTTACTTACGCCGGACTTTCGGGCGCGGGCAACCTTGCCCTTCAGGACAATGCCGGCACTCCGGCAGCGGTGAACCTCACCATTGGCTCGAACAATACCGCGGCCACCTTCAGCGGTGTCCTCTCCGGGGTCGGCGGTCTTACCAAGACCGGCACTGCCATGGAAACTTTGTCTGGCGCCAACACCTTCAGTGGCGGCACCACCCTCGCGAATGGTTCACTCGCCATTACCTCCAGCATCGGCACGGGGCCGCTGGTCGTCACCAGCACCACGGCTGGAGACCTGCTATACTTTAATAGCACGGCAGCCACCACCATCCCCAACAACATCACGCTCGCCGCACCGACTGTCGCCACGACCTACAATCTCCTCAAGAATGCGGCGAGCACCACGACCGGCACCCAGCTCAATCTCACCGGAGTGATCAGCGGAGGCAATGCGAACCACACGCTGTTCCTCAATGGCTACATCAACGGAGCGAATAGCGGCGGCGACAACACCACCAATTTCCGTTTTGCTGGAGCCAACACCTTCCGCTCCACCATCCGCCTGAATCGAGGCACGATCACTCTTGGCAATGCCAGCGGCCTGGGCGACACCGCCAACAAGCTCATTCTCGATGCCAACAACAATACCACCCTGGGCGACCTTCGTTTCGAGTCGTCCATGACCTTCGTCAATCCGATCACCCTGCAGTCCGGAGTGGGTCCGATGGGCGTCGGGACCAACAACGTTGCCCTCACCGGTGCGATCGATGGAGCCGGAGGCCTCACCAAACTCGGCACCGGCACGCTCACTCTCACCGGTACCAACACCTCCACCGGCTCGACGACGATCACGGCCGGCACGCTTCAGGTCGGCACCGGCACCACCGGGGGCATCGGCACCGGAGCCTTGGTCACCAATGCGGGCGTCGCCTTCAACCTCAGTGGCAATCAGTCCGTCGGTGCCGTCAGCGGCACGGGCACGATCACCCAGAATGGCGCGGGAACGCTGACCTTCACCGGCATCGACAGCCACTCTGGTGCCACCACTCTCACCGCTGGCACGCTCAATGCGGCAGGCGGCATCACTGGCAATGGCCCTCTCTCCATCTCGTCGGGCCTTTTTGCGTTCGGTGGTGGCACCGGCAATCCGATCGGAACGGCGGCCATTTCCTCGCTCACCCAATCGGGCGGCACGGTCTCGCTTGATGTCTCGGGAGGAACCTCCGACACGATCACCGTCAGCGGTGACTACACGTCGACCGGTGGTGGGATCGCGGTGAACGTCCTTTCCACCCCGACGACCGACGTTCCCTTCACCCTCGTCAACTACACGGGCAATCTGACCGCTCATCCGGCGATCACGGTGACCGGCCTTGCCGGCAGCCGGCTGACTTACAGTGTCGACTACGGCACCGGTGCGGGCAGCGCGATCACCATCACCTTCACCGGCACGGCGGGCAACCTGACCTGGACGGGATCCACCAATGCCAATTGGGACCTCGCCACCGCCAACTGGAGCAACGGCGTCGGCCCGGACATCTTCAACCAGCTCGACAACGTCACCTTCGACGACTCCGCGGATCCGACCAAGACCAATGTCGCGTTGAACTTCACCGCCACCCCCACTTCGGTCACCTTTGCCAACAGTTCCTACAACTACACGCTGTCGGGCACCGGTGGAATTTCCGGCCCGACGACCCTGATTCAAACTGGAAGCGGAACGACCACCCTCGCGACCAATAACAGCTACACCGGCATCACCACCCTCTACTCCGGTACCCTGCAGGTCGGAGCGGGTGGTGCGATCGGTACTCCCGGCACGGCGGATATCCAGGACTACGGCGCGGTGGTCTTCAACCGGTCCGACGCCTATGTGCTGCCGAACAACATCACCGGCACCGGCTCGGTCACGCAGAGCGGCACCGGCACGCTGGCCATCACCGGGTCGTTGTCGCAGTCGTCTCTGACGATCTCGTCCGGCATCCTTCAGATCGGCAATGGGGGGACCACCGGCACTGTGACCAGTGCACCGATCGTGAACAACGCCGGCCTCGCCGTCAGCCGCTCCGATGCCAGCTACACCCTGTCCAACGTGGTGTCGGGCACCGGCTCGCTGACCAAGATCGGCTCCACCACGCTGGTCTTGAGCGGAACGAACACCTATTCGGGCGGTACCGCCTTCTCGGCTGGCACCCTTCAGGTGACCGATCCTTCCAACATCGGCACCGGCCCGCTGAACTTCAACGGTGCCGGCACCTTCAACGTCGCCAATACGTCGGCCTATTCGATGTCGAATAACATCGTCCTCGGCACGGCGACCGGAAACTACATTGTCCAGAAGTCCACCGCCTCGACCACCACTGGCACGCCGCTGACGCTTTCCGGCACGATCTCCGGCGGGGGTGCGGGAGTTGTCCTGTATTTCAACTCGCCGACGACCAACGACAACACCACGGCGTTCGTTCTGGCACCGAACAACACCTTTACCGGGCAGGTTACTGTGAACCGTGGGGTGCTGGTGATTACCGGCCCGGCCTCGCTGGGGGTTTCGACCAACCTGCTCTACTTCGACACCTATAGCAATCCCACCGCAGGTGACCTCCGCTTCACCGGCAGCTACACGGTTCCCAATCCGATCCAGCTCAGCTTCGCGACCCACACCCTCCTTGTGGATGGCACGGATGCCATCACGCTCTCCGGGGTGGTCAGCCAGCTCACCGGCCAGGTCCGGGCCATCAACAAGATCGGCACCGGCACCCTGATCCTCAGCAATACGAACACCTACACCGGCGGCACTTCCATTGCCGCGGATGGCGGTGTCCTGGCGATCACCCAGCCCGGCGCTCTCAGCACCGGTGCGGTCAGCCTGTCGAAGGGCGGCACCTCCGGCGGCACTCTGGAACTCCGCATGACCGGCACCAACACCGTGACGAACAACTTCACGTTCTCCTCGGCCACCGGCTTCACGGGAGGCGGCTCCGCCCACATCCGCAACGTGAGCGGCACGAACACCCTCAGTGGTTCGCTCACGCTCACCGCCTCGGGTGGAAACGGCATCAATCTCCAATCCGATGCGGATCTTCTCACGGTGTCCGGAACCGTCAGCAGTACCTTCGCTGACTCCACCCGTCAGCTCGGTCTGGCCGGTGGCGGAAACGGTGTCGTAAGTGGTCCGATCACGGACGGCGGAGTCAACTTGTTCAGTGTCGTCAAGAGCGGCACCGGCACGTGGACGCTGAGCGGCTCAGACACCTATCACGGCACCACCACGGTGGTTGCCGGCACGCTTGCCGTGAATGGCACGCTGGGAACCGCCACGGGTGCCGTCACCGTTCAGAGCGGCGCTGTCCTCACCGGCAGCGGCACCATCAGCCGCCCGGTCACCGTCAGCGGCAAGATCGCTCCCGGCAATGGCGTCGGCACGCTTACGGTTCCGAGCACGGTGACCTTCGGTGCCGATTCGATCTATGCCTTCCAGCTTGCTGATTGGAACGGCTCTGCCGGCACGGGTTACGACCAGGTGGTCGCCACCTCGCTCGCCGTCACGGCCACCAATACCAACAAGTTCGTGGTGAACGTCGATGCTTCCTCGCTGGCGAACTTCACGGAAACGACCAAGACCTTCGTCATCGCCACCGGTGTCCCCACCGGACTCGCCACTGACAATTGGGCGGTGACCACCACCGGCTTTTCCGGCACTGGTACCTGGAAACTCCAGACCAATGGCAATCAGATCGAACTGGTTTACACCATCGCCGGCACCGGCTTCGACACCTACATGGCCGCCTATCCGGGCGTCGGCGGCTTGACCGGCCCATTGGACGACTTCGACAAGGACGGCATCCCGAATCTCCTGGAGTATGTCCTCAGCGGTAACCCGACCGTCTCCAACCGGGCGATCCTGCCGGCCTCCACCATCACCGGTGGTAACCTGGTGTTCACCTATAACCGCCGCGTCGATTCCAAGTCGGACACCACTCAGGTCGTGCAGTACAGCAGCGACCTGAGCACCTGGACGGACATCACCGTCACCGCGACCAGCGGTGGCATGGTGACCGTCACACCCGTGGACGCTTCCAACGATACGGTGACCGTGACCATTCCGATGGGTTCGGCACCGAAGATTTTCGCGCGCCTGAAGGCCACGAAGTAACGGTCGGATCGGATGAATCCTCCGGGCCGGTTCCTCATAGGGAGCCGGCCCGGTTTTGTTTTCACCGGGAACCCTCAGTGGATCTTCGAGGCTCCGCCCTGGCGCCGGAATTCACCCGGCGTCGAACCGGTGGTCCGCTTGAAAAACCGGCAGAGTTCATCTGCCGCGCCGAATCCGAGATCCCCTGCGATGCGGTCGATGGTCCAGGTGGTTCGCCGCAGGTGATCGCAGACGATCTGCGCCCGCTGGCGATCGATTTCCTCCTTTGGCGTGCGGCTGAGGACTGTCTGGAAGCGCTGCCGCAAAAGTTCCCGTGACACTCCGGCCGTCCGGCACAGCTCCTCCACGCTGACTCCGCGGGTGGGAATCGTCGCGCGGATGAAGCGCATCGCCTTGGTCACCACTTCGTCCGGTAGTTCCACCAGGCCGGTGGATTCACGCACCGTCAATTGCTGGGGCTTCACCAGCATCCGCGAGCCTTCCGGTACATCTTCACCCTGCATCATCCGCAGCAGCAATTGGGTGGCCTGGCTGCCGATCATCCGGCCCGGATAACGCACGCTGCTCAGCGCCGGCCGCGTGATGCTGCAGTGCACCATGTCGTCATTCACGCCGAGGACCGGAATGTCTTCCGGGCAGCGCAGCCCCAGCGTGGCCAGCGCGCGCACCGCACACACGGCGGCGATGTCGTCCTTGGCAAAAAGCCCCAGCGGCGGCTCCAGCTTTCCCAGCAATCTCCATGCAAGGTCCTCGATTTTTGCGGCACGGGTGGCATCCGGATAATGAGAGGCCGGCACGTCCACCACCTGAACGTCGTAGCCGTGCCGGGCCAGCTCCCGCCGGAAGCCCTCCAGCCGCTCGTGCGAATAGCGCCGGTGGGAATCATGCCAGTAGGCGAAGTTGCGAAGCCCGAGTGTCATCAGATGCAGGGCCGCCATCGTCCCGGCGGCATCGTTGTCCAGCGTGACCCGCGGAAACACCGGAGCATTGGAAGGATGTTCCGCGCTCAGGTTCACCACCGAGATTCCCTTCCGTTTCCAAGCCATCGCCTCCGCTGCCGTGTACCGGAACACGAGCAGCCCGTCGCCCTCCCACGTTTCATCGATCCGGACCGGAGCGATATCGCCGCCGCTCGGTTGCTCGAATTCCAACTCCAGCTCGTTCCCGGATCTCGCCACCTCCAGAATTCCGGGAAAGAGGCGGTAACCAAATCCCTGCGACCAGTCGATCAGTCGGACTCCCACACGGTAGCGCCGCTTCAGTTCACCAATCGCATTGATCCGTTTCGATTTCATGAGCGGTTGGGATGGTGAAATTGCCAAGACGACTTGCCAAGTGTCGATTGCTTGCGTGATTCGAATACGGTGGAAAAACGGGGGAATTACAACCCCCGCCAGACACCGGGAGTGACGCCTTTCACGCGTTTGAAAAAGCGGCAGAACTCGTCGCTCCCGGTAAAGCCGCATTCCGCCGAAATCGTATGCAGCGTCGCATTGCTCCGCTTCAGCAACTCTCCGGCATGATCGGCCCGGATCCGATCAATCTCCTCCTTCGGAGAACGCCCCAGCGCTTCGCGGAACCGCACCCGCAGAGCCTCACGGGATGCTCCCACCCGGCGGCTCAGTTCCTCCGCCGTCAGGGGTTCGCGTGGGTTGGACTTACGAATGACATTGAGCGCCGCACTCACCAGCGGATCGGGAAGCTCCACGTGACCGGTGGATTCCCTTACCACGACGCCTAGGGACCGGATCCGGATGCGAGTGTCTGGCAGCACTGTTTCGCCGGACATCATCCTGAACAACAACTCCGCGGCCGCCCGTCCGATCGCCTTCCCTGGAAACCTCAGGCTGCTGATCGGCGGCCGGGTCGCGTGGCAGTAGACGATGTCATCCGACACGCCCAGCACAGGCAGGTCCTCGGGCACCCGCAGGCCGCACTGCCGAGCCGCACGGATCGCACAGACGGCCGTGATGTCGTCCTTCGCAAACAGGCCGCAGGGAAAGCTCAGCCGTGATACCTGCCTCTTTCCCATTTCCTCTAGCTGCCTCGCCCGCACCGCTTTCGGGAATCCGCTTGAGGGAATGGAAATCACTGTCACTTCCAAACCTTCTTCCGCCAGGCGCTGTCGAAAACCCGCCAACCGCTCTTGCGAATACGTTCGGCCAGGATCGTGCCAGAATGCGAAACTCCTCAGCCCCAGCGTGAGCAGGTGGTCCGCGGCCATGCGGCCACAGCGTTCGTTGTCCATGGTCACCCGGGGAAAGCCCACGCCTTTGCCGGTTTCCTCGCTGCTCAGATTCACCACTTGGATCCCGCGAGCGCTCCATGCCTCGGCCTCTTCCTGCGTGCAGCGGAACACCAGCAGCCCGTCACCCTGCCAATGCTTGTCGATCTTTACCGGCTCCAAATCCGATCCACTCGGTTGCTCGAATTCCAACTCGAACTGCGCGCCCGTGCGGATGAACTCCAGGATCCCGCCGAAGATTCGGTTGCCGAATCCCTGCGCCCAGTCGGTGAGCCTCACCCCCACCCGGAAAACGGGCTTCAATTCCGTAGGACTGGCGTTCACCGGCATCTGGGAAATCAGAGCCTCCGTGGGAGTTATGTCAACCCGTCAGGCGTTCTGGCGGTACACTTCTTTCGAGCTTCTCCACCCTGCGGGCCGCTTGCCCGCCTCCGGAAAAATGCGTGTCATCCCGGTGGCGTGGTTTGGTGGAAATGCCAATCATGTTGGGGTTTCTGTCGTGGACAGGGGCGCTGAACTTGATGAGAATGGACTTCGTCTGTTTGTAATTCCATGTCGTTTCAAGCCAACCAACGCGCCTACAATCCGCCCGCCCGCCCGATCGCCGTCATTTGCATCGATGGCTGCGCCGATGAGTATATTTCTGTTTCCATCGCCGCCGGCCGGATGCCCCACACCGAAGCGATGGTGAAAAAAGGCTATCGCGGCTTGGTTCGTGGTGCGTTGCCCTCGTTCACCAACGTTAACAATTCCGCCATCGTCACCGGCATGCCACCCGCCGTGACCGGCATCTGCGGGAACTTTTTCCTCAATCCCGAAACCGGCGAGGAGGTCATGATGAACGCACCGGAGTTCCGCCGTTGCGGCACCCTCCTCACCGCCGCCGCCGATGCGGGCCGCAAGGTCGCCTTCATCACCGCCAAGGAAAAGCTCCGCACCGTGCTCGGTGACGGCATCGTGGAACGGGGTGGCATTGTTTTCTCATCCGAAAAGGTGAACGAGGCGAAGATGGTCACCCATGGCGTGGACGACGCCGAGTCGATCATCGGCAAGCCCCGCCCCGAGATCTACTCCGGAGACGCGTCCGTCTACGTGTTGGAAGCCGGAGCCGCCCTCGTCGAACAGGGCCGGGCCGACTTTCTCTACCTGTCGCTCACCGACTACATGCAGCACAAGTATGCGCCGGAAGCGCCGGAGAGTCTCGATTTCCATGCCAAGCTGGATGAACAGATCGGCCGTCTGCTCGCGGCCGGTTGCATCGTCGCCGCCACGGCCGATCACGGCATGAATGCGAAGAACAAGGCTGATGGTTCACCAAATGTCATCTACGTTGAAACCCTTCTCAAGAAAACCTTCGGCGAGTCCGGCATCCGCGTGATCTGTCCGATTACCGACCCCTATGTCATCCATCACGGCGCGCTTGGCTCGCTGGTGATGGTTCACCTGGACGATACTTCGAAGACTGAAGAGATTGGCGATTTCCTGCTGTGCCAGACCGGCATCACCGAGGTCTACAATCGCGAGATGTCCGCCCTGAAGCTGGAACTCGCACCCGACCGTATTGGCGACCTCACTGTGTTGTGTGGCCGCGACTACGTGGTGGGAAAGACCCCGGAGCACCACGACCTCAGCGTGCTGAAGGGTGGCCTCCGTTCGCACGGTGGCCGGTACGAGGAAATGGTGCCTCTGCTTCTTTCGGAACCGCTCAATGCCGACTATGTTCGGAAGGCGCAGGGGGACCCGCGTAATTTCGACGTCTTCGATTTCGCCTGTAACGGAAGCAATTAATCTAATGACCACGACTCTCGACGCTCCACGCGCCCATGAGGGTGCCGCCCGGCACACCCCGGTGCATTTCCCTGCCTACATCGCCGGTCGCGCCGTCGAAACCGGCCGCACGCTGGAAGTGCGCTATCCATATGACAACTCGCTCACCGGTACCGCCACGCTGATCGACAAGGACCTGCTCGACGAGGCGATCAAGGCCGCGCTCGAAGGCGGCAAGAAACCGCTCTCCCGATTCGAACGTTCCACCATCCTCCGCAAGGCCGCCGCCTTGCTCGCCGAGCGGCGCGAGGAGTTCGCCAAGCTGATCACCCGCGAGACCGGCCTGTGCATGAAGGAATCCAGGTACGAGACCGGCCGTAGTTCAGACGTGCTCGAGTTCGCCGCCATGGAAGCTCTCCGCGATGACGGCCAGGTATTCTCCTGCGACATCAGCCCCATGGGCAAGGCCCGCAAGATCTTCACCACCCGCTATCCGGTCAGCGTGATCGCGGCCATCACTCCGTTCAACCACCCGCTCAACCAGGTGGCGCACAAGCTCGCCCCGGCCATTGCCGCCGGCGCGCCAATGATCCTCAAACCCTCTGATCGCACTCCGCTCACCGCGTTGAAGTTCTGCGCCCTTCTCTATGAAGCCGGCCTGCCGGGCTGGATGCTCTCGATGTTCCTCGGTACCGTCGATGAGATCGTCACGCCGATGATCGAAGACGAGCGCACCGAAGTGGTGACATTCACCGGCTCGGTGGAAATCGGCAAATCGATCGCGAAAAAGGCCGGTTACAAGAAGCTGTGCCTCGAACTCGGTGGCAACTCGCCACTCATCGTGCTGGAGGATGCCGACCTCGACCTCGCCGCCAAGCTCGCTTGTGAAGGTTCCTTCCGCAACTCCGGCCAGCGCTGCACCGCCGTGAAACGCATCCTCGTCCAGGAAAGCATCCTTGAAGCCTTCACCGAAAAGTTCGTCGTTCTCGCCAGGACCTACAAGTCCGGCGACCCGGAAGCCGAAGACACGGTGGTCGGCACCGTCATCACCGAAGACTCCGCCAAGCTCCTCGAGCGCCGCGTTCATGACGCTGTGAAGATGGGGGCGAAGGTGCTGCTGGGCGGTGGCCGCAAGGGCGCGTTGCTGGAGCCCACCGTTATTGCCAACGTTCCCCGCGATGCCGAGATGGTGTTCGAGGAAAGCTTCGGCCCGCTTGGTCCGATTGTTCCGATCAGGGATCTCGATGACGCCATTGCCTACTACAACTCCGGCCGCTTCGGCTTGAGCAGCGCCATCGTCACCAACAACCTCGCCGCTGCCATGAAGGCTTCGAAGGAACTCAAGACCGGCACCACCAACGTCAACGAGGTCCCGGGCTATCGTCTCGAACACACCCCCTTCGGTGGTGTCCGCGATTCCGGCCTCGGCATCAAGGAAGGCGTCGTCGAAGCGATGAAGTTTTTCACCCACGTGAAAACCTTCAGCCTGCCCTGGTAATCGCGGCTGGAGCGTTCCGCTCCGGTTTCCAATCCCAAATTTCAAATCAAGTCCCACCCTCCGCCGCCATGAATCTCGATCTTGAAAATCCCTACATCCTCCTCACCCCGGGGCCGCTGTCTACGTCACCGACGGTCCGCGCCGCCATGCTCCGAGACTGGTGCACCTGGGATGACGATTACAACCTAGGCGTCGTCACCCCGATCCGCGAAGGCCTCATCCAGCTCGCCACCGCCACCAAGCCCGAAGGTTACACCACCGTCCTCATGCAGGGCAGTGGCACCTTTTCCGTCGAAGCCATGATCGGGTCCACCGTGCCGAAGGATGGAAGGCTCCTCGTCCTCGCCAACGGCGAATACGGCAACCGCCTCGGCCGCATCGCCAAGGTGCTCGGGATCGACACGCTCATTCACGACTCCGGCGAGCTCGCGCCGCCCGACCTGGGAAAACTCGAAGTCGCCCTCGCCGCTGACAAGGGCATCACCCACGTCGTCTGCGTGCATAACGAGACCACTACCGGCATGCTCAACCCGCTCGAGGAAATCGCCGCGATCGTCAAGAAGCACGACCGACTCTTCCTCGTCGATTCCATGAGCGCCTTCGGTGGCATCCCGCTCGATGTCGCCAAGGTCGGCATCGACTTCCTCGTTTCCTCCGCGAACAAGTGCATCCAGGGCGTTCCCGGCTTCGGCTTCGTCATCGCGAAGAAGAGTGAACTGGCCAAGTGCCAGGGCCGTTCGCGTTCCGTCTCGCTCGACCTCTACGACCAGTGGCAGGGCATGGAAAAGGGCAATGGCAAGTGGCGCTACACCAGCCCGACCCACGTCGTCCGCGCGTTTTACCAGGCCATGCAGGAGCTCGATGAGGAAGGTGGCGTGGCCGCTCGCTTCGCCCGGTACACCGAGAACCAGCGCCGCCTCGTCACCGGCATGGAGAAGCTCGGTTTCAAGTGCGTACTGCCGCATGCCCTGCACAGCCCTATCATCACCGGCTTCTACAATCCTGAAGAGCCCGAGTATGACTTCATGAAGTTCTACGAGCTCCTCAAGGCAAAGGGCTTCGTCATCTACCCTGGCAAGGTCACTGGCATCAACTCCTTCCGCATCGGCACCATCGGCCACGTCTTCCCGGAAGACATCAGCCGCCTCATCGTCGCCGTCGAGAAGTCGATGTACTGGGCCAAGCAAGTCGCCACCGTCTGACTGTGGCGGCGGTTTCCAACCGCCATGCCTCTTCATCCGCTCCGCTCTTATCTTGGATCGTTGAAGAATTGACCACAGATTACACAGATTACACAGATGAGAGAAAGAGTCAGAAATTCTGATTCTGATAACCCTCTTAATCTGTGAAATCTGTGGTCAAAATTCTGATCCTTGCCGCTTCGATTTTGTTTTCAACCCCATGTCCCTCCAAACCCTCTTCAACAACACCCCGGTCCGCGCCGAGTTCACGGTCCCGTCCTTTGAACTACCGAAATCCGCGCGCGTGCTGATCGTCGGTGGCGGCATTGCCGGAGCGGGGGCCGCCTATCATTTCGCGAAGGCCGGTTGGAAGGACGTCCATCTCCTCGAACAATCGAAACTCTCCTCCGGTACGACCTGGCACGCGGCGGGCATGGTCGGACAACTCCGTGCCAGCTCCGCGCAGACACGGGTGAACAAGGTCTCCGTCGAGCTCTATTCCCGTCTCAAGGAAGAGACCGGCTACGATCCCGGATGGCTCCAATGCGGCGGCCTGCAGGTCGCCCGCTGCGAGGAGCGCATGCTCCAGCTCGGCCGCAATGCCGCCATGGCCGAGGTCTACGGCGTGGAGGCGAACATCATCACCGCGGAGCAGTGTCGCGAGTACTACTCCATGATGCGCATCGACGACCTCGCCGGCGGTGTCCATCTTCCCGGTGATGGCCGGGTCCTGCCCGGTGAATGCACCGTCGCTCTCGCCAGCGGAGCCATGCAGAACGGCGTGCAGGTCCACGAAGGCATCAAGGTCACGGGGCTCATCCATTCCACCGATCGCCGCGGCATCAAGCGCATCACCGGCGTCATTACCGACAAGGGTGAAATCACCGCCGAGTGGGTCGTTCTAACAGGAAACATGTGGATGCGCGAACTTGGCCTCAGCGCCGGCATCGACATCCCACTCTACCCCTGCGAGCACCACTACGTCGTCACCCGCCCCATCGAAGGCGTCACCCGTGATGCGCCCTGCTCGCGCGATCCCGATGTCGGAAACTACTTCCGCGCCCTCGATGATGGCGGCATGAAACTTGGTGCCTTCAAGAAGCGCTCCAAGCCCTGGCAGATTGGCGACAAAGTCCCGTCCCCCTTCGCCTTCGACCTCCTCGATCCGGACTGGGAGGACTTCGAACAACCGCTCCTCGATCACCTCCATCGTTTCCCCACGATCAAGCGCGAGGATATCGTCAAATTCGTGAACGGCCCCGAAGCCTTCACGCCGGACAACAATTTCATCATGGGCCAGCCCTATGCCACCGAAGGCCTCTTCGTGATGGGCGGCTGGAATTCGGCCGGCATCGCCTGCTCGGGCGGCGCATCGAAGTTCGCCGTCGAGTGGATCGAAAACGGCGGCATGACCCTCGACCTCGCCGCGGTGGATATCCGCCGCTTCATGCCGTTCCAGAACGGCCGCGGGTATCTCCAGGAACGCGTCAGCGAAGTACTAGGCCTGCATTATCAAATGGGCTGGCCGAACCGCCAGATGGAAACTTCCCGCGGCATCCGCGCCTCCGGCCTTTACGAAAAGCACGTCGCCGCCAACGCCCTCTTCGGCGAAACCGCCGGCTGGGAGCGCCCGCTCGCCTACGCTCCCGCCGGTGAAATTCCCGAGATGGGCTATTCCTTCAAGCGCCAGAAGTGGCAACCCTGGGCCGCCGAGGAAATCAAGGCCTGCCGCACCGCCGCGGCCATTCTAGACCAATCCACCTTCGCCAAGTACGAAGTTGCCGGTCCCGGCGCGCTACGGCTTTTGCAGTACTTGTGCGGCGGCAATGTCGATGTCCTCCTCGGCAAGACCGTTTACACCGGCGTCTTCAATGAAAAGGGCACCTTCGAGAGCGACCTCACCGTCATCCGTACCGGCCAGGAAACCTTCTACCTCGTCACCGCCACCCTCCAGCAGATCCGCGATGCCGACTGGCTGCTGCGCCATTTCCCCGACGATGGCTCCGTGTCCCTGCGCGACATCACCGAGGAGGTGAACGTCATCTCCGTCATGGGCCCCAAGGCCTTCGAGATCCTCACTCCCCTCACCGGCCTCTCGTTCGTGGACGAAGATTTCCCCTTCGGCACCTCCCGTGAAATCGAGATCGCGGGCATTCCCCTCCGCGCCGTCCGCATCAGCTACGTCGGCGAGCCGGGCCTCGAACTCCACGTCGCCAAGGCCTCCGCCGGGTCCCTGTGGGACATTCTCATGGTAGCGGGCCAGCCATTCGGCATCCGCCCCGCTGGCACCCAGGCCATCAACACCATGCGTATCGAAAAGGCCTTCCGTGCGTTCGGTCACGAACTCTCGCCCGCCGAGACCCCGCTGGAAGCCGGCCTCGCCTTCGCCATCGACTGGAACACCGACTTTCTTGGCAAGGAGGCCCTGCTCAAACAGAAGGCCGCGGGCCTCACCCAGCGCCTCGTCTGCCTCATCCTCGACGACCCCGAGCCCAACCTATGGGGTGGGGAGCCGATCTTCTGGGACGGACAGCCCGCTGGCTACACTACCAGCGCCGCCTGGAGCCCCACGGTCGGCAAGTCCGTGGCACTAGGCTATGTGAAGCGTCCCGACAAACGGGTGCTGAGTCCCACTGACGTCAAGACAGGCCAGTTCGAGATCGGCCTTTTCGGGAAGAAGCATTCCGCCCGCGTGGTCAACCGAGCCGTTTGATCTCGATTGGGGAGGGAAAACGAACGTGACGGAATCGTTCCAACCGGGAATGATTTCCTCCATGCCCGCCTTCACCGCCAATGCCGATTACGAGGAAAAGGATCCAGACCCATTGTTCCTTGAACCCGGGGATGAGGTCAACGTGGGCCCGATGGATCGGGCGTGGCCCGGCTGGGTCTGGGCGGAGAATAACAACGGTCTCGACGGCTACGTGCCCGAGGACCTTTTAGAGCCCCTCGGCGAAGGCCGCTTCGCCGTCATCGAGGCCTTCGATCCCACCGTTCTCACGATCCGGCGCGGTGACCGCCTGGAGTCCCTCAAGCAGATCCACGGCTGGCATTGGTGCAAGAATGCCGAGGGCAAGGAAGGCTGGGTCGCCGGCTACCTGCTCAAGCCGGAAGCCTGAGCCCGTCATTCCGCCTGAAACAGGGCCGGCGTTTCCGATGCTTGCCATCTGAGGGTCAATCCTTTTCACTCCGCGCCCCGCGCCATGGCCCTCATTGTTCAGAAATACGGCGGCACCTCCGTCGGCACGCTTGATCGTATCCGCAACGTCGCTGCGCGCCTGAAACGCACCCGTGATGCGGGGAATCAGGTCGTCGCCGTGGTCTCCGCCATGTCCGGCGTCACCGACGGCCTCCTCAAGATGGCCCGCGAGCTGTCGGAGAATCCCTCCGAACGCGAGCTCGACGTTCTCGTTTCCACGGGTGAGCAGCAGTCGATCGCATTGGTCACCATGGCCCTCCACGACCTTGGGGTCGAGGCCGCCTCCATCACCGGCCGCCAGGCGGGCATCTATACCACCGGATCCCATACCCGCGGCCGCATTCTCAATATCGAGCCGCAGATGATGGAAGGGTTCCTGGAAGAAGGAAAATCTCTCGTTGTCGCGGGCTTCCAGGGCGTGACGCCCGATGGCCAGATTCACACCCTCGGCCGCGGTGGCTCAGACCTTACCGCCATCGCCATCGCCGCCGCCCTCAAGGCCGACGTCTGCCAGATCCTCACCGACGTGGATGGCGTCTACACCTGTGATCCGCGCATCGTGAAGAACGCCCGCAAGCTGCCCGAGATTTCCTACGACGAAATGCTGGAAATGGCGTCGTCCGGATCGAAGGTCATGCAGTCCCGATCCGTCGAGTTCGCCAAGAAATTCGGCGTCGTTTTCGAAGTCCGATCCTCTCTCAATGACAACCCGGGCACCCTCGTGCTCGAAGAACATCCCGCCATGGAAAATGTCGTCATCCGCGGAGTCTCCATCGAGCGCTCCCAAGCCCGCGTCACCATCACCGGCATCCCGGACGAACCCGGCATGTCGGGGAAAATCCTCGGAGCCCTCGGCGATGCCGAGATCAACCTCGACATGATCGTCTCCAACATCGCGCACGACGGCTATGCCCGCCATTCGTTCACGATGCATTCCAGCGATCTGGTCCGCGCCCAGTCCGCCCTGAAGCCGGTCCTGGCCGCCCTGTCGCCGGATGCCCGGATCGAGACCGATGTGGGGATTGCCAAGCTCTCCGCTGTCGGCATCGGCATGCGCTCCCATTCCGGTGTGGCCTCGACCATGTTCAAGGCCCTCGGTGATGCCGGGATCAACATCGGCATGATTTCCACTTCGGAAATCAAGATCGCCGTGACTGTGGACGAGACCCGGATCGAAGACGCCGCCCGCGCCGTGCACGACGCCTTCCAGCTCGACAAGGAGCCAATTCGCTGAGGCGGAGAAATCCCGGTGATAAAAAACGGCCGCGGTGACGCTAAGCCAGGGTGGACGCGATCCGCCTCGATAGATTCCGCTGAAATGACCGGGAGCGGACGGGCGTAATCAGCTTTCTTTTTGAATTTTCGTTTATTTTTCTCCACAAATCCCTGATTTCAAATAACTCACCTGTGAACCATATGAAGACGCTCATTTGCTCGATCAGTCTCCTCGCTCTTCCCTGCCTCGGCCTCGCCAAGGAAAAGAAGGATGCCGCCGCCGCCGTTCCAGACGCGACCGTCAGCCAGGTGCAATACGGCACCAAGGTCAACGACGCCCCGTTCGACAAGGCCCAGCTCGAAGGCAAGGTCGTGGTCGTCGAGGAGTGGGGCGTTCATTGCGGTCCCTGCATCGCCAGTCTGCCCGAAATGGCCAAGCTCGCGAAGACTTATGAAAAGTCCGGCCTCGTGGTTGTCGGCCTCGAGCGTCAGGGTGGCAGCAAGGAAGAGATCACCAAGCTGATCGATTCCGCCCATGTGAAGTATGCCGTTTTCGCCGGTGGCGCGGCTCCGGCTGCCAGCGCCGGCATCCCCCACGCCTGCGTCTTCAACACCGCCGGCAAGCTCGTCTGGCACGGCAATCCGCTGGATGAAAACTTCCAGCGCGAAGTGCGGAAGGCCCTCCGCGAGTTCAAGGCCGCTCCGAAGGGCCTGGCCCAGCTCTGAGCGGAGACTGACAACCCGATTATTTCCAAACACCGCGCCGGACTTCCCGGCGCGGTGTTTTTGTTTTCTTCCCCCGCGCTTGGAATTCACACCCAGGCACGTTAAGCAGCGGCGTGGACGAAAGCCCCATCATCGATCTCCAGAGCGACGCCTTTTTCATGGGCCAGGCGCTTCGCGAAGCCCGCCGCGCCTACACTGCCGAGGAAGTTCCCATCGGGGCCGTCGTGGTCCGGGACGGCCGCGTCATCGCCCGCGCCTGGAACCAGGTGGAAACCCTCAAGGACGCCACTGCCCACGCCGAAATGCTCGCGCTTACCGCCGCCCAGCAGGCCATCGGCGATTGGCGGCTGGAACGCTGCACCCTTTATGTCACCAAGGAGCCGTGCCCGATGTGCGCCGGGGCCATCGTCCACTGCCGTCCCGAACGGGTCGTCTTCGGCTGTCCCGATCCCAAGGCCGGTGCCGCCGGCGGCTGGATCAACCTACTCGAATCCAATCCGCCCCTCAATCACCGCTGCGACCTCACCTCCGGCGTTCTGGGGGAGGAGTGCGTCGCCCTGATCCAGGGATTCTTCCGCGAGGCGCGGGAACGGAAGAAGGCTGAGCGCCTGGCCAATCCGGCCGACCTGTCGGACGAATTCCTTCAGGGGTAGGAACTCCCGATCTCCTTTCGCCTTGCGGACCGCAAGGCGCAGGTTAGAGAAGGAGTTATGAAACAGGGATGGCTCGCGTCGGGAACCCTGATGCTCGGGATTTTCTCCGGTGTTCTTCTGGCTCCCGCGGTCCGTGGGATTCATGCGTCGACGTCCTCGCCTGACCTCGGCCGAAATCGCGCTGAAGGCGACCCCGACGGGCATGGAGATGGCGGTTCCGGCCGTCACATCGACCCTAGGAATTCATCCCCGAAAAGGCCCCTCGAACCAAGAGTTTCCGTGCCGCTGGACAAGGTTGCCAAAGTTCTTCAGGACGATCTGCTCTACAGCTTCAACACCTACGATGGTCGGCCGGGTTTCGATACCAAGTCGATCGATCAAGCCCTCGTTCTTATGGACGCTTCGGATCGGGAAAAGGACGACATCCACGCCACCTTTGACACTCTGGGTAAGAAATTGTGGGAGGCGGAGAAGGGCAGCATCAAAGTCCGGAAATCCGGTCAGGATGGTGTGGAACTGAGCCTCACGGGATTCGTGGAAGCTTCCAAGCCGATTTTGGACTCGGCACGGCAGGATCTCAAGTCCGCCATGCCGGGACCACGGGGTGAAATCCTTGCGAATGCTTTGCCATGGTCCAAGATAAGATTCGGGAGTAGCGATGATGACGATGATGACTCAGGCAAAACACCCCGCGATATGTCGATCGGATTTCAAATCGTCAGGGACAAGGACGGAATCCGCGCCTGGCTTCGCGTCGCCGGTGGCTCCACCGGATCCCTACCGCAGCCCGGAGGCTATAAGGATGACGGCACGCCCATCCCGGCGGACAAGGTCTTCGATCCGATCTGGCAGCCTTGGCTCTCCGGGGTGACATTGTTGCCTATCGACCAGAACCCGTAACCTTCAGCACCTCGCCAAAGCGGATATGAAACTCTCGTGGCTTGCGATAGGAACCTTCTTGGCCGGCCTTGGCATCGGCGTCTGGATCGCTCCCTATGACCTGTCTGCGACCATACGTGCATCCGGAAAATCCGGCGGCCCCGCCACAAACATTCGCAAAACCGGCTCGGGTGGAGCTCAAGCAAGCCAGCCGAAGTCTGCGGATGATTCTGCGAGAAAAGCCCATGAACCGCGCGTTTCGATTCCTCTCGCGAAACTCGCACCCGTCCTGAAGAGCGATCTGAAACGGGTTCTGAGAGTGGGCTTGGGACGCGTCGAATTTTCAGGCAGGGAGGTTGCCAACGCGTTGGACCTTCTCAATGCCTCCGATGAGGAAAAGGAACAGGTCAAAGCCATCGTCGACCGGACGAATGATCAATTATGGGAGGCCGAGAAGAAAAGCATCAAAGTGGTCAAAGCAGGACCTGAGGACGTGAAATTAAGCGTCGCGGGTTTTCATGCCGAGTCCAAGCCGGTCCTGGAGCAGGCCCGTCAGGAACTGCTGTTCGCGATGCCGGATGCACGGGGGCAGGCTCTCGCCGATGCCATTCCTTGGGACCAATCCGTCTTCAATCGCTTCGGTGGCACGAATGCGGATGACTCGGAGGCGATCATTTCGTTCGAGATCGTCCGCAGCAAGGGTGGGCTGGTGGCGTGGACTCATGCGGGCAGCGGCGGTGCCGGAGGAGGCTTGTCCGGATCGGAATATCCGGACGACGGCACTCCGATTCCTGCGGACAAGGTTTTCGAGAGCACCTGGAAGCCATGGCTGACCGGAGTCACGCTTCTGCCGGTGGACGAGCATTGAGCACCACAGCGCTTGCAGACAGCCCCCGGACCGCTAGCCTTTCCCCGTGGCAGCGAAACCCAAATCCAGCGGCGGCAGTGGCAATGTCTTTGTCGTCGCGGGCACTGACGAAGGTCTGGTGAAGGAAAAGGCGCTGTTGCTCTACCGGAACATGACCGGCGGGGTGGACGATGGCTTCACCCACGAGACCATCGATGGCGTGGCGGACAATTCCGAGAAGGCCGCCGAGATCTGCAGCACCACGATTCAGTCCCTGCTCACCCTGCCGATGTTCGGCGGGGACAAGGTGGTGTGGCTGCGCAATGCCAGCTTCCTTTCCGACGATGTCACCGGGCGTTCGGAGCGGACGCTTTCGGGCGTCGAAGCGCTGCGCAAGGTGCTGGAAGCTGGTGTCCCGGACGGCGTGAAGTTTCTCGTCACCGCCAGCGCTCCGGACAAGCGCCGGGCGTTCTGGAAATTCCTCGAAAAGGTGGCCGACGTGCAGGTTCATGACCGCATCGATACCAGCCGCGAGGGTTGGCAGGATCAAGTCGGCGGCCTCGTCGAACGCCGCGCCCGGGACCTCGGCCTGCGTTTTGAACCGGCCGCCATGGAGCTCTTCGTCATGCTTGCCGGCGAGGCCACCCAGCAGATCGGAAACGAGCTTGAAAAGCTCGACCTCTATCTGGGCGAGCGCCGCACCGTCACCGAGCAGAACGTCTTTACGATGGTGCCGCTCAGCCGCGCCGGGATTGTCTTTGAAATCGGCAATGCGCTGCAAAAGGGAGACGCCGCCCGGGCCATCTTCCTGATCGACCAGCAGCTTGAGCAGGGGGAAAGCGCCATCGGTATCATCCGCGCCTCGATCATTCCCACGGTGCGGAACCTTTTCATGGCCAAGGTCGTCGCCGATACCCTCAAGGTTCCTACGGGAAACTACCAGGCCTTCGCCGGGGGCCTCGACAGGCTGCCGGAATTCGAGCGCGCCTGGCTTCCCCAGAAAAAGGCCGGCGGGGTCAATGTGTATCCCATCTTTCTCGCGCTCCGTGGGGCGGCCGCCTTCACCCTCGATGGCCTGCGGACGGCGATGGAGGCGACCCTCAAGGCGGACCAGGCCCTGGTCACTACCGGTCTGGATCATCGGCTGGTTCTCCATCGTCTCATCGCGGAAATCACCGCCACCCGCCCGGTTCGGAAGCTGGCAGGCCGGGCTTGAGGGATTTCGTCCTGCCTTGGATTGGAGTCATCAGTCCGAATGTCCCGCCTGATTGCGTGATTGGAAAATTCCGCATTGCCTAACTATTGTTGATCATAAACTATCCGCCCGGACATGAGCCTGACAATCGCAGGTTACCCCATGTCCGCGTTGCCGTGAGCCGGGACCGTCCCGGATTTTCGTCCCCTGTAGTCTCTCGCATGAAATGGGAAGCATGGATCTGGGGTTTTGCCTCGTTGGCCATTGCCGTCTGCTCGGCGACGGGGGCATTGATCCGGATTTCACCGGTGCTGGTGGCCGTGCCGGCCACCCTGTTTGCGCTCGGGGCCGGCGCCTTTTGCATCGGGCGGCCTCGCTTTGCCACCGTGGGTCGCATCCTCGCCTGCATCTTCGCCGGCATCGCGGCGATTCTGGCGGCCACCCAACTGCCCCTGCGTACCAGCTTTGCCGGTTCCAAGGGGGCCTTGAACAGCGCCGCCTGTGATGCGGCGGCCGGCCGCTTCAAGCCCGGTGTCTGGGCCGGTTGCTACTGCATGAAGGAGTCGCAGGTTGATTCCAGCGGAAACGTCTATCTCTGGACGTCGATCGACAAGCGGGGACGCAGAGGCTTTGTGAAAACGAAGGCTCCGATCATTCTCAGCGCGACCCATGAGGTCGATCTGGGCGAAGGCTGGAGCTACGTCTATGTCCCGAGCCGCCGGCCGTCCTGAAGGCCCGGCGATTTTTTGAGCAAAAAGGCGCGTTCGTGCCGCGTATCAGGCGGCGCATGATCCGTTTGCTCTCATTGACTTTGCTTGTTGTTCCCGCACTTGCGCTTACCCCGCAGGAGGAAATCAATACCCAGGCCCCTGCCGCCAAGGCCATCCTCGATGGCTGGCAGAATCAGAATCCCCAGCGTGCCGAGCGCAAGCTCCACATCGTTTACTGGTCACCCTCGGACCGGGAGCCGGCGCCTCGCTACCGCGAACGTCTCTCCGCCATCATGGAGGACATCCGCAAGTTCTACGCTGCCCAAATGGAGCACAACGGTTTCGGCCCCCGCACCTTCAATCTCGACCACGCTGCCGACGGGCTGATCAACATTCACGTGGTGAAGGGAGAGCAGCCTTACGCCCACTACGGGAATCCGAGCGGCGACGAAATCCGCGGCGAGTGCAAGACCCAGCTCAAGGCCGAGGGCGTCGATCTCGACAACGAAACGATCGTCCTTTTCTGCAATATGGCCAACTGGAACCCGGAAACGCGCAATGTCTCCCAGAACAGTCCCTACTATGCGTTTGGTACCAATCACAGCGGCTGCGCCTGGCAGGTGGACTCGCCCATCCTCGAACTCTCCCAGCTCGCCAACAAGGGCGACAACGTGCACGACGGCCAGTACCGCAACATTTCGCTCGGCCGCTACAATTCCATCTTCATCGGCGGCATCGCCCACGAACTCGGCCACGCCCTGAGCCTGCCGCACAACGCCCAGCGCAAGGACCAGCGCGAGGCTTTCGGCATCGCCCTGATGGGGGCGGGGAACCGTGAATACGGCACCGCTCTCCGCGGCGAGGGGAATGGCGCCTTCATCACCCTGGCCCACGCCATGCGCCTTGCCTCGCATCCGCTGTTCTGCGGTTCAGTGAAGGGCATGACCGACAAGCCAACCGCGAAGCCGGAGAACCTATCGTTCAAGGCCGTGGACAAGACCATCGTGATCACCGGCAAGATCGTGTCCAAGGTCCCGGTCTACGGCGTGGTGGCCTATGACGACCCGGCCGGCGGCAACGACTACGATTCCCCCACCGCCACCGCCGTGCCGGACAAGGACGGGAATTTCACGCTTACCTGCACGGATCTCGTCGCCAACAAAGGCGGGGAACTCCGGCTGTTCTTCCTGGAAGCGAACGGCATTCCCAGCGGCTTCCTGAGCCACACGCCTTATGTCTACAACTACAACGTGAAGGCGGATGGCACCGCCGACGTGAGCGCCATCGAGGCGTCGAAACTGCTCAAGCCGCTGATCGAGGCGAAGTCCGGTGCGGATACTGCGGACGCTTTCAAGGCCATCAATTTCGCGGGCACCGCTCCGGAGGTGAAAAAAGCTGCCGAATCCATGATGCGGGGGAAAATGAGCGAGAAGCCGTGGTCTACCCCCGCCACGGCCCCGGGGGTGGCCTATTCCCTCGCTGCTTCAGATTGGTCCTCCGCCCGCACCGGTTACGGCAATCCCAAGGGAGGCGTGCTTCCCGAGTCTCCCTGGCTGTTCATCTCAAACGGCCGTCTTTTCTCCGACGGCCTCTACGCCCACGCTCCTTCCAACTACACCTACGCGCTCGACGGCAAATGGAAATCACTCACCGGAACCTGCGGCCTCATCGACGGCAAGGACGGCAGTGTCGGTTTCCAGATCCTCGGCGATGGCAAGGAGCTCTTCAAAACCGGCACGCTGAAGGAAGGCAAGCTGGCCGAGTTCAAGGTGGATGTGACTGGCGTGAAGGAACTTCAGCTCATCACCAACGACGGAGGCGACGGCAACCGCTTGGACTGGGGCGCGTGGCTCGCTCCGATGCTTGCCCGATGAATGCGGTCACGCCGCCTTCCGCCGGAACATAAGCGCGGCCATCCCCAGCGTGCCGATGCCGATCACGATCAGCGGCACGATGAGGGAAAACACCCGTCCGGCGGAGGCGTCTTTCAGGAAGACGCCCTTCACGATTTCCACAAAATGCCGCACTGGGTTCGGCCACGTTGCGATCTGTAGCCAGCGCGGCATGTTCTCCACTGGCGCGGCGAAGCCGGAGAGCATCATCGCCGGCATCATGAACGAGAATGCCCCCAGGAATGCCTGCTGCTGGGTGCTGCACAGCGAGGAAATGAACAGCCCCACGCCCACCAGCGACAGTGCGTAGAAGAACATCGCCACATACAGCAGTAGCAGACTGCCGCGGAACGGCACGTGATACGCGAACACCGCCGCCGACAGGATGATCGTCGCTTGGAAGAAGGCCACGATGATCGCGGGGACCGCCTTGCCGATCATGATCATTTCCGGTGTCAGCGGGGACACCATCAATTGGTCGAAGGTGCCCTGCTCCCGTTCCCGGGCCACGGACAGGGCCGTCAGGATCAGCGCGCCGATGGTGGTGATCACCGCCACCAGATTCGCGAGGGTGAAGTGGCGGTAGATCAGATTCTCATTGAACCAATAACGTGTGATCAGCGTGGATGGCGGCAATTTCCCCGAGGCGGAAGTACGATCTTTCACGTAGCCATCAACGATTCCCTGCAGGTAGCCGAAGGCGATCTGCGCGCTGTTCGAGCGCCTCCCGTCCAATAGCACCTGCACCGGCGCGCTCTTTCCCTCCGCCAGTTGCCGGGAAAAGTCCTCTGGAATGCTCACCGCAAGAAGCGCCGTGCGCGTCTCAACCGCATGCGCCATTTCTTCCTGGCTCCTCACGTTCAGGATCTGCGTGAACGCGCTCGAATTTGAAAACCGCTGGACCAGTTCGGTCGAGGGTACGCCGAGATCACGGTTGTAGATCGCGATCGAGGCGTTGGTTACGTCGAGCGTCGCCGCAAAGGGGAACAGCAGCGTCTGCAGCAGCACCGGCATCATCAGCAGGGCCCGGCTCGAGGGATCGCCGAACAGCGCCTGCAGCTCCTTCAACACCAGGGCCCGGATTCGGAGGAAAAAGTTCATCAGATCAGAGAGCTCGGGTTCGGTAGGGACGGCTCATTCCATCCTCCGTCTCGTCAGCTTTGCGGTGAGTCCGAGAAAGAATGCGGAGGACAGCATCAGCAAGAAGACATCCGGCATCAGCAGGCTCCACTGCGTGCCCGCCTGGAACAGCGTCTGGATCGAGGACACGAAGTACCGCGCCGGGATCAGTCGTGTCACCGCCCGCAGGAATGGCGGCATGCTGGCGATTTCGTAGATGAACCCGGAAAGCATCATCGCCGGAAGGAAGGCCGCATTGAGCGCCGCCTGCGCTGCGTTGAACTGGTTGCGGGTGCCGGTTGAAATCGCCAGCCCGATCCCCAGCACGCTCAACAGGAAGAACGTGCCCACCACGCACAGCGCCGCCAGCGATCCACGGAATGGCACGTTTAGAATCCAGCGGGATGCCGCCACGCACAGCAGCAGCGAAACCATTCCCAGCACGTAGTAGGGGATGATCTTGCTCAGCAGCAGCTCGGCCCGCGTCACCGGTGAAGCCAGCAGCGCCTCCATCGTACCGCGTTCCCATTCGCGCGCCACCACCAGTGACGTCAGCAGCGCGCCGATCACGGTCATGATCACGGTGATGGAGCCCGGGATCAGGAAATTCCGGCTCTCCGCCGATGGGTTGAACCAATACCGCGGCTCCAGCCCGATCTGGCCTTTTGCCACCCGACCGTGGTCGTCCGCGTTCTGGAGCTGCCATGTCTGCCACACGCCGTTGAGGGTGGCATTCACGAACTGAGCGGTGTTCGGTTCGGAACCATCGGCCACCACCTGCACGGGTGCCGTATCTTCCGGATGGGAAAGCCGCCGCGAAAAATCCTGCGGGATCACCACGAAGCCGCGGATTTCCGAATTGGTCATCGCCGTGCTCATTTCCTCCAGCGAGCGGTAGTGGCGCACATCCAGGGAAGGGGAGCCCTGCATCGCGGAATCCAGGCCGCTCGCCTCCACGCCGGTGGCCTGGTTCAGGACTCCGATTCGCAGCCGCGGCACGTCCAGATTGATCCCGAAGCCGAAGATGAACAGCATCAGCACGGGGAGCACGAACGCGATCAGGATGCTGCTCGGGTCACGGAAGATCTGCAGCGTTTCCTTCCAGCACAGTGCCTTCAGGCGTCGGAACGAGAGTCCGCTCATTCTTCCTCCTTTCCCGTCACCAGTCGGATGAAGGCTTCTTCCATGGAAGGATCCGGATCGTCGGCGGTCGCCACGCTCGCCTTCAATTCGTCAGGGGTTCCGTTCGCGATCAGCTTGCCGCGGAACACGAGCCCGATCCGGTCGCAGTATTCCGCCTCGTCCATGAAATGGGTCGTCACCATCACGGTCACGCCGCGCTCCACCAGGCCGTTGATGTGCGTCCAAAACTCGCGCCGCGTCACCGGGTCCACTCCGGAGGTGGGCTCGTCCAGGAACAGGATGTCCGGTTCATGCATCACCGAGCACGCCAGCGCCAGCCGCTGTTTGTAGCCGAGCGACAGCGAATCCGTGCGGGCATTCAGAAATGGCTTCAGGTGGAAGATGGAGGCCATCTCCTCCATCCGGTGGCGCTGCTGCTTCCCGCTCAGTCCGTAGATCCCCGAGAAGAATTCCAAGTTTTGCCCGACCTTCAGATTCCCGTAGAGCGAGAACTTCTGGGCCATGTAACCGAGCTTCTGCCGGGCCTTGCCCGCGCTGTGCCTCAGGTCGAGACCTACGACCTTTGCCGTACCTTGCGTCGGCACCAGCAGGCCGCACATCATCTTGAATGTTGTCGATTTGCCCGCGCCGTTCGGTCCCAACAGGCCGTAGATTTCGCCGCGCTTCACGGTGAAGGTCACGTCGTCGGTCGCCTTGAAATCGCCGAACTGCTTGGTTAGGTGGGTCGCCTCGATGACCGTCTCGCCATCGCGGGGGATTTCCTTCGTGTGCTTGGCCAGCTCGCTCACGCCCGAAGGTCCGCCCCCCAGCAGGTCGATGAAGGCGTCTTCGAAGCGCGGCTTCACTGGTCCCCACTCCGCCTTGTCGTCGGCTCCGATTTCCTTTGCCTTGAATGGCTTCGCGCCGGGTTTGAAGGTCAGCCGCAGGTTATGGCCCTGGATGGTGCCATCGGTCACTTCCGGATGCATCAGGGCGCGCGTCAGCAGCCGGCGCTTTCCTTCGTGGAGATTTTTCAACTGAAAGCAGCGCCCGTCCAGCGGTTCCGCGATCTCACGCGGCGTGCCTTTGAACAACATCTTGCCCTCGTTCAGGACCAGAGTCGTGCCACATAGCTCCGCCTCATCCAGATAAGCCGTGCTCCACACCACCGCGATCCCCTGGCTCACCAGGTCCTCGACCATGCTCCACAGTTCCTTCCGTGAGATCGGATCGACTCCCACGCCCGGTTCATCCAGCAGCAGCAGGTCGGGCTTCCCCAACAGAGCGCACGCAAGGCCGAGTTTCTGCTTCATGCCACCGGACAGCTTGCCCGCGAACCGCGTCGTGAACCGCTTCAGGTCGGTGAAGGTCAGCAACCGCTCGAACGCATCTGCCCGCTCCTTGCCCGTCACCTGTCGCAGGTCCGCGTGCAGCTTCAGGTTTTCAATGACGGTCAGGTCCTCATACAAGCCGAACTTCTGTGGCATATAACCCACCCGTCCGCGGATCTCCGCGGCGTTTGCGATCGGGGCGAAGCCGAGCGTCTTCACGGTCCCCGCCTTCGGTTCCAGCAGTCCGGCGATCAATCGCAGCAGCGTCGTCTTCCCCGCGCCATCCGGGCCGGCCAGCCCGGTGATCACGCCGGTGCGGATTTCCCCGGACACCGCATCCAGGGCGGGAGCCTCCATGCCGGGAAAGGTCTTCACCAATCCCTCGAAGCTGACCACGACTTCGGACATCACTTGGAGCCCTCATTCGGAAGGGTCAGGGTCACCGGCATCCCCTGGCGCAGGGAGCCGTCCGAATCATCCACCACCACCCGCAGCCGGTAGACCAGTGAGGTGCGCAGTTCCTTCGTCTCAACCGACTTCGGAGTAAATTCGGCCGTGGGCGAAACGAAGCCTACCGTGCCATGATAGGCGTGGTCGGGCCGTCCGTCCGTGAAAAGCTCGACCTTGGTTCCGGACGGAAACTTTCCGAGATCCGGTTCCGGCACGTAGGCCCGCACCCACACCGGCTTTTCCAAGGATAGCGAAAGCACCGTCGCTCCCGCCTGCACGATGGTCCCGGGTTCGACGGCCCGGGTCACCAGAATCGCATCCGAAGGGGCCTTGAGCACCGTGTCGGCCAGTTGGATCTCGGCGGTTCCGACGGCTGCCTTCGCCTGGGCCGCGGAGGCGTTGGCCGCGTCGATTTCCTCCACGCGGTAGCCGGCCACGAGCTGCTTCAAGTTCGCATCCGCCAGACGCACCCGCTGCACCGCTTCATTTTTCGCCGCCTGCGCGTTCTCATACTCCTGCCGGGAAACACCGCTCTCTTTCACCAAGGCGGCCTGGCGTTCATACGCACGGTTGGCGTTGTCGGCGGTTACCTGAGCCTCGGCCAGGCTCGCCCGGGCCTGCTCCACTTCCTCCGGACGGTAGCCCGCCCGCTTCAGCGCCGCTTGCGCTTCGGCCGAGGCCAGCGCGGCCTTCGACTGCTCCAGCGCCCGCTCATATGGTTCGCGGTCGATGCGGGCCAGCACTTCACCGGCTTTTACGGAATCACCCTCGTCCTTCAGCACCTCGGAAACCCGCCCGCCGACGCGGAAGCCCAGGTCGACACCGCGGATGTCCACATTGCCATGAAGCTGGAGCGGCTCGCGGGAAGTACGGACTTTGTCGTAGTAATACCATCCGCCCCCCGCGAGCGCGGCCAGGAGCAGAACGATTGGAAGGATCTTTTTCATGAAAGGGTCTTGTTGAAGGGACCGCCGCCACACAATCGGTCCAGGTGTTCATCGAGGATCGACGAGATCATCGCCACATGCCCGGTGTCGAACTTCTCGATGCCCAATCGCCGCAGGATCGTTGAACGGCAGATGGTGAACACCAGCACCTGCCCGAAAATCGCGTGCGCCCGCAGCATCACCACCATCGACTCCGGATCCTCGTCGATCGCCTTGGCGAGCAGCCGGCAAAAGAGTTCGTGCAGGGGCCGCAGCGTCTTTTCATAGAGAATCTCGAACGACTCGCTTGGTGCCGCCTGCTCCCGCATCATCACCAGCCGGATTTTCGCGAACTCGGTTCCCTCCAATTGGCGTCCGAGCATCAGCAACAGGATCTGCTTGAGTGCTGCCGTGGCGGCGGCGGCATCCATGGTCCCGGCATCGAGCCGCAGCCGAGTTTCCTCAGCCAGCGGACCCAGCACGCCGCGCAGGAAATCCCCGATGCCGTCCAGCACCTCGGCGTATAACTTTTCCTTGTTCCCGAAATAGTAGGAGATCGCCGCCACGTTCTGGCCAGCTTCCTCAGCGATCTCCCGCACCGAGGCATTTTCGTAGCCTTTTTCCCCAATCTTCTTCAGCGCCGCCAGCAATAGTCGGCGTCGCGCTTGTTCGCCCTTGCTGGGTGCTTCCGGAAAGAGTGCCGTCTCCACACCACAAAATTGAACGGCTGCCTAAAAAAGTCAAACGATTGTATGATTTCCTTCCCGGAAGGGCCGGTCGGCACGTGCCGAACTGTTTACCATCGCCTTAGCACACGACCCGTGCAACCTCGCCCCATGGTTGTCACGACAAGCTGCCTGATCGATCGCCCACCCGAGGCGGTTTGGCCGCTATTGACTCACTCCGAGATGACCCACCCCGGCGTCTTTTGCCTCGGCCTCCCCAAGCCTGTCCGCTGCGAGCTGCCCGATGGCAGTGGCGGAGTCGGCAGCGAGCGGCGCTGCGTCTCGGACCGCGGCATCGTCATCCAGCGCATCCTCGAATGGGCGCCACCCGCCTGCCTGCGCTTTGAAATGATCTCCACCGACCACACCTGGTCGCGTTTTGTCGAAAGCCTCGTCGAAGCCTTCACCTTGGAACCCGTCGGCTCGGGAACGAAAGTCACCCGCCGCACCACCGTCACCGGCAAGCCCGGCCTGCGGTTTCTCAAGGAGGCTGCCATCGCGATCGGCCTGAAGCGCGTGCACCTCTACGTGTTCAAAAACTGGAAGCACCCGCGCTGAACGCCGATCACCGGTCCATCAGCGCGAACTTCAGCTCGCCTTCGGAAACAACCTCGCCATTCACGAGGCACTTGCAGCGGGTTTGGCCGATCGAACCGCGGATCTTGATGACCTCGGCTTCGATGAAGAGGGTGTCGCCGGGCAGCACGGGGCGGCGCCATTTGACGTCGTTCGCGCTCATGAAGTAGCCGATTTTTCCGGCGTTCTCAGGCTTGCGCAGCATCAGCACCGAGGACACCTGGGCCATGGCTTCCAGTTGGAGCACGCCCGGCATGATCGGGTGATTCGGGAAGTGACCGACGAAGAACGGCTCGTTCATCGTGACGTTCTTCAGGCCGGTGCACTTGGTATCGCCTTCGAAATCGACCACGCGGTCCACGAGCAGGAAAGGGTAGCGGTGCGGAAGGATTTTGAGGACGTCGTGAATGTCCAGGACTGTCTCGCCCTTCGGGATCGAGAACGGCGGCACCATCGAGCGCATGCGCGAGTACTCGTCCTTCAGTGTGGCGGCCATCTTCGTGTTCGGGCCGTGGCCGGGCTTCACGGCGATGACGTGGCCGAGGATGCGTTTGCCGGAAAGCATCAGGTCACCGATGAGATCGAGAGCTTTGTGGCGGGCGAACTCGTTGGTGAAGCGCAGGGCTTCCTTCGACATCACTTCATTGCCGCGGATGACCACGGCGCTTTCGAGCGAGCCACCCTTGATGAGGCCTTTTTCGAGAAGCGGCTTCACATCCTCGTAATAAACGAAGGTGCGCGCCGGGGCGATTTCCTTCTCGTAGGTGGCCGGGGTGACCTCGGCGGAGAAGTACTGGGTGAAGCGGCCTTCGGGGCCGACGTTGGTCACGGAGACGCGGAAGGTCTTCGAAGGAACGATGGTGATCAGCGTGCCGTCACCGGTTTCGAGGTGGATCGGCTCGCGGATTTCCCAAGTCTTGCGCGGCGCTTTTTGGGCGGCGATGCCGGCTTTCTTGATCAGCTCGACAAATGGCTTGGACGAACCGTCGCCGATCGGTGGCTCGTTCGCGTCCATCTCGATCAGCGCGTTGTCCACGCCCATGCCGGTGAGAGCCGAAAGCACGTGCTCCACCGTGTGGACCTTGACCGAGCCTTCGGCGAGAGTGGTCGCCCGCTCGACGGTCTGCACCTTGTCGACGTCCGCGCTGATGAACGGCTGGTCCGGGAGATCGATGCGGCGAAACTTGAAGCCGTGGCCTTCGGGAGCGGGTTTCAGGGTCAGGGAAACCTTTTCGCCGGTATGCAGGGAAGTTCCTTCCAGGGTGGCGGAACCGGCGAGAGTGTGCTGGACGTCGGCGGGCATGGGCGCGCAGTGGAAAGCGTGAGCGCTTCAGTGGCAAGGGGAAAGGACGGCGCAAGGAGAGAAGATTCAGCCGCAAAAAGGCGCAATAGTCGCAAAAACAAAAAGAATTCGGAGCAGCCTCCCAGCCTCCCTTCGCCCATTTTGTGCCTTTTGCGCTTTTTTGCGGCAAAAAATCCGCACCCCCTCCAACCTGACACCGTGAGCGTGCACGCGGTGGCCGATTTCCGGGTGATCGATGAAAGCGACGATTGGATCGTCGTGGATAAGCCCGCGCCGTTGATCGTCCACCCGGCGAACGGGAAGACCGAGCCCAACCTGTTAGGTGGAGTGGAGACGCTGCTGATGTTCGAGATGGAAAACGGGATGAGCTTGTCCATTATCACACGGCTCGATCGCGAGACCAGCGGCGTGGTGCTGATCGCGAAGCATCGGGATGCGGCGCGGACGCTTTCCCAAATCTTCGAACGGCGGGAAGCGCGGAAGGAATATCTGGCCGTGGTGCATGGCTGGCCGGGCTTCGACACGTGGACGAACGATTCCCCGATTCTGCGGGCAGGCGAGGTCCAGCCTGCGGAGATTTACCTGCGGCAAATGGTGCACCCGGCCGGCCGGGAGTGTGAGACCGGGTTCTCGGTCGAGCACCGTTTGGAGCGGGGCGGTCGGCAATTCGCCGTGGTGCGGTGTTTCCCGAAGACCGGGCGGATGCACCAGATCCGAGTCCACCTCCAGCACTCCGGCTACCCGATTGTGGGGGACAAACTCTATTCCGGCGATGGCTCCGAGTATCTCGAATGGACCCGCACCGGCTGGACCGACTCCCTGCAGGAGCGCCTTCTGATCAGGCGCCATGCCTTGCACGCTGCCGCCCTGGGCGTGCCGTGGGGTGGTTTGGAAAAACAGTGGATCTCACCCCTCGCCGCGGACTTGGAGGAGTTCGTGAGCGGTTAGGGAACCACTAGCGATAGCTGAAGGATCTGCCCCTGGCGGCGCAGCCGGAAGGTCGCCTTGCTGCCTGAATGGCGCACCAGTTGGAACAGTTCCTCAAAGGTCGGCGGCAGACCGCTGCCATTCAGGGACAGGATGATGTCGCCATTCTGGAGTCCTGCCTGGGCACCCGCGCCACCTGGCATCACGTGGGCGCAGTTGGCGTTCGTCCCCGCAGGATCCGGCAGAAAGGCCGCCTGCAGACGGTTCGGTTCGGTGCCCCGATATTTCGTGGGACGGGGATTTTCCTGGAAATAGACACGCCCGCCCGGCCCATCGACGATCATCGTGACGCCTGCCAGTGCTTCCAGCCCCAGCAACGTCGAGGCACCATCCCGGCCCGGATCGAAAAACGACTCCCCGACATTCGTTTGCTTCAGCATCACCGGCGGAAGCTGGAAGCTGGCACCATAAGCCACCAAATTGGCAAAGGACCCGCCGGGACTCGACGGGCTGAATCCTTCCGCCAGAGTCAGCGCGGCGTCCGGCACCGATTTTCTCCAAGCCGCCCAGCGGGCCGGTGAAAGGCACACGCCCCGGCGTGCCCCGCTGTCCAGGAACACCTCGCCGAATTTCGGATGCAGGATCGCCAGACTTTCCCGCGCCGCCACGATTGGGAATGACGGCCAGCCTTTGGCCATATCCGGCACTACCGCCAGAAATTCGTGGCTGGCATTGGGCAGGTCCAGCTTCCAGATGCTGTGCTTCAACACCGGCCAGCCCAGAATCCCGCGTGCGCCGGGGATTCGTGCAGGGAGGATTGGTGCCGAGCTCAGCAGGCTGCGGCCGCCGCTTGTCACGCGCAACTCCATTGCGATGGTGTCGCCAGCCTTGCCTGCTACCGTCCCTGGGAAAAGCACCAGTGGGGCCGACGAGCCGGTATCCACCAGCAGCGGCGTCGATTTCCCCAGGATCGGCAGGGTCACCAGCGGCTGGGCTCCGATAGTTTTGGCAGGCGCAACGATGCTGCGATCATCCCCTGCCGCCACACAAATCGCCATCAGCCAGGCCGAAAGGGCACGGAAGATGGGGGAGGGGAGAAGCGACATCGCCGCGATAGCAAAAACCCCACGCCGGGCCAAAGCAAGCCCGGTGGACTCCGGGCTGGCGGACAGCCGGAAAGGGGCTAAAAACCTTCATGGACCTCGCCAGCCTCACCCGCTTCCTCGACGAAGAATTGAGAATTCGCGAAATCCCCGACTACCCCGGTGCCATCAACGGCCTCCAGCTTGAAAACGAAGGCCCGGTCCCGCGGATCGTGGCGGCAGTCGATGCCTCGCTGCCGGTGATCAGAAAAGCAGCCGCAGGCGGCCCGGGTCTCCTGATCGTCCACCATGGCATGTTCTGGCAGGGAGCCCAGCCGGTTGCCGGAGCATTCTATCACAAGCTGAAGACCGCCATGGACGCCGGGCTCGCCATTTATTCGGCGCATCTGCCATTGGATGTGCACCCGGTATTCGGAAACAATGCCCTGCTTGCCCAGGCGATCGGCCTGAGTGACCTCGAGCCGTTCCTCGACTGGAAGGGCCACCCGATGGGACTGCGCGGCAAATGGACCGGCAGCCGCGAAAACCTCGTGGCCCTCACCCGCGAGGCCGTCGAAGGGCCAGTCCACCTCTGCCCGGGAGGCCCGGAAAGCATTTCCACGGTCGGCCTCGTGACCGGGGGAGCCGGCAGCGAGGTCGCCGCCGCCGCGGCCACCGGGATCGATGCCTTCATCACCGGTGAGGGCCCTCATTGGAGCTTTCCACTCGCCGAGGAACTGGGGCTCAACGTCCTCTACGCCGGCCACTACGCTACCGAGACCTTTGGCGTCAAGGCACTGGCGGCAGCGCTGTCCCACCGCTTCGGGATTCCGTGGGAGTTCATCGATCACCCCACCGGCCTCTAGCATGGAGCGTCTCACGCCGGAATTTTTTAAAAGAACTCCCGTGGACTGTGCCCGGGATCTCATCGGCTGCACCTTTGAATGGCGTGGTTGTTCGGGCCGCATCGTGGAAACGGAGGCCTACGCGGCCGAGGGAGATCCAGCCTGCCACACGTTTTTCCGGCCCGGAGCCCGTCGTTTCGTAGCGGATCATCCGGCTGGCCACGCCTACGTTTATTTGAACTACGGGGTTCACTGGTTGTTCAATATTTTGGTCAAGGACGGTCCAATGGCCGGATTCGTACTTTTCCGAGCCCTTGAGCCTCTCGCTGGCATCGAAGCCATGCGAGTCAGACGGCCGGGGCGGCCCGACCACGAACTCTGCGCTGGCCCTGGCAAGCTGACCCGGGCGCTCGGCATCGATGGCGGCCATCATGCGGAAAGCTTCCTGTCACTGCCTGATTGTGGGATCCGGCCGGGTCCTGGCGCCGGCATCCTGAGCGGCCCACGCATCGGCATTTCCGTGGCCAAGGACTTCCCATGGCGCTTTGGCGAGGCGAATTCGAGGTCGCTCAGCCAAAAGTTCAAGTAACGGTCGCCACTGGTACGGGTGATGGGAATCGAACCCACGCCTCAAGCTTGGGAAGTTCGCGTTCTACCATTGAACTACACCCGCCTGTCAGCAACCGGCCCAACCGCTATTCTCCTGTTTCCCGGAGGGCAACTAAAAACGCCCGCAAATGTCGTGAATTCGGGTGTTTGACTGTGCAAATTGCGCCCGAGAATTCACAAAAAAACGCTTGCGGCTGTTTCGGGCGGCCTGTTAGCTTTCGCTCGTTGACGCGGGCATAGCTTAATGGTAAAGCCCTAGCCTTCCAAGCTAGCCACGCGGGTTCGATTCCCGCTGCCCGCTTTTCCGCAGGCTATTCTCTCTCACTCTCGGATTTCACCCAGCCAATATGAACAAGACTGCCCCTTTCGCCATCCTTGGCGCCGCTTTTGGCCTTCTTTCGTCCGGAGCGGCTTTCGCGGCTGACGATTGCGTGAAGCTCTCCTCGTCGGTCAAGGACTCCATCTCCTCCTCTCCCTCCGATCTGCTTCAGATCGTCGAGCGCAATGTTTCCGCCAATCCCGGCTGCGCCTGCGAAGTGGTGAAGGCCGCGATCGAAGGCTCCCATGCCAATGCCGAAACCGTGGCATCCATCGTCCAGACTGCCTCCACGGCGGCGCCGGACCAGATGCGCCTGATCGCCCAGTGCTCGCTGGCTGTCGCGCCTGATGCCATCACGAATGTCCAGGCCGTTCTCGCCAAGCTTGATCCCGGCACCGGTGGTGGCAGCTACAGCTCGAAGGAAGCTGGCAGCTACCTCTTCGCCAAGAGCACCCGCCTCGGCAAGGCCGAGCCGACCAAGTCTCCCAATCACTTCCGCGTGATTGACACCCACGGTGTCTTCCTCGGCGACCTCAATGCCGAAAACGCCGTTGATGTCCGGGTTCGGGCCACGTCCACCACCAATACCGGTGCCACTTGGGTCTATGTCCCTCACGTCCCGGTTCCTGGTGAAGGTTGGACCCGCGTTCCAGGCGGCATCCTCACGATCCACAGTGCGGAGGATGGCAATTTCTACCTTCAGTACAACGATCAGGCGTTCAACCCGTTGAACCTTCCGGGTAGCCCCTCCACCTCGATCCTTCCGCCTCCGACCCTCGGCGGCTCCGGAGTTCTTCCTCCCGGCCCGGGCACGAACGTTCCGCCGGTGATCTCGCCCCCGTCGGCGACCAGCACGGGCTTTACTCCTCCGCCTGTCCCCTGATTTCGCAAAGGCTGCCCATACGTTCCTGTTCACCACCATCTTATCAGCATGAAACGATCCCTGCTTGCCGGCGCCGCCGGTCTGTCGATCCTGGGCGCCGCCCACGGCGAAGGTCTTTATTACGCCGGAACCGAAGCCCAAGAGAGCGTGCCTCTCAAATGGACCGTCGGCGCGACCCTCACTTACGATGACAACGTCAACCCGACCTACTTCAATCCCGCCACAGGATTGAAGTCAAAGCAGGGCATCACTTCCATCAATCCGTTTGCTGGGGTTTCGTTTGTCAGCGTCAGCCCTCAGACCACGTGGGACGTTTATTCCCGTCTTGGTCTAATCTATTATTTCGACCAACCCGCCGGTGCCGGTTCCGATGATCTTTATGAACAGGCCCGCCTTGGCGTGAACCTGACCCACAGTTTCAATGAGCGTCTCCGCTTCAGCAGCCGCAGCTTTGTTTCCTACGAGCGCGAGCCCGACTACTCCTATGGGGTGGCCAGTTCGGCCCAGGTGGGTGAATACTTCTTCTGGCAGACGGACAACTCCGTCGGCTATCGCTTCACCGAGCGTGTCGCCACTTACACCGGCATCACGCTGGAGGGAATTAATTACGACAGCAGCGTTCCGAACGCCGACCGCTTCACTTGGACTGCCTACGAACAGTTCCGCTATCAGCTTTCCCCTCAGACGGTTCTGACTGCTGAGTATCGCGGTGGCGAGACGACAGGAAACGGTCTGACTTCGGACTCCACCGACCAGTTCGTCCTGCTCGGCTTCGAACATCGTCTCAGCCCGACCACGATCATCACCGCCCGCGCTGGCGCTCAGTTCCATGACGTGAGTAATTCCCTCTCCGGTAGCGACACCAGCCCCTATGTTGAGGCGACGTTGAACTCGCAGATCAATACCCAGTTCAAGATCCGCGCCTTCGCCCGTTATGGTATCGAAAGCTACGACGATGTTCGCAGCGTGTTCGGCCCGGGAGTGACACCCAGTGGTGTAACCGACTTTTACGAGTTTACCTCCCGCAAGACCTTCCGCTTGGGTGTCAGCGG